>UMHC01061826.1_pt1 | contig 10266 bp, 9 predicted proteins | sample 1965381 | NCBI WGS metagenome assembly UMHC01 (sample SAMEA4836083, study PRJEB28245) | human gut metagenome | biome: gut microbiome; material: fecal sample | place: Denmark | collected 2008 | reverse complement strand
CCGCCGCATCCAGCTGGGCGTGCTCGACGTGGTGTGCGGCGCGGCCGCAAGCTACGTGTTCTACACATACCTGACTCCGATCATGCGCGATGAAGTGCATGTGCCGGAGCAATATCTGAGTGTCGGACTGGTGATCTTCGGCGCGGCCTGCCTGTGGAGCAACCTGTATGGCGGCAAGCTCGCGGACCGGGGCAGGGGAGTGGAGCCGCTGACGCACATCCGTCCCATCTACTGCGCCCATGCGGTGCTTATGGCGTCGCTTGTCGTGGCGCATTGGGTGCCGGTGTATGGCGCGTTGCTGCTCGTGGTGCTGGGTATGTTCATGTACCTGCAGAATTCCGCGTCCCAAGTGCTGTATATGGACGTCGCCTCGCAGTCGCATCCCGGATCGTTGAACCTGGCCGCGTCGCTCAACTCCATGTCGTTCAACATCGGCATCGCGATCGGTTCCGCAGTCGGAGGTGTGGTCAATGGCCATTTCGGACTGATGTGGCTGGGGCCGGTCGGCGCGCTGTTCCTGGTATGCGCCATCGCCATCACCACGATGCTGCGCCCGTTCGTCGCGCAGGAACGCAAGTTCTATGCTGATATATGACGGGGAACGCTGTGGTCAGCCGAGCGGCTTCCACTGATCGGTGTCATTGACGTCTCCGAACGACGCGCCGTTCGCCACCCAACAGCTTTGCATTTCCGCGTTTGAGAAATCCACTGTGGTGGGCTGGTTTTTGGCGTGCGCGTCCAGATCCTTCTTGTACGCTTCCTTGTCGTAGTTTTTCGGCACGATACCGGCCTTATGAAGGCAATCGACCATGGCTTGGTCGCCATCGGAAAGCATGCCGGGATTGCCGATCTGCATCTGGTATACACCGGTCACCGCAATGACTTCAGTGTTATAGCATTTGTTCTCATCCTCGTTGAACTTCTTGCGCTGTTGGTCGCTCATGCCGGTGGTATCCCGCATGGCGATCATGTACAGGCCATTGGAGAACTGCCTGAGCACCGGTGTCGTATACCCATAGCCGGTCACGCACTGCTTGTAATTCGACCAGGCAAGCTCGTAATCCGGTTTCGATACGCTTCCCGACTTTCTGGAACGCTTCAGAATCGTTTTCTGTGCGTCACTCATGGGATATTTGGTATCGGGTTTGGCGTCCAAATCAAGAAGGAAATCGATGTAATCCGGTATCGAATTCGCGATTTTGGTCTTGGAAGCGTCACTGCCGGCACTTTCGGTCTGCTGTTGCGTATCCTGCCGATCGACAGCTGCCCCACAGCCCGCGCAGCCGATAAGAGCTATACTTGCAAAGTATATGGTAAATTTTTTTAGTACATGGATTATCCCATTCCGCATGGGAATCGGACTTTCTAGTACTGATAGTATTCAACATAATCATTTTGAGTTAACGAAGAACCACCGCTGACTGATGCAGAACAATGCTGCTTGGCAAGTGCTCTGCTTGACTGTGAATGTTGTGGCCTATCTTGTTGCGCATAGCAATATTGATTATGGTAATCAGTTTGAGTCTTCACATATGAACTTGTTGGTTGCACACTCCATTCAACATGATAAGTGCCTTCGATATATGAGCCACTGGTGACAGGGTACCGGCATACAGCATTTGCTATGGCAGTGGTGCCGAAGCATATTCCGACAGCCAGTATTGATGCGGCAATTGTTTTCGCTAATTTATTGTGTTTCATCCAGGACATCATCGTCCACCTTTCATCATCACATCGAGCCGCCGTGGCCAGGTGATTCATATGGTATGAGTCGTTTACGGCGTTGTGGCGCACGGCATACCCAATGTGAGTATGGGGGTGGCGGTGGAATGATGCATTGTGGCATGATGAGTCATGTATTGTCCCGGGAAAGAAGAGTGTCGCATCATGCCAGAAAACGCTGGTAATCCGAATATACTGCTTGTTGACAATGACGGGATCGTCATCGAAGCACTGGCCGACCTGTTCAAGCGGATTCTTCCGGCGGTGAATATCGCCGATTCGGCCACCAGCGGCGTTGAGGCTTTGAAATTGCTCACATCGAATGCCGACCAATACGCTCTTGTACTGCTTGATATGTCGTTGGAAGGCATGCAAGGCCCGGAAGTCTGCCGTCGCATGCGGCTGGCAGACTGTTCCACGCCGGTTCTCGGTATGACCCAGTTTCAGCCTGAACCAGTATCGCGTGCCGCTAGCGACGGCTGGCGCGCAGGGGATTGTCGACAAAAGCGACGAGACGCAGCTCAAACGGGATGTGCCCTTGGTTCTTTCAGGAGGCTCACTATCCGGTTTCGAAACTCCAATGACGGCTTACGCGAGGCTGAAATGCGATACTCGAGCGGAGTCCACGCTCACCAACATGCAAGAAACCATCATGAACCTGTGCGCGAACGAATATCTGACGGATGGAGAGATATCCGAACGACTCGGCATATCCATCGCCACCGTGCGCAAGCACATGCAGAACATCGTCAAACGACTGAACTGCCGTACGCAACGGCAAGCCATCATCACATGGTTGAAACATGGGGACGATCGCTGACATGACCGGGAAGAACAAAGAGCTCCGATGGCCGGATATGCCGCGAATCAAACATCCGTTCCGTCTTGCTGCCATCATGACATGCGAATTCCTGATGGTCTATGAGGTGGTGTGCTACCCAGGTTCGCCAATGGCATTGATGTTTACCGCCATACAGATTATGCTGACCGTTTTCGCCTATTTCTGGTCCCGTGCGCGCGTCCGTATGCCTATCATAAGGATGTGATCGGCCGGTTGATTGGCGAGGTGTACGCGAACGTTTCGCGTCATGCGCCTTCCGGAGGCAAGTACGAGGTGTCGGTTCTGGTGAAGACGCATTCCTTGGAAATCACCGAAGTGAATGATATGGGTGCCCGGCATTCCGGCACCCTGCCCGGCGGCCATGGTCTCAGGCAGTTCGCGGCTGAAATCGAACATATCGGAGGAAGTCTTTCCACCGATTGCGAGAACGGCATATGGATGTTCCATGCGCGCATTCCGTTTGACTGATGGCTTTCCGGCGCGGAGTGGGAGTGCAGAATGTCGGATGGAACACCATCCGACAACGCTATCGGCAACGATTCAGATACTGTCCTTCAGCATATGAATGACGTCATGGTTGATGTCGTTGATTTTGGGATCGGCGATCATGTCGTCAACCGTCATCCATCTGCAACGTTTGGAACCGACTTGGAATTCTCCGTCAGTCCTCCACGATTCAGGCAGATTTGTCACAGAAGCCAGATACAGCCTGTAATCGTATGTGCGTTCCTCTTGATGCTCCGTGGACCATTTCGTGTTGGTGGAAGTACCGACGAATTTTACGTCGAACGCATCGGAGGGAATCTTGAATTCCGATGTCATATATCCGATGAGCTTGGTTTTGTCTTCTTCATATGAGCCGGATGAGCTATGGTTCGGCAGGAACCAGCACTCCCATTGCGGGTCATAATAAGTGAAATAACGGTTTGCCTGCTCGTCGGCACCGTCCCTGACCGCGATGAGCGAACTGGCTCTTCTGTTCATTGCAATGATTTCCTTATATAGTTTCGATGCGCTGAGTCTTTTGGAAAGAATCGCAGCCACACCCATGACGACGATTACCGATCCGCATGCCGTGAACGCCACCTTCAAGGGCATAGTCAGACCGTCGGTCGTCCATGCCGTGAGAATATAAAAGATCCCGGCGATGAGATTGGCGATTCCGTCACCAATGGAGCCAACGCCAATGAGACTGTTATGCTCATTGAGTTTGGCTTTCAGGTCGCGCTCGTCAATACTCAACATCATACGGGTCAATTCTACACATATGCCGCTTACATGATGTCGCGAATCGAATCGCACGACATGGCGCATGATGATGGATGCCGTCAATTGATTCAATGGATGATACTGGGAAACACCTGGTTCCACATACCCATATTGGGTATGCCGCGCGTGACGGCAGGTCTTGGGGGTCTAGACTAGGGGGTGAAGCAGGCCATGGCGGCCTGACGGCTGCGTCGTTTGTGAGGGGGCTGATGACGATGTCGAGGAAAACGGGCATGCGTGGCAAAGCTATTGCCGTCATATGCTGTCTCGCTTTGCTTGTCGGCTGCACGGGCTGCGGGGCACTGAAAGAAGGCTCGCAACGGGAGCGTCAATCCCAGCAGGGTCAATCATCGCAACAGGGTGAACGAATCGCGTCGTCGCTGAAGGATTATGCGCGATCGTTGTTGGATTCCGACGGCGGCAAAATATCCGATCAGCAGAAGTCCGCGCTGGAGAAGGCCGCTTCGGGCGGAAAAGTCAGCCAAGCCGACTACGAACGCGCATGGGCGGATTACAAGCAGTGCATCATAGACAAAGGCTATGCCGAGCCGACGTTCGACAAGTACGACAACGGCATTTACGCCCTACCTTCGTACAACACCGATGACGCCAGCAAAGAGGCGGTCCGCAAGCTCAATGACGATCTGACATCCTGCAGTATGCTGCATGTCACGGATATCAACACCGTGTACAGGCTCCAGTTAGGCAATCCGAAGCTGCTGCTCGATGACAAGGAGGTGGCGGCCGACTGCCTGCGTAAGGAAGGCATAAAGCCCAAAGACTACACCGCCGATAAGCTGGAGAGGGACTTGGAATCCGGAGAAAGCGCAGGACTGCGCGATAACAGGAAGGCGCTGACCTGCTTGGTGACGGCCGGAGTGAACGTGACCGCCTCGGATGAGACGGTCTGGTATCCGCTGAAGTAGTCTGATGCGCGAAGGAGCTCATATGCGAGTGGTCGTGGAAGGGCTGGCCCACCGGTTCCCGGGGACCGACCTGCTGTTCGAGCATCTTGATTTCGTGGCGGAACCTGGCTCCACCATCGCGGTATGCGGACCATCCGGTTGCGGCAAATCGACATTGCTGTCGATCCTCGCCGGTTGGGAGAAGCCGTATGCCGGGACCGTGACCCGTGAAGGCGTGAACCGTGTGGGATGGGTGTTCCAAAACCCGTACGGTGTGGCGGAACGCACCGCGCTCGACCACGTGGTGTTCCCGCTGCTCGCCAAAGGCATGCGGCGCAAGGAAGCCGAGCCCAAAGCCTTGGAAGCCATGGGGCTGTTCGACCTCGAATACGCGGCCGACCGCCGGTTCTCCGACCTTTCCGGCGGCGAGGCGCAACGTCTCATGCTGGCGCGCGCCGTCTGCTCCAAACCCGACATGCTGCTCGTGGACGAGCCTACCGCCCAATTGGACACGCGCACCGCGCATTCCGTCAGCCATGTGCTGAACAACCTTTCCGGCCAAGGCATGATCGTGCTCGTGGCCACACACGATCCCGACACCCGCGACGCCTGCGATTGTGTGCTCGACCTCGCCGACTACGCGCCAGGCGGCAGCAAATCGCAAGACCCGGAATTGGAAAAATAGACGAATAGAAAGGCATCGACTCATGGGAAAGAAACATAACGCCACAGCCGTGACGAACGGTGCCGGACGCGGACGGCTCGCATGGGCTTGGAGCCTGCTCGCTGTGGCAACCGCCATCTGTGTGTCCGTGGGAGCATGCGCGCTGCTCCTGCCGGACCGCGCGCCGGCATTGCTCGGCTCGGCAGGGGAGACGACCACCGCGCCGGCCAGCGTGCAGGAATACTCCGGTAGCCAGCAGGTGACGGTCGTGCCCACCATCTCCACCGAACGCAATCTTCTCGGCAACGCCAACGGCACCGTCACCGCCGACTGGTCCGCAGACGGACTCGCCTCCGGCAAAGGCGCATACAAAGTCAACGACCGCGTGATTGTGGCCTTGAACACCGCCACGCCCCTATACCGCGACCTCAAAACCGGAGACAAGGGCGACGACGTGCTCGCACTGAACAACGAGCTGAGCCGACTCGGATACAACAGCGTGGCCGGTTCCGACACCTACTGGTGGGCCACATCCGACGGCTGGCGGCAACTCATGAACGACAACGGCAACCCCTCCGACGGCACGCTCGCGCTCGCCGACACCATGTGGATTCCTGAAAACGCAGCCGCGGTCGACGAGTGGACGGCCACCACCGGTTCCATGGTGACGGGCGGCATGGCAATCGGGAAAATACCGGGAGCATTGACGAAACTCACCGTGAAAAACGGCACGGCGGTAGGGCAGGATCGCACTATAGGCATGTATGGCGTCAATGGGATATTGCCGGCCGATAGCACGGAAATCACCGACGCCGAATTCCTGCGCAACGTGTCGGCAAGCGAGACGTTCCAGTCCATGGACATGCAGACCAAAAAGGCCGGTCTCGACGCCACCGTGGCATTAAAGGAACCATTACAGGTGCTGCGCGTGCCGGCGGGAGCGGTGTTCGGCATCGACGGCAGCAGCGGCTGCATCGTACCGAAATCCCGTAACACATCCAATACGCCGGCGAAGGTGACGATTGTGGGTAGCGAGCTGGGCGTGAGTCTGGTGCAGGTACAGGATGCCGACGCGTCCGCGATCACCAACGTCGAAATCGGCAGCGGGCTCAACGGGCTGGTTTGCAAATAGTCGGCGGATGAATCGCAAGAAACCGTTGAACTTCGCCAAACAGTGTGAAAACCGCATGAAACCGCCAATAAGGGAGCGCATATGAGACTTGGATCGGTGCTTTCCGAAGCGCTGCGCAACATCGGCTCGGGCGTGAGCCGCGCGTTCGCCATGTTTCTCGCCGTGCTGCTCTCCGGAACGCTGCTGGGCGGATATGAGGCGATGACCGTGATCGACTTGGAATCGCAGGCCGTGCAGCGCATCAACGCTTACGCTGACGTCAACGCCATCGTCGGTGGAACAGTGGATGGCACCGCATGCGACCGGTTGTCCGACGCTGGCGATGGAATGACGGGCACCTTGGCTGGCGCGATGCGTGCCGGCAAACAGGTCGTGCCACTCGCGACACCCGGCAAGGACATCTCATCGTATGACGTGACACCCGGTATGATCCGGCTGATCGCCGGCAACGCCAAGGCCGACGTGTCCGGCGTATGGGTGCCGCGCGACGTGGCCAAGGACTTCGGGCTTGCCGTGGGCAGCGCATTGCGGACACGCGAAGGCACCATGCGTGTGGCGGGTGTGTTCGACTGGCCGAACGATGGACGTGACACACGCTTCGCATACGCGTTCATCGTGCCGGTGTCGGCGAGCGCTTCGACGTTTGATGAATGCTGGGTCAAGCAGTGGCCGGTTGATGGGCAGACGGAGAATCTGCTGTATGCCACGTTGGTGGCGGGTTCCGGCTCGTCGAATGCGGGTGTGACGCAGGTGAATAAGGGGTTTGATGCGCATTATGACGCGCGTGCGTCGTATGTGAATCGTTCGACGCGGTGGATGCCGTGGGTGGGGTTGGCGATTGGCGTGTTGGTTGGTGTGTTTGGTGTGCGCCGGCGTAGGTTGGAGTATGCGGGTGCGTTGCATTCGGGGCAGCCGAAGGGTGCGCAGTTGCTGGGTATTGGTGTGGAGACCGGTGTTTGGGCCGGGTTGGCTACGGTTGCTTCGTGTGCGTTGTTGTTGGCGTATGCGGTGCGGATGAGCCGGTCCGATTGGGTGACGGTGTTGGCGGCTGCGGTGCGTACGCCGTTGGCTGTGTTCGCCGGTGTGATGGTGGCGAGCCTGTTTGCAGGGTTGTTGATTCGGGAATCGCAGTTGTTCCGTTTCTTCAAGAAGCGTTGACTGGTTTGAGGAAACGGAACAATTCGTTGGGGTTGTTTTGGCCGGTGGCTAGGCGATGGCCTTTTTGATGCGTTGCAGGCTGATCGGTTTCGGTGTGCCGAGTTCCTGCGCCCAAAGGGATACGTAGAATTCCTCGAGCATCCAGCGTACGGTTTCGGCTTGTTTCATGAGTGTTTCATGGCGTGGGCCGGCTGGTTCGCGTTGTGCTTTCGCCATGGTGTTGTCGGCGAGTTGTTTGGCTTCGTCGGCTTCCCATGCCCAGCGTACGTCGCGGTTCTTGTCGTTTTTCGCTTTGGTGAGGCGCAGCAGGTCGGCGTGCAGGTATCGTTCGATGGACGGCAATGCGTCCGGTGGTGTCTTGCCGATGAAACCGGGGAAGACGAGCGTGGCGATGTGCTCGCGGATCGACTGCAGCACGCTCAGCAGGGGCAGGTCGGCTTTGCCGGACACGGCTTTGTCAACTTCCGCATACCGTTTCAGTATGGCGATCACGTCGTGCGCCACCGCATACACGGTGTCCTCGTACACTTCGCGCACGTCGAGCACTGCGTTGGCGAGCGCTTCGTCGTCGGGCAGCTGGTCGACGTTGGGCAGGAGTCGTTTGACGGCGGCCAATTGCAGGTCTTCGGTGAGTTCCTTCGTGGATTTGTAGGGGGCGGAGGCGAGCATGAGCGCTTCCGTGCCGAGCCAGCGTGAGGAGATGCGTTCACCGGGCAGGCGCAGTGTGTCGAGCGCACCTTGCCAGAGCATGGTGGCGCGTGCTTCGGTGGTTGCTCCCGCTTTGTTGAGCAGGTTGGCTTTTTCGACGATTTTGCCTTGGTCTCCGGCGTTTCGGGCTTGTTTCTCGACCATGTGGCGCGCGGACGCTTTGGCCTGCTCGGCGAATTCGCGTTGCAGCTCGACGAGTGATTTGCCGGTGCCGAGTGTTTTGACGGGGCCTCGCGCGTGCCGTCTGCCGTGCTGGTTCTTGCGGTTGGGTGGCAGCTGCTGTTCCACGGCGAAGGTCATGCGCAGGTATGGTGCGAGCTTGTTCCACAGTTCGCCAGTGAGGACTTCCGGGTGGATTTGCGCGCCGACGATGCTGATGGCCGCTTGGGTGAACGCGTGTGGCAGGTCGGGCCATGTGGCGACGCCATCCTCGTTTTCGGGGGCCAGGTTTGGTTTTTGCTGGCTTCCGGAGCCGGGAAGGTCGGGGTAGCGTTCGTCGATCCAGGCGCGGATCCTGCGTGCCGTGTCCGGGGCGGGTACGAACTGTACGCGCAGGGTTTTCGGCAATGATTTGATCATGCCGACGATGAGCTCGTCCAGCAGTCCCGGCACGTTCCATGTGAACTGTTCCGGGGTCAGCCGCGACAGCGCCTTCAACGGCACGTGCACGGTGACGCCGTCGTTCGGGTCGTGCGGATCGTAGATGTAGCTCAACCTTAGGTCGATGGGGGAGCCGTCGGTGCCGAGCGTATGCCAATGGTCGGGATAGTCGTCCAAGGACACCGAATCGGAGTCGGCGAGGCGTTCCACCTTGTCCGGGTCGAAATCCAGCAGGTCGGGCTGCTCGTCGTGCCTTGTCTTCCACCATTTCGCCAGGTCGGCCACGCTGGTGACGGTGTTGGGGATGATGGCGTTGTAGAAGTCGAACAGGTCCTCGTCGCCGACGGTCTGCGCCACCTGGCGGGTGCGGCTCGCGTCGTCGGCCGCGTCTTCGAGGATGTCGCGGTTCCGCATGACGAAATCGTCGTAGGAGAACCGTTGCTGGATGTCGCCTTCCACCAGGCCTTGGCGGATGAGGAAGTCGCGTGCCTCGAGCGGGTTGATGCGCCCCCATTGCACGGTGCGGTCCTGCACGATCGGCAGGCCGTACAGGAGCACCTTCGCGCTCGCCACGGCCGAGCCACGCGAACCGGACCAGTGCGGATCGGCGTACGTGGTACGGGTGAGCGCTCCGGCGAGCGGCTCCGCCCATGCGGGATCAATCTGCGCGGAATACCGCGCCCACAGCCGGCTTGTCTCCACCAGTTCGGTGCTCATCACCCATTGCGGGGTCGACTTGGCTACGGCGGAGGCGGGGAACAGGGCGAAATGCGTGCCGCGCGCGCCCTGATAGTCGTTCTTCGCCATCTTCTGCGCACGTTTCATCGCGCGTGCCCGTGCCGCTCCCTTGAGCCCGGCGAAATCGGAAGCCTTCGGCTCGCGCACGATCTGCATGCCCATCATGGACAGCAGGCCGGAAAGCATGGACGTGTGGATGCCCTGCGCGTCCCATGAGCAGCACAGCGAATGCGCTGCCTGCTGGTTGAGCGGTAGCTGGCGGATTTCCAACGGTGGGCGGGACACGGGAATCGGCTCGCCGAGCTTGAATTTGAACTCCCGGCACATTTCGCGCAGCTGGGCGACCAGATCCTTCCATTGGCGCATGCGCAGCCAACTCAAGTACTCGGTCTTGCAGATGCGGCGCAGTGCGGAATTGCTTGGTTCGCCATCAGCTTGGAACACGCGGTCCCACAGGTTCAACGCGGTCAGGAAGTCACTGGTCGGGTCCGCATACCGGTTGTGGATGCGGTCCGCCTCCTCACGGTTC
>UMHC01019558.1_pt1 | contig 10306 bp, 8 predicted proteins | sample 1965381 | NCBI WGS metagenome assembly UMHC01 (sample SAMEA4836083, study PRJEB28245) | human gut metagenome | biome: gut microbiome; material: fecal sample | place: Denmark | collected 2008 | reverse complement strand
CCCAACCAACAGCTCCGTTTCTTTGCACCCCGTTTTTCGGGGACCAATAACGAGTTCACTTACAGGCAGCGTACGGAACTGAATCTTCCCATCTGACCTGCAGGCTAAAATTGCTTGGGCGCATAAGCTAATCAAAGCGGTCAAGCCATCTGCTGCAGGACTGGCATTCATTACATTTCCCCCCAGCGTCCCCATGTTTCGGATCTGCGGGCTTGCAATTTTATTTGCTGCTTCAGCTAATAAGGGGGCATATTTCCTTATCGTGGACGATTCGCTCACTTGAGCAATGGAGCAGGCCGCTCCGACCATAATCTGCTCCGCCTGTTCATCTATGCGCAGTAATTCTGGAATTTCATTCACACACAAAACAGTATCCTGAAACACCCGTTGCTCCGAATGCATCCTTGCTGCCACAAACAGGTCTGTCCCGCCCCCCAAAACGGTAACATTTCCCTTGTTGTCCTCAAGCACCCCCACTGCTTCATCCAACTGCGCAGCAACTATCATTTTTTTACATCCTATCATTTATTTACCTCTTTATCTGGCGATTGTATTCCGCCAGTATGCTTTTCCCCAGGCAATACTTTTGGTATGCCTTTTGATAATTGCTAGTCGCTTGGGGGTCACTATATATATTTTCCTGATCAGTGGGTACGCATTTTTTTATTGCGTCCTCTCCGTTATGATAAATTCCTACGCCGATACCCGCCATCATTGCTGCGCCCAGTAAGCTATCCGCTTTAGCAATGCTTGCTTTTACATCCAGCACATCGCAAACGATCGATCGCCATAGGGGGCTTTTCATTCCGCCGCCTGTGAGCACAACCCTGTCCCACGAATAGCCCATGTTGCGAAAAACCATGCCTACATCTCGTAATGCATATGCGATCCCTTCAAAAATAGCTCTCGCGAAATCCCCACGCTGATGGTGCCTCCCTATCCCTATAAAACAGCCTGCAGGCTGCTCGGTGGCATCTGGAGAACCCCGTCCTAAAAGCCATGGATAAAACATTAAATCCTTTGCACCTATACCGCTTTGTTCCGCCTCAACATTGAATAAGCGTAACCCCTCTTCTTTAGTACATTCCCTATAAGCAGTATCCAAAAACCATTGGACTGTATCCCCTGCGCCTTTTGTAAACCCACCTGCTACATATTTCCCATCTACATAAGGCCAACAGAACATAGAAGTTTCAAACAGCATTTTCCCCGGCAACTTATTTCCCAACACAACTCTGGCAATCCCATTGGTGCTTACGCTTACAACGCCGCTACCAATATTTATTGCTCCTGCGCCGAACATAGCTGCAGCACCATCATTAAGCCCACATACAACAGGAGTCCCGGGCTGTAGGCCCGTGGCTAATGCAATCGTTTCGCACAATCCGCCTGCTATAGAAGTGGATGGTTGCACTAGGTCCATTAGCTCCATTTGTAAACCGCATGCCTTTAATGTTTTTTCATCCCATGCTAAAGCGCCGGCGCTTGATGAGGGCTCAGTAACATACGCACCAGTCAAAGCATACAATAGATATCCTTTAATATCATGTACATGAAAAATTTTTCCATTAATTTGCGGCCAGTTTTTTTGTGCCCATCTTAACCTTGCCGCAAACCCTGTCTGCGGGATACCATGTCCCACCCAATCATAGCCAATCTCTTGAAACAACCGATAGCCTTCCGCAGCGCATCGGTTATCCTGCCAGATTGCCACAGGGCAAAGTGGCTTTTCATCTTTGTCCACAAAAACTGCCCCCGGGCCATGGGCCGAAAGCCCTATAGCAGCAGGCGAATAGCCGGTCGCATGAATAAAGTTAGCGGTATCTTTTAAAACTTGAACAATGCCATAGATCCAATCTGCAGGCCATTGCTCCGCAGCATTTAATTCTGTGTGATTTGTGAACATAGGCTGAGCTGCGGAAAAAAGCTGGATCCCCTGCAAATCATATACAGCACTTTTACACAGCGTCGTTCCCAAGTCCAGTCCAATCAATACGTTTGCCATTTAACTTTGCTCCTTTTTTGTCAAAGCTAAAAGTACCTTATCCGGTGATGCGGGCAGTTCTGTTATCCACACACCCACTGCGTTGTGTATTGCATCAATCACCGCTGGTGCTGTAGCGGTAATTGCCAATTCAGCCATACCTTTCAACCGTAAGTATCCAAATTCTGCTGGTTTATCAATAAATTGTACATTAATTTGGGGTGTGTCAGGCGCTGTGGGAAAAACATAGTCTGAAAAGCCATGTTGCACCGGCTTCCCTTGGCTTTGTAAAAAATTCTCCATCAGTGCCATTCCCAATCCCTGTGTCGCTGCTCCTTGAATTTGACCTTCTGCTCCAATTTTATTAATCACTTTTCCGCAATCGCATACAACAGTAAGGTTTTTTACATGTACCATACCTGTAAGCCGGTCTACAAATACTTCGGCTCTTTGTATATCGTATCCATACTGATTTACAGGGTATCCTTTCCCCTTATCGTCTGGATCAGATGTCATCGGCGGCGTATAAGCTGCCTCAACCTGTGTACCAATACCTTCGTGGCTAAGCCAATGCTCAATCGCATGCTTCTCGTCCTGTACCCCTGTTGCTAGCGCCCGTTCTAGCAGCCGAGTCGCTGCTAAAAAAGCTGCATTGCCCGTAAGGGTAGTTTGCCTGGATGCGCCCGAAGGGCCTCCCTCTGGAAAATCGGTATCTGGTCTGCAATACTGGATGCGGCAGACAGGATACCCTTTAAGCACCCGAGAGACAATGAGGGAAAGGGTTGTTTCTAGGCCTTGTCCCAAGTCATTGGCACACGTCATAATTTGAATCAAGCCGCCATTAGCTACATATAAACGTACTGTGGATTTATCGTTATGACCAAAATGTAAGTTGCACCCTTGCGATGCGCCTGCATAGCCGACGCCATATGCAAACCGACTAGAGGTGGCAACAAAATTACAAGGGATTTTTTCCATTGCAGCAAGGCATTCATCATATCTAGCGCATGCTGGAACATTTCTTCCTGATAATGTATCCTCCCCATCTCGGATCCCATTGATCTTTCTTATCCTCAACCCATCGATTCCCAGCTTTTCTGCTGCAATATTAAACATGCTCTCATTTGCAAAGGTTATCCCTGTCATCCCCCATGAGCGCATTGCCCCCATAGCCATGCCATTCGTATAATAAATAGATGTGTCTACCTTTACGTTAGGAATGTAATAGGGGCCACATGCATTTACCGAAATAAACTTTCCAATATTCTCGCCATGGTGTGAGGAGGACCCGGTATCTAATTCTATACAATAGTGTGCCCCTAATATTTTTCCCTCTGCTGTAAATCCCATGCGTATATCCACTTGTTGTCCATGGCGTTTCGTATGAAACACCATTTCTTCCATGCGGTCAATATATACGCGCACTGGACGTCTTGCATACTTTGCTAAAAGCGCTGCATAAGCCGCGATAAGCCCATCATCTTTGCCGCCAAAAGATCCTCCCATAAAAGGAAGCGTCACTTTTATCTTTTCTAAAGGCATATCCAATACTGCAGCCAAGATCTCCTGCTCATATGTTACTGTATGACAGCCTAACGCTACCTCTAATTTACCTTCTCCATCAAACCGAGCAATTGCACAATCGTTCTCCAAATAACAATGCTCGATTGGGGGAATCGTAAAATGTTGCCGAATTACCAGAGTAGCTTCTTCTAGCGCACGTTCTACATCTCCTGCAGAATAATGGTATTCCCGCAGTAAATTCGTATTGTGCAGCATATCAGGTCGTGCAATGGGGAAATCTGGTTGCTTTGCCGTTTGTAGGTCGTACACTCCAGGAAGCGACTCGTACTCCACCTCCAATTCCTTTGCCGCAGCTCTTGCTTGTTCCTCTGTCTTCGCGGCAATCAAAGCGATCGCGTCATAAACCCCATATGTTTCGTTTTCACATAATATGGGCTGATCCAATACAGTTTTCCCAATCCGATTCGCTCCCGGAATGTCCTTTGCGGTCACTACAGCATATACGCCATCCATCGCCAATGCTTTTTTGCAATCCATCCTTAATATGCGGCATCTTGGCACAGGTGCCCGGACAATAATGCCTTCCAGCATACCTTCCCATTTGATATCACTTACAAATTTGGCAGTGCCGTTGGATTTGGGAAGGCAGGTATGCAGATGCGCCCTTTGCAATTCATCTTCAAAATAATGTTCCTGTCCCATGGTTTTCCTATTACTCCTTTACACCGCCTGCAGTAATGCCGGAAATAATCGACCTTTGGATAAAAACAAACAGGATAATGATAGGAACGCTGGCGATTACAGAGGTTGTAAGAAGCCCAGCATAATCCACAGAAAACTGTCCTATCGTAGACGCAATCCGTGCCGTAATAAGCTGTTTGCTTGTTGAACTTATAAACGTAATAGCAAAAAGATACTCATTCCAAGCCATTATAAATACGTATGTAAAAGTTGCAACAAGCCCAGGTAATGCTAGCGGTAATAATATTTTAAAGATCGTTCCCATCCGTGTTAATCCATCCACCATAGCGCTTTCTTCCACCTGTATTGGGATTGCATCAATTACGGATATGCTATTCCAAATGGCAAAAGGAAGATTCATCATTGTGTTAGCAAGAACGATGGGAAGAAAACTATCATAAAGCCCTAAATCTACTACCCACACAAACAAGGCAATCGCCAACAGCAGGGCTGGAAATGTGCGCAGGCACATAAAAAAGCTCATAAGTACTTTTCTGCCCCGGAAGTTAAACCGTGAAAAACCATATGCAGTGGTAACTGCAATTATTTCTGTTAAAAGGGCAGATGAAAACGAGCAGATTAAGGAATTTAGGATCGCCTGTAAAATCACAGGACTGGAAAAAGCATTTTTATAGTTTTCTAAAGTAAATGTTTTGGGGAAGATAGAGCTCGCAAAGGTTTCGCCGCTACCTCGAAATGTATTTATCACCATCCAAAGATACGGTGTAAACAAAACCATTACTATTATCGTAATAAGAACGTATAAAATTATTTTTTTCCCTATTCTTTTCTGCATGGCTATCACTCTTTCTTCATATTGCGCAATACTATGACGGAAAATACTACAGCAATTATAAACATAATTACTCCAATTGCAGCTGCTTGACCAAATTGATATCCTTTAAAGGCTGTTCTATAAGCATAGGTAGCCAATACCTCTGTGGAATATAAGGGTCCTCCTTCGGTCATAATCCAAGTCAAATCCATATAAGTAAAAGTAGCGCAAAAATTAAATAGCATTAGCGTTAAAAGATTATTTTTTAAAATTGGCAAAGTGACATATCGAAACTGTTGCATGCCAGTAGCCCCATCTATGGTGGCGGCCTCGTATAGATTCTCATTAATTGCCTGCAAGGCGGCTAGCAAAGAGAGAAAATAAAAGGGCATGTACATATATACATTCGTAAGTATAATAGTGAGCAAAGCGGTATCGGGATTCCCCAATGGGTCAAACACAATATCCGATCCCAGCTTTTGTAAAATTTGTGCGATTGGTCCAATCTGTGGATGTAACATTACCTTGGCCATAACCGCAACAACTGTTGGCGAAAGCGCCCATGACACAAGTACAATCGTCCGCATGATCCGCAAGTACCGCACATTCAAGCATTTCTGGTTTAATAATACTGCAAGAATCAAGCCGATTGAAAGATTCAAAAGCATTACAGCACCTGCATATTCAAAACTCTGCAGCGTCATCTGCCAAAAGCGTGCATTTGAAAAAACCTTTGCAAAGTTTTCAAACCCAATAAAGGAAGGATCTATAGCAATGCCTTTTCCAGAGGAAAAAAAGGCAAGATAAATTACAAATGCTGCAGGATATACCGCCATCAGCATAAAGAAAAGAACGCCTGGCGAAGAGAATAGGTAGCCTACGTTAATTTTTTTCCCAAATATTCTTATTTCCTGCATGGATCCCAACTCCTTGACTTCCCGAATTCACGTTTTTTTTGTAGGGTGAAAAGGGTAGGGGACGGCGGCAGCAACGCCGCCTTCCCCAGGTAAAAAACTTAGTTTGCATAATATGCATCTAGGACTTCATTCCATTCTTGTGCAGCTGCATCCAGTGCTTCCTTAGGCTCCATCTGCTTAAGGTAAACAGCCTGCAAATAACCGCGCATAATGGAATTTAATGTATCAGAATCTGGGTAATAGTTTGCAACAATTGTGCCGGGATCTTTAAGCTGGGCCAGTTTAATTTGATAATCCTGCGAGGTGTAATATTCCGTATCCGGAACCTCCCGCAACGGGGAAACCTGATCATATTCCTCACACCAGTAATTCAAGGATTCGTCGCTGGTCATAAACTCAATGAATTTCCATGCCTCCTCTTTATGCTCGCTAATGGCAGACATGCCCAATGCAGTACCGCCAGCTAAGGAACCTGATGTTACACCGGTAGGCATAGGAAGCGCAACAATCTCGTAATTATCCCCTGCTTTGCTTTCAATGGCACTTTGGAACCAAGGGCCGTCTGAGAAAAGTGCTAGTTTACCAGACGCCATCATTTCTCCTTGCTGATCCACATTGGTCGAGGCGATACTGGGCGGAATAATCCCCGCATCAATCATAGACAAAATATATTCTAAAGATGCAACGCCTGCATCGCTATTAAAAGCAGCTTTGTGATTCTCATCAATTATGGTTCCGCCTGCTTGTAGCAAAACAGACCAATATTGCCATTCCGTTCCCGTATCGCTTGAATCTCCGCAAATTGAGTAACCATATACCCCATTCTCTGCATCGGTAAGCTGCTCCGCAATAGAGTAAAACGTATCCCAATCCCACCCTTCATAGGGAAGTGCAATGCCAGCGTTTTCAAATAGGGTAGCATTAGCAAACATTACAGAGGCTCCGCTTCTATAAGGGATAGCATAAATATGGCCTTCCCATTCGCCGTAACCCTGCCCTGCCTCTGTAAAACGGCTCTGAAAGCTTTCCATGTCAATGAATTCGTCTAGTTGTGCTGCTAACCCATTAGTGGCGGCTGAAATCGTCCAGAACGTCATAAATACGTCCGGTGCAGCCTTTGCCTGGGTTTGCAGAACTAACTGATCATAAGTGTCATTAGCAGCCACTTCGTTTACTTGCACTTTGATATTAGGGTTAGCTTCTTCAAATTTTTCTATCAGATCGTACATGCAGGTGGGGGAACCTGATTGAGCCATAAAGGTTATTGTTGTAATGTCCTCACTCTCCACGGCCTCTGAATCTGAAGGCGCCTCGTTTTCTGCGGTTGGTTGACTTTGGCAAGCTGTCGCACTTACAAGAAGCAAAAGAGTAAGCAGTAAGCAAGTCCATTTCCTCATTGATTTTTCCTCCTTTGTTTTATAAATAGCCGCAACATCTGCTTACGTCAAAAGCTGCAGCGGCCTACCTCATGAAATTATCTTGGCCAAAAAGGCACTAACCGGATACTTCACAAAGTTGGCAATACCATCCGGGGAGAGTATCCCAGCTTCAGTTACAATGCCTGTAATACACCTTCTTAGGGTAACATCAAAGTTTCTGCATGATATGCTGCCTTGTTGAAACCTATTGGAAACCTTGTTTTTAAACCCATAAAACGGACCAGGTATCAACTTTGTCCTACCTGCATAAATGTATACAGGCTTATTTCTTTTCTCACAACATGCAGCCAACTGGCTCTGGCCTACTTTTGTTATTACGCTCCCATCTGGAAGCACGCCTTCGCATCCAAATATGGCGACATCTACTTGCTGTGCCAACCAATCCATATCCGCATCGGGAACCGTTATGCAGGAGATCCCTGCTCTTTCCAAGGTCTTAGCCGTCTCTACTCCATCATTATTTGGGGCAGATTCTGTAACAATAATGGAAAAATCTTTTCCTTTTTTGTTTTGTATAAAGCAACTGCAGAGCGTTTGACTAAATGTAAATGTTCCAATAATTGTCCCGTCTTTTAATAAATTTCCTATAATCTTTTCCTTCGAAACAGTTTCTTGCTCTATTACTTCATACAAGTCTGCTTTCCCTTCTAAATATAGACAAAATCGATTAAGCGCATATAAGAGCGTAGCATATGGTGGCATTATCTTGTATATTCTTTCGACCATTGCAAACGCCATTTGCGGGAATTCTTGGTTGCCACTTGCCTCACGTGCCCATGCATCTAATAGTTGCATCAACTGTTTCCCGCTATAGGTTGCATGAAGGGTCCCGCTTGCAAGGGTTTGTATAAATTGCTCCAACAGCACTTCACAGCACATGACCTTATCCTTTGCTGCGGAATTCTCGAACCTTATCCATAAAGCGCTCGACCCGTGTTTTATCTACCGGATTTTGAAAAATGCCGTCCACTTTAAATGTAGTACCTACCACTGCGCCATCTGCCACAGACAATTGCCGTTCGATGTTGTTAAGCCTACAACCAGTATTCGCAAGTACGACAGTATTGGGAACCATTTTTTTTACATTGCGCAGGATTTGGTTATCCGCTTCTTCCCCGGCAGTTAATCCAGAAACGCACAAAGCATCTGCTTTACAATTAAATACAGTACTTTTTGCAATTTCAACTACATCTCTATCCGCTAAATATCTGGCTGATTCTGGAACAATATTGAATAGTAATTTCACATTTTCTCCACCCACAGCACATCTATGCCGTGCAACCGCCCCATAATTCGTATTCCAGAGACCAAAATCACTAGCATATACGCCAGTAAAAATTTCTCTCACAAATTTTGCACCTGTGGCAACTGCAATATCGATAGAGGCCCCACCATCCCAAAGGGCATTAATTCCAAAAGGAATTTTTATTTCTGGCAGCAGCTGTCCAACAATCCGCGCCATGGCAGCAACTGTTTCCTTTCGCACATCAGTAAGATAGGGTAGGCTAAATTCGTTGGAAAACATCACAGCATCTACACCGCCCTCTTGCAGGGCAATAAAATCCTTATAGGCCTGCTCTACCACCCAATTCATACCTTTTTTCCTATCAAAACCAGGATCGCCTGGTAAAGGCTGAAGATGGCACATTGCAATAACGGCTTTTTCTGTCCCAATTACTTCTTTTAACCAACTCATTACGCTTCCTCCAGAAAGTTAATAAAATGAACTGAATTCATCCTACATTATGATGAAAGGGATATTTAAAGGCCTTGCTTTCGGTTTTTCGTTTGTTGTTATCAGTAGTATATCATTATTTCTTTCGTTATGCAATATAATATTTCGATTTTAATTCAAACCGTAACTTTTATCTTTTGTTATTATGGTTTTTCAGTTGACTTTCAGATAAACATATGGCAAAATAAAAAAAGATAAAACATATAAATAAAGGATTTATTTCCAAATATGAAAAAGGCCGAGCGACTGCTACAGCTACAAGAGTTGTTAATTAGCAAAAACGAAGTTTCCGTAGAAGAGCTTACTAAGCGATTCAACGTTTCTTCTGTTACCATTCGAAAGGATTTAAATGAATTAGAGAGCAAAGGTTATATCCGTCGCACATATGGCGGAGCGGTTATAAACCAGCAGGGTGCATATTCTTTTTTTCCTCGTTCTATTATACGCAGCGAAATTCTAGATTTTAGTGAAGATAAGCGTTATATTGCCTCTATTGCTCAAAAACTTGTACAGGATAGCGATAATATTTTTATTGGATGTGGTGATACTTGTGCTGCCATTTCTCAATCTTTAATTAACCATAAGGCGAATTTTGTCACGAATAATATTTTAGTTGCTGCTATTTTATCCTTAAATCCCCATGCAGTTGTTCGCGTTACTGGCGGTACGCTTAGTGGTTATGATCGTCATTTTTTAAGCGGTGATCTTTTCGCCCGTTCTTTACAAAATATTCATTTTAAATATGCTTTTCTTGGTGCAGCTGGTGCTGATATCGGTAATGGCTTTACTACATACTCTGACTTTGAGCACAGTATATGTGAAAGTGTTAAAGCTGTTTCAGATACGCTGGTATTTGCTTTGGGTTCTTCAAAATTTGGAAAAACAAATTTTATGCATATTGGAGACCTTGATGTCGCCGATATGATAATTACGGATCGGAATATCCCTCAGCCCTATCTACAATACTTTAAGGAACATCATATTCCGGTTTTTACTTCTCCAGATGATGTTTAACTTTTATTTTTAATTGTAAAAAGTTTTTATATGACAAAGTAATGTTAAATACTAAATGGAGTTTGCGTTTGAAACCTGCTTCTCCTCTTAATTCGAAACCTTTATGTTTATTATTTGCTAGAATATTCTTACTGCGATTATTTTTTAACTATTCTGTGAATTCTTAAATACATATTT
>UMHC01021941.1_pt1 | contig 10331 bp, 8 predicted proteins | sample 1965381 | NCBI WGS metagenome assembly UMHC01 (sample SAMEA4836083, study PRJEB28245) | human gut metagenome | biome: gut microbiome; material: fecal sample | place: Denmark | collected 2008 | reverse complement strand
GGAATCTGGAATCAATCATCCGTCAGGTGCAGCAAGCCGTCTTCTGCATATGATGGAGATGGATCGAAATCTCACAAAAGAATTTCCTTTTGTATCCATAGAGGAATAATAAATAATACATGAGTGTTTTCCAAAAACCGGAAGACACTCATTTTTATTGAGAAAAATAATTCTTGCATAATACCCACAGGGGGTATATAATGCGATGCAGAAGGATACCCATACAGGGTATCGGAGAGAGAGGAGACATAATCCGAATGGAAAAAGAACATACTTGTGAATGCTGTAAGAAAAAAGAGCGTTCCGAGAAGGAACGGAAAGATATGATCAATCGCCTGAGCCGCATTGAAGGACAGATCCGCGGCATCAAAGGCATGGTAGAAAAAGACTGTTACTGCCCGGATATCATCACACAGGTAGCGGCTGCCAATGCGGCACTCAACAGTTTTAATAAAGTCCTGCTGGCACAACATATCCGTACCTGCGTGGCAGATGGCATCCGAAACGGCGAGGACGATAAAGTAGACGAATTAGTAACGATGTTACAAAAATTAATGAAGTAAGAAATGTAGGAGGCAACTATGAAGCAATATGAAGTGACCGGCATGAGCTGTGCGGCATGCTCCGCCCGCGTGGAAAAAGCCGTCTCCAAAGTGCCGGGTGTGACTTCCTGCTCTGTCAGCCTGCTGACCAACTCCATGGGAGTGGAAGGCACGGCAACCGATCAGGAAATCGTAAATGCAGTTGTCGCAGCCGGATACGGCGCAGCACCCAAAGGCGCAAAAAAAGAACAGACCGCAGCAGAAGAGGAAGAAGCATTAAAAGACCACGAGACACCGAAACTGCGCAAGCGTCTGACCGCATCGGTCATCTTTCTTGTCGTACTGATGTATTTTTCCATGGGACATATGATGTGGGGCTGGCCGGTACCGGCTGCCATGAAAGACAATCATGTGGCAATGGGACTGTTGCAGATGCTTTTAACCATCATCATTATGGTGATCAACCAGAAGTTCTTTGTGAGCGGTTTTACCAGCCTGCTCCACGGCGCACCAAATATGGATACACTGGTGGCACTCGGCGCCGGAGCATCGTTTGGATACAGTACGTATGCTCTTTTTGCCATGACCGGAGCGCAGGTGCGCGGCGATATGGATGCAGTCATGGGCTACATGCATGAATTTTATTTCGAGTCCGCGGCAATGATCCTGACACTCATCACCGTCGGAAAAATGCTCGAATCCCACGCAAAAGGCAGGACAACCGATGCCTTAAAAAGCCTTATGCGGCTGGCACCGAAGACCGCAACGGTGGTGCGGGACGGACAGGAAGTTACCGTGTCAATTGCAGAAGTGCGGCAGGGGGATATCTTTGTCGTGCGTCCGGGGGAAAATATTCCGGTCGATGGAATTGTCATAGAAGGCAGCAGTGCGGTCAACGAGGCAGCACTCACCGGAGAGAGTATTCCGGTCGACAAACAGAAAGGCTCCTCCGTCAGCGCGGCAACGACGAACCAGTCCGGGTTCCTGCGCTGTGAGGCAACCCGTGTGGGAGAAGACACCACGCTTTCCCAGATCATTAAAATGGTGTCGGATGCGGCAGCAACGAAAGCGCCGATCGCAAAAATCGCCGATAAAGTATCCGGTGTTTTTGTGCCGACCGTTATCACCATTGCAGTAATCACCATTATGGTATGGCTGCTTGCCGGAAAAGATATCGGATTTGCATTAGCGCGCGGTATTTCCGTGCTTGTCATCAGTTGTCCGTGTGCGCTTGGACTTGCAACCCCGGTAGCGATCATGGTCGGAAATGGGATGGGAGCTAAAAACGGAATCCTGTTCAAAAATGCGGTGGCACTCGAAAATGCTGGAAAAACACAGATTGTAGCACTGGATAAGACGGGAACGATCACAACAGGAGAGCCGCGCGTGACCGATATTTTACCGGCAGAAGGCTACACGAAGCGTGATCTCATGCAGCTTGCTGCAGATCTGGAGAGTTCGAGTGAACATCCGCTGGCCAAAGCGGTTATGGAGCATGCCAAAGCGACGGGGATTTCCCAGACGGTGGTACATGATTTTCAGGCACTTCCGGGAAATGGTCTTTCCGCGGTGCGTGGGGAAGATCTGCTGCTCGGCGGAAGCGTTTCTTATATGAAAGAGAACGTAACTGTAGATTCCACCCTGCTCGATCAGGCTCAAAAGCTGGCAGAAGAGGGAAAAACACCGTTGCTTTTTGCCAAAAATCATACCTGTGCCGGCCTGATTGCCGTAGCAGACACGCTCAAAGAGGACAGCCCCCAGGCGGTGGCCGAATTGCGTGACATGGGAATCCGTGTCATTATGCTGACCGGAGATAACGAGCGCACAGCAAAAGCCATCGGTGCACAGGCAGGAGTGGACGAAGTCATAGCCGGTGTACTGCCGGAAGGCAAAGAGGCAGAGATCCGTAAGCTGAAGGAACAGGGCAAAGTAGCCATGGTCGGAGACGGAATCAACGATGCCCCGGCACTGACACGAGCAGATACCGGAATCGCCATCGGTGCCGGAACCGATGTGGCAATCGATGCGGCATCCGTTGTCCTGGTTAAGAGCCGTCTGCGGGATGTTCCGGCGGCCATCCGCCTAAGCCGGGCAACGCTGCGGAACATCCATGAAAATCTGTTCTGGGCATTCTTTTATAATGTAATAGGGATTCCACTTGCAGCCGGAGTGTGGTATCCTATATTTGGGTGGAAATTAAATCCAATGTTTGGCGCGGCAGCCATGAGCTTATCCAGCTTTTGTGTCGTGACCAACGCATTACGGCTGAACCTGTTTTCCGTACATGGAAAAGCAAATAAAGATGCTGCACCGGCAGCAGAACCGATAGAAATAAAAACAAGCGAAAGAGAGGAAAAAGCAATGACAAAGACAATGCATATTGAAGGAATGATGTGTGGACACTGTGAGGCAACGGTAAAGAAAGCACTTGAGGCACTTCCGGAGGTGACATCCGCAGAAGTCAGCCATGAGGCTGGCACTGCTGTTGTGACCTTGTCCTCGGAAGTGGCAGATGATGTATTAAAGAAAACAGTAGAAGAGAAAGATTACAAGGTTACAGCGATTGATTAAGAATGTTGCAGCGGTTCAATGGAACGTGGAGCCGCCTGTTCCCGTTGGAGAAGGGTGGTATGAAACATGTATTTATTTCATAAAAAAACAAAAGTTCTGCGTGTACTCGCACTGCTGTGTGCGTTTGCACTTGGATTGTGTATGACAGGGGGATTTCAAATGACAGAAGCAAAAACAACGTATTATGATGCATCGGCAGGCAGACTGCACGTCAAAGGAACAAAACTTGTGGACAAAAAGGGGCATGAAGTACAGCTTCGCGGAGTCAGTACACATGGACTGAGCTGGTATCCGCAGTACGTCAATGACAAGTGTTTTGCCCAGCTGCATGACAAATGGGGGGCAAATGTCGTGCGACTGGCGATGTATACCGAAGAATATAACGGCTACTGCAGCGGAGATGCAAAGAACCGCAGTGATTTAAAGAAACTGATTAAAAAAGGGGTCAAGCTGGCAAAGAAACATAAAATGTATGTGATCGTGGACTGGCATATCTTAAGCGATGGAAATCCGAATTCCCATAAGAAAGAAGCAAAGGCCTTTTTCAGGGAAATGTCCAGGGAATTTAAGGGTTACAACAATGTGATTTATGAGATCTGCAATGAGCCGAATAACGGTACAAGCTGGAAAGAGATCAAATCCTATGCCAGGAGTGTCATTTCCACCATTCGCAAAAATGACAAAAAGGCGGTGATCGTTGTAGGAACACCGACCTGGTCACAGGATGTGGATCAGGCGGCAGCAGATCCGATCAAGGGGGACAATATCATGTATGCGCTGCATTTTTATGCAGCCACACACAAAACAGATCTGCGCAATAAAATGACCGCAGCCATCAACAAAGGACTTCCGGTATTTGTCACGGAATATGGAATCTGTGATGCTTCCGGAAACGGAGCCATTGACAAAAAAGAGGCAGACCGCTGGATACAGACGATGGATGAATACGGTGTCAGCTACATTGCGTGGAATCTGTCAAACAAACAGGAATCTTCTTCTATTATTAAAAGCAGCTGTCCGAAAGTCAGCGGTTTCAAGAAAAGTGAGTTGAGTGACGAGGGCAGGTGGCTGTATCCCCTGCTTCGAAAGAAGGCTGGACTGACAAAGTAGTGATGGAATGATTACATAACACGGGCATGTCCGGGAAAGGAGGGAATCATGCGGATACAAAAAAGCCGGATGCGGTGTGTAGGCATCTTTTTGGCGGTTGTCATATGTTTTTTTGCGGTGCAGCAGAGCTATGGTGTGCAAAATATGTACGATATCACGCAGGCGGAGCCGGATCATCTTGCGGTACATACGATGGAGCGGCAGCAGGGTTCCTTCCTTGATATCCTCGGACGTTCCGAACTGACACAGTCCGAACAGGCGCGTCTGACCGTCAGTGCACGGGTCACGCGGCTGAATGCAGAACGCAACATCATTTTGTGGGCAGGACTTGCAAGCGGATTTGCCGGGAATGCTACCCGGATTTATCTGGCATCCTGCCGTATCGAAAACATATTTGTGCGCAGCCATGCGTGGATCATGGCATACATACACTGGCAGGATGGGGAAAAAGCTTCTGACTCTTTGAAATAAGCGACCATTTTCAAAGAGTTCAGGAGGAAAATTTCATGTTAGAAAAAGTCATTATCGTAGTTGTAGTAGCAGTTGTTGTGTTGGCCGCAGGTGTGGCATGGTGGTTCGAGAACGGATCAGCAAGCCATAATGAGGGCAGTCATGCGGCGGATGTGGACAGCAATGAACTGACAAAACTGGAAAAATAAATACATAAATGAAAGAGGGAATGTTTCCGTGTGTGGAACATTCCCTTTTTCGTGCGCGTTTCCTTGTGTTTTGGGGACATATAGAGAATAAGTAAGCCAGAAAGTCTCGGTGAAAGTTGCCGGAGGGACATATGTAGAAAAAGTGCATTGAAAAATCCCGGGAGAAGTTGGTAAAAGGACATATGTATAAAAAGCGCATGAAAAAGTCCCGGGAGAAGTTGGCAAAAGGACATATGTATAAAAAGCGCATGAAAAAGTCCCGCAGGACCTGTTTAATGGGACATAAATGAGCACTTTTTTATCATATGTCCTCTATTTAGTTCGTTATGGGACATGGACGGCTATTTTTTTGCCATATGTCCTCTATTCAGTTCGTCATGGGACATAGACAAGCATATCTCTGCATAAGCTGTACAAATACAGGAATGCAGTGGGATTTTTGTAAAATAATAATTGAAACTATTTAGGAAGATTAAAGCAAAATATTGAAAAATAAAATGAAAAGGGGTATTATAAAATAAATACAAAAAATTTTACATTTGGAAGAAGATCTTATTACAAGGAGAAAAAATATGCAGTATATTGTAGCCATAGATATAGGTGTTGCTTCAGTTGGATATGCAGTGATTGATAAAACGTCCGAAACTGTAATAGAAGCCGGATCAAATATTTTCCCGGAGGCATCTGCAACCGATAATCAGGAGAGAAGAGGGATGCGTCAGGCAAGGAGATTAAAAAGAAGAGAGCGAACAAGATTAGATGATTTCACAAAGTTATGGGAATATCATGGACTTGCTATTCCACAGGTGAAGAAAAACGATATTGTCGGACTTAAAGTAAAGGCACTTTATGAAAGTATTTCTTTGGACGAAGTATATTTGATTTTGTATAGCTATTTGAAACATCGTGGAATATCTTATTTAGAGGACGTGGAAGATTCTTCTGTTAGCGGATCAACTGCATATGCAAATGGATTAAAATTGAATGCAAAAGAATTAGAAAAGAATTTTCCGTGTGAAATTCAAAAATACAGGCTGGAAAATATCGGAAAATACAGAGGTCAGATACAGATAGAAGATGATCAGGGAGAAAAGCTGGATCTGAGTAATGTGTTTACAATTGGAGCCTATACGAAAGAAATTCAACAGATTTTGGACACACAGAAAAAATATCATGCGGAAATAGAAGATGAATTCTGCGAGAAATATTTAAAAATTTTTACAAGAAAAAGAAAATACTATGAAGGACCGGGAAATGAAAAATCAAGAACTGACTATGGAAAATACACAACAAGATTAAAGGAAAATGGGGAGTATATTACCGAAAAAAATATTTTTGAAAAATTAATCGGAAAATGCAGTGTATACAAAGATGAATTGCGAGCTGCATCGGCTTCTTATACTGCACAGGAATTTAACTTGTTAAATGATTTAAATAATCTGACGGTAAATGGAAGAAAACTTGAAGAAAATGAGAAGCACCTAATTGTTGATAAGGTAAAGACAAGCAATACCATAAATATGCGCAAAATTATTGCCGATGCAATGGGAGAGAAAATTGAGGAATTTTATGGTGCCAGAATTGATAAGAGTGAGAAAGAAATTTTTCATAAATTTGAGGTCTATAATAAAATGAGAAAAGCCCTTGCGGCTATTCATGTGAATATAGAAGAATTTTCCAGGGATGATTTGGATGAAATCGGATATATTTTGACAATTAATACGGATAAAGAAGCTATGATGGAGGCGTTTGATAATTCAAGACTTGAATTGCCGGGAGAAATTAAAAATTGTCTGATCTCTCTCAGGAAAACAAATGGGACATTATATAGCAAATGGCATTCATTTTCATTAAAAATAATGAATGAACTGATTCCGGAAATGTACCGACAGCCCAAAGAACAAATGACTCTCTTAACAGAAATGGGCGTTATGAAGGGACAGACAGATGAATTTGAAAAAAATAAGTATATACCAGTAGATGTGGCAAGTGAGGATATTTTTAATCCTGTAGTCCGCAGATCTGTTCGTATTTCCTTTAAAATATTAAACGCGCTTATGAAAAAGTATGGAACATTAGATGAAGTGGTAATTGAAATGCCACGGGATCGCAATTCTGACGAACAAAAGAAGTGGGAAAAAGAAACGCAAAAAAAGAACGAAAAAGAACAGGAGTATATTGAAAATAAACTGGCTACAGTATATGACATCAGACCTTCATCGGCTGATTTCTCTTCGCAAAAGCAATTAAATTTAAAGTTAAAATTGTGGAATGAGCAGGATGGAAAATGTTTATATTCCGGGAAGATAATTGAACCGGAGGATTTGATTAAACATTCGGAGCTGTTTGAGATTGATCATATTATTCCGAGATCCATTTCTTTTGACGATTCCAGAAGCAATAAGGTTCTTGTGTATCGGACAGAAAATCAGAACAAAGGAAATCAGACACCATACTACTATTTGACACATACCAATAGTAAATGGTCATTTGAACAATATAAAGCTCTGGTTATGGATTTATCAAAGAAAAAGGAGTATGGACTTTCAAAAAAGAAAGTGAGGAATTTGCTATATAGCGAAGATATTACGAAAGCAGATGTATTACGTGGATTTATCAATCGAAATATTAACGATACAAGTTATGCAGCGAGAGTTGTCCTGAACACGGTACAGGGATATTTTCGGGCAAAAGAAATGGGTACAAAGGTAAAAGTGATCCGGGGAAGCTATACGCATCAGATGCGTGTGAATATGAAGCTGGATAAAGATCGGGAAAAAAGTTATGCGCATCACGCAGTGGATTCCATGCTGATTGCATTTTCGCAATTAGGTTATGAAGCGTATCGAAAATTACAGGGAGAATTCATTGATTTTGAGACGGGAGAAATTTTAAATTCAGAAAAATGGAAAGATCAGATGTCTGACGAAGTATATAAACAATACCTTTATAGAAAAAAGTGGAGTAATATTCGAAATGAAATTACAAGGGCAGAAAAGAATGTAAAATACTGGTATTATGTTGACCATAAATCAAACCGTGGCCTTTGCAATCAGAAGATTCGTGGAACAAGAGTTTATGATGGAAAAATTTATAAAATAAATAAGCTGGATATCAGAAAAAAAGAGGGAGCTGCTCTTTTTAAAAAGCTTGCATTTAGTGAAAAAGAGAGTGACAGAGAAAAGTTATTGGTCTATAAAAATGATAAGAAAACATATGAGGATCTGGTTCGGATCATGCAGGATTATTCGGATTCCAAGAATCCGTTTGTGCAGTACGAAAAAGAAACTGGAGATTATGTAAGGAAATATGCAAAGAAACATAATGGACCTCGTATTGATAAATTAAAGTATATAGATGGAGAAGTTGGATCTTGCATTGATATTTCACATAAATATGGGTATGAGAAAGGCAGCAGGAAAGTAGTGCTTGAAAGTCTGGTTCCATACCGTATGGATGTTTACTATAAAAAAGAGGAACAGACCTATTATTTAGTAGGGATAAAACAGTCGGATGTAAAATGCCAAAAAGGGGAATATGTCATTGATGAGGATGCATATGCAATAAATTTAGTAAAGGAAAAAATGATTCAACAGGGACAGAAGAGAAGTGATTTGGAGTCTTTGGGCTTTGAATTTCAGTTGTCGTTTTATAAAAATGATATTATTGAATATGAGAAGGATGGGAAAATAGTCAGGGAAAGATTTTTGTCAAGAACAATGCCTAAAGTAAAAAATTATATTGAGACAAAACCGATAGACAGGGAGAAATATGAAGGGCATGATCGAAAATTAGTTGGGCTTGGCAAAACCAAGAGAATAAGAAAATATCGAATGGATATTTTAGGAAATTACTACTTATGTAATAAGGAAGAATTCTCAAAATATTGTTAATCATATGATTGACAAAATATATTTGCAGGAATATAATAAAAAATGTAGAAAACAAATTTTTACAGTCACGTAATTTGTTTAGACCTACTAAAACAAGGCTTTATGCCGAAATCAGAAGCACCGACGGGTGCTTCTTTTTTTCTTATAGGGGGGAATATGGCATTCAGGGTTGTATTGATTGAGAATGAAGTAACGATAAAAGTAAAATTAAATAATCTTATTGTTACAAAAGAGGGAGAAGATATATGGATACCTTTAGATGATATTTCAATGATTGTTCTGGACAATCTGTCATCTATGTTTTCGGCAAGGCTTTTGTGTCAGTTGTCTGAACAGGGGATAGGGTTAATGATATGCAATCAGAAACATTTACCAACAGGCTATTACAGTTCATATGATAATCATAGCAGAGCCTCGAAAGTGATCGGTTATCAGATAGAAAAAAGCAAAGAATACTATGAGCAACTGTGGAAAGATATTGTAACAGTGAAAATTCAAAATCAGTCTAAAGCGTATTTACGATTAACAAGTGATCAGGAAGGAACCCGGGCGATTAAAGAATTTTCATCAGAAATAATCAATGGGGATCAAAGCAACAGAGAGGCTCATGCTGCAAAAGTATATTTTAATCTTTTAATGGGAACTTCCTTTTCCAGAGGAAATGAGGATATTTTATTAAACAGCGGATTAGATTACGGGTATGCGGTACTGCGAAGATATATTGCAAGAGTGTGTGTTGGGTATGGATTAAACACACAAATTGGTATTCATCATAAAAACGAGTATAACCGGTTTAATCTTGTGGATGATTTAATGGAGCCTTTGAGACCGATGATAGATATTGTTGCATATGAAAGTATGAAAAATGAGGAGTATTTTACAGCAGAACATAGAAGACAGCTGGTAAATATTTTAAATATGAAAATATTGTACAGAAATAAAAAGATGTTTGTGTGTAATATGATAGAAAATTATGTGGAACAATTTGCATCTTTGATTATGGAAAGATGTGAGAATATTGTATTCCCGGATATCGATGGATTTATCGTAGAGGAACTGGATGGATTATAAGATTATGAGAATGTTGTGCATGTTTGATTTGCCGGTTGAAACTGATGAGGAAAGAAGATCATATCGTATCTTTCGAAAGAATTTGATTCAGGAGGGATTTGTTATGATGCAGTATTCGGTTTATGTGAGGGTGTGTCCGAGCAGAGAATATGCCAATCGGTTAGAAAAAAGGATAAAGAAATTTATACCCAGAGAAGGAAATGTAAGATTGCTGTGTGTCACGGAAAAGCAATATTCAGATATGAAGTTGTTGGTTGGAAGTCAATCGGTAGCGGAGGTAGCAATTGGAACAGAAAGAATGATTATATTATGAAAATTGATGTAACGGAATACGAAAAGAAATATACGTTTGAACTGGCACCGATCACGCAATTGTGCGGACAAAACATTCCAAGGAAAACCTACATTCTGGAATCTATCAGAAGATATTTTAGTACCTATAAGTATTCGGAAGAACAGAATAAATGGAGAAATAATGTTAAAAT
>UMHC01016309.1_pt1 | contig 10400 bp, 4 predicted proteins | sample 1965381 | NCBI WGS metagenome assembly UMHC01 (sample SAMEA4836083, study PRJEB28245) | human gut metagenome | biome: gut microbiome; material: fecal sample | place: Denmark | collected 2008 | reverse complement strand
CTGCCGTGCCTTAGACCGTAAATACATTGTAATAGGAGAAATACAACGTGAACAATATCCCTGAAGTAAAACTTGGCATGATCGCCGTGTCACGGGACTGTTTCCCCGTCTCGCTGTCCGCCCGGCGGCGGAGCGAGATCGTGGCGGCCTATGGACAAGACATCTACGAGTGCCCCGTGACGGTGGAGAACGAGAAAGATGCGCTGGCGGCGCTGGAGGATGTGCGCGCCCACGGCGTCAACGCCCTGGTGGTGTTTTTGGGCAATTTTGGCCCCGAGACCCCTGAGACCCTGCTGTGTCAGAAGTTCCAGGGCCCAGTGATGTATGTGGCTGCCGCCGAGGGCGACGGCGACATGATCGACGGCCGGGGGGACGCGTACTGCGGTATGCTAAACTGTTCCTACAATTTGGGGATGCGGCATCTGGATGCCTATATCCCCGAATATCCCGTGGGCACGGCCGAGGAATGCGCGCAAATGATCCGGGACTTCGTCCCCATCGCCCGCGCCATCATCGGGGTCAGAGATCTGAAGATCATCACTTTCGGCCCCCGCCCCCAGGACTTCTTCGCCTGCAACGCCCCCATCAAGGGCCTGTATGAGCTGGGCGTGGAGGTGGAGGAGAATTCCGAACTGGATCTGCTGGTGGCCTACCAGGCGCACGCCGGGGATGGGCGCATCCCCGAGGTGATGGCCGATATGCGCAGAGAGATGGGCGGGAAGGTCTATCCCGATCTGCTGGAGCGCATGGCCCAGTTCGAGCTGACCTTGCTGGACTGGGCGGAGACCCACAGGGGGGCGCGGCGGTTCGTCGCCTTTGCGGACAAGTGCTGGCCCGCGTTCCCGGAACAGTTCGGCTTCGAGCCCTGCTATGTGAACTCTCGCCTGGCCTCCCGGGGGATCCCTGTGGCCTGCGAGGTGGACATCTACGGCGCGCTGTCTGAATACATCGGCGCCTGCATCACGGGTGATGCCGTCACCCTGCTGGACATCAACAACTCCGTGCCCAAGTATATCTACGACGAGGACATCTCCGGCAAGTTCGGCTATGACATCAAAGACACCTTCATGGGTTTCCACTGCGGCAACACGCCCTCCTGCAAGATGTGCGATGACTGCGCGGTCAAATACCAGCTGATCCAGCACCGCCTGCTGGAGCCCGCGGACAGCAACCCCGATTTTACCCGCGGCACGCTGGAGGGAGACATCGCCGCATCGGACATCACCCTCTACCGCCTGCAGTGTGACAGCGAGGGGGCTCTGCGCGCCTACATCACCGAGGGGGAGGTCCTCCCGGTCGCCACCCGCTCTTTTGGCGGGATCGGCATCTTTGCGATCTCTGAGATGGGGCGTTTCTACCGCCATGTGCTCATCCAGAAGCGCTATCCCCACCACGGCGCGGTGGCATTCGCCCACTGCGGCAAGGCGCTGTTCGAGGTGCTGAAATATCTCGGCATCTCCGACATCTCCTACAACCAGCCTAAGGGACAGCGCTATCCGACGGAGAACCCCTGGAGCTGATAGAGCAGATCACAGGCAAAGAACTGGACGGCCAGATCAGGCCAGTCCATATCATGGATAAGGAGGGACTTGAGTGAGATACTTTGTGGATGCGAACGCGCTCCTGGACGGGGACGGCACCCAGGCCAGACCGTTCCGCCGGATTCAAGAGGCCGCGGAAGTGGCCCTGCCCGGCGACGAGGTGCTCGTCGCCCCCGGCGTTTACCGGGAGCATGTCAGCCCGGTCCACGGGGGGACCGAAGACGCCCCCATCACGTACAAGAGCACGCAGCTGCACGGCGCGGTCATCACCGGCGCGGAGGAGCTCAAGGGCTGGACCGTGTACAAGGGGACGGTTTGGTCAGTGAGCGTGGACAACTCTGTGTTCGGTAATTACAACCCCTATACGACATATGTATACGGCGACTGGTATTTTGCCGGGCGCACCAAGCATACCGGGGTCGTTTATCTGAATGATAAGATGCTGTATGAGGCGGCGTCGGTGGAAGAAGTCGTAAAGGCGGAGGTCTATAAGTATTCCTGGGATCCGCAGGTGTCCCGGCTCAAATGGTTCGCGGAGCAGAAAGACGGCCGGACGGTCTTTTATGCCAACTTCATGGGGGCAGACCCGAACAGGGAAAAGGTGGAGATCAATGTCCGGGAACAGTGCTTCGTCCCGAAAGAGACGGGGATCGGATACATCACGGTGAGCGGCTTTACCATCACGAAGGCCGCGACGAAGTGGGCGCCCCCCGCGGCGTATCAGAGCTGCATGATAGGGCCTCACTGGTCGAAGGGCTGGATCATCGAAGACTGCGACATCTCCAACAGCAAGTGCTCCGGCATCGGCCTCGGGAAGTACCTGGACCCGGACAACGACCACTACTTTACCCGCAAGCATGTCAAGAGCCCGACCCAGATGGAGCGGGATGCCGTATGCCGCGGACAGTACCATGGATGGGTCAAAGAAAAAGTGGGAGGCCACATCATCCGCCGCAACGAGATCCATCACTGTGAGCAGGGCGGGATCATCGGGAGGATGGGCTGCGCCTTTTCCACCATCGAAGACAACCATATACACCACATCAACAATATGATGGAGCTCGGCGGGGCTGAGATCGCGGGCATCAAGCTGCACGCGGCCATCGACGTGACCATCCGCCGCAACCGCATCCACGATTGTACGATGGGGATCTGGACAGACTGGGAGGCCCAGGGCACCCGGATCACGCAAAATCTTTTGTACAACAACCAGAAGCCGGCGTTTGCCGAGACTCTGCCCGGCGGCGTGGAGAGCCAGGACCTTTTTGTGGAGGTGAGCCATGGCCCCACCCTGATCGACCACAACCTGCTGCTCTCGGCGGTGTCGCTTCGCATGGCGACGCAAGGTGTCGCCTTGGTCCACAACCTGATCTGCGGATCCTTCACCGCGGTGGGTGAATTCTGCGATTCTATCGTAGAGGGGAAGCTGCGCCAGCGCTTCACGCCCTACCACATCCCCCACCGCACCGAAGTGATGGGCTTTATGACGATCCTTCACGGCGACGACCGCTTCTACAACAATATCTTTGTCCAGAAGCACCCCAGCACGGCTGCCGATGTGAGCGGCAGTAATGATGGCGCTGAGGCTGAGAACAGAGAGGTCGGCACGCATGTGTTGGACGGGTATGTCACCCATGACGAGTGGATCTCCTGGTTCGGCCTAGACGATGACACCCCGGATATGATGGCCCTGGAGCCGTATCATTGGCGCCCGCTGCCTGTTTGGGTGGAGGGAAACGCCTACCTTGGCGGCGCGCAGAGCTATAAAAAAGAAAAGGATCGCCTTATCAACACGGCCGACGAAGTGAAGGTGGAGCTCCGAGAGGAAGATGGACACATGGTCCTTGAGACCAACATCTACGATCTCGTCAAGGACTTTGACGTCTCGCTCATCACCTCGGATGTGCTGGGCAAGGCGTTCGAGCCGGAGCAGAGATTTGAAGCTCCGGACGGGTCCGAGATCGTCTTTGATACCGACTATCTCGGCGCGCACCGCGGGACGGAGATTATTCCCGGGCCCTTTGCAAAACCTGCAGGCAGATATATCGTTTCCTAATGTATCTGCGCCTGGTTGGACCCGCCAATAAAGCGAAATCTCGGTAATTGAGTATCATAACGGGGATTTTGAAGAGCAGGAGGAACATCTTGTGATCTGTTTCCGCCATGGAGATCATTATCTTGAACGCACGGTTGAAAATGTACGTCACAAGTACAGATGCGCTTCATGAGAGGAACTGTTTTAATTTTGAGTAAAGAGACACCCGTGATATGCCGGTTCATTTCTGCCGTGATCGCTGGTCGTTCTACGGCCCTCATCATGGATCCTGAAGGTGCACTGCATATAGGCAGATATAAAACGGATCTGCAATTCTTTTCATTGTGTTAGTTAATTTTACTCCCATAGTATTCTTGCTATGTTTTTATTTCAAGAAGTGGTGAACGACTGGAGGGGCATAAAGAATGAACTCTGAAAAAAATGTGCTTTTGGAAGTAAAAGATATTAGCAAATCTTTTTCCTCCACGAAGGCTCTCACGGATGTTTTTTGAGCAGAACGCAATCATGAGATGTATTGTGTAAAGGGTGATTCCACCGCCCAAATACACATAGCTGGCGGCTCATTTGTGGCAAAGTGAAAGACCGGCAGAGAGAAGGAGGTGTAGGCACTCAACAAGAGAAATAAGGGGGCGTGGCCCGCTGAAAAGCGGCCACGCCCCCTTCGTTCATTATCAGTTCGACAAACGGGAATTTATCATCTTGTAATGTGTTTTTTATATGTTCCAAAAGAGAACCTGCTCAGGAGCATTTCGTACTCTTTCGAATCAAAGTGATTAATATCAGATGCCAGCACAGAATAGGTTTCACCTTCATCGATAAATCTGTATCCGGTATCAAAAATCCCGTTCCTGCTATAAAAAGAAATTCTCTTTTCTCTCTGCAAAGCATTTTCGGCAGAAGGATCGATTGATTCAACATTTAAAACGATGATCTTTTCTGTATTCTGTTTCAGCCAGTCAAGTATCTTAGTGCCATAGCCTTTTGACCTAATCCTGTCATTTACCGCAAGATAGAGCACAAAGATATATTTATCATCTTCAGCCGTATACAAGATTCCGCAGAACTGTTCATCCTCATAAAAGACTCTCAAATTGACACTTTTGCGAAATGCCAACACTCTCAACAACCACATCGGTATCTGCTCATTCTGGGGAAATGAAGATCTCATTAAACGACAGACATCGTTGTATTCATACATTTTTCTGGTAAAAGTTTTGTCAATAAGCATATCTACATCCATCCTCAAAAATTCCAATTTGTCGCTCTCTTATGTCGGTCATTATAACACTTGCCGGGAATCTTAACAACACTTCATTTCTATGTGTTTGGTCAAGAGCGCACTTACTCACCACCCTGCGGGCGGTGGTACTGCCTGACGGCAGCCGTGCGCTCGACCAGGGGGACGCTCCAGCAGATTTGTACTCTGCTGGTAGCACCGAGCTGGGAAGCTGTCAAGAGTTCGGATCCGCTTTGCCTGCGGCACTCTTGACAGCTTCCCGCCACGGCGCTCTATGGCAATCAAGAGGGGTTGCACTCATCTGCTTTTATAAAGCCGTAGCAGAAGGTAAAAATCCCCCTTGACAAATGTTCTCTTGCTACAAATTATCTGAAATCGGAAAGAAAATTGAGAAAATGATAGCCTGTTTCATAAGCATTTTTACGGGGGCGAGCTGAGCCGCCCGGCCATCTCTGTATCGACAGACAGAGGGCGCAGGGCTTATGACTGGTGTAGGGAATGATGGCAGAGAGAAGTAACGAGAGTTCAATCTTTGGGCTGAGTACCTTGAGCGGCCCATCTTCGGGCTGGCACCACGCTCTTGCATGAGATGGCGCGCCTCTACAATCTGGTGCAAGGCATCCAAGATGTAAGCAACAACGGTTACTACCCCAACCAGAATTTTAAGGCCACCATGGCCTGCATATCGAGAAGCACGTCCAAGCATGGCTGGACGGTAACGACGCTGGCCTCAGAGGCGGAGGCATGGATCAGGGAAACCTTTGGGCGAGGATAAAATTTACACCAGCCGCTTGCCAGTGGAGGGCATCCCCCAAAGGGCGGGAGTAAGAAATCCATTCACCGCAGTATTAAATATATCTGCCCCTGGTGCGGCATCATTATCCGGGCAACGCGGGAGAACAATGTAATCTGCGGGGATTACGGCTAGCTTTTGGAGTGGGCATAAAATGAAGAAAGCGAGAGCTGTAAGGTTTCCGCTAAATTGTCCTCTTTGAAGGAAAGAGTACTGTCCGAGAAAGGATGCTTTTTAGAGTTTCCTTACTTTTGGCACAAACGGGCTGGACAAGGGTGTACAAAAATGGGTCGCCATAGGACTATGGGATTGCCGAAGGAAAAAGCAAGTGGCTGGTAGTTTGTTCCGTCAAGTCCCCGGGTAACAGAAAATGTCCGGAAAGCCCATAATATCAGGTTTTCCGGATATAGATACAAAAACAGCCCTCCAATTGGAAGGCTGTTTTTGTACTAAAGATTATTCCTTAATATGGTGCGGATGACGGGACTCGAACCCGTACGGCCGTGGGCCACTAGCACCTCAAGCTAGCCAGTCTACCAGTTCCAGCACATCCGCATTTTTTCTTGTGACAGCTTATATATTATAAGCTGGAAAAACTTTTTTGTCAAGAGTAAAAAAAGTGTTGACAAAAGAAGAATCACATGGTAATATAAATCTCGCGCTGAGAGGCGCAGATAAATTTGCAAGATGCGCGAGTGGTGGAATTGGTAGACTCGCTGGCTTCAGGTGCCAGTGCTCGCAAGGGCGTGCGGGTTCGACTCCCGCCTCGCGCACCACGTCGGAGCAAAGTTCGCTTTGCTCCGACGTCTTTTTTGTCTGAGGCAAAAAAGACGTCATCCGCCCGCTCCCTTGTTCCTCCTTCTCAACTGCGACCCGCTCCGCTGGGCTCGCAGTTGGTGGGCTGCCTTGCAGGCGGCATTTTCTCCATTAAGAAATATCGATTTTAACCGCCCTTCACAAAAAGAAAAGAAAGGACTTCCGATCGTCCTTTCTTTTGAACTTCGGCCACCGTAGGCGGCCTCCACTTTCGGGATTTCAATATTCGGACCGCAAAGCCATCCCTGCGCAAATCCCAGCCTGTAGCCGGGAATTTACGACGCAAACGGGCCGCTGGACAGAAGGTTGGTTGGGTGGTGCTCCTGTCTGATGTTCGGACTTACAAATTAGAAATTTTAACCGCCCCTGCCTTGCCAAAACATGCCTTGTTTTGGCAAGGCGCGTTTTGTTTTGGCTTCAGTCTGCCCCCTTGGAATTTTAGTGCTCGGGATCGGTGAAGCCATCTCCAGCGCAATTTTCCGGTGTGGGCAAGAATGTGGGTTTACAGCGCAAAAGCGTTGCCGGGCTAAATGTCGGTTGAGTATTTCTTTTGGTGAATCAGTAAGCAGCTTGAGGGATCTTGATTGTTATACCATTCCATAAAGAGAGGCATCTGCACAGCAGATGCCTCTCTTTATGCGTTCATGCGATCAACCCGCATTTGGTATCTTCAGACTTTTGCTGTGAAATACTTGATGGGAAGAAAATCCACCTATCCTGACGCTTTTAAATCCAATTCGGCGTCAGCCTATCTCATCAGGCACGGCATAGAGGTCCGCATAATCGGGATAGAGAGCGGTGAGAACGTCGGAGATGGCTTGGTATTCTTCCTCGGCGATATCCCGAACCCGCTCATAGACGTACACCGTCACGCCGTCCTCCAGGGCAAAAGAGGCGTCCAGCTGTCGGTAGGCCGTGCCGATGCCGGTACCTGTCAGCACAGGCCGGGCCAGCACCGTGACCAGATGCTGGTTTTCCTCCCCTAGATGGGTCTGCACCGGGTCGGCTACCACCAAGTAGTCGGCGGTAAGCACATTCCAGGAAAAAGCATCCCGCTTGTCCACGGAAGAGAAGTAGATAATTTCCGTATGGGGGGCGTCTGGCTCCGGGATACCCATGGAGCGGTAGGTATATTCATAAATACTGGTGTTAAACACAAAGGAAGAAGCGATAATAGCCGCACGTTTCTGCCCCTGGGCGGACAGACCGTCCACATAGGCTCTCAGGGCCACTAACTGGGCTACGTCGGCGCGCTGGGGTGGGCCGTAGGTGAAGGCGGGCAGGGTGGAGAGGGTATCTACCTCCTGGATGCTGTCCGGCTGGATTCGGGGCAGGAAGGAGCTGACCAGGGCGGCCAGCGCCAGCACCCAGGCCGCGGCCTGAGCTGGCTTTCGCTCTGGCAGCGCCTCCAGGCCACCCGCCAGAGCGAAGCACAGGGCGGGCAGGTAGAGCAGCAGGTGCTGCTGCCCGTGGGACTGGACCCGGGTGAACAGCACGAAGCAAAGCAGGGGCTGCACCAGGCACAGCAGGGAGGCGTACCGGGCCTTGGGCCGGCGGACCAGCAGAAAGATGAGGCAGGCCAGCGCCACGGCCAGCAGGAGATAGCCGAAGTAGCGGCCGAACATCACCGCATCCACCCAGCGGCCCTGGTCATAGGCGGAATAGGTGTCGAAATAGTTGGAGGACAACACCTGCTCCACCACGAAGCTCTGTCCGAAATAGAGGGAGCATACGACCCCCGTGCCCACTAAGGCGGCAAAGGATTTCCACTGCTTCCGGTCTGCTGCAAGGGCCGCGAAGGCGGCCAGGCCGAAGGAGACGGTGAAGAAGAAAAAATACCTCCGGAGCAGGAACACCAGCACCAGCAAGGCTCCGGCGAGAATACCCCTGGCCCCCTGGGGGCGGGAGCGATCCGTATAGATGACAAAGGCCCAGATGGCCGCCCCGGCCGCGGCCACGTCCACAAAGCCCACCAGAGCTGTGTAGAGCAGCATGGGAGTGGCGCAGCACAGCAGCACCCCGCCCCAGCGAGTGCGTCGGCCTAGGGCCAACAGGCCCCATAGAGCGGGCAGAACATAGAGGTTTACCGTGGCCAGCAGGTACACATACCGCCCGGTGCCCAGCAGGCGCATGACCAGAGAGATGGGCCAAGCCAGCAGGTAATTGTACTCTTGGGTGATGACGCTGGTAAGCACCAGATGGATCTGGTCGAAGTTCAGGGGCTGCTGGGCCAGCATGGCGCTCAGGTCCCAGTAGGTGGCGTTGTCCCAGTAATAGATTTTAGCGCTGCCCGCGCAGTACCAGGCGGCGATGATGTTCACCACCAGGGCCAGGACCAGCATGGTCCGGGCCTGTCCCAGCCGGAGAGGGCCGAACTGACGCGCTGCTGTGGTCAGGGCCAGTACCACAGCGGCCAGCACCAGGCCGCTTCCGGCTGCGCACAGCAGTCGGAAGGGAAAGCTGCCTACGGTGAACTCTCCCACATAGAACAGGTCGTAGCTGGTGTCCAGCCCGGCCCCCAGCAGAAAGCCCACCGCCGCCAGCAGGGCGGTTTTCCAGCTCCGGCCGAAGGGGAGCAGCCAACGCCGTAAAAGGCCCAGCCGCCAGGCCAGCGCCAGAGCACCCCCGGCCAGCGCCGCCGCCAGCACCAGGATGACCGGGCCGGACAGGCGGCCATAGAGTACCGCCCACAGGCGAATGAGGACCAGACCGGACAGACAGCCCCAGACGGCCAGGGCAGCGGCGACCGCCGCCAGACGTCGTTGATTCATGGGATGTCTCCTTTCCGGGGAGTTATTTCAACAGGGCGGCGGCCGCCGCACCGTACAAGTTTGCGTCCTCCACCTGGAGGAAGCGCCAGTGCCGCCCGAAGCGCCCGGTGCACAGATCGGACATGGCACGCTCGATGTACGCCCGGTAGAGGCGGAACTTGTGGAAGGTGGACCCCTCCGCGATGATGGCGGCGGGCCGCTGGGCAGTGCGGCCCATGTCCCCCTGGAGGACGACCGCCGTGAGCATGACGGCCAGCCGTTCCGCCGCCCGCTCAGCCAGACCGGCCAAGATGGCCTTCAACGCCGCTTTGTCCTCGTCCTGGGCGCACAGACGCTGGGGCAGGGCGCCGCCGTCCAATCCGTCCAGCCAGGCGCTCACCTGGCTGAGGGACAGGCCGTCCAGGGCCAACACCGAACGGGTGCAGGGGGGAGTGAACAGTCCCTCCTTGGCCGCACCTTTCAAGGTGAGTTCCATGAGGGTACCCAGATAGGCCCCAGAGGTCATTTTTTCCAGCGGATGGCGGCCAGGCTCCCGGGAGACGGCGTCCAACGCCCGGTCAAAATCACCTTGGGGAAAGCGGTCGTAGCTTCCGGCCTCCAGGTTGATCACCATATTATCCCAGGCCGACAGCTTCCGCTTGGCGATGCGTTCGCCCCGCTCTGAATAACAGCAGTTGAGTCCCGTGCCCAAGATAAAGCCCACGAAGCCATCGTAGGCGCTCCGGTCCACAGCCAGGTATCCTCCCAGCAGGGTGGCCACCGTGTCATTGACCACCGCTCCGGTCTCCGGAGGCGTAAGTCCTTTGTTATTCATATAGGCGGCCAGATCCCGGTACAGGTGTATCCCGCTTCCCCCTTCCACCCGGACCTCTTTGTCAAAATAGAGCACTTTTCCGTCTAGATCCGGGGTAATTTCCGCAGGGAAGGAGAAGCAAAGACCCATCCGGCAGCCTGCTGGAAACTGGGCCAACTGCTGGACGATGGTATCCCAGAATCCCGTTCGGGTCACCATGCCCCGGCTGCCTGGGGTAGAGACTACCTGCTGGGAGCTGAATTGGAGTGAGCCGCTGGCCCAAGTGCCCAAAGCGGCTCGAAAATTGGTCCCGCCCATATCCAGGGCGGCCACTTGGCCCTGGGCAGGCAGAGCGCGCCCCAGCGAGATATAGGCCGGAAGCATCAAAAGGCT
>UMHC01057677.1_pt1 | contig 10476 bp, 6 predicted proteins | sample 1965381 | NCBI WGS metagenome assembly UMHC01 (sample SAMEA4836083, study PRJEB28245) | human gut metagenome | biome: gut microbiome; material: fecal sample | place: Denmark | collected 2008 | reverse complement strand
CTCTCTCTCTCTCTCTCTCTCTCTCTCTCTCTCTCTCTCTTAATTTTTTTGCAAGAGTTTCATATGCATAATTAAGAAAACTTATATTTTCCTTGTTTACATAAGTTTGTTGAACAGAAGTACATAAAGATGATTTTTCATAATAATTTTGTAAAAATTCATCTGAAATTTTTTCCTGTATAAATTGTAGAGAACATGATATACATGTTGTTAATGTATATCCATTAATATTAAATTTTTTTTTTAAATTTTCAGAACCGCAAAGAGGGCACAATTCGTATAGCTCTATAGGCATAATTCCATCCTCCAGTAAGGGTTTTGTTATTGTCGATTTTTTGTTGATAGATTAAAACAAAATTATTGTTATGTTCAGAACAGAAATATGTCAAGTAAAAATAGCATAGTATATGCTGAAAATAATAATAAGTTATATAGTATATATGTTATATTGAATATATTTTTGGTATATAATTTTTATATTAGGTATTATAATTTTAAAAATATTAGTGATAGTTGCTTTTTAATGAGCAAGAAGGTATAAAAAGATAGCCATTTGGGTGCAAAATTGCTGAAACGGTTTTTTTGTGGGGTGAAAGAATGCAATTTGTCATGAATTTATTATCAAAGTATAGATTGAAAAAGAAAAAATCTTTTTGGTCAAATCTTGGCAACTTGTTTCAGGACGAAGCATCTCGGTTGCCTGCCAGGTGTTTTTTAGGGGCATTGCTGCTCATACTTGTTGCGTCAGGAGTGTGGTTATGCTCCCTGAAAGGGAAAAATCTGTGGGAAGGCGGACGCTACACTTGGCCACAGAGGACATCACAGGAAATTGCGGAACTTCTGCCTGCTTCGACAGATGTGACAGGTATCCATTTAGAGTTTCGTCTGGATAGTATTGTCGGTCCTTATGACGGCCTGTTTGGAACTGCTCCGGGAAATACAGGCATTCGTGTTGAATTCGCACCAACTGCATGGGCTATCCTTGTGGGAGCTGATAACGATTCCGGCTATGTCGGCTTTGAACTCGGTCCTCTGCCGGAGTTTCATAAGTGGAATGACATGGATATCCACGTCGGAGAAGGTTCGATTGTTGTAAAGTTGAATGGCGTAATCGTTGCTGAGCATCATGTTTCTGGACTTAATTATATATTAAATACTATTACATTGGGTGAAGGTTATCTTCCAGATAGACGTTTTAATGGTGAAATACGTGATTTTAATATATTTACAATAAATAATAATATCTTTGCAAAATATATAATAAAGATATTAATTGCTATGTCTTGCATTTTAGGTATATATGGAATATTATCTATATTTAATAAATCAGGATTCTTTTTGCAGTTAAGAAATGATTTTTCAAGTTTAATTTTGACGCATGGTGTTTGTCTTGGAATTTTTTATACTATACAAAAAAATAAATATATTTCATATTTATTATTTCAATTTGTTTTCTGTATATTATCAATTTTTGTTGTGTCGCGAACAATTATTTCATATAAAGATTTATATTTTATACAAATAATATGTATAATATTATTTACCATAGTGTTTAATGTTGTATTGTCTTACGCAAGTGGTATTTTTCATTACTTTATAATATTATATGCTCTGGTAACAGTTTATCTTTTTTCTTTTACAGTTCGTTTATCTATTGAAACATCTGTGAGCAGTTTCTTTTTTGTTTTGTCAGTGTTGGCTATCATAACATCGCTGGGAAGGCGGATTTCCTGGCGGGTTATACGGGGGGGGGGATATCTTTTTGAGGTTGCTTTTTGTGGTGCGCTCTGGAGCATCCTTGCCGGCGCAGCAATATATTTGCATAACATGAACAATACAGCCCTTCCCGGGGAGGCCAAACAGCCGATTTTCTTGCTCTCTGTAGATGAAGTCAGCGCTTTTTTCCAAACCAGCGTACGGGAATGTCTGGAATTTTTTTATTCATTTTATAGCGGCTCAGAAAAAGTCATACTTTTTGTTTCATTTTTGATTGGCGCTCTGCTCGTCGGGCTGACATGGAGAGGTGTAGGGCGTGGGGATGCAAGAAAGGGCAGATGGGCAACAATATTGATTTTTGCCTCTTCTGTAGTTTTGTTTTTTACCAGCAATCCTTTGATTGGACCCGTTTCCCAAATTAAGGCGATTCAGCAGAGTTATGCGCAGATTACGGAAGAATTTACCCGTCAGCGTCAGCTTCGTTCTGAACGTGGTGGTATTTCCGCTACAAAGGCGGAACAAGGTGAACTCTATATAATTGTACTTGGTGAGTCGTCCAATAAACGGCATTGGAGCGCATGGGGATATGTCCGCAATACTACGCCGTGGACGATGTCATTGCGTCAGGATAAAAATACAATTTTTTTTGAAAATGCATATAGTAGTTACTGTCATACTGTACCTTCACTAATAAAAGCATTGACAAAATCTAATCAATATAATGAAATTGCTGAATTTAATGCTCCATCATTAATGGAGGTGTCAAGAGCGGCAGGATTTAATGTTGTATGGTTAAGTAATCAGGATAAAATAACATTACTTGATAATCCATTGACAGTTTTATCTCTTGATGCAAATCAGACAAAATTCACAACAAGATCTCGGTTTTCTTCGGATGCCGATCTGTTCCCCTTGCTTGATCAAACACTTGCAAGCCTTGACTACACTAAGAATAACCTTGTCATTCTACATACCATTGGTTCACATTTTGATTATTCCAGGCGTATTCCTCACGGCTTTCAACCGGAGTTCCCACGCAAAGAGGAGTTTCTGGGAAATTGGGCACGAGACGGGGCATTTCTGGATGATGTTCTGGATCCTTATGATCGCACAGTAAGATTTACTGATGAATTTTTGCGTGCTGTACATGAACGTATGGAGAAAACTCCTGCCAAAGTTCGCCTGCTGTGCTATGCAGCAGACCATGGGGAAGATGTATTCGGGAGGCGTTTTCATAATGCCGCCTCATTCACATATGACATGGCACGCATTCCCATGTTTATACAGTTTTCTCCAGCCTATGCCGAAAAATATGCGGCATCAGTGAATATGTTGCGGGAACGCAGGACAACTCCCTTTACACTGGATCTGTTTTACAATGCCATGCTTTCCTTGATGGCAGTGTATTCAGTGGAAAATGACAGCCAGTATGATATATTATCCCCCAACTACGCAATATCATGGGAAAACGCCGTTACAATGAAAGCTGACAAGACGTTGGATAGTCGTTTTTATGCCACGAGCGAAGCAAGACTTTTGCGGGATGACCCGTTGGTGGTGGAACGGGAGAATCTGAAACATTTGCAGAAAGTATGTCCGGATAAACTGCTTGCAGCCGTCCATTGTGATGCCCTGGGGGCGGCTCAGCAAGTTTTGACTGACGGGTTTCGTGGGCTGGAAGTTAATATCAATGCTCCTGATATGCGTATCGGGCATGCTCCTGAACTAGTATATGACATGGCATTGGATGAATTTCTTTCCAGAATAGATTTAAATAAAGTGGATATTCTTTGGCTTGATATGAAAAATGTAAGAGATGAGGACATTGATAGTTTATTAAAAAATCTTAATGAACTTGATAAATATTATAATTTAAAAAATAGAACAATTGTAGAAAGTTCATTTGTAACTAGTAATATGAAAAAAATATCTCGATATGGGTGGAATACTTGTTACTATTTAGCAGTTAAAAGATGGAGTGGCGATAATTATACATTTGGATTATCTTCACAGTTTGAAAGTATTATTAAGAATATGGCACAAAAAGATGATCAAAAATTATGTGCCCTAGCTCATGAAATTTCGGATGCAATCAGGCAACAGGAGTCAAAAAGTTTTAGTTTTTGGGGATATGCTTATCCTTTTGTGAAAAAATATGTCGAACCCCTATTGGATGACAGTATAACTTATAATGTATTTGCTATTCCGGGAGCTGAGATTATGAGCAGCAGGAATATGCATAATTTTAATAGTAATCCTGTCATGCGTGATCCTCGAGTACGTGTCATACTGGTGTCTGGGGATACGAATTTTGTTATTTCTGATCCTAGCGCTCCTCCGGCTTAGTGAGGGAAACTTGGAGTATGGAAATCCTCCGACTTCAGTATAAAGTCGGAGGGGCACATCGGCAAGTCTGAATATATTGAGTCCTCGGCTATTTTCAAGTTGTTGGGAGGCTGACATACCATTGATAACAGTCGCGTATTCCCTCCTTCAGCCCAACCTTCGGCACCCACCCCAGCCCGCGAATTTTCGTCGCATCCATGAGCTTGCGGGGGGTGCCGTTGGGCTTGGCGGCGTCGTACTCTATGTGTCCGGCAAAGCCCACGATATTCCGGACAAGCTCGAACAGATCGCTCAGGAGGATATCCGTGCCGTCGGTAATGTTGACGAATTCCCCGATATCGGCGGCGTTTCTGTTTTCCATGAGGTAGACGCAGGCGTCCGCGAGGTCGTCGGAACACATGAGCTCCCGGCGCGCGGAGCCGTCTCCCCACATGACGACGTGATCCCGGTATGCGCCTACGGCGTTCAGGGCATGTTCCAGTGAGGCTTCACTGGAGAAATCCACCTGTTCATCCAGGCCCCAGCCGAGGGGATAACGGCGCAGATCGGCGCGGATGGCGTCAAAGCTGTTTTCATGCAGCAGCCTGGCGAGGTGGAAACGGCGCATGGTCATGGGCAGGAGATGGGCCGTTTCCATGTTGAAATTGTCTCCGACCCCGTATTGATTGGTGGGCATGACGGAAATGAAGTTCGTGCCGTACTGCTGATTATAGCAGCGGCACAGCTTGATGGCCGCGATTTTTGCCAGCGCGTAACCTTCATTGGTAGGTTCCAGCGCGGACGTGAGCAGAGCGTCTTCGCGCATGGGCTGGGGGGCGAGACGGGGGTAGATGCAGGAAGAGCCCATGTTCAGGAGCTTCTTGACGCCGTGCTTCCAGGCGGCATGGATGATGTTCGTGCCGATCGTCAGGTTCCGGTAGATGAACTCCGCCGGATAGCGGCTGTTCGCCATGATGCCTCCGACCTTCGCCGCGCAGAGGTAGACCTGTTCCGGCTTTTCCGCCGCGAAGAAGGCTTCCGTGGCGGCCTGATCGGTCAGGTCCAGTTCCCGTGATGTCCGGACGACGATATTGTCGTATCCGCCCTGTTCCAGGCGGCGCAGAATGGCGGAACCCACCAGTCCGCGATGTCCGGCCACATAGATTTTCGCGTGTTTGTCCGGCATGGCATGCACCTCAGAATTCGCGCGGGGCGGGAACGGCAACCCCGTTTTCCGCAAGCAGTTTTTCCCGGCGGGCGAGCCGCATGTCCGCCTCCATCATTTCATGCACCAGCGCGGCCAGATCGTGGCGCGGCGTCCAGCCCAGTTCTTCTCTGGCCCTGGAGGCATCGCCGAGCAGCAGCTCCACTTCCGCCGGGCGGAAGAAACGCGGCTCCACGAAAACCAGCGCGCGTCCCGTGGCCGTGTCCACACCGCATTCCTCAAGTCCCGTTCCCTTCCATTCCAGATGGATGCCGGCTTCCGCAAAGGCCATTTCGCAGAAGGTGCGGATGGAAGTGGTCACGCCCGTGGCCAGCACATAGTCTCTCGGCGTTTCCCGCTGGAGGATGCGCCACATGCCTTCCACATAGTCTTTCGCATGACCCCAGTCGCGCCTGGCATCGAGGTTGCCGAGGCGCAGGCCGTCCTGAAGGCCGAGGGCAATGCGCGAGGCCGCGAGAGTGATCTTGCGGGTGACAAAATTCTCTCCCCGGCGCGGGCTTTCATGGTTGAACAGAATGCCGTTGGCCGCGAACATGCCGAAACTTTCCCGGTAATTCACGCAGATCCAGTAGGCGTAAAGTTTGGCCACGGCATAGGGTGAGCGGGGATAAAAGGGCGTCTTTTCCGACTGAACCGGCTCCTGGATGAGTCCGTACAGTTCGGAGGTGGAAGCCTGATAGAATTTCGTGGATTCCGTCAGTCCGTTGCGGCGGATGGCTTCCAGCAGGCGCAGCGTGCCGTTTGCCACAGCGTCCGCCGTGTATTCCGGGCAGTCCCACGAAACCTTGACATGAGACTGCGCGGCGAGATTGTACAGTTCGTCCGGGGCAATCCGGCCGATCAGTCCGTGCAGACCGCTGGAATCGGCAAGATCCCCGTAGTGCAGAAAGAAGCGATCCGCTGCTGCCGGGTCGGCGGCGATATGATCGATGCGCGATGTGTTGGGAGAGGACGCGCGGCGCACAATGCCGTGGACTTCATAGCCTTTCTCCAGCAGAAGTTCGGCGAGATAGGAGCCGTCCTGTCCGGTGACGCCGGTAATGAGGGCTTTTTTCATCAAAGATTCCGTTATGGTTTGAACCCCTGCCCCCCGGAAGGGGCAATCCGCGCAGCCCCTTTCCGCCGATTGCTGCGTCAGTCGGCGGAGTTGCCCGGAGGATGGGAGCCGACTGTAGTGTGAAATATCGCGGGGGCGTGCCCTGAAAGAAAGTTTTGCGGAAGGAGGGGGGCGGGGGAGGGAGGCGCTTTTTCAAAAGCGTCTCCCTCCCCCGCATAATAACTTTTGCCTACTTGCGGATCAGCGCCAGCAGTTCCGCCGTCTTTTCTTCCAGCAGAGCCTTGTCGCCGCGCGTCTCCACATTGAGGCGCAGCACGGGTTCGGTGTTGGAACCGCGCAGGTTGAAACGCCACGGGCCGAAATCCATGGAGAGACCGTCGATTTTGTTCACGGAGGGGTTTTGCCGCGCGTATTCCCTCTCCACTCTGCCCAGAATGGTCTGCACGTCCTCCACGGTGGAGTTGATTTCTCCGCTGCACGGGAATTTTTCCAGCCGGGCGTCGAGGCATTCGGCCAGGGTTCTGCCGGAGCGGGAAAGCAGATCGGCCACCAGCAGCCAGGGCAGCATGCCGGAATCGCAGAAGGAGAAGTCCCGGAAGTAGTGATGCGCGCTCATTTCGCCGCCGTACAGGGCGTTTTCCGCGCGCATGCGTTCCTTGATGAAGGCATGGCCGGACTTGCACTCCACCGGGATGCCGCCAGCCTCTGTCACGATTTCCCGCGTGTTCCACACCAGGCGGGGATCATGCACGATTTTCGCGCCGGGATGACGGGCCAGCAGAGCCTCGGCCATCATGCCCACCAGGTAGTAGCCCTCGATGAAACGGCCGTTTTCATCGTAGAAGAAACAGCGGTCGAAGTCGCCGTCCCATGCCAGACCGAAATCCGCCCTGTTTTCGCGCACGGCATTGGCCGTGAAATCACGGTTTTCCGGCAGAAGAGGATTGGGGATGCCGTGCGGGAAAGCGCCGTCCGGTTCGCCGTGGAGCAGGATCAGGTCGCAGGGCAGATACGGAGCAAGCGCCTTGAGCGCAGGGCCGGCGCAGCCGTTGCCCGCGTCCGCCACGATGCGGAAGGGCCTGAGGCTGCCGGGATCGATGAAGGAAAGCATGCGGCGGGCGTAATCCTCGCGGAAGTCCGCCTCGCGGAACGAGCCGGAAAGCGCGGCGGGAGCTTCCAGGCCGGCGGCGATGCGGTCGCGGATGGCGAACAGGCCGGAATCGCTGCTGATGGGCACGCCGCCCCTGCGCACGAACTTCATGCCGTTTTCGTCCGCCGGGTTGTGGCTGCCCGTGACCATGATGCCGCCGTCGAAGTCATGGGCGGAGGCCGCATGATAGATTTCTTCCGTGCCGCACAGGCCGATGCCGGTAACGTCCGCTCCGGCGGCGCGCAGGCCGTCGGCCAGAGCCGCATACAGCGCCGGGCCGGAAAGACGGGCGTCATGCCCGATGACGACGCTGCGCGCGCCTGTTTCATGCACATAGGCCGCGCCGATTTGTCCTGCCAGCTCCTCATTGAGCGCGGAAGGTACCTTGCCGCGCACGTCATAGGCCTTAAAGCTTGTGAGCTCCATCCTGCCTCCCGTAGTCGTCTTCAAGTCGTACAATATCGTCTTCGCCCAGGTAGGCCCCGGACTGCACTTCAATGAATACCAGGGGGATATTGCCGGGATTTCTGACCCGGTGTTTCGCCCCCACGGGGATGTAGGCCGACTGGTTTTCCGTGTAAAGGCGTTTTTCCCCTTCGATCTGGATTTCCGCCGTGCCGCTGACCACCACCCAGTGTTCGGCCCGGTGGTAGTGCATCTGGAGCGAGTTCTCATGGTGCGGCTCCACCACGATGCGCTTTACCTGAAAACGGTCCGCCATCACCAGGGTTTCATAATACCCCCAGGGGCGGAACACCCGGAGGTGATCCTCGCTTTCCGGCCTGCCCGCGTCGCGGAGCCTTTTCACGATGCGCCGCACATCCTGCGCTTTTTCGCGGGAGGCTACCAGCACGGCGTCTCTTGTTTCCACCACGGTGAGGTCATGTACGCCGAGCGCGGCGATCAGGCGGCCGCCGCTGCGCAGGTAGCAGCCGGAACTTTCCTCGGTCAGCACGTCGCCCGCCGCGGCGTTGCCCGCGTCGTCCTTGGGCGCGAGTTCATAGAAGGATTCCCACGAGCCGAGATCGTTCCAGTTCAGATGAAGCGGCGTGACCACGGCGCGATCCGTGTGTTCCATCACGGCGTAGTCGATGGAAATGTCCGGAGATTCCAGAAAGGCCGGGCCGGGAATGATAAAGCCGAGATCGCGGATCTGTTCCGCCCAGGCATGCTCGCAGGCGGCGAGCACTGTCGGGGCATGCACGGCCAGTTCCGCGAGAAAGGTTCCGGCCCGGAACAGGAACATGCCGCTGTTCCAGAGATGGCCTCCCTCTGCCAGCATGGCGCGGGCCGTATCCTCATCCGGTTTTTCGATGAAGCGGCTTACGCGGAAAGCCGCCGCTCCTTCGGGGTCTCCGGTGCGGATGTAGCCGAAGCCCGTGGCCGGAAATGTGGGCGTGACGCCGAAGGTCACGAGCTTGCCTGCTTCCGCCGGAGGAACAGAGAGCCGGACTTTCTCGATGAAATGTTCGGGGCGATCAATGGCGTGATCCGAAGGCATGACCAGCAGCAGAACGTCATCGCCGTCCTGTTCCCGCAGATCGCCGCGAGCGGCCAGAGCGGCAAGCGCGATGGCCGGAGCGGTGCCGCGCGGCTTCGGCTCGAGGATGATGCCGCCTTTCATGTCTTCCGCCGCGAGGGAAGACGTGACGTAGAAGCGGTGATCCTTGTTGCAGACGATAAAGGGCGTTTCTCCCGGCGCGATCTGCGCGGCGCGTTTCAGGGTATCCCGGAAGAGCGTGTGCCCCGTGTCCAGTTCGACAAACTGTTTGGGATATTTTGTCCGCGACAGAGGCCACAGTCTGGTGCCGCTGCCGCCGCAGAGGATAACGGGACGAATGCGCATGATTCCTTCCTGCCGTATTGTGGGATGGACAAGACTGCCGAGGCAGCCCCGAAACTGCGGGAGCAGGCCGCGGCGTGTCTCTGCTCTCTTCATCCGCAAGGCGCTTTGCGCCGGCGGCTGAGGATGCCGCGCCGTGGGCGGCTGATGTCCGTGCTTTCCGTCAAGCCGCTTTGGCGGCCTGAACGCCGCAAACTCCGCGAAGCGGGGGTTGCCGTCATTCCGGGATGTCTGAAGTCAAGCATAAAAGGGGCGCGGTTTTAATACAAGCGGAGTCTCGCTCCGGCGACGGACAGTTTTGAATATGGCAGAAGGTGATCTGCCGGATGCGCTTCCGCCCGAGCGCGCCCATGTTCCCTGCATAATCTCATGTTCCCGCGACTTCCCTCCACTTTCTGAAGTCTTCCCTCCCCCGCTCGGCCATGACTGCCTTGCGCGCCTTTTTCTTCGGCTTTTCCGGCAGATCGGGGAAAAGGCCGAAATGGACATTGGAAGGCTGAAAGTGTCTGACGGGCGTGCGCAGGTGACGGAGCAGCGCGCCCAGCGCCGTTGTGGCCGGAGGATCGGGGAGTTCGCGCCCCTGCATGCGGGCCGCCAGCGTCAGGCCCAGCCACAGGCCGCAGGCCGCGGACTCCACATAGCCCTCCACACCGGTGATCTGTCCGGCCAGAAAGATATGGGGGCGCGACTTGAGAGAAAGGTCATCATTCAGGCATTCCGGGGCATTGATGTAAGTGTTGCGGTGCATGCTGCCGAAGCGCAGAAATTCCGCCTTTTCCAGGCCGGGGATGAGGCGGAACACTTCCGCCTGCGCGCCATAGGTCATTTTGGTCTGACACCCTACGAGATTGTAGGCCGTGCCTTCCGCGTTCTCGGCACGAAGCTGGAGCAGCGCCCAGGGGCGGCGGCCCGTGCGCGGATCGGTGAAGCCCACGGGCTTGAGCGGCCCGAAGGTCAGCGTTTTTTCCCCTCTTTCGGCCAGGGCCTCCACGGGCATGCAGCCCTCGAAGTGTATTTCCCTTTCAAACTCGTGCGCGGGAACCTTTTCCGCCTCCAGCAGCGCATGGTAAAAGGCCTCGTATTCCGGCCTCGTCATGGGGCAGTTGAGGTAGTCCCCGCGCGAGAGGGCTTCGGAGGGAGCGTCGGGCGGCATGGCGGAA
>UMHC01047846.1_pt1 | contig 10476 bp, 10 predicted proteins | sample 1965381 | NCBI WGS metagenome assembly UMHC01 (sample SAMEA4836083, study PRJEB28245) | human gut metagenome | biome: gut microbiome; material: fecal sample | place: Denmark | collected 2008 | reverse complement strand
CCACTTATTTTTAACAATATGTGGAAGAAATTGTTGACTATTGGATTGCTTTCTAATTATTCAAAATTTTTATTTATATAAACATTAAAAAACAATCCATGTAGTAAATTTGTAGTGAGACAAGGTCTTACTACAAATTTACTACATGGATTGTTTAAATATTTTACTCTTAGTTAATTACATTTTTTCCTAAGTTTATAAAAAATTATTTGTATTAATTTCCACTTTTTATAATGTTTTTGCTTCCGAAGTAAGTTGCTAAGAAATAACCTCCATATATTGTTACAATAAGTATTGCTGTAGTTATTATTCCTCCTACAACGTCTTGCTTACCAAATACTGCTAGTATTTTTCCTGCTGTAATTATTCCAAAAATCGAATGAATTATAGCTAAAGCTAGTGGTATCATATAAAATATCGCAATTTGTTTAAATAATGCTCCATTTATCATTTTTTCGTCAGCACCTATTTTCCTTAATATGTCATATCTTTCTTTATTATCTGCACTTTCTGAAAGTTGTTTAAGTGCAAGTATTGCTGCACATGATATTAAAAATATTACGCCTAAATATAGTCCTATAAATATAACTATACTTCCTATTCCTTTACTAGCTTCATAATTTGTTAATTTACTTAATGCCATCATATCTCCTACATTTGAGGCATTTATTGTTTCATCATCTGATAAATTTACAATTTTCTCTTCTACTATTTGCTTTTCTTCTTCAGTTTCGCCAATATAATTTGCATTTAAATAATTAAATTTTCTCCATTCTTCTTTTACTGCACTATCTGGTACTATAAATATTCCTGTTTCCATATGTTGAGTTGAATCACTTATAAATCCATATACACATTCATTATATGCTGGCTTGTATGTTTCTCCATCTAAAACGATTTCATGTCCTATTGATAATGATTTGTTTCTAATCTCAACAACTACATCATAGTCTCCTATAATTGCATATTCATTACTGTCTATATTTATCTCTTGCTTTCCAAACATTCTTGCAATTTTATTATAGTCAGATACTTTCATAATTCTTTCTAATTGATCATCTCTTATTCCAGAAAATTCTAGTTTAGCACTGTTAAATATTTCTTCTCCTAATCCTTTTCCAATAGTTAACTCTTCTGTTACATATACTGGTGTTTCTATATATTCACTAAAATATTTTTCTGGTTCTATTCCTACTAATTTCAATGTTTCTGCTACTGTTTTTGGTTTTCCATTATCACTCATATGATTAGCACTTCTATATACTGTAATATCTACTGGATTACATTCTTCTAGTTGTTGTGTCATTGTATTATTAAGTGATATTGCTGATGAAAATATGCAAATTGTTAAAAATAGCAAAATTGATATTATTGTCATAGAAAATGTCGTTGTATTTACTTGGCTATTTACTTGTCTTAATACAAAAATATTTAAGTTTTTCATATATATCTTTTTACTTGTTTGTATAAACTTTAATAAAAATCCTGATAGAGAATAGAAAAACAAAAATGTTCCTATACATCCTAGTGCAATTGCTATCATAACTCCTGTTGCTTCTGTGCTAGCTATTCTGGTAATCGCTAAATAATAAGCTATTCCTAATATTACAACAGATACTAAAAATATAAGTACAGATAATACTGGATTTCTAAATTTTACTTTCTCATTCTTTTTGTTTGCTGTTAATAAATCTATTAATTTATATTTTGATGTTGTAAATAAATTTAATAGCATAACAATTATATAAATTATTGCAAAATAGATAATTGTTTTAATTAGAGCAGATTGTGAAAATACAAATTGATATTCCATCATATCTGCTTCAAATAGATTTGCAACTAATACTGACATAAATTGAGACGCAAAAACGCCTATTAATAAACCAATTACTAAAGAAAATATTCCTATTAATAAAGTTTCAATTAATAAGATTTTAGAGATTCCGCCTTTTCCCATCCCTAAAAGCATGTATAACCCAAATTCTTTTTTCCTTCTTTTTATTAAAAAGTTATTTGCAAATACAATTAAAAATCCTAATACAAATGATACAAAAACTGAAACTCCTCCAAGCATTTGTATCATTAAATCTATAATATGTCTTTTAGACTCAGACATTTCTAACATTGCTTGTTGTGCATCTAAGCTATTAAATATGTAAAATATTGCTACTCCTAAAACTAATGTTAAAAAATATATAACATAGTCTTTCATATTTTTCTTCATACTTTTAAAGGCAAGTTTAAATGACATCATTTAAATCACCTCCAAGAAGAGTTACAACTTCAATAATCTTCTCAAAGAATTGTTTTCTGGTATCATTTCCTTTTACTAATTCATTAAATATTTTTCCATCTTTAATAAATAAAATTCTATTAGCATAACTTGCTGTAAATGCATCATGTGTTACCATTAAAATTGTAGCATTCATTACTTTATTTAAATATTCAAAGTTTTCTAATAGCATCCTTGCTGCTTTTGAGTCTAACGCTCCTGTTGGTTCATCTGCTAAAATAAGTTTTGGATTTGTTATTATAGCTCTTGCAGATGCAACCCTTTGCTTTTGTCCACCAGAAACTTGATAAGGATATTTTTTTAATATTTCTGTAATTCCTAACTTTTCTGCTACATCATTTACTCTTTTTTGAATTTCCTTTGCAGGAACCTTTTGAATAGTTAATGCTAGCGCTATATTTTCATAACAGCTCAATGTGTCTAATAAGTTAAAATCTTGAAATATAAAGCCTAGCTCTTCTCTTCTAAACTTGTTTAATTTATTTCCTTTTAACTTTGTAATTTCTTCTCCATTTACTTTAATATTCCCTGACGTTACTCTGTCTATTGTTGAAATACAATTTAAAAGTGTACTTTTTCCGCTTCCACTCGCTCCCATTATTCCAACAAATTCTCCTTTTGCAATGTTAAAACTAATATTGTCTATTGCCTTTGTTAAATTTCCTTTGTTTCCATAGTATTTTTCAATATTTTTTACTTCCAATACTTCTTGCATAATTTTCCTCCTTGTATATTTATTAAAAATTTAATTCTTAATCAAAACTATTTTTGTTTTTTTATCATATATTAATGTTTAAAACATTCCTTTATTAACATCTCATATCAATATTTTTAATAGTTTCTAAAAAATAAATTTCTTAATTTAATATTATTATAACTTTTATTTTTCTGAATTACCATCGATTTAGCTTTCAATAATATTACAAAATCGTAAGATATACAAATGTAATATTATCTACATTTACAAAAATAAGAAGCAAATCTACTGTTGTACCAAACCCAAAAGTTATGCAATTTTGGTCCAGTCCACTGTTAGATTAGCTTCTTTTTTCTTAAAATTACTTTTTAATGTGTATGATACAATTCTCTTAAACTATACCATACACATTCTTAAACTATATAATCATATTTTCTTAAATTACTCAATCAAGTTATAATCGTTTTTCGGAAATACTAGTTTTACATCTGTTCCAATATTTTCTTCTGAATTAAGTTCTATTCCAATTCCCAATTTTCCACATAATTTTCTGCATAAATATAGCCCTATACCTGTAGATTTTTTCCCTTCTTTTCTTCCGTTACTTCCTGTAAATCCCTTTTCAAATACTTTTGTTATTTCACCTTTTCTTATTCCTATTCCATTATCTTTAATATCTAATATTACCCTTGCTTTTTTTATTTCTACATTTATATTAATTTCTGCATTTTCTGTTTTAGAATATTTTATACAATTTGTTATAATTTGATTTAATATAAATATTATCCATTTGCTATCTGTATAAACATTTTCATTAATATCTTCTATATTTATTTTAATTTTATTATTAATTAAATCGTCTTTGTTCTTTTTTATAACTGTATTTACAATATCTTGAAGATTGCACTTTGTAATACAGTAATCTTTTTCTACAGTATTGCTTCTTGCATAATATAAAGCTTGTTCTACATAATATTCTATTTTATCTAATTCCTCATCTATACTTTTCGTAACTTCATTTTTATTATTTTGTGCTATCAATTTTCCTGCTGCAATTGGTGTTTTAATTTCGTGTATCCACAATTCTATGTACTCTTTATATTCTTCTTGTAAATATTTATACTTATTAACATGTTCTATCATAGACTTATCTGTTTCTATTAAAATATTTTTTAGCAATTTTCCATCTAAGAAAGATGGATTTTCTATAGTCTCTGCTATTAAATATTTTTCATCTAATTCTATCAAACTTTCTTTTACTGCATTATAAAACTTCTTCTTTTTTATATATTCTACTGTTAATACAATTATAAAAAATAATAATATTGCTATTGGAATATACATTTTAATAAATAAGTCAACCTGTGTAACTGAAAGAAAAGCAACTATTGTAATAATTAAAAATATAGCAAAAATTATTTCTAATGTTTTATCTTTTAAAAATTCACTTATTTTCATATAAACTTCCTTTCTGCAATCTTAATTATAGATACCATATATAACACTGACTTTATTTCTTGTAAAACATATATAGTAAAATATTAATCCTTGTCTTTACTGTTATTTATTATTTGTTATTTGCTATTTGTTTTTTATTTTTCTATTTTAATATTATTTTAAGAATTTTTCTTATATTTTCTAAATTAATATATATCCCTGTCCTCTTCTTGTTTCTAGTATATCTTTTAAATTAATTTCTTCTAATTTATTTCTAATTCTTGTAATATTTACTGTTAATGTATTATCATCAACAAACATCTCGCTATCCCATAAATAGCTCATTATCTCTTCCCTAGGAACAATTTTACCTCTATTTTGCACTAAATAGTATATTATTTTAAATTCATTTTTTGTAAGCTCAATTTCCTTTTCTTCTTTTTCTATAGTACTTTTGGATAAATTTAAAATAAAATCTTTACAGTCTATTTTTGATTGATCTTTATTATTAGAATTAGTTCTTTTCAAAATTGTAGCAATCTTAGCAAGTAATATTTGAAGGTTAAAAGGTTTCGTAATATAATCATCTGCACCATAATTTAAACTTATTAACTGGTCTAATTCACTATCTACACTTGTTATCATAACAATTGGTACTTCTGAAATTTTCCTCACTTCTTTGCATATATATTCTCCATTATTTCCTGGTAAATTTATATCTAATAATACCATATTGCACTTACTATTTAATATATCATTAATTATATTTTCAAAACTAGTAATTCTACTAATCTCATATCCATTTTGTGATAAAAATTTTTCTAATTCTTTTGATAATTTTTCGTCATCTTCTACTATTAAAATTTTCTGCATAACTACCTCCAGTTTAAAATAAAAACTAATTTGAACTATTCCCCTTGAGAAAATTAATACTATGTTGAATTACTACAATTTAAGAAAATTAAGATAATACTATTATATAGTTCTATGCATATTTTATAAACATGTTAAATTGAAAAACCAAATTACATTTTTAAAACAAATATAAAATTTAAAACTTAAATTTACTAATAAATTATTTTATAAAAATTTATTAGTATTTAATATTTAATATTTATTACTAATATATCATATAAAATATCTTTTTTCTACTTTTCTTCAAATTAAACATTTATAGTGTCAAAAAAAACTGGCAGCCGACTTATTATAGTCTGGCCGCCAGTTTTTCCTTAGCGATACTTCAAACCATTAAACCTCTGCATAACCGGGGTAATATCTTTGATTTGATAGATGTTGTTGCGCACCTTGCGCCCTCCATTTTTCAAGATGGTCTTAATGAGCTTCTCAATAATGGCATCATTCTCTTCAAAAATAACCTCCGAATTGCCTAAAGACTTTACAATGATTTTTCTCCGCTGATTCATAAGATCAGTCCTTTCTCTGTAGATAAAGAATATTATAACATACTCTTATTACAATTGCAACTAATATTGTTTATAAATTCGCTTTTCTCTAATATTACATTTACTTTTTCAAAATTGCATTCAACTTTTCAATTGACCTTTTTTCTAATATTATTTATTTATAAATCCTCTTTTCCAAATGGATATGGGCAAAGTTGTTCTACTTTATATTTTTTAACATTTCCATTTGTGTCATAACAATATACATTATTATCTTTTTCAAACATTTCACTTATTACCTGTCTACATATAAAACAAGGCATTCCTATCTTTCCGCTTCCGACCATAACATGTAATTCTTTAAAATCTCCTATTTTATATCCTGCACTTACAGCGCTAACAATAGCACTACGCTCTGCACAAATTACAGCTCCATAACTTGCATTTTCTACATTAACACCCTTAAATTCACTTCCATCCTTCATTACAACAATTGCCGCTACTTTAAAATTTGAATATGGACTATAACTATTTTTCAATATCTCTCTTAACTTTTCTTGCATATTATAATTCCTTCCTTATATAGCTTATTAATATCCAAATATATGTTTTGAATTAATTATTATTTGATTATATTACTAAATTGCTATTTTTCTAAACATATATTAAATATTTTTTCTAAATGATTAGTGTCCACAATAGACTCTATACTAGCATTTAAGACCTCTTCTGGCATTACTTTTTTTAAATTTAATTTATATCCATTTTTTAATGCTAATTGCCTTATAAATTCTCTCGTCGTTCTTCCATTTCCTTCTCTAAAAGGATGTAAAACGTTTAACTCAGATAAATAATATGCTAATCTTTTTGCTAATTCTTCCTTATTTAATCCTTTTAAGTAATTTTCATTTTTTAATTCTCTCATAAGTCTATTTAATTCTGGTTCTATATATTCAAAACTCGCAAATCTAAATTCACCTTTGCAAATATTTTCATCTCTTAAAATTCCAGCAAATAAATAAATATCTTCAAATAAAAATTTATGTATTGATTTAAAATGTTCAACATCGAAATTTCCAGTAATACCTTTTTGCCTTAATGCTAAGGATTTTGCTGCTGTTATTTTAGCTTCGTATTTAAGCAATTTGTTTCCATCTTTTATGTTTAACTTATTTATTAATATATTTGTCCCTGGATAGCAATGTATAGAACCAATATCTTTATATATTTCTTCCATCTTTACCTCATTTGGTCACATTTTACACTTAATATAATAAAATGTAAATTTTTATATAAGTTATAAATTTTATTATAGTGATTCTTGCTTTATCATTTCTATTAAATCTGGCATTGTTATTTCATTATTTGCATACATTTTATACATATCTATGTCATTTTGTGAAATGTCCATTCCTTCTATTGCTAAGTCATTTTTTATATTATCTATATTAAATTTAAATTCATTTTCATTAAACATATAAATTACCTCCACAATAAACTTTTTCTATAAACACCACACAATATTATTATACCACAAAACAGCTAAAAAGTCCAGTATTTTAGCTGTTTTGCCGCATTTTTCTTGATTTATTTTAGCTCTACAAACTATATTTTACTTTTAGAATTTACCTTTTTCTTAATCTTTGTAATTAATTTTATTATGTGTATTTTTTATAATATTTATATTTTTTTAACATTAATCAAAATATTTACTAATTTGCTCTAAATTATCAAATCCAACTTGTCTACATATTTCATACGCTACTATCGCAACAGAATTAGATAAATTTAATGAACGCAAATGTTCTCTCATAGGAATTCTTATTGTATTAGTTATATATTTCTGCAGTAAGTCTTCTGGAAGCCCTTTTGTCTCTTTTCCAAATAAAATAAATACTTCTTCTAAATTAGAGTAATCTACATCTGAATAACAATGTTTTCCCTTAGTTGTGGAAAAATACATATTATTTTCTTCTGGCTTATATTTATTTAAAAATTTTTCTAGTGAACTATGCATTTCTATATCTAATTTATCCCAATAGTCTAAACCTGCCCTTTTTAAATATTTATCCGTTATTTTAAATCCTAATGGCTCTACTAAATGCAATTTAGCGCCAATTGCTGCACATGTTCTTGCTATATTACCTGTATTCTGTGGTATTTCTGGTTCTACCATTACAATATTTAGTTTCATATTATCTCCTCGTTTTGTTTATTAATTTTATATATAATACTCCATAATTACTAGATTTTCAATAATTTATTGTGATTATTAGATTTTTTATGTTTAGTATGTTATAATATGCATAAGCAGCAATGCTATTTTTATTTTGAGGAGTGAACATCATGAAAAAACGGAATTTCAAGGAACGCCTTGGAGACCTTATGCTTTTAGGTTTCCTCATTTGTACGGTATACACCTTAATGTTTGCTTTCATTTATTCCTATAATGGAATTGATGGAACTGAAGTTAAGTGCATCTTGATTTTAATAACCTTCGTGATTTTATTCCTCACAGGATTTATTTTTTCCATTGATAGAAAAAGATAATCAATCCTAAAACGGTAACCACAGATTCAAATTATAGAATCTGTGGTTATCGTTTTGGTATTACTGCATTTTATTAAACTTCCATTATAATTGGTAAAATCATAGGATTTCTTTTTGTTTTCTTAAAAATATAATCTCTTAATGTATCTTTTATATTAGACTTAATAGTACTCCAATCTCTTATACTATTTTCCTCACATTTTCTAACTTCCTCTGAAATAACTTGCTTTACTTCATCCATTAAGTTTTCAGATTCTCTTACATAAACAAATCCTCTTGAAACTACATCTGGTCCTGATATTACTTCTCCTGTATTAGAGTCCATTGTCATAACTATTACTATTAATCCATCTTGTGATAAATGTTGTCTATCTCTTAAAACTATATTTCCTACGTCTCCTACACCAAGTCCATCTACTAAAATTTTTCCAGATTGAATAGTTCCATTAAACTTAGCTTCGTTTTCGTTTAGTTCCAACACTTTACCATTTTCTAATATAAAAATATTTTCTTGTTCTATTCCCATTTGTTTTGCTGTTTCCATATGAGCTTTTAGCTGTCTATATTCACCATGAACAGGAATAAAATATTTAGGTTTAGCTAATGCTAAAATTAATTTTTGTTCTTCTTGGCAAGCATGTCCTGAAACATGTATAGCTTCCAATGAACTATATATTACCTCTACTCCACTTTTCATTAATTCATTAATAACTCTTGATACACCCTTTTCATTTCCTGGAATAGGTGTAGCAGATATTATTACCATATCGTTTGGAGTTAAAGTTACCTTTTTGTGTTCTCCATTTGCCATTCTTGTAAGTGCAGACATTGTTTCTCCTTGGCTTCCTGTAGTAATTATAACCAATTGGTCATCTGTATAATTTTTAATCATATCTATGTCTATAAATACATTATCTGGAACTTCAATATATCCAAGTCTTCTTGCTGCATCTATCATATTTATCATACTTCTACCACAAACTGCTATTTTTCTTCCATATTTAACAGCTGAATTCACAATTTGTTGAACTCTGTGGACATTTGAAGCAAATGTTGCAACAACTATTCTCTTTTTATTTCCTTGAAATAATCTATCAAATACATCTCCTATACTACTTTCTGACATAGTAAAACCTTTCTTTTCTGAGTTTGTACTATCTGAAAGTAAAGCAAGTATACCATTATTTCCTAGTTCTGCAATTCTACCTAAGTCCATTATTTTATCATCTATTGGTGTATAGTCAACCTTAAAGTCACCAGTATGAAGTACAACACCTACTGGAGTATGCATTGCTATCATAACAGCATCTGGAATACTATGTGAACTTCTAATAAATTCTGCTTTAATTTTTCCAAAATTAACTGTTTTGCCAGCTTCTACTACATGTAATTTAGTACTATTCAAAAGATGATGTTCTTCTAACTTATTTTTTATTAATTCTATTGTTAACTTTGTTGCATAAATAGGTAAATTTATCTGTTTTAAAATATATGGAATAGCTCCTATATGGTCTTCATGTCCATGAGTTATAACTATTCCTTTAACTCTATCTTTATTTTTTATCAAATATGTTACATCTGGTATAACCAAATCCACACCAAGCATATCATCTTCTGGAAACTCTAAACCACAATCTACTACTACTATTTCGTCTTCATATTCAAATATAGTAATATTCTTTCCTATCTCCCCTAGTCCTCCTAGAGGTGCAATTTTTAAACGCGATTTTTTAAAAGAAAAGTCTAATTCTCTTTTGTTAGTTTTTACTTTCTTTATCTCATTTTTTCTAGCTCTAGTCTCAGATGTATTACTTATATTTCTATTTTCTCTTCCTTTTCTTTGTTTTGTACTTTCTAATATTTCTTTCTCATCATTTATTTTTGAAACTCTTGTTTTTTTCGTATCTTTTAATTCATTTTGTTCTTCTTTATTTATATTAGTATTCTTTCTTTGTGTTCTATGAACATTTTTTCTTGCTAGGTTATTTTCATTTTTTTTCTTCATCCTAGCTTCATTTGTATTTAACTCATTTGTCATATATTTTCTCTCCTTCTTCTTTCTTAAGGTCTATATAGTAAGTTTTAAAATTGGAAAA
>UMHC01004404.1_pt1 | contig 10483 bp, 10 predicted proteins | sample 1965381 | NCBI WGS metagenome assembly UMHC01 (sample SAMEA4836083, study PRJEB28245) | human gut metagenome | biome: gut microbiome; material: fecal sample | place: Denmark | collected 2008 | reverse complement strand
CCGTCTCCGGCACAAGCGTCCCGGCCGCTGCCTGGAGCCGCTGCCACACTGTCCGCTGGGCAGCCATGGATACCTGCTGGCCGATGATGTGATGGATTACGGAGGAGAAGAGGTCCGGGTCCACCTCCCGATGGATGGGGCCGATCCGGTCCATGGCCGCGCCCAGTTTCAGGTCTCTGGCACGCAGATAGGCAATCTCCGTTTCACCATAGGGAAAATCCATGGCGCCTCCTCCTTTCGCGTGTGTTCAACAAAAGTATAGCAGATCCGGCGGCAGATTTCTTCCCGTTTTCGGACGTTTCATCGAAAAATTTTCCCTCTGTCCCGGCCTTGCATCCGGCGGCAGGGCGTGATACCATAGAATACGATCAAGATCGGAAGAAAAAAGGAGAGAGGCTTATGCTGCTGGCCATTGATGTAGGAAACTCCAACACCTCTGTGGGGCTGTTTGACAGGGACAAGCAGCTGCGGTTTCTGGCATCCCTGGACACGGACAGCCGCAAGACCGCAGACCAGATCAGCATCGACCTGATGAACCTGTTCGCCCTGTATCACTTCCGGTTTGAGGATGTGACGGGGGCGATCCTGTGCAGCGTGGTCCCCCCCCTGAACTTCATGATGGAGAAGGCTCTGTCCCGGCTGCTGGGCAAGCCGCCCATGGTGGTGGGGCCCGGTGTGCGGACGGGGCTGAACATCCGGCTGGCGGTCCAGTCCCAGGTAGGGGCGGACATCGTGGCCGACGCGGTGGCGGCGCTGGAGAAATTCGAGCCTCCTATCGTCACCATCGACATGGGCACCGCCACCACCATCGGCGTCATCTCCGAGGGCCGGAATTACGAGGGCGGGATGCTGCTGCCGGGGGTCAACGTGTCCCTGGAGGCCCTGAGCCGCCGGGCGGCCCAGCTGCCCGCCATCTCCCTCCAGCACCCCAAGGTGTTGATTGGCAAGACGACGGAGGACTGTATGCGCTCCGGCATCGTCTACGGCACCGCCGGGATGCTGGACGGCGTCATCGACCGCATCCGGGAGCAGTTCTCAGGACGGACACTCAGCGTGGTGGCCACCGGCGGCAATGCCCCGGTGATCGTGAAATACTGCCGGAACAAGATCGTCTACGACAAGTACCTGCTGATGGACGGGCTGTGGGCGATCTATCAGAAGAACAAGTGAGAACAATGACATTGGGGGCAAGCAGTCCTGTGGTTTTCGAGACAGAACGTCTGGCTTTCAGAGAAATGAATCAGGATGATTTTCTTGATTTGGCGGAGATGCTGCAAAATCCGAAGGTGATGTATGCCTATGAACATGATTTTTCCAACTCGGATGTCCAACAATGGCTTGACCGGCAGATCGGACGATATCGGGACTATGGATTTGGCCTGTGGGCGGTCATATCGAAAACCAGTGGTGTCATGGTTGGGCAGGCAGGCCTTACTATGCAGCCATATCGAAATAAAGACGTGCTTGAAATCGGATATCTGCTCAAGAAGGAGTTCTGGCACTGCGGGTATGCAAGAGAGGCAGCTGAAGGCTGTAAACGATATGCGTTTGAACAACTGAAGCGGGACCGGGTATCGTCCATCATCAAATCGGATAACCTTGCGTCAATCAGGGTGGCGGAGAGCATCGGCATGCGCAAGGAAGATACGTTTCTCACCCGATATTACAGCGGAGAAATGCTTCATTTCTTGTACTCTGTCTACCGAGAGACACGGTGCTGAAGAAAAAGAGATCACCCAAAGCGGGTGATCTCTTTCCTGTTCTGGGGTTTCGCTGCCGCTTACTTCACCAGCACCTTTTTCAGCTTGGCGAAGCGGGGCAGGGAGTCCTCCTTGGGCAGCTTGGGCTCGCCCTGGATCAGGGGCAGCACATAGTCGATGAAGGGCTTCTCCACGCCGTTGTGGGCAGCGTTGATCCACTCGATGGGCACCTTCTTCTCGGTGTTGGCCACATCGGTCAGGGGCAGCAGCTTGGTCTTGCAGACGTACTGGCCGTCCTCATAGCTGCGCTCGAAGCCCACCATCTTGTCGGTGATACCATTGACGGCGTTCTCCACAGCGGCCATGCCGCTCATGACGGCCTCCTCGATATCGGTCTCGGACGCCAGGTGGGCACCGCACCGCTGGAGGAGGGAGAGCTCGATGCCCCGGACCTTGGCGCCGGTCTTCTCCTTGACTACCTGGGCCAGCAGGGAGGCCAGGCCGCCCAGCTGGGCGTGGCCGAAGCCGTCGGTGGCAGAGGTCTTGGCCTCGGAGACGAAGGAGCCGTCGGCGTAGTGGATGCCCTCGGAGACGGCCACCATGCAGTTGCCCTTCTCCTTGTAGATGCGCTCCACGTCGGCCAGGAACTGATCCATGTCGAAGTCCACCTCGGGCAGGTACACCAGATCGGGGCCGGCGCCGTAGGCGGTGGCCAGGGCGGCGGCGCCAGCCAGCCAGCCGGCGTGGCGGCCCATGATCTCGATGATGCAGACCATGCCGGTGTCATACACTCGGGCATCCTGATAGACCTCCATGCAGCTGGTGGCAATATACTTGGCGGCGGAGGCGAAGCCGGGGCAGTGGTCGGTTCCAAACAGGTCGTTGTCGATGGTCTTGGGCACGCCCATCACGCGGCACTCATAGCCGACCTTCTGCATGTACTTGCTGATCTTGTTGCAGGTGTCCATAGAGTCGTTGCCGCCGTTGTAGAAGAAGTAGCGGACGTCATACTTCTTGAAGATCTCCAGAATCCGCTTGTAGTCGGTGTCATCCACATCCGGGTCCGCCATCTTGTACCGGCAGGAGCCCAGGGCAGAGGAGGGGGTGTATTTCAGCAGCTCCAGCTCTGCCGGGTCCTCCTGGCCCATATCAAACAGCCGGTCGTTCAAAACGCCCTTGATGCCGTGCTCCGCGCCCAGGACGCGGGTGATGCTGGGGTTCTTCAATGCCGTGGCGATGACGCCGTAGGCACTAGCGTTGATGACGGAAGTAGGGCCGCCGGACTGGCCGAAAATGCAGGCGCCTTTCAGTTCACTCATGGAAAAATCCTCCTCAGATTTGGTTTCGGGATGCTTTCTTTCATCATATCATTCAAAAAAAGAATTGTAAATACTTGCATTTTAAAAATCTTGTGATATTATCATAAGGGAAAATCGTTTTCGTTCTTTTGAATCGGCGTTTTTTGACAACCGGGATCGGACCTGTCGGCCGATGTGGGAGAGCGGGACAAATAAATGAACAGGAGTTGATCTTATGGCACTGGTTACCACGACCGAAATGTTCAAAAAAGCCTACGACGGCGGCTATGCCATCGGCGCGTTCAACGTCAACAATATGGAGATCGTCCAGGGCATCACCGAGGCCGCCCGGGATCTGGAGGCTCCCCTGATTCTCCAGGTGTCCAAGGGCGCCCGGGCCTACGCCAACCACACCTATCTGGTGAAGCTGGTGGAGGCGGCCGTCATCGAGTGCCCCAACATCCCCATCGCCCTGCATCTGGACCACGGCCCTGACTTTGAGACCTGCAAGAGCTGCATCGACGGCGGCTTTACCTCCGTCATGATCGACGCCTCCAGCAAGCCCTTTGCTGAGAACATTGAAATCACCAAGAAGGTGGTTGAGTACGCCCACGACCACGGCGTGGTTGTGGAGGCCGAGCTGGGCGCTCTGGCCGGCATCGAGGATGACGTGAAGGTCTCTGCCGAGGAGTCCCACTACACTCATCCCGAGGAGGTCCAGGAGTTCGTGGAGAAGACCGGCTGCGACTCCCTGGCTATCGCCATCGGCACCAGCCACGGCGCTTACAAGTTCACTGCCGCCCAGTGCACCCGCAACGAGAAGGGCGAGCTGGTTCCGCCTCCCCTGCGCTTTGATATCCTGGACGAGGTCGTGAAGCGCCTGCCCGGATTCCCCATTGTGCTTCATGGCTCCTCTTCCGTGCCCCAGGAGTTCGTCCGTATGGTCAACGAATTCGGCGGTAAGATGCCTGATGCCGTGGGCATTCCCGAGGAACAGCTGCGCAAGGCTGCCCGTAGCGCCGTGTGCAAGATCAACATTGACTCCGACCTGCGTCTGGCCATGACCGGCACCATCCGCAAGTTCATGGCGGAGCACCCCGACAAGTTCGATCCCCGCGAGTACCTGAAGCCCGCCCGCGCCGCCATCAAGGAGCTGGTGTCCCACAAGATCGTGGACGTGCTGGGCTGCGACCACAAGGCCTGAGCCTGCCCCGGACCCTGTTTTTGAAAAGAAGGCGGAGGGAGCGCGATGCGCTCCCTCCGTTTTTCTGTCCGGGGTCAGCTACTGTTTATCAGAGGCGGCCATCTCCGCCTCCCGCTCCAGCACCCGTCGGGCGAAGGCCGCCATGGTACAATCCTCCACTGTCTCCCCGGGTCGGATCACCAGATTGAAAAAGCAGCTGGGGATCTCGCCTTTGCGCAGCTCTTTCTGAATGCACAGATCGCACCCCTGGCTATGGTTGGAGGGATGGCAGCGGCAGGCGGTGTTTTGGCAGGTACAGAAATGCGTCATGGCAGTTCTCCTTTTTCAATCGGGCAGGACTCGCTGACGGCCAGGCGTTTCAACAGGGCGTGGGTCACCTGGGCTGCGATTTCAGAAGCCCGGCGGCAGTTTTCCTCAAAGCAGGCGGCGGCGGATCGGTCGGCCGAATCGGTGATGGTGCGAATGGAGAGGAATGGGATGCCGTTTGCATGGCAGACATGGGCAACGGCCGCGGATTCCATATCCGCGCAAAGGGGGTGAAATGCGGACCGCACGGCCTCTGTCCCAGGGCCAGAGAGAAAGGCTTCTCCGGTCACCATCCGCCCGAAGCGGACGGGGCGGCCGGAGTCCTGGGCCGCCTGGGTGGCCAAGGAGAGCAGGAAGGGGTCCCCCGGGAACCAGATGGAGTCCATCCAGGGATGGAACTCCGTGAGAATATCCTCAGCTACATCGTGATAGGCGGTCTCTGTGCTGATGACGGTATCAAAGATGGAGATGGATGGGTCGATGCCTCCTGCTGTGCCCGCATTGATGATGGCTTCCACCCGGCAGCTGTCAATGAGGACCTGGGCAGCGATGGCCGCATTGACCTTGCAGACACCACTGTACAGAGCGGCGGCAGGAACGCTGGAGATCCATCCCTCGTGGATCGTGAGCATGGCCTGCCGGCGGACGGAGCGCCTGTCCAGAAGAGGCAGGAACGGCGCGAGCTCGTCATCTCCGGCGCACAGGATTCCGATTTTGGGGAGCACGTCCCATCCCTCCTCTTTGCAGAGCAGCTGCGGTTATGGGGGTATTGTAACACGCAACGTCTGGGAGCGCAATCAAAGATTGCACAGAATAATGTTGTATGGTATAATATAATAGTTATCTCGATATAAGGAAAACCGGCCGCCATCCGGCAGAGATGCCTGGCAGCTTGAGTATTTGAGGTGGATACAAAATGGAAAACGAAGTACAGAAAAAACGAATCCTGAGCGGCATCCAGCCCTCCGGCGACCTGACCCTGGGTTCCTATCTGGGGGCCATCAAGAACTGGGCGGCTCTGGCTGACGAATATGACTGCTACTACATGCTGGCAGACATGCACACCATCACAGTGCGGCAGGTGCCCGCTGAGCTGCGGCGGCATACCCTGACCCAGGTGGCGGCCTACATTGCCAGCGGCCTGGACCCGGAGAAAAACGTGCTGTTCGTCCAGTCCCACGTGCCTGCCCACGCCCAGCTGGGCTGGGTACTGGACTGCTACACCATGTTCGGCGAGCTCAGCCGCATGACCCAGTTCAAGGACAAGTCCGCCAAGAACGCCGACAACATCAACGCCGGCCTCTTCACCTATCCGGCCCTGATGGCCGCCGACATCCTGCTGTACCAGGCAGACCTGGTGCCGGTGGGCGGCGACCAGAAGCAGCACGTGGAGATCTGCCGGGACATCGCCACCCGGTTCAACGGGATCTACGGTGATACCTTTAAGCTGCCGGATCCCTATATCCCACAGGTGGGCGCCAGGGTCATGAGCCTCACCAGCCCGGAAAAGAAGATGAGCAAATCCGACAAGGACCCCAACGGCTGCGTCTACATGCTGGAAAAGCCGGAGGACATCCTGCGCAAGTTCAAGAAGGCCGTGACGGACTCCGAGGCCTGCGTCCGCTTTGACCCGGCCGACAAGCCCGGTGTGTCCAACCTGATGCAGATCTACGCCGTGGCCACCGGCAAGAGCTTTGAGACCATCGAGCAGGAGTTCGCCGGCCATGGCTACGGCGACTTCAAGCAGGCGGTGGGTGAGTCCGTGGTGGAGCTGCTGCGGCCCATCCGGGAGGAGACGGAGCGCCTGCTGGCGGACAAGAGCTATCTGGAGAGCGTCTACCGCGCCGGTGCGGAGAAGGCGGCCTATGTAGCCAACCGGACCCTGAACAAGGTCTATAAAAAGGTGGGCTTCCTGCCCCGGTGATGGAGGAGACATCATGTTGATCGAAAACCGGCTGATCGCCTATACGCTGCTGGCGCTGCTGGTGGCGCTGGTCGTCAGCTTTCTGATGACGCCCATCGTCAAGACTTTTGCTTACAAGGTGGGGGCCATCGACGTACCCAAGGACGCCCGCCGGATGCACAAGACTCCCATCCCCCGGCTGGGGGGACTGGCCATCTTTATCGGCTTCATGGTCAGCATCCTGCTGTTTGTGGAGATCACGGCCGAGATGCGCAGCATCCTGCTGGGAGCCGTTATCATCGTGGTGCTGGGCGTGGTGGACGACATCATGGCCCTGCCGGCGCTGCTGAAATTTGTGGTGCAGATCGTGGCCGCCCTGATCCCCGCCACCCACGGCGTGGTGATCCAGGCGTTTTCCAACCCCAACGTCTTTTCGGACAATCCCTATTGGGTGCTGGGAAATCTCTCCGTGCCCCTGACGGTGCTTTGGATTGTTGCCATCACCAACGCGGTGAACCTGATCGACGGCCTGGACGGCCTGGCCAACGGCGTCTCCGCCATCTCCGCCACCACAGTGCTGGTGATCGCCCTCATTGGCGGGCAGTTTCAGGTGGCTGTGGTGATGGCGGCCCTGGTGGGGGCCTGCGTGGGCTTCATGCCCTACAACATGAACCCCGCCAAGATGTTTATGGGCGACACCGGCGCCACCTTCCTGGGCTACATTTTGGCCACCATGTCCATCCAGGGCCTGTTCAAGTTCTATGCCATCATCTCCTTTGCGGTGCCATTCCTGATTCTGGGACTGCCCATCTTTGACACCGCCTTTGCCTTCATCCGCCGCATCGCCCACGGCCAGAGCCCCATGCACGCCGACCGGAGCCACATCCACCACCGGCTCATCGACATGGGCCTGAACCAGAAGCAGGCGGTGGCTACTCTGTACGTGATCTCTGCCATCCTGGGCTTGAGCGCCGTGGTGCTGACTACCAGCGGGGAGGGCCGGGCCATGCTGCTGTTCCTGGTGCTGTGCATCGTGGCAGTGGTGGCCGCCCGGGTGGTGTTCCCCAAGGAGGTCAAGGAGGAGCTGCACGAAGAGTTGGAGGAGCTGAAGGAGCACGGCCACCACGGCCATCATCCAGCGGACAAGCCGGAGGATGATGGAAAGACGGAGGAGAAGTAAATGGAAAAGCTGCGGATCATGAGCGTCTTCGGCACCCGGCCGGAGGCCATCAAGATGTGCCCCCTGGTGCAGGAGCTGGCGAATCGGGAGGGGATCGAGAGCCTCTGCTGCGTCACCGCCCAGCACCGGCAGATGCTGGACAGCGTGCTGGAGGTCTTTCAGGTGAAGCCGGACTGGGATCTGGACATCATGACCCCCCGGCAGACGCTGTCCACCATCACCAGCAAGTGCCTCACCGGCATGGACGAGGCCATCGACGCCCTGAAGCCGGATATGATCCTGGTTCACGGGGACACCTCCACCACCTTTGCCGGTGCCCTGTCAGCCTTTTACCATCAGGTGTCCGTTGGGCACGTGGAGGCAGGATTGCGAACCTATGACAAGTATTCTCCCTTTCCAGAGGAGATGAACCGGAAGCTGGTGTCCGCCATTGCGGACCTGTATTTCTGTCCCACCGCCAACAATCGGGCCAACCTGGAGCGGGAGGGTATTACCAAGGGGCTGTTCGTCACCGGCAACACGGTCATCGACGCTTTGAAGACCACAGTCCGGCCGGACTACCGCTTTTCCACAGAGGAGCTGAATCAGCTGCCCTATGGGGAGAAGAAGATCGTTCTTGTTACCTGCCACCGGCCGGAGAATTATGGCGAGCCGATGAAGAACATCATGCTGGCCCTGCGGCAGATCGCCGAGGAGAACCGGGACGTGGAGCTGGTGTACCCGGTGCACCTGAGCCCGGTGGTGCGGGAAGCAGTGGACACCTATCTTCGGGGCGCGCCCCGGGTCCATCTCATCGACCCGCTGCCGGCGGACGAGATGCATAACCTTATGGCCCGGTCTTATCTGGTGCTGACAGACTCCGGTGGTCTCCAGGAGGAGGCCCCTGCCCTGGGCAAGCCGGTGCTGGTGATGCGCCGGGAGACGGAGCGGCCGGAGGCGGTAGAGGCCGGGACCGTGAAGCTCTGCGGCGTGGTACAGGATGACATCGTCACCATGGCGGAGCGGCTGATCCGGGACAAGAGCGCCTACGACGCCATGGCCCACGCGGTGAATCCTTACGGTGACGGCCATGCCTGCCGCCGGATTGCCGATGCCATCGAGTGGAAGTTCGGCCTGCGGCGGGATCGGCCGGCAGAATTCGGCGTCTGACCTGCCGCGGACGGCACCCTGAGAGAGGAGGGCGGAGATGGAGAAACGGAAGCTGAACCGGATCACCGCGGGCTTTATTGTCCTGGTGGTGATGGTTCTGATCCTGATGTTCAGCAACAGTCTGCGCCGCTCCTCCCATATCACGCTGCCGGAGGAGGGGAGCTCCCCCGGACAGGCAGAGGATACCAATGCCTCCGGCGGTGACGCCCTGACAGTGATCGCGGTGACGCCGGAGACGGTGCAGACCGCCATTGAGACGCTGACCCGCCCGCGGCAGTACAGCCGGGTGATCCGGGTGGAGCAGCTGTGGGACGGCGGCAGCGGTTCCTTTGAGACCACCGTCACGGTCAGCGGCCGCTGGACACGGACAGACCGCTCCCTGTCGGACGGACAGGTTCGCCACACCATCACCGACGGGGAGATCACTTATATCTGGTATGGCAGCGAGAGCAGCGTTTACAGCGCCCCTGCGGGGGACATCACCCCGGATGACGAGCAGGCCATCCCCACCTATGAGACCATCCTGGACCTGCCGGTGGAGGATATCGCCGCCGCGGATTACCGCAGCGTCTCCGATGTGAACTGCATTTACGTGGAGACGGTCCAGGATCCGGAGGGTTACACCCAACGGTACTGGGTCAGCGTGGAGACAGGCTTACTGGTAGCGTCGGAACGGCTGTTGGAGGGGGAGACCATCTACCGCATGGCATCCCTGACGGCAGATCTGAGCACCCCCTCCACAGACCGGTTTATCCTGCCGGACGGCACGGTGCTGCTGGACACATGAGGCGAACCCCCACCGGAGACAGCCGGCGGGGGTTCTTTTCAGCAAGGCCCCGGCGGAACATTCCGCCGGGGCCGTTTTACCGACAATATGGGGTATGTCAGCGGCGGGCGCTGCGGCAGGCACCGCCGCAGCGGTCACAGCAGCCATCACAGCCGCCGCAGCCCTTTCCTCTGCGGCGGAGGCAGGAACGGAGGGCAAGCGCCAGCCAGACGCCCAGGGCCGCCAGGATCAAAACTTCCAGCATGGCAGCCTCCTCTATCCCAGCAGCAGCGCCGCGATGTGGTAGACCAGGAAGGCCACCATCCAGGCAATCACGCACTGGCTCAACGCCACACCGGCGGCCTTCCAGCCGGAGCCCAGCTCCCGCTTCACTGCGGAGATAGCGGCCACGCAGGGGGTGTACAGCAGGGTGAAGGCAAGGAACCCGGCGGCAGTGACAGGGGTGAACAGCGTCCCCAGGGCGGCGGTGCTGACATCCGCGCCGGACCCGGTAAGGATTCCAAGGGTGGAGATGACGGACTCCTTTGCGATGAACCCGGTGATGAGGGCAGTGGAGACCCGCCAATCGGCAAAGCCCAGAGGAGCGAAGAGCGGGGCGATCCAGGCACCCACGGTGGCCAGCAGACTGTCGGCGCTGTCATCCACCAGGTTCAGCCGGGTGTCAAAGGTCTGGAGGAACCAGACGATGATGGTGGCCACGAAGATGATGGTGAAGGCTCGGGTCAGAAAATCCTTGGCCTTGTCCCAGCACAGCTGCCACACGCTTTTGGCGGAGGGGAAGCGGTAGTTGGGCAGCTCCATGACGAAGGGCACGGGGTTGCCCTTGTAGACTGTGGTGCCCAGCACCTTGGCCGCCACGATGCCCACCAGGATACCCAGGATGTACAGCCCGATCATCACCAGGGCGGCATGATTCGGGAAAAAGGCGGCGGAAAACACGCCGTAGATAGGGATCT
>UMHC01014961.1_pt1 | contig 10503 bp, 7 predicted proteins | sample 1965381 | NCBI WGS metagenome assembly UMHC01 (sample SAMEA4836083, study PRJEB28245) | human gut metagenome | biome: gut microbiome; material: fecal sample | place: Denmark | collected 2008 | reverse complement strand
GGCGGCGGACGCCGCTGAGATCCATCCCCGACAATCCAATAAAAATCGCACCTCAGGGGTCCCGGATATCCGGGACCCCTGAGGTGCTTAAAGGAAGAAAGATGAAAGAAGAAAGAGAGAGTAAAAGGGAAATGCGAAATACATCCAGTGATGCTTCCGAAGAAGCCGTCACGCTGCCTTAATTACCCCGGCCGCTGTTGCCCCGGCCGCTGTTGCCCCGGCCGAAGAAGTAGTCATACAGGTCGCCGTAGGAATCCTGCTGACCCTGGTTCTGGTTGGAGGAATCGTCCTCGGTGCCGGTGGTCTGAGGCTGCTCGTCGAAGGTCAGGCTCAGGGTAATCTCCTGGCCGCCGCGCCACACGGTAAGGGTGACGGTGTCGCCGGCCTTGAAGCCCTTCTTGGCCATGGACAGGTCGCTCATGGAGGTGATCTCCGTGTCGTTGAGCTTGGTGATGACGTCGCCCAGCTGCAGGCCTGCCTTTTCACCGGCGCCGCCCTTTTCCACGGCGTAGACGAACACGCCCTGGGTCACGTCGATGTTGTACTGGGCAGCCATCTGCTCGGTCATGCTGCCGGCCTTGATGGCCATGTAGGCCTTATCGGTGACCTGGCCGTTTTCCATGATGTCGGTGATGATGGTCTGGACATCGCTGATGGGGATGGCAAAGCCGATGCCCTCCACCGTGGTGTTGGAATAGCTGGAATACTTGGCGGACACAATGCCCACTACCTCGCCGTACAGGTTCATCAGGGGGCCGCCGGAGTTGCCGGGATTGATGGAGGCGTCCACCTGGATCATGTTGAAGGGGGTGCCGTCCACATTGATGGCCCGGTCGCAGCAGGACACGATGCCCTGGCTCATGGAGAAGGTCAGCTCGCCCAGGGGATTGCCGATGGCCATCACCGTGTCGCCCACGTTGACGTCGGCGCTCTTGCCCAGGGTCACGGCCTGGAGGCCGGTGGCCTCGATCTTCAGCACGGCCACATCATAGTCACTGTCGCCGCCCACTACAGTGGCGGGATAGGTATCGCCGTTATACAGGGTGACGTTGATGCTGCTGGCGCCGGACACCACATGCTGGTTGGTAACGATATAGCCGTCCTGGGTGATGACGAAGCCGCTGCCGGAGGAGGCGGACTCCACCTTCTGGCCGAAGATGTTGGTGGACACGGCGGAGTTGATGGACACCACGCTGTTCACCGTGGAGGCGTACACCTCGGCGGGGGTCATCAGGGTCTGGCCGTCCACGGATTTGACGCTGACGGCGGAAGCCGTGCGGCCGGACTCCTGAATGGTGGCCTTGCCGCCCCGGCGGGCCAGAGACGCGCCGCCGAAGCCGCACAGGCCGCCGATCAGGGCGCAACACAGAACCAGAGCCGTGACCTTGGTGCCGGTCTTTTTCCAGAAGGAGCCCTTTTCCGGCTTGGGGGGCTGGGGGTCATCCTGGCAGGTGCCGGTGGTGTAGGCCACAGGCTCCTCCGGGGAGACCGGATCCTCCGGCCGGGATGCCGGCTGCCAGCTGGTCTGGCTGGGGTCGGGCTGTCCGGGCTGGGGAGCCCGGTCCTTGGAATAGCTGTAATGATACAGGCTGCTTTCATCGTTGAAAGCGCCCTGATTGTTCTCGTCGTTGACACCGTTATACATAACTGTGAACCTCCTATTGTCGGGCGGGGCGGAATGTGGTATGATGTGGTATCATGCTCCGCCGCCGCTGTGGTTTTCCTTCCGATGGTTTATAGTATACGCGGAAACCTTAAGCGAAGCTTTAAGAAACGGCGGAAAAATTTGAACATTCTATGAAGAAAGGGGGCGGGAGCCCATGGTCAGGATCGAGGGGCTGAAGCTGGCCCCGGGGCAGGATGAGCAGCTGCTGCGGGGCAAGGCCGCCCGGCTGCTGCGGATGCCGGAGGGGGACATTCTGTCCCTGCAGGTGCTGCGCCGGGCCATCGACGCCCGGGAGGAGCTGCACTTTGTCTATACGGCGGCGGTGACCCTGCGGCAGGAGAAGGCCGCACTGCGGCGGGTCCGGGACCGGCGGGTAACGCCGTATACGCCGGAGGTATACCGGCTGCCGGAGACCCTGGCGGCCCCCGAGACGCCGCCGGTGGTCATCGGGGCCGGGCCGGGGGGCCTGTTTGCGGCCCTTGTTCTGGCCCGGTGCGGCCTGCGGCCCATCGTGCTGGAGCGGGGGCAGGACGCCGTGACCCGGCAGCGGGACGTGGCGTCCTTCTGGCGCACCGGAGTGCTGGACCCGGAGTCCAACGTACAGTTCGGCGAGGGCGGCGCCGGGGCCTTTTCCGACGGGAAGCTGAACACCGGCACCCGGGACATCCGGCACCGGTGGATCCTGGAGCAGCTGGTGGCCTGCGGCGCGCCGGAGAGCATCCTGGTGGACGCCAAGCCCCATGTGGGCACGGATATGCTCCATGTGACCCTGGTGAACCTGCGGCGGCAGCTGCTGGACCTGGGGGCCCAGGTGCGGTTCGGCCACCGGGTCACAGGACTGCGGGTCCGGGACGGGGCCCTGGAGGGGCTGGAGGTTACAGGGCCGGAGGGGCCGTATGTGCTGCCTGCCCGGCATGCGGTGCTGGCCCTGGGCCACAGCGCCCGGGATACCTTTGAGATGCTCCACGCCGCCGGGGTACAGATGGAGCAGAAGCCCTTTGCCGTGGGGGTGCGCATCGAGCACCGGCAATCGGACATGGACGCAGCCCAGTACCGGAGGTTCGCCGGGCATCCGTGCCTGCCCGCCGCCGGCTATAAGCTGTCGTGCCACCCGGAAAACGGGCGCAGCGCCTTCTCCTTCTGCGTCTGCCCGGGAGGGCAGGTGGTGGCCGCCGCGTCGGAGCAGGGCCGGGTGGTCACCAACGGCATGAGCGAATATGCCCGGGACCGGGAGAACATCAACGGCGGCCTGCTGGTGAACGTGACCCCGGCGGACTTCGGCAGCAGCCATCCCCTGGCGGGCATCGCCTTCCAGCGGCGGCTGGAGGAGGCGGCCTTCCGCCTGGGCGGCGGAGGCTATGCGGCTCCCTGCCAGCGGGTGGAGGATTTTCTGGCCGGGCGGCCCTCCACGGGGCCGGGACGGGTGATCCCCAGCTATCGGCCCGGGGTCCGGTGGACGGACCTGCGGCAGTGTCTGCCGGAATTTGTGTGGGAAACCCTGGCCCTGGCGCTGCCGATGCTGGAGGGAAAGGTCCGGGGCTATGCCCAGGGGGACGCCGTGCTGACGGCGGTGGAGACCCGGTCGTCGTCGCCGGTGCGGATCATACGAGACAACAGCGGTCAGTGCAATGTCCGGGGCCTGTATCCCTGCGGCGAGGGGGCGGGCTATGCCGGAGGCATCCTGTCCGCCGCCGCCGACGGCATGCGCTGCGCGGAAAAAATATGGGAGGTATACGGCAAATGAGAAAAATCGCGGTGATGGAGGACTTCCTGACGCCGGAGCGCCGGAAAAAGGTGCTGGATACGGCGGAAAAGTGCGGCTTTGCGGTGGATTTTTACGGGCGGGGCGCGGCTCCGGCCCAGGGTCTGGAGGACTATGAGATCCTCTATGGCTGGTGCAATCCCCAGGACCTGAAGCGGGCCACGGGGCTGAAGTGGTACTGCTGCGGCTTCGCCGGGGTGGACCAGCTGTCCGACGACAGCCTGTATGCCAGCCCCGACGTGGTGCTGTCCAACTCCTCCGGAGCCTACGGCCTCACCATCAGCGAGCACATCCTCATGGTGACGCTGATGCTGCTGCGGCGGATGCCGGAGTTCCAGGACATCGTCCGGCGGCGGGAATGGGTGTCGGAGCTGCCTATGCGGTCCATTTACGGCAGCCGCATCACGGTGCTGGGAGCCGGGGACATCGGCACCAATTTCGCCCGGCGGGCCAAGGCCCTGGGAGCGGGACACATCTGCGGCGTGTCCCGCAGCGGCCGGAACCCGGACCCCGCCTATGACCGGATGCTGCCCCAGGAGCAGCTGGACCAGGTGCTGCCGGAGACGGAGATCCTGGTGATGGCTCTGCCGTCGGTGGCGGACACCGTGGGCATCCTCAGCCGGGAGCGCATCGCCTTACTGCCCCGGGACGCCATTGTGGTGAACGTGGGCCGGGGCACCGCCATCGACCAGGAGGCCCTGATGGAGGCCCTGAACGCCGGGCGCATCGCCGGGGCGGCCCTGGACGTGGTGGTGCCTGAGCCGCTGCCCAGGGATCACCCCCTGTGGAGCACCCGGAACCTGCTGCTGACGCCCCACATTTCGGGGAATATGTCCCTGGGCTACACCTGCGACATCAACGTGGATATGTTCTGCCGGGATCTGGAAAACTACGCCGCCGGCCGTCCCCTGGAGCACCGGGTGGACCGGAAGCGGGGCTATTAAAAGCTTGTCCCAAAAGGCTTGCAAGCTGAGCAGGGCCGCCCGGGAGGGCGGCCCTGCTGCTTTATATTACTGCTTTGGCGCCTGCTTCATGGACAGGCTGATGCGGTGCTTCTTTTCGTCCACCTCCAGGACCGTCACCTTTACCACGTCTCCCACGGACACCACCTCCGACGGGTGGCGGATGAACTTGTTGCAGACCTGGGAGATGTGGACCAGGCCGTCCTGGTGGACGCCGATGTCCACAAACACGCCGAAATCCACCACATTGCGGACGGTACCCGTCAGCACCATGCCGGGGGCCAGGTCCTTGATCTCCAGCACGTCCGTTCGCAGAATGGGGGCAGGCAGCTCGTCCCGGACGTCCCGGCCGGGCTTGGCCAGCTCCGCCGCCACGTCCTGCAGGGTGGGAACGCCTACGTTCAGCCGGGCGGCGGTCTCCTCCCAGCCCAGGGCCTTCACCTTCTGGGGCAGGTCCGCCAGCCTCCCGGCGGCCACGTCGGCCAGGGTATAGCCGCACAGGGCCAGCAGTCCCTCCGCAGCGGCGTAGCTCTCCGGATGGACGCCGGTGTTGTCCAGCACAGACTTGCTCTCCGGCACCCGCAAAAAGCCCGCCGACTGCTGGAAGGCCTTGGGCCCCAGCTTGGGCACCTTCAGAAGCTGACGGCGGCCGGTGAAGGCGCCGTTTTCCTCCCGGTATTTCACGATATTTTTGGCGGTGGCGGCGTTCAGACCGGACACCCGGCCCAGCAGGCTGGCGGAGGCGGTGTTCACGTCCACGCCCACGGCGTTGACGCAGTCCTCCACCACCCCGGACAGCGTCTCGTCCAGCCGTTTCTGGGGCATATCGTGCTGATACTGGCCCACGCCGATGGCCTTGGGGTCGATCTTCACCAGCTCGGCCAGGGGGTCCTGCATCCGCCGGGCAATGGACACGGCGCTGCGCAGGTTCACGTCATACTCCGGGAACTCCTCCGCCGCCAGCTTGCTGGCGGAGTATACGGAGGCCCCGGCCTCGTTGACCATCATATAGCTGACGCCGCCTCCCAGGGCCCGGATCATCTCCACCGCCATCTGCTCGGTTTCCCGGCTGGCGGTGCCGTTGCCGATGGCGATGTGGGTGACGCCGTGGCGGCGGACCAGACGGGACAGCCGGTCGATGGCCTCCTGCTTCTGGCGGGGGCCGTAGGTGGGATACACCACGGCGGTGTCCAGCACCCGGCCGGTGCCGTCGATGACCGCCACCTTGCAGCCGTGGGCATAGCCGGGGTCCAGGCCCATGGTCACATGGCCCTTTACCGGAGGCTGCATCAGCAGGGGCTTCAGGTTCAGGCCGAAGTTGGCAATGGCCCCCTCGCAGGCGGCGGCGGTAAGATCGGACCGGGCCTCCCGCTCCAGGGAGGGGTAGATCAGCCGGTCATAGGCATCCTCGCAGGCGGCCTTGATAAACTCCATGGCCCGGGACCCGGGATGCACCACCGCCCGGCGCAGAGTCATCAGACCCAGCTCCCGGTCCAGCAGCACGGTGACGGTGAGGACGCCCTCCTTTTCGCCCCGGTTGATGGCCAGGATCTGGTGCCCGGCCAGCTTGGCGATGGGCTGGTCAAAGTCATAATACAGGCGGTAGACGGTGTCCTCCTCCGTGGCGGCCAGACTCCGCAGATGTCCCTGCCGGCGCAGCAGCTCCCGCAGGGTCTTGCGGATGGCGGCATCGTCCGACAGCAGCTCCGCCACGATGTCGTTGGCCCCCTGGAGGGCGTCGGCCAGAGTCTCCACCCCCTTCTCCGGGTCCACATAGTCCCGGGCGGCCTCCTCCGGAGCCGGGCAGTCCCGGCCCTGGTCCAGCAGCAGAAGGGCCAGGGGCTCCAGGCCCTTCTCCCGGGCCACCGTGGCTCGGGTGCGGCGCTTCTGTTTATAGGGACGGTACAGGTCCTCCACCTCCGCCAGGGTGGCGGCGCTGTCGATGGCGGCGGACAGCTCGTCGGTGAGCTTCCCCTGGCCGTCGATGGCGTTTTTCACCTCCTGGCGGCGCTGGTCCAGGTTCCGCAGATAGCTCAGCCGGTCCTCCAGGGTCCGCAGGGCGGTGTCGTCCATGCTGCCGTGCAGCTCCTTGCGGTAGCGGGCGATGAAGGGGATGGTATTGCCCTGGTCCAGCAGGTCGATGACGTTCTGCACATGGGCCAGGGGCTTGTCCAGCTCCCGGGCCAGAATTTCGGCAATGGTGGGCATAAAATACTCCTTTCTTCCGGGGAAAAACCGGGACGGAGCCTGTCCGTCCCGGTTTTTTTACTTGTGATACAGGCGCTTGATCTCGTACCGGGGCTGGCAGCTGACGTGGATGCCCAGGCGCTTATAGAGCTTCTCGTCCTCCTCGGAGAGAATGACGGAGAAGTGGGCGTCGCAGCCCCGGAGGTCGTCCAGCTTCTTCAGCACCCGCTCCGCCAGGGGGTTGGTGACGGCGGAGATGGACAGGGCGATGAGCACCTCGTCGGAGTGCAGCCGGGGGTTCCGGTGGCCCAGGTGGGAAATCTTCATGTCGCTGATAGGAGCGATGATGGACGACGGCAGCAGGTCCAGCTCCTTGTCGATACCGGCCAGAGCCTTGATGGCGTTCAGCAGCAGCGCCGCCGAGGGTCCCAGCAGGGAGCTGTTCTTTCCGGTGACCACCCGGCCGTCCGGCAGGACCATGGCCCCGGCGGGGGCGGCGGTCTCCTCCGCCTTTTTCAGGCAGGCCGCCACGGCGGGACAAATATCCGGCGTGACACCGGCCTGCTGCATGATGATCTCCAGCTTGCGCACCACATCGTCGTCGCACTTGCCCCGGACCCGGTCCACCATACCGGCATAGTACCGGCGGAGGATCTCCATCCGGGAGGCCTCCTGGCATACCGCATCGTCCACAATGGCGAAGCCCGCCATGTTCACGCCCATGTCCGTGGGGGACTGATAGGGGGACGCGCCCTGGATCCGCTGGAACATGGCGTTGAGCACCGGGAAGATCTCCACATCCCGGTTGTAGTTCACGGTGGTCTTGCCGTAGGCCTCCAGGTGGAAGGGGTCGATCATGTTCACGTCGTTCAGGTCCGCCGTGGCCGCCTCATAGGCCAGGTTCACCGGGTGCTTCAAAGGCAGGTTCCAGATGGGGAACGTCTCATACTTGGCGTAGCCCGCCCGGACGCCCCGCTTGTTCTCGTGATACAGCTGGCTCAGGCAGGTGGCCATTTTGCCGCTGCCGGGGCCGGGGGCCGTTACCACCACGATGGGGCGAGTGGTTTCGATATAGTCGTTTTTGCCCAGGCCGTCGTCGGACACGATGTGGGCCACGTCCGAGGGGTATCCGGCAATGGGATAGTGGCGATAGCTCCGGACGCCCAGAGCCGTCAGCCGCTTGATGAAGGCGTCCGCCGCCGGCTGCCCGGCGTACTGGGTGATGACCACGGAGCCCACATAGAACCCCAGGCCCCAGAACACGTCCATCAGCCGCAGCACGTCCTCGTCATAGCCGATGCCCAGGTCGCCGCGGATCTTCTTCTTTTCGATGTCTCCGGCACAGATGGCCACCACGATCTCCACCTCGTCCCGGATGGAGGCCAGCATCCGGATCTTGCTGTCCGGCTGGAATCCCGGCAGCACCCGGGAGGCGTGGTAATCGTCGAACAGCTTGCCGCCGAACTCGATATACAGCTTGTCGCCGAATTGCTCCCGCCGGGCCCGGATGTGCTGGGCCTGGAGGGCCAGGTATTTGTCGTTATCAAAACCGATTTTCATATGTGCTCCCTCTTTCCGGTAATTGCTTCAACCTAACTATTATACACGACCGGGCCCGGGGAGAAAAGGCCTTTTTGCATTTTCCCCTCCGGCAAATTTGCCGGTTTTCGGGGCGGGATTTTGGGCGAAACGCGCCGTTGCGTTTTGCCCCCGGCGGGGGTATACTAAAAGGTACACCACATATGCAGGAGGATGCGGACCATGCGCTTTCAGGTTTTGCTGAAAAAGGAAAACGTTCCGGGGATGAGCTTCTTCCCCTTTTTCGAGACCAACGACATTCAGGAGGCCAAGGAATTCGCCATGCGGCTGGCCTTTGAGGAGTTCAACCTGGTGAAGGTCATGGACACCAAGCGCCAGGAGCTGGTGCGGGACTTTGACGCCGCCATCTATCGGGAGTAACGCGTATACGGACAAAAAAGAGGCGCTGCCGCGGCAGCGCCTCTTTTCAATTGGTGGATCGGGTAAATCAGAACCACAGGCCCCAGGCCAGGAAGCCCAGGCAGGCCACCACGCCGGTGAACAGCAGAACGATGACCAGATAGCCCATGATATCCCGGGCAGACAGTTTGGCAATGCCCAGAGCAGGCAGAGCCCAGAAGGGCTGGATCATGTTGGTCCACTGGTCGCCCCAGGCAATGGCCATGGCGGTGCGTCCGGCGTCGATGCCCAGGTTGGCGCCGGCGGGCATCATGATGGGACCCTGAACGGCCCACTGGCCGCCGCCGGAGGGAACGAAGAAGTTCACGATACCGGCCGCCAGGAAGGACAGCATGGGGAAGGTGATGCTGTTGGAGATGTTGACGAAGAACTGGGAGATAACGCTGGCCAGAGACACGCCCTGCTCGTTGGCAGCCACCATCATGCCCATGATACCGGCATAGAAGGGGAACTGCAGCAGGATACCGGCGGCGCCGGCGGCAGCCTCGCCGATGGCGTCCACATAGCGGCGCAGGTCACCGTGGAGCAGGATGCCCAGGAACAGGAAGATCATGTTCACGATGTTCAGGCCCAGGGTGAAGCCGTTCTGGACGAAGTAGTAAACGATGTAGGCAAACCCGGCCACCACGAGGATCACCCACAGGATCTTGGAGTGCTCGATGCGGTCAGCGGGGGTCTTGATCTCGTAGGTCTTGTCCTCCTCATCCTGCAGCAGGGTGGGGTCGATGCAGACGGTGTGGGCCTTGTCGGGATGCATGGCGTAGTTGATGAAGGGCATGGCGATCAGGATCACAACGCACATGATGATGTTCACGGGGTGGAACACGGTGGCGGTGATGGGGGCCTGATAGGTCACCTCACCGAAGGCCTTGCCGGCCACCAGGTCCAGGGGGATGGAGCCGGACAGACCCGCGTGCCAGATCACGAAGCCGGAGTAGGCGGAGGCGATCAGCAGAGGATAGTCCACGGTGGGAACGCGGCGGACCACTTCCTTGGCCAGCAGAGCGCCCACCACCAGGCCGAAGCCCCAGTTCAGCCAGCAGCAGATGGTGGAGACCATGGTGGTGATCACGATGGCCTGCATGTTGTTGTGGCACAGACCCGCCACAGCCCGCAGGGCCTTTTTGCAGGGCTTGGCGGAAGCCATGGCGGAACCGAATACCAGAACCAGGGCCATCTGCATGGAGAACGCCAGCAGGCCCCAGAAGCCCTTTGCGTCGCCCCAGGCGTTGAGCACCTTCAGCGGACCCATTCCCGTGGCAAACATGGCGCCGATGAAAACGATGATGCTCAGGATGATGGCGAACAGGAAGGCATCCGGCAGCCAGCGATTGACCACGCGAACGCAGCCGTTGGTGAATTTCTTAAACACAGACTCACTCTCCTTAATTTGGGGGCGCGGCGCACCGCGCTGTTTCGTTTTCCGGTTCGCCGCCCTATACGCAGCGGACCCGTTTGTGTTAATTCTATAACAGTCACAGAATGTTTACAATTGCCAAATCGCTGAATTTTTAACGAACATTTTGTGAAGTGTTACAGATTTCTCGGTTCTTTTATAAACCACGCTAAAATATCGCAGAAAAGCATAAAGAATCAATAAAATATAGGAGGTTTCGCATTAAGGATTTGTGCGGATTTACCGAGCGGCAGAGCAATAAAAACGGATGAGATTCTCCACTGCGGCGGACAGATTTTCCCGGCAGGAAACCCGCACTTGTTCAAAGGGCAGGGGCAGAGGATTGATGGGGAAGGCGGCGGTGAGGCCCAGCTCATAGGCCCGGGGCAGGACGGAGACGTCCACCGCCCCGGCCAGGGCCGCGCAGGGAACTCCCAGCTCCCGGGCCCGCCGGGCCACGCCGATGACGGCCTTGCCGCCCAGGCTCTGGCTGTCCAGCCTGCCCTCGCCGGTTATGATCAGATCCGCGTCC
>UMHC01025972.1_pt1 | contig 10610 bp, 7 predicted proteins | sample 1965381 | NCBI WGS metagenome assembly UMHC01 (sample SAMEA4836083, study PRJEB28245) | human gut metagenome | biome: gut microbiome; material: fecal sample | place: Denmark | collected 2008 | reverse complement strand
ATCCAGTATGCCCGCATCCGCGGCACCGGCTTTACCGCGCCGTTCATGCTGGTGGGCGGCGTCATCACGGCGGGGCTGGGCATCTTCACACTGGCAAAGCCGCAGGTAGTGACCAGCTTTCTGCCCGTTGTGTTCGGCATCTTCATCGTCGTTGACGGCCTGAGCCGCATCGGTACCGCCATTGACCTTGCCAAGCGCAAGGGGCAGAAATGGTGGTTGCTGCTGCTGTTCAGCATCGTATCCGTTGCCCTGGGCGTACTGCTGGTGCTGCACCCGTTTGATGCGGCGGTCAGCGCCGTCATGCTCTGCGGCATCCTGCTGATCGCCGAAGGTGCGCTGAATTTAGGCTGCATTCTCTACGCCGCCATGGAGCTGCGCACACTGGACCGCATGGCCTCTGCCGCCGCCAATGCGGCCTTGGATGCCATCGGCGACGCCCTGGACGAGGCCGAAGCCGCCGAGCGCGATGTCGGCAGCGACGGCCCTGTGGTGTACGACGCCGAGAGCAAGGATGTGTCGGAGGACGGTGAATAACCGTTCCGTGACACCGTAGGGGCGGATTCTATATGCGCCCGCAGCGCCGTGCCATCAGCAAACGGGCACGGGCGGATATAGAATCCGCCCCTACAAGCTCCGTTTGTCCTTATTTTGTTTCCCGCGCGAGGGATCGCGAGTTATTTTTAAAGGAGAGAACCCCTATCCATGTATGACCTTATCATCGTAGGCGCCGGCCCTGCCGGCATTTTCACCGCGCTGGAGCTGCTGCGCAAGAGCAGCACCCCCCACAAAATTTTGCTCGTCGAAAAGGGCAAGCCTGTGGAAAAGCGCCACTGCCCCAAGGATAAAACCGGCGTCTGCGTAAACTGCAAGCCGACCTGTGCCATCACCACCGGCTTTTCCGGCGCGGGCGCATTCTCGGACGGCAAGCTGTCCCTGTCCTATCAGGTCGGCGGCGAGCTTCCCGACCTGATCGGCGAGGATTTCGCGCAGGAGCTTATTGACTACACCGACAAAATTTACCTCGAGTTTGGCGCCGACCCGAAGGTCGAGGGCATCTACGAGGGTCCCGACATCAAGGACATCCGCAAGCGCGCCATTCAGGCGGGTCTGCAGCTCGTTGACTGCCCCATCCGCCATCTGGGCACCGAGAAGGCCCAGCAGCTCTACCTGAACATCCAGAACTATCTGGCCGACGCCGGTGTTGAGATGCTGTTCAGTACCGAGTGCGAGAACATCATCCTCGAGGGTTCCGTCTGCAAGGGCGTCCGTCTGCGCGAGAAGGACGGCGTCCGCGACGTCTACGCCAAGCAGGTCGTTATTGCCACGGGCCGCCGCGGTGCGGACTGGCTGGAAAAAATCTGTGCCGAGCACAACATTGCCCACAAGCCCGGCACCGTTGACATCGGCGTCCGTGTTGAGTGCCGCAACGAGATCATGGAGAAGATCAACAAGGTCCTGTATGAGGGCAAGCTGATCGGCTACCCGGCCCCGTGGCGCAACAAGGTGCGCACCTTCTGCCAGAACCCCGGCGGCTTCGTTGCGCAGGAGAACTACGACAACGATCTGGCCGTCGTCAACGGCCACAGCTTCAAGGAGAGAAAGAGCAACAACACGAACCTGGCCATTCTGGTCAGCCACAACTTCACCGAGCCGTTCAACCAGCCCATCGCCTATGCGCAGAAGGTCGGTGAGCTGACGAACATGCTGGGCGCAGGCCACATTCTGGTGCAGCGCTACGGCGATATTCTGGACGGCAAGCGCACTTGGGCCAACGAGCTGGCCCGCACGAACGTCCGCCCGACGCTGAAGGACGCCGTGGCCGGTGACATCACCGCCGCCATGCCCTACCGCGCCATGGTCAACATCATCGAGTTCATCAAGATGATGGACGAGGTCGTGCCCGGCTTTGCCAGCCCCGAAACGCTGCTGTACAGCCCTGAGCTGAAGTTCTACTCCAACAAGGTCAAGATGGACACCGATCTGGAGACGAACATCGCGGGTCTGCACTGCCTGGGCGATTCCTCCGGCTGGACCCGTGGCCTGATGATGGCCTCCGTCATGGGCGTCCTGATGGGCCGCAAGCTGATGGAGAAGCACGGCTTTTAAGGGTACGAGGAGTACGGGTGTTCTTTTCTTATAAGAAAAGAACCAAAAGAATTTTAAACAAACGCATGGGGAGAGTGCCGGAGACGGTGCTCTCCCCTTTTTTGCAGGCGGCGAGTGGCGGCGGCATGAGGGCATGCCGCCCTACGCACTCACTTTATGTCATTCGTAGGGCGGGATGCCCCCATCCCGCCGCGGGCAGGCATCCACTTTACTGCCAGCCTGTAGGGGGCGGCGTCCCCGACGCCCCGCACCCACTTCCCGCAAAAAAATCACAAAAATCTCCAAAACACCCGCTCCGTGTGACAACTTTGCAACATCCGGGGTGTAGGATAGGGGCAAACCAGGCACAGAAAGGAGCTTTGAGGATGAAAAAAGTAGCTTTATTATTGGCGGCAGCCATGCTGGCGCTGGCCGGATGCGCGTCTGCGGGCGATACCGCGGCGGCTTCGGAGGCCGCACCGGCTGAGAGTACGGCGGAGAGCGCCGCGGCGGAGGACAGCACAGAAGCAGCACTGCCGGGCGAGCCGCACTCCCTCTCGGCCAATAGCGCCTGCGCGGTCAGCGGCAGCAGCGTCTATGTGGCGGTCCCCCACTTTTCAAGCAGTGAGGATCGTCTCGGTAATTTTGATCACAGCACCGTGTATAAAACAGACCTTACCACCGGGCAGACCTATGAGATGTACCGCACGGACTCCATTCTTACGTCCGCGCCGCTGGTCATAGACGACACGCTGTATTTCATCTGTTACGACGGCGGTATGCTGGCCCTGCCGACGGCGGGCGGTGAGGCGCGCGTGCTGCCGTTCTCCTACGACGACTGGGAGCCTGTTTTTTACGCGGGTCACTACCTCTACTTCCGGAGCCTCAGCGCCGCGCCGTTCTGCCGCACCGGCGGTATGCGGTTTGACCTGCAGACCGGGGAGACCGCGCCGTGGAATATCCCGGTGGAGACAAAGTACATTCCCGATGTCGTCGGGGACGCGCTGCTGCTCTGCCGCGTTGTCTCGGATTATCCGGTGCCCTACCCGGACGACGACGAGATGTCCCAGGCGCTTTTGCAGAACACCACGCTGGAATACACCCTGGCCGACCCCGCGACGGGCGCGGTGCGGCAGACCTGCTTTACCCTCCCCTATGACATACCGCAGCCGGGGAACCTTACGGTCTACACCTACCTTGGCAAGTGCGGCAGTGACTTCTATTTCCGCGCAGACCAGTGCGACGATGAGTACGCTTTGGTTTCCCAGTCCGTGCTGCGCATCGGCACGGACGGCACCCGGACCGACCTTGGCATTACCAAAACGCCGGATTACCTGGATTACTGTGCGGTTTTGCAGGGCGACGAGGTGCGCTGGCTCCTGACCCGCGGCCCCGACGGCATCTATCTGATTTACGACACGCAAGGCCATGAGATTGGCCGCAACGAGCGGCCCGCCGGGCTGGAGGCCTTCTTCCCGCTTTGTATGCTGGACGACGGACGTCTGCTGATGGTCGTCGGCTACGACTGGGAGCACGACAGCGCGGCCCGGTACGCCGTGATGGACGCCGACGAATTTCTGAACGGCGGGTCGGCATACCGCGAGATGACGTTTGCGGAGTGAACGGGCCCGCCCTACAGGGAACGGCACGGTGGGCCGTGCCCGCTGCCGCAGAGTTTTTCAATCACCGGAAAGGACGTGTACCCATGAAAACGAAAAAGCTCATTCCCCTCATCCTCACCGCGGCGCTGGCGCTGTCCGCCTGTGCGTCGGCGGCGGATTCCGCAACCACAGCCGCACCCGCGGAGACTGCCGCCGCCACACCGGAACCGACGGTGGCACCTGAACCGGTGGGGGAGCTGCACGCTCTTGCCGAAACCGGGCAAGACCAATTCGGCAACGCTATTTACCAAGTGCGCTTTTCTGTTGATGACGAAGGCAGCTTTTCCGGAACAACCATTTATAAAACAGACCTTGACGCCGGGCAAACATCCTTGTTTTATGAATATCACGATACTATGTACACTGCGCTGTACCAATTTCTAGCAAACGACACGCTGTACGTCGTCATGTACCGCGATGACAGCGACACCAAGCTGCTTGCCGTTCCGTTGGACGGCGGCGAGGTTTGGGAAATTCCCCTCGGCCCCAACACATGGAGCGCCAGACTGTACGATGACCGTTATATCTACTGTATATCCTACAGCCAAGCGCCGACCAGTCCCACCTGCGGAATGCGTCTTGACCTGCAAACGGGTGAAAGCGAGAAATGGGACATTCCCATCGAAACCTACGATGTACTTGGCGTGACCGATGGCGGTATTGTCACAAGTCGCATCGTTTCGGACTATCCTATCCCACTCCCGTCCGATTCCGAGATGCGCAGTGCCATCATGCAAAACTCCACACTTGAGTTCGACCTGACAGACGCCGCCACAGGCCAGCCTATCCAAAAGATATTTGAATCTTCCTTCAATGGCACGCGCGAAGGTGACGAAACTATCCAATACAGCTATATGGGCAAAAACGGAAGTGACTACTATTTTCTTGCCACGCACTTAAAGCCGATTTCCGGTAATCCCTATGGTGACACGGTTGGTTCGTCCGTCCTCTGCGTCCACAGCGATGGTACACAGGAAAATTTGGACTTTATGGTCACACAACAGCCTCTTCGTGAGATGCACCAAAACGAGGAAATACGGTGGTTTATTGCCCCAACAAGCTACGATGCCGACACCTACATAGTCTACGATTTACAGGGTAACGAAATCGGCCGCACCGCCGCCCCCACAGGCGTTGACTTTGATGTTATTGAATATCTTCTGGACGATGGCCGCGTTGTGCTATCCCTCGGGGACGACCCCGCACATAATTATGTCACCCGATACGCCACCATCGATGCCGACGCGTTTTTGAATGGCAGCACCGAGTATACCGAGATGGAGTTTGTGGGGTAAAGGGCGCCCCCCTGCGGCGGGGTGAGGGCACCCCGCCCTACAAGTTACGGTACGGTGGGACGTAGGGCGGCATGCCTCCATGCCGCCGGGCATCTTCCCGCCGCCGCAACGCTCCCGTGTTGTCGGGAGCGCCGACCACTACAACGGTGGGCGCGGCTGCAGCGGCCAGAGGACTGCCCGCCGTGGCCGTTTCCGTTAGCATAAACAAAACCCAGCCCCCGCAATGTTTTCCACATTGCGGGGGCTGGGTTGTTTAAAACTTTAAGACATGAACCGATCCTTCAGGTTCTTGAAGAAGCTCTTGCGCTTCTCATAGTTCTCGTCCTTCAGGCTGTCCTCAAAGGCCTTCAGGGCTTCGCGCTGGGTGCGGTTCAGCTTCTTGGGGATCTCCACGTCCACAATGACGTACTGGTCACCGCGTCCGCGCCCGTTCAGGTACTGGATGCCCTGGCCGCGCAGGCGGAACTTCGTGCCGCTCTGGGTACCCTCGGGAATCTTCTGGGCGACCTTGCCGTCCACGGTGGGGACCTCAATTTCAGCGCCCAGCACAGCCTGGGAGTAGGTAATGGGCACGCGGACGTACACATCGTAGCCGTCGCGCTCAAACACGGCGTCGGGCTTGACCGTCACATGGACGATCACGTCGCCCGCGGGGCCGCCGTTCGTACCGGCGTCGCCCTGGCCGCGCAGCGCAATGTTCTGGTCGTCGTCGATACCCGCGGGGATCTTGACCTCCAGCGTCTTGCGGGCACTGGTCTTGCCGGTGCCGCGGCAGGTCTTGCAGGGGTTCTTGATGATGGTGCCGCGTCCGCCGCAGTGCGGGCAGGGCTGCTGGCTCTGCATCACACCAAACGGCGTGCGCTGCTGGGTCACGACATAGCCGCGGCCACCGCACTCGGTACAGGTCTCGGGGCTGGAGCCGGGCGCACAGCCGTTGCCGCCGCAGTCCGGGCAGGTCTGCTGACGGTTCAGCGTGACCTTTTTGGCGCAGCCGTGGGCGGCCTCCTCAAAGGTCAGGATCACATTGGCCTGAATGTCATGGCCCTTGCGCGGCGCGTTGGGGTTGGAGCGGGTCGAGCCGCCGAAGCCGCCAAAGCCGCCGCCGAAAATATCGCCGAAGATGTCGCCCAGATCGACGCCGCCGGTGCCGCCGAAGCCGCCAAAGCCGCCACCGTAGCCGCCGCCGGGCTGGCCGGCCCCATAGTTGGGATCGACCCCAGCGAATCCGAACTGGTCATAGCGCTTGCGCTTGTTCGGGTCGGAAAGAACATCGTTGGCCTCATTGACCTCCTTGAACTTTTCCTCGGCGTCCTTGTCGCCGGGGTTCAGGTCGGGGTGGTACTTTTTGGCCAGCTTGCGGTAGGCGCTTTTGATCTCGGCATCGGTGGCGTTTTTGCCGATCCCCAGCACCTCGTAGTAATCACGTTTTTCTGCCATAGAATCTATCCCCTCTATTTATGGGTTGTGAAAAGGCTTCCCCTTGCGGGGAAGCTGCCCGCGGAGCGGACTGATGAGGTGAGACCTGCCGGATATTGCCCGCAAACAGGCAATCCCGGCAGCTTGGCCCTCATCCGGCCTTGCTTCGCACGGCCACCTTCCCCCGCGGGGGGAAGGCTTTATTTTAACTTTCTCTATAACCCCCAAGGGCCGCCGCCGGGTTTGCCCAGCGGCGGCCTTATTATGGGTTTGTTACAGCTTAGACCTCGTGGAAGTCGGCGTCAACGGCGCCGTCGTCCTTCGGCTGCGCACCGGCATCGGGGCCGGGCTGTGCACCGGGCTGCTGGCCCTGTGCCTGGGCGGCCTGCTGGTAGACCTTCTCGCTGATGGCGTAGAAAGCCTTCTGCAGGTCATCCTGCTTTGCCTTGATGTCATCAACGCTGCCGGACTTCAGGGCTTCCTTCAGGGCAGACAGCTTGGTCTCGACCTCGCTCTTTTCCTCGGCGGAAACCTTGTCGCCGAACTCGCCCAGCGCCTTCTCGGTCTGGAACACCATCTGGTCGGCGTTGTTGCGCACATCGACTTCCTCGCGGCGCTTCTTATCCTCGGCGGCATACTGCTCGGCGTCCTTGACAGCCTTGTCGATGTCGTCCTTGCTCATGTTGGTGGAAGCAGTGATCGTGATGCTCTGCTCCTTGCCGGTGCCCAGGTCCTTCGCGCTGACGTGAACGATACCGTTGGCATCAATATCGAAGGTGACCTCGATCTGCGGCACGCCGCGGGGAGCCGGAGCGATGCCGTCCAGATGGAAGGTTCCGAGGCTCTTGTTGTCGCGGGCAAACTCACGCTCGCCCTGCAGGACGTTGACCTCAACGCTGGGCTGGTTATCAGCCGCAGTGGAGAATATCTGGCTCTTCTTGGTGGGGATGGTGGTGTTGCGGTCAATGATCTTGGTGCAGACGCCGCCCAGAGTCTCAATGCCCAGGCTCAGCGGGGTAACGTCGAGCAGCAGCAGACCCTTGACGTCGCCCTGCAGAACGCCGCCCTGGATGGCAGCGCCGACAGCAACGCACTCATCGGGGTTGATGCCCTTGAACGGCTCGCAGCCCAGTTCCTTCTTGACAGCGTCGTAGACGGCGGGGATACGGGTGGAGCCGCCGACCATCAGGACCTTGGCCAGGTCGGAAGCCTTCAGGCCGGCATCGGCCAGAGCCTTGCGGACGGGGGTCATGGTGCGCTCGACCAGATCAGCGGTCAGCTCATTGAACTTAGCGCGGGTCAGCGTCATGTCCAGATGCTTGGGGCCGTTGGCGTCCGCGGTGATGAAGGGCAGGTTGATGTTGGTCGTGGTCGCGCTGGACAGCTCGATCTTGGCCTTCTCGGCAGCCTCCTTCAGGCGCTGGGCAGCCATCTTGTCCTTGCGCAGGTCGATGTTGTTCTCGCGCTGGAAGTCCTCGGCCATCCAGTCGATGATGCGCTGGTCGAAGTCATCGCCGCCCAGGTGGGTATCACCGTTGGTAGCCAGAACTTCGGTAACGCCGTCGCCCATCTCGATGATGGAGACATCGAACGTACCGCCGCCGAGGTCGTAGACCATGATCTTCTGGTCGGCTTCCTTATCGATGCCGTAAGCCAGAGAAGCAGCAGTAGGCTCGTTGATGATACGCTTGACGTTCAGACCGGCGATGGTACCGGCGTTCTTGGTGGCCTGACGCTGGCTGTCGTTGAAGTACGCGGGGACGGTGATGACGGCCTCGGTGACAGGCTCGCCCAGATAAGCCTCGGCGTCAGCCTTCAGCTTGGAGAGGATCATAGCGCTGATCTCCTCGGGGGTGTAGTCCTTGCCGCCGGCATGGACCTTTTCAGCCGTGCCCATCTTACGCTTGATGGAAGAAATCGTGTTCTCGGGGTTGGTGATGGCCTGGCGCTTTGCGACCTGGCCGACCAGACGCTCGCCGGTCTTGGTGAAGCCGACGACAGACGGGGTGGTGCGGGCGCCTTCGGCGTTCGCGATGACGACGGGCTCGCCGCCTTCCATAACGGCGACGCAGCTGTTGGTAGTACCCAAGTCAATACCGATGATCTTGCTCATAAATAAAACTCCCTTCAAATTTGCTTTGAATGCAGTGAATGTCAATTTATATGGAAACGAATCGTTTGATTCGGTTCGACGTGTTTTCTTGGCTCCCTCGGCGAGGGAGCTGTCGCCGCAGCGACTGAGGGAGCGAACCTTCCGGAAGGCTCTACCCCTCCGCCCTGCGGGCACCTCCCCTGCAAGGGGAGGCAAGTAAGCGGTGCGTTATTCTGCGACGACGACCATCGCGTGGCGGATGATCTTGTCACCGATCTTATAGCCCTTCTGGAAAACCTGCACAACGCTGCCGCTCTCCTGCCCTTCGGCGGCGGGGACCTGCTGGACGGCGTTCATGAAGTTGGGGTCAAACGGCTGGTTCAACGCCTCGATCTCGGTGATGTGCAGCGTTTCCAGAGCCTTGGCGGCCTTGTCCAGCGTCATCGTGACGCCCTTCTTGTAGTTCTCGTCCGCGCAGGCGGCGTTGGCGGCCATGTCCAGCGTGTCCAGGATGCCCAGGATCTGGGTCACGGCGTGGGACACACCGTCGTTGAACTTCTGGTCAGCCTCGCGCTGGGAGCGCTTGCGGTAGTTGTCATACTCGGCAGCGGTGCGGAGCAGCTGGTTCTTGAGGTCGGCGTTTTTCTTTTCCTCCGCCTCCAGCTTGGCCTGCAGGGCCGCGGTCTCGTGGTGGTGATGCTTGCAGTCGTGCTTGCCCTCGTTCTTTTCCTCGGTCTGGGGGGCCTCTTTTTCAGGGGCCTCCTGTGCGGGGGTCTCGGGCTTTTCAGCAGCCGCTTCCGTCTCCGGGGCGGTCTGTTTCTTTTCTTCTTGGCTCATTGCGGGTCTCTCCTTCTTCGTTTATTGGCCCTGCCCGGCCATGCTCTGCCCCATTCTGGCGGCAAAGTAGTCCAGGATCGGCAGCAGCCGCTCGTACTCCATGCGGGTGGAGCCGATCAGTGCGACGGAGCCTGTCAGCCCGCCGCCGGCTAAGTACCGCTTGCTGACGATGCAGGCACCCGGCATCGCAGGGTCAAGGTCGCAGCCCAGCGTTGCGGTGATCTTGTTTCCTTCGGGGCGGATGAGCTCCGTCGCGGCCTCATTGTCGGAGAAGATCTCCAACAGCGTGCCGAGGTTCTGGCGGACGTCCGCCATCTTTGCCAGATACTGCGCGCCCTCCAGACAGGCCTGCGGGCCGGTGGTGACGAGCGCCTGCGCCGCCATGATGACGGGGGCCAGCCGCTGCCCTGCGGCCAGCACCATGCTGGCCATGAGCATCGGGCTTAAATCCTGCGGGGCGACGAAAGTCAGCCCGCGGTTGAGCAGCTGTGCCAGGTTGGCGGCATCGTCCCGGGTCAGACCGGTGTCAACGCGGGCCACGCGGGTCCGCACGCCGCCTGCGCTGGTCACGGCCAGCACTGCGGCGCTGTAGCGGCCCACCTGCACGACCTCAAAATGGGCAATGCAGAGATCCGGTGCCTGCGGTGTGGTAGCGGCAGCCGCGCAGCCTGTCATATCGGCCAGGCAGCGGGTCGCGGCGGGCACGAGCTTTTCCGGCTCGGCATCCATGGCGGCGAACAAATCGTCAATGCGGCGGCGGTCCTTCTCCGGCAGGGTGCCGGACTTTGGCGCGTCGATCAGATGATCGAGGTAGTAGCGGTAGCCCTGGGCGCTGGGCACGCGGCCCGCGCTGGTGTGGGGCTGTTCCAGCAGACCCAGCTTGGTCAGGGCAGCCATCTCATTGCGCAGCGTCGCGCTGGACAGTGCCATGTCAAAGTAGTTTGCCAAAAGACCCGAGCCGACAGGCTCACCGTCGTTGGCATACAGGGCAACAATAGCTTCCAGTATACGCTGCTTGCGCGCATCCATGGCCATGCTGCTCATCTCCTTTGGTTTGCTTTTGTTGGTTTGTTTAGCACTCTTTATCTCCGAGTGCTAAGTTTATTATATCCCCGTTTTGCAAACTGTCAAGGGTTTTTCCGAATTTTTTGTAAGTTTAACAGTTTCGTCACAATCGGATTGGGCAGTTTCCCTATTATTATATATGTAGGGGCCGGGCATGCC
>UMHC01057520.1_pt1 | contig 10613 bp, 8 predicted proteins | sample 1965381 | NCBI WGS metagenome assembly UMHC01 (sample SAMEA4836083, study PRJEB28245) | human gut metagenome | biome: gut microbiome; material: fecal sample | place: Denmark | collected 2008 | reverse complement strand
TTCTTTGGTTACAGCGGTGCGATTTTTGAACGGTCAAGAAGTCTCTTTTCATTGACTACAGTGGCGCAAAATATACACGTTTTCCTCCGAAAATCGCCGCTGCACAAAAAGCACTTTTTCGTGTGGTTGAAAACGGAAAATTTCTCAAACGCCTGCGGAACGTCCACCTTGAAAAGTCCGCCGTCACGGGGGTCCGACGCCCCTCACGTCCACCCAAGACTGCGAAAACGCCCGCCAAGGTGCACCTTAGACTACGGTTTCAAAACCCCGGAAAGCCCCGCACTGCGGGGCTTTGTGGCCGGGCTGCGGGCGCTTGCGACTGCGGCCCTTTATCTTGCTATAAATAAGATGCGTTGAATCTCTCAATAATTATCCGTTTTCCTTGCGCATTTACCGTATGCTATCCTCGTCCAACGGTGACGATGATATAATTTCCTCATGCAGACAGAGGTTCCCTGCTTTATCCCTGCGGCACTGTCCGCTTTACAGCAGTATGGGACCTCTCCCTTATGGGATTTCATGAATGAGCCGGATGCGGGAGTGATCTCTCCGCAGATTTCTATGCAGGATATGACTCATAAGGACATGAGGAACTGTCTGTACATCAACAGGAAAGGCAGGTGCCAACACTATGTTCATTGTCGGGATCGACATTGCCAAACGGAGTCACGAAGCCATCATCATCGCTGAGGATGGCCAGGTTGTCCGCAAGGCATTCAGCTTCCGGAATAACTGTACCGGCTACAATCTGCTACTGGAACAGGTACGGAGACTGACCCTTGTAAAGAGCCAGATCGTATTCGCCATGGAATCCACCGCCCACTATTGGCTGGCACTCTACGCCAGACTTTTGAAAGACGGATACACAGTCATGGTTCTGAATCCTATCCAATCCCATTCCCTGCGGGAGCTTTACATCCGCAAGGCCAAAACCGATGCCAGAGATTCACTCATCATTGCGGACCTTGTCCGCTTCGGTCGCTGCAAAGCCAGCAACGTACCTCAGGACAAAATCCTGGCTCTGCGAGAGCTGTGCCGCAGCCGCGCCTATCTGGTAGACATGGCCGCTGATCTGAAGCGGAAGCTGATTGCCTTATTGGACAGAATATTTCCGGAGTACGAATTCCTGTTTGATTCTGTTTTCAGCAAGGCTTCTATTGCCGTACTAAGCAAATACTCTACACCCCAAAAAGTGAAAAATGCAAATCTCAGGAAACTGACGGATATCCTTATGGAAAGCAGCAACGGACATTTTGGCGAGTGGAAGGCCCATCAACTGAAAGAGGCCGCCTGCAGCAGCTTTGGGATCGATGACAGCGACGGTGTGTATTCCACGTTGCTTGGGATGTTCCTTGAGCAGATCCTGCCTTTAACTGCACAGGCAGATTCTCTGGAAAAATAGATATCCGTATTCTTCCAAGAGTTTAATAACCCTTTAAACTCTATACCGGGAGTTGGGACTGTTCTCGCCGCAACAATTTTAAGCGAGATCGGTGACATTACTCGCTTTTCTTCTGCCGATAAGCTGTTGGCTTACGCAGGACTTGATCCATCCGTGAAGCAGTCCGGCGAATTTAAGAGTAACCAGAATCGTATGTCCAAGCGGGGATCTCCTTATTTACGTCGTGCTATTTGGCTGGCATCCACGGTAGCAGTGCATCGTGATCCGATGTTTCAAACCTATTACGAAAAGAAAATATCCGAAGGTCTGCATTACATGAACGTGATTGGTCATGTCAGCAGAAAGATGACCGCTGTGATCTTCGCTGTCCTCCGGGATGGACAACCGTACCAACCTGTTTTACAAACTGCCGATTGACCGAGCCGCGTCATTTTCATTCGGCCCGCAAAGGGTCTGGTTCTTTGCGCCCTTTTCCGATATACCCCTTATACACGCAAACTGTAATTTTATCCCTTGACAAACCCATAGCCGACTGCTTTCTTTTTCGTCCTCGGAAAAGCCGCAAAAGCGCAGGAAACGCAGTCATACCAACGTTTCCAACACATTGGTCGCACGGCCTTCAACACCTCCGGCGCAAACGCCGCAACGTTCGTTTCGAGGGACTGCGGCGGGTACACACTTGCCTTCGCCAACAGGATCGCACACAGCGGCTCACACGGCGAAACACGGGCCTTCCCTCCCTTGGCCACAGCACGGTCTTGTGCTGCCAGCGAAATCGCCACCATAAGAACAGCCGGAGGAAGCGGATGCACGCCTATGGCGTGTGTCCGCTTCCTCCGGCGTCGCGGCCCCGCTGGGCTGCGTGATCTTTTCCGTTTCTGTCGAAATTGCGGCTTGTATGCCCTGCGCTCAGGGCCTTTCCGTGTGTGCGAGGCGAGGGGTGGTATCACTACCCTCAGCGCGCTTTACGTGCTGCTGAAACGCCGGACGGCCGCTTGTCAAAACGGCTCATTTGCTGTTTTCTGAGGTCAGGTGGGCGTAGTTCCCCGCACGGTGCCTATTTCTTGCTAATATGCAGATAACCTTGCCGGGAAATTCGGTTGCAAACGCTTTCGCGTTATTCTTAGTATACGCTGTGTTGTAAAATTGCTTTCCGTGCGAGCGTCAAAGCGGTTCGCTTCACTACTCTATTCATTTGCCTGTCTGATCTGGTATTGTTTAATCTTTCGTTGCAACGTCTGCCGTGGAATATTGAGAATTTTCGCAGCCTCTGTGATGTTACCAGAAGTTGCTGTAAAGGCCCGCTGAATCAGTTCCCTTTCATAGATATTCACCGCCTGATCAAGTGAATCCTTTGGCGGAAAATTCTGCATGCTCTCTTCCATGCTTAAACGAGCGAGCGTGCGGTAGCGCTTTTCAATATCAGAAAAGCGCAATGTATCGCTTTTGCTGTCTACAACGCTCATTCCATAAATCACAACTTGCTCCAGTTCACCAGTATTGCCCGGCCATGCGCACTCCTGCAATTTATCGATAAGTTTATTGGAGATATAGCGGATATTTTTATGAAATGTCTTATTATGTTTCTTGATATATGTTTCAACAAAACAACGAATATCCTCTCTACGCTCACGTAGAGGCGGAATTGAAATCGAAAGCTTGCTGAGATAATAGTATACGTCCTGACGAAGCGTTCCGTCCTCTATGCACTGTTTCGGGTCTCGGCTGAGAGATGCAATGATCTTGACATCCAGTCGGCGAGCGGCCGCTCCGTCTGCCGCATAAAGCGCGCCGTTTTGCAGAACGCGCAGAAGTTTATACTGAAGATACGGTGGCATTCCGTCGATCTCATCAAGGAAGACCGTACCACCGTCGGCAAGCTCTAAAATGCCCTTGCTTTCCGGCACACCAAACAAAACCTTCTCCAGAAGAGTCTCCGGTGTTGCTGCACAGTTCTGAGAAAGAAACGGCGCAGCACGTCGCTCGCTGCTATTGTGGATTGCGTGTGCAAACATCTCTTTGCCGGTACCGATCTCGCCGCAAAGCATCACAGGAAGATTGCAGGAGGAAACGACCTTGATATATTCCTTGGCACTTCTCATCTGGCGGTTGATCGCAATAATATCGTCATACTCGTAGATGGCACGCATCTGACTCACGAGCTTATGCGTCTGTTCCCTGCGAAAACTATCCTCTGTAAGGGATATTTCCACGCGATCGCTCCCAGACTCATTTTCACCAGATTCCTGACAAGAAAGGTCAATGGCGCCGACGATACGGTCACCGCTACGAATGGGGATAGAAAAAGCAGTGATGGTAATGCCATCTTTTCCGATGCGCTTTACATATTGTTTTTCCTCATAGATGGGCCCCCCTGTCTGCATAGCACGATAAAGGGTGCTATTCTCCGGCGTTAGATTTTCGTATACATCGAGGTAACGTTTTCCTATCAGCTTCTGGGATTCATCCAGATTAGACAGCTTTCCATTAAACTTTGCCGAAAAAAGGACTTCCCCTTCCAAATTAAGAATGGTAATGCCGTCGATATAGCCGTCCTTAAACGGCAGATTTTTGATTTCGGCCATGTCCGCCAGCATCCCCCTTTTTATCAATATATTATATATTTTAACAAATCTGATTGGTATAATCAAGCCCCGCCAAACAAACTCACTTAAATACGCGGATACGTTGCAGGCCTGTCGAATAGGACAGGCCTGCAACGCAAGGGAGATTGCTGCATATTTATGAGGCAGGTAGAGAGACGATCGACATTGAGTTCTCCGCTTAATAGCCGTCAACACCAACAGCAGGGCGATCCAGCGGTTCCTTGATCCACCACCACTTCATCACGAGGTTGATGATAATGCAGACCGCCATGATGGCAACCTGAATGCCGATGAACAGCCAGTGCTGGCCGTTAAGCAGCATCATAGGCCCGAACGACCATGTGAACAGTTCGCTGAAGGTTGTAAAAATACAAGCAAACGCCGTATCATTGAGGGTGAGCGACTTATTCTCGGGGTCAACGATGCGCAACAGGATAAATCCGATCGCAAAAACGCCGGTGGAATAGCCGAAAACAAACAGCGCGCGCTCAAACCAGCTACCCTTATTCATTGCAGGGCCAAAGTACATCAGGGTAATGACGACGATGAAAATACCGAACAGGAGCAGCATTGCCAGCGGCATTGCATACTTAACGATGATGCCAAGATTGATGGATGCGATACCGAAGAACACAAGGTAGTCCGTGCAGGTTCCGGTGATACGGTTCGTAACGTTGTTATCAATGTAGTAATTTACATGGGTCTTTTTGAAAATGTAGAAGAGCAGCAGCCCGACGAGGAAGGAATACAGATAAGAGGGACCATCAAAGTTAAACTTATCATAGAAGAACTTATAGAGCAGTCTCCCCGCCCCAGCTGCAACCATAAGAATTGCAAAGTGCCAAGCGAGCGGATCAAGCACGACCGAAGAAGTAGTTGCCTTACCAAGTTCCGTGCGCTTTTCCTTGGGAACAAGGCCGGTCTTCAATTCGCCGGAAAGATAGCTAAAATCGCTGATGTATTTGGTCCAGCCCTTTTTGGTGCCGAGTTTAATGAAGAACATGCCGCCGAACACTCCGGCAAGGATGCCGACCGTGGCACATGTCTGACCGATATCCAGCGCGTCAGTGAAGCCGAGATTTGCAAAGCTGCTGCCGACGGCGGCCGCCGTGCCGTGACCACCGGAGAAGCCAGCTGCCAGCAGCAGACCGAAGCCATAGTTGATCTCAGGCCACAGCTTTGAGATCAGTAGAATGGAAAAGGCCGGAGCGAGACCGTACTGGATGACCTGCGCGACCATCTTGTAGGAGAGGTAGGAGCACATACGGCCGACCTCGCCGTTGTTCTTGCCCTTATTCATGCTGAAGCCGTTGAGGCCAACACCGGCGAAGATGATAAGAATGAGCATCGTCGGATAGGAGCCAATCTTATCAGACATTGGCAGAAATCCGGGCAGAAGATAACGGAAAGCGAGACCCATAAAGCCGGCCAGCATACTGGCGGGGATAAAGAAACGCTGGAAGAATTTGATTTTCGCACGGAGCAGCTGACCCAACATAATAAAGACCGAGGCTACCGCAAAATCAAGTAGAAAATCGTTGACTGTCATGTTGTCGTTCCTCCTAAAAATATTGATTCGGGCTTACCTGTCGCCCCAGAGATTCAGTTTGGTGCCGAGACCGAGACGCTGGGCGTTCTGATAGATCTCATATCCCCACGCAACATCCTCAACGGGCATTCCGTCCATGATGTAAATGACACGTTCCTTATCGCTCTTGCGGCCGGCGGCCTTGCCTGCGACCACATCGCCGAGATTTACGATGCTGTCCTTGGCAATCTCACCGCCGTACACCAGATCCATCATATAACCGCAGATTCCGCTGAGGTTTGTGGCATAGCCGCCAGGTTCATCGCGTAGCTCATTGGCGTAGGCCTCGTACATTTTCCAGTTGTCCACAAGGATCGTGGACTCGCACATCATTTTTTTGCTGATGTCGGCGCTTGCGGGCAGGGAGAGCAGCACGCCTTCCTTGAGCCATTCGTCCTCAATTTTCGGGGAGACAGCGCCGGAAGTAACGACATTGACTACATCCGCATCACGCACGGCCTGCTCGATGCTGTCGGCGGCGACCGCCTTGACATGGAAGTTCTTTTCCAGCTCATCGCAGTAGCTCTGCGCGGCATCACGGTTCAGGTCGTAAACGCGGACCTCCTTAATGTTTTTTAGCACCAGAAGCAGGGCGTTCGTGCAGGAGCGGCCAACCACGCCCGCGCCGATCTGGGTAAGAACCTCGGCGTCCCTGCGGGCATAGTATTTGGCGCCAAGTGCGGGGATCGCGCCTGTACGGGTCGCGCTGAGGGTGTTGGCAGAAAGAAACGCAATCGGTGCGCCGGTATCGGGATCATTCAGAAGCGTTGTCAGGATCGAGCGGGGCAGGCCGCGGTCACGGTTGGCAATGTTTGAGCCGTACCATTTTTCACCGCATACATGGAAACGGCCTCCCAGATAGGCAACGAGCGCCATAAAACGGCGGTCAGGTCCCTTTTTTGGCATATCGGGGAACTTCGGTTCTTTGGGAAAATAAATTTTGATGCCGTGCGCGTTATGGTTCGGCGTGCCCATCAGGTAGTCACCCTGACCGAGCAGCTCGAACACCTCGTCCATGACTTCAATGCAGCGCTCCATATTGCCGGCGCCGGCTTTGACAGCCTCCTCTTCCGTCAGGAAGAGGAAATTAAATCTCTCATCCATACAATTCCCACCCTTTCATGATTTTGTCATTTTGCAATTTAAATGATGTTCTCATTCAAACCGTGAGCACAGCTTAGCAGAGAAAAAAATAAATGTAAACGCCGAGTTTCGAGCGAGGCACGCTCAAAACTCGGCGTTTTCCAAAAAGTTCCGCAACACGATCGTCACGTAAATGATACAATTAAACAAATTGAAAGAAAAAATTCAGAACTCTGTGTTGTAATCCCAATCGCACCTCATTAGCAGTAAAATGGCGGAAATGACACTTGCAAATAAAAAACTGCAAAGTTGAAAGGAAGTGCCCAAAATTGGGCACTCCTTATTCGCATAGTTGGTCGACACATAGCATAATTTCCCCTATTCATTTCTTGATAAAATTACTCAGGCACTTTTCTTTCCACTGATTACATTGATGATTCAGATTTGGATTTTGTGATTATCGCAAATGAGCCTAACGGAATATGGCAAATGGCGACATTGGGAAAAGGGGTAAAATTGCTGTATTCTGGTATGGCGGGTAAGAAAAGCCTCACAATCACTTAGACCTCTTATCCGCGTTAGTTGTATAAAAACGGTTTATCTCCGTTTATCTCTACATTTTCGCTTTTTCTGACTCATTTTTGACCCAGAATAGGATTGGAACGAACTCGCTTGGACGGAAACAACGGAAAATCCGCCGAGCGAACGGTGGCAAAAAGCACAAATCGAAGCCGAAACGGCTCCGATTTGCCCTTGAGACAACCTACGGACCAGAAGGCCGGGGGTTCGAATCCCTCACGGCGCGCCAAAAAGGGAGGCCAAAAAAGATATTGGGGATAAAAACCCAGTGTTTTCAAGGCTTCCGAGGCCCGTAGATCAGTAGATCTACGGGCCTTATTTTATCGATATTTGACCTCGCACGATTCACTCAGACGGGAGTAAAACCCGCAGGTATTAAATGATATAGAGGACAGAAAAAGAGCGGCGATATTTTCTGTTGGAAAATATACGCTGCTCTTTCTTTTTGCCGGGGCCTCAAAAGAGGTCCCGGCTTTTTCATTTTCAGGGGAGGAATGAGTTTGGAAAATAAATATTTTACAGAGTTGGCACACCGCCTGCAGGCAGCCGGGATCACCACAGGACATCCGGAGAGGAACCAGCTGACAGTGTTGCTGAACGACCAGCCGGTCCTCTTTGTTTCATCAGAGAGCGATGTGTTCCTCCTCCCTGCCGGAAGCAATCCTCCGGAGGCCAGTGAACTATACCACAAAGTTGCCCAGACTGCAGAAGAAGTGTATGCCTATGTTGAGGCGATTCAGACCGCTCCCCTCCTTCATGCCAGCGGTCTGAGTGAGAAATTCCATCTGCTGGCGGATTTTGGCGGTGCGGTGCTGGCTGGGCGTGAATTGGGAAATGGCTGGGGTTATCAGTTTGTCACCTGGATCTGGGATCATGACAGGACCGGGGTGAGTCACGGACACTATTATGAGGAGGATTTCCAAGGAGCCAAACAGGACTTCGCCGTCCGCTCCGGGCTGATCTCCAAGGCCCAGCTTTTTTTGCCGGAGGAGTTAACGCAGCTCTATCGGGCCACAGACTATCTGCTGGATGAAGGACCTGAGCCGGAGGATGGCCAGCTCAAGGCCCTGCAGACTTCAAGAACAAAGATCGAATACACTGTCCCGGATCTGGTAGAGCGTTTGGAACAAAGCCAGGGACAGGAGCCACAAATGAATCTGTAAACGCACCGGAAGAATGGGGCCTGCATCTGCCGATGGGCAGAAAAGCAGGCCCCGTTCTTTATGCAGAAAGGAACAGCAATGACAAAATATTTTTCAAAAGACACTCCGTTGGCCAGTTTGGAGCGGATGATGATGAGTGTTCCCGGCTTTCAGAAATGGGGTGGCGGGATGATGGTTCTGTGCAGATTCCATTACAAAAAAGAGGATGTGGACTGCGCCTACTGCCAGAGCTATATGCGGCATACCTGTCAGGCGTCTGTTTGCCCATACATTCCGGAGCGGTTGGAAGCAGGGACTGTTAGCTACCAGGAACTTGCGGAGGGATGCCTCCACATGGCAGGCCACCAAAAGCTATGGAACCGGCTCAGCTCTCTTCCCAAAGGAAAGTCGCTTCCTCTCGTGTTGGAACCGGCCCATCGGCGCAGGCTGTCTGAGTGGCTGGAGGCTGGCATAGCCACCAGCTGCCCCCACGAGCTGGCGGCTGCCTATCTGCTCTCTTCCCGCGCCGGGCTCTGGCGGAGAGTGCTTCCCCATATATCTCACGGCAGGATCGATTTCTCCTCCATTTCCCTGCGGGGGATCGACCCGCGGGACTATCCTGTGTACAGGGCGGCCAAGGGCCTCTACTGCGGGACGCTGCTCATTACTTCCTCAGAATTGGCGGACGAGGAACAGGTCAGCAGCGAAGCCTTCGGTGATATTCTCAACGCTATGCTAATCGCGCGGTATGGAAAATCGATCATGGCTGCGGAGGTGAGAAAATGAGCTATGTGATCCAAGCGGTGCTAAGCAACGCCCAGCATCCGGAATATGGCCAGGTCACGATACCCTTCCCCATCCCCAATCAGAACTATGACTGCACGATAGAGCTGCTGGAACCCCTGGAGATCGGCGATACGCTCCGGCAGGATTGTCAGGTGGATGAGTTGGACAGCTTCTATACCGTCCTGAACGCTCTGATCGGCACACAGGTCACCCTTGATGAACTGGACTATCTGGCCAAGCGGCTGGACAGCTTTGATGACGGAGAGGCCGCCCAGTTCCAGGGGATGGCCCACAAGCTGGGGCTCTCGAAAATAAAGGACCTCATCAATCTGACCTTCTGCTGCCAGAAGGCCACTGTGATCACCGATTTTTCCGACCTTGAAAAAATCGGGCGGGAACATTACATGAATTTGAATGGCGGCTGTGCCAGAACAGAAGATCTGGAGGCGCTGGATGAGACCGAAACTGCCTATTTGCTCATTGACAGCGGAGCCGGGACAGTCACTCCCTATGGTGTGGCCTATGACAACAGCATGAAGTTGGAGCCGCTCTACAATGGGCGGCAGTTTCCGGAATATCTTTATGACAACAGCAGCATGGGATTGAAAATTGTACCAGCAGAAAACCAAGCCCCGGAACTGCTTTGGCTCCCCGCGTCAGAGCAGCAGATTCGCCGCACCCTGCTGCGGGCAGGCTGGCAGGATCCTGACCATGCGGACTACACGATAGATGTATTCCTGCTTCAGAAGGAGGCCGGCAGGATACTGAATGAAAAGCGAGACAGCCTGCATTCACTCAATGCCATGTGCGGTGCCATTGCAAAACTGGAGCAGAAAGACAGGGATAAGCTGGAAGCTGTGATCGTATTTGCAGAACCTGAGAATGCCGGTGCGATCCGTCGTCTGGCTGAAAATCTGGAGCAGTTCGACTTTATTCCCGGCATCCACACTCCAGAAGAATATGGAAGATACATGATCCGAGAGTCCGGCCGGTTTGAATATGATGATATCATCAACATACTGCCCAGTGGAACAAACATATGGTCAAGCGGATTTTGGAGAACGAGCGGTATCTCGGGATGGACGGCTATCCCCGACTGGTGACAGATGAGGAATTTCTCGCTGTTCGCCTGCGGCGGAGAGAACAGAATACCTACGCTCCATGCCCAAGCGAGATCATCCCCATACGGAACAAAGCAGTCTGCGCTCTCTGCGGAGAAAAGATGACACGGGATACCAAATCCCATGGCCGCCCACGCTGGCGATGTAAAAATCCAGAGTGCGGCGGAAGTGTGTATCTTGATGACAGCATCATTTTGGAACGAGTGATGCAGAAACTCAAAGTGCTGGCTCATTCTCCTGAGCATATATGTACCTCAAGGATCGTGCAGACAGCGAGGGACGCTGCTGGCCGGCCATCAGAACCAT
>UMHC01040042.1_pt1 | contig 10623 bp, 6 predicted proteins | sample 1965381 | NCBI WGS metagenome assembly UMHC01 (sample SAMEA4836083, study PRJEB28245) | human gut metagenome | biome: gut microbiome; material: fecal sample | place: Denmark | collected 2008 | reverse complement strand
GCATGTGAAACTGTCGCGCAATGCCTTGCGGAACCTGGCTAACCGTTATCGCGCCGTACTGAAAAAATGCCGTCTTCTCAATACGTTCGGCATCCTGCTGCTGGCAGGATGCTGTGTGGTGGGCAGGGGAGGGGCAGTCTCCGCCGAACCGCTCTACGGCCAGAAAGAAACCTCCAAGAATGCTTCGGTGACGGGGGGGACAGTCTCCACAGACCAGGGAGCTTCCGGGGCCTTTGGAGGCTATTCGTACTATTATGAATCATGGACCTGGGACAGTTACAGCAACAGCGCGATCGGCAACAGCGTGACCATCACGGGGGGCACCTACACTTCTGAGCGTACGGAGGCCGGTGACAACATCGCTGTTGCAGGGGGCTACGCCAACAGGAATGCTGACGGGAACAGCGTTTCCATCAGCGGCGGTAGCTTTTCCGGGGGCGGAGTTTTCGGCGGATTTGCCAGTGACCCTAAGGGCTTTGCCGATAACGGCAGTGCCAGCGATAACAGGGTTATCATCAAAGGCGGTTCAGGCGAATTCGACCTCATTGCCGGTGGCTATGCCTGTACTGATGACGGGAACAAGCCCAAGGCGACTGCCTCAAACAATACCGTAACCATCAGCAGCGGTATTACTGTCGCTGGGAAAAAGCTCGCGGTTGATAATACTGAGAAGGCGGTCGCGGTTGTCGGAGGTTATGCCACGACTGAGGCCAAGAGGAATAGCGTCACCATCAGCGGGGGGGACTATAACGGGATCGTAGCTGGCGGTATAGCGATAAAGAAAGGCAGCACAGCCAGTAATAATGTCGTCACCATAAACGGTGGCACTGTCAACGGTGATGTGTACGGCGCATATGTTTATGGCAATGAAGCGATGAACAATATCGTCAACATTGAAGGGGATGCCAAAATCAAGGGGGATATTTACTCTATTGGAATCCAGATGCCCAGCTTGGCAAAACTTTCCGGTACCGTAAATATCACGGGAGTGGCTGGTCTGAGTGAGGCAAGTGTGCATGGATATACCGCAGGTAGCGGGACTGAGACGGCATCCGCATCCAGAAAGTATACACTGAACATCACGGGCTACAACGGAAGCATCAAAAACGTAGATCAGTTTCATATAATGCGCATTGCCGACCAGAGTACGGTATCCATCAGGAGCATGAACGGAGCGGTCTATCATGGCAAAGACCCGGACAATATATGGAGTTCCCTTGAGGGAGAAACGCAAATCTTGGTGGAAGGCTCTACCCTGACAGCAGGAAAGATTGTCAATTTTGCTGAATTCAGGCTGAAAGATGCCTCTCTGACCGCCAGCAAGGTGGCAGGATGGGAGAATCCATTTGTGACCGGTGGCATTGGTGAATTCAAGGACTATGTCATCTCCGCTAAAAACACTGATATTACCGTAACAGACACCATAACAGAGTACAACACGCTCAATATTGAGAACGATGCCTCAAAGAAGGTCATTCTCAATAAAGTTAAAGGAAACAAAAATTCATCAACGTGCATCCAGAGCGGTACGGTCATCCTCCATAACGGCATCAGCACACCAGACCAAGGGAAGTTTACCATCAATGATGCTGAAGGCTCCGCTTCATTCACCACACAAATCGCGGGTAACCTTTCGAATGGACAGGAGGGAAACATTTCCGCCAGCTTCAACACGAAAGAATCCTTCCTGACAGGTACGGCGGACAAAGGCACGGGAACGACCACGCTTGCCTTCGCCAACGGCGCCCGCTGGAACATGACGGGGAACTCCACCTTGTCCGGGCTTAACCTGAATGGCAGTGGCACGGTGGATGGCGAGGGCACGGTCGATCTCACATACGGCCGGACAGGTTCGGCAACGAATGCCCGTACCCTGACCCTGGATACGCTGGACGGCGACGGCGGCACCTTTGTCGTCGATACGAATATCAACAACGATACCGACCGGATCGTCATCAACGGTGAAGCCAGCGGCGACCACAAGCTGGACGTGAAGGCCAGCGGCGGCGAACCATCACAGGCAGCCATGAATAACTTCATCGTCCGGCAGAATGGCGGTACCGCCTCCTTCTCCCTGGCCAACCCCGGCGGCAAGGTCGACGCGGGCCTTTACCTGTACGAACTTGCCGACAGGAATATGACCGATAATCCCGGCGGCAGGGAATGGTACCTGCAACGTTCCGCCGGCGGTGAAAAATCCCCCACCGGCGAGACCGTGCTGGGCCTGTCGGGCATGGCCTCGGCCTACGCCATGTACATGGGCCAGCTCTCCGACCTGCGCGAGCGCCTGGGCGAGATCCGTCACGGCACCGGCACGGACGGCCTGTGGGTGCGCGGCTTCACGCAGGAGAACACACTCTCCGGTCTGGGCGGCATCGACTTCAGCCAGAACTTCTACGGCACGTCCTTCGGCTATGACCGCCTTGTGGAGCAAAACGAAAACAACAAGTGGCTGTTCGGCGTGCGCGGGCAGCTCACCAAGGCCGACCAGCGCATCGACGGCCTGCACGACGGCTCCGGCGACAGCCGCTCTTACGGTCTGGCAGCCTATGCCACCTGGCAGCATGGCGACGGCTGGTATGCGGACACCGTCCTGAGCTGGGACTGGTATGACCAGAACCTCAAGACCCGCATGCTGGACGGCACCCGGGTGCACGGTTCCTATAACACCTATGCCGGCGGCATCAGCCAGGAATTCGGACGCCTGTTCCGCTTCGGGGAGGGATTCTTCATCGAGCCCCAGCTCCAGCTTTCCTGGTACTGGATGAAGGGCACGGACTTCACGACCAGCAACGGCATGAAGGTGGAACAGGATGATGCCTACGCCCTTACCGGCCGCGCCGGGCTGGTGCTGGGCAAAAAGTGGGACCTGGACGAAGGCCGCTACTTCCAGCCGTACATCAAGGGCGGCGTGAACCATGAGTTCGCGGGGGACCAGAAAGTCCTGGTCAACGGCATCGAGTTCACGGATGACCTGCGCGGCACGCGCGGCTACTACGGCGCCGGGTTCGACCTGCAGTTCGCCCGCAACGCCCGCCTCTATGCGGAGTTCGAACGCGAGGACGGGCAAAAGGCTTCCACGCCCTGGAGCGTGAGCGCCGGGTTGCGCGTGGAATTCTAGCCCCGGCCGCGAGGCCGCTCGGCGTCTCTTTCAGGCGCGCCGTACAACCGCTCTTTTCATGAGGAGGTTGTACGGTGCGCCGTAACCGGCATTCCTGCCTTTGATCGGGCGTCCGTTGAGCTTCGATAGCCTGCCGCCCGCCTTCCCCGCCCAAAAACCCGCCCTCTAGCCTTCCAGGCTCCAGCCCTGGCCCAGTTTGAGCTGTTCCCCGCCCAGGGCCTGCATGAGCGCGGGATCGTGGGTGGAACAGACGATGGCCGCGCCTTCGGCCCGGCACCGGGCCACGGCGGCGGCGATGGCGCGGGCGCTGCGCACGTCCACGTTGGAGGTGGGCTCGTCCAGCAGCAGGGCGCGCGGGCGCAGCACCAGGCGCGAGGCCAGGGCCACGCGCTGGCGTTCCCCGCCGGAAAGGGCGTTGGGCCCGCGGCGGCGCATGGCATCGGGATCATCGAAGCCCACCTGCCGCATGGCGGCCTGATAGGCTTCCTCCAGACCGTCCCGGCGGCCGCGCAGCTTCAGGCCCAGCACCACGTTCTCGAACACGGTGGTCTTGAGCAGATAGGGCTCCTGGAGCAGCAGGCTCACCTCGCGGCGCGGGTCCTCGCCGCCATGATAGATGATGCGGCCCTCGTCGGGCTCTTCCAGAAAGGCCAGCAGGCGCAGCAGGGTGGACTTGCCGCTGCCGTTGTAGCCCACCAGGGTCAGCACCTGGCCGCTGTGGATGCGCAGCTCGTCCACGCCCAGGGCGGGCAGGTCCAGCGCTGTCACGCGGCCGTAACGGCGCACCAGGCCGCGGACTTCGTACAAAAGGCTCATATGCGCCCCCGGTGCTTGATGAAGGTCATGAGCACGTTGATGGCAAAGGCCATGAACAGCAGCACCAGGCCCAGCGCGATGCCCTGGGCGAACTCGCCCTTGCTGGTCTCCAGGGCGATGGCCGTGGTCATGGTGCGGGTATGATAGCGCACGTTGCCGCCCAGCATCATGGCGATGCCCACCTCGGTGATGACGCGGCCGAAGGCGGTCAGGCAGACCATGGCGATGGCGAAGCGCACTTCGCACAGGCTCAGCCAGGCCAGCTGCAGGGGCCGGGCGCCCAGGGTCAGGAGGGTCTGGCGGCAGCGGGGGTCAAGGCCCTCCACGGCCTGGGCCACCCACGAGACCACGATGGGCAGGGCCAGCAGGGTCTGGCCGATGGCCATGCCCGGCAGGGTGAAGAGCAGGCCCCATTCGCCCAGCGGGCCGCGATAGGTGATGAAGGCATAGACCAGCAGGCCGATGAGCACGGTGGGGAAGGCCAGCAGGGTGTCGGAGATGAGGCGCAAGACCTTTTTGCCGGGAAAATCACAATAGCCCAGGGCAAAGCCCATGGGCAGGCCCATGAGCAGCGATGCCGCCATGGCGTAGGACGTGGACACCAGCGTGGCCGTGATGGCCGAGAAGGTGGCGTCGTCCATATTGGCCAGCAGGGCGAAGGCCGCCCAGAAGCCGTTGACCAGATAGTCCATAGATCACCAGGAATGCGACGGAGGGAATCCGTGGAGGGAGGTCGAAAAACAAAACGGGGACGGCCCGGAGACCGTCCCCGCCAACGGACGGAAAAACGCTACTTGCCGGCGTTGGGGAAGAAGAGCTGCTTGCCTTCCAGCTTGAACTCGGCGATGCGCTTCTGGGTGGAGGGGGCCACCCACCAGTCTTCAAACTTCTTGCCCAGGTCGGCCTTGGTCTTGGGGCACTGCTTGGGGTTCACGGTGATGACGCTGTACTGGTTGAACAGGGCCTTGTCACCTTCCACCACGATGGCCAGGGGGTTCTTGGCGCCCTGCTGGGCGTTGAACTTGATCCAGGTGCCGCGGTCGGTCAGGGTGTAGGCGCTCTTTTCAGCGGCCATGTTCAGGGTGGCCATCATGCCCTGGCCGGCGGAGATGTAGAAGGCTTCCTTGTCGGGATTGAGGCCGGACTGCTTCCACAGCTTGAGTTCGGCCTTGTGGGTTCCGGACTGGTCGCCGCGGCTCACGAAAGAGGCCTTCTTGTCGGCGATGGTCTTGAGGGCGGCGGCGGTGTCCTTGCCCTTGACGCCGGCGGGGTCGGCCTTGGGGCCCACCACCACGAAGTCGTTGTACATCACCTGACGGCGGTCGATACCGTGACCGGCCTTGACGAATTCCTTTTCAGCGGCGGGGGCGTGCACCAGCAGCACGTCGGCGTCACAGTTCTTGGCGATCTCCAGAGCCTTGCCGGTGCCCACGGCCACCCATTTCAGCTCGATGCCGGTCTCTTTCTGGAAGGTGGGGGCCAGGAATTCCAGCAGGCCGGTATCCTGGGTGCTGGTGGTGGTGGCCATCATCAGCGTGTCGGCAGCCTGGGCCGGAGCGGCCAGGAAGGCGGCGGCCAGCACGGGCAGGAACAGTTTCTTCAGGTTTTTCATGATGCGACTCCTTGATTGGTTGATGATGCGCCGCCGGTTCGGAACGGCGGCCCCTTGCGGGAAATATCAGTCCAGACACAGGCGCGCGGCCCGTGACGGGAAATGGGCGTAGACTTTCTGGCCCTCGTAGATGCCCACCCGGAGCAGGCCCGGCGTCTCCACCGTGGCGCACAGGCGCGAGCCGTCACCCAGTTCCAGCGAGACGAAGGACTCCACCTGATCCTGGTGGATGCTCTGCACCGTGCAGGGCAGACAGTTGCCCATGCTGAGCGTGGCACGGCTGCGCGAGAGCACGATCTGTTCCGGGTCCACCAGCACGGTGACCACCTGGTTGGCGTGGATCTCCATATGCACGAACTGGCGCGTGCTGCACTGCACGCCAAGGCGCATGTCGCCGAAGGTGCGCACGCTCACCGAGGCCATGCGCATGCCCACGGAGATGTCCTCCACGATGCCCAGAAAGGAATTGCAGAGCGGGTCCGTGCCGGACGAGGCCCCCAGGGTCTTGTTCTGGACCATGCGCCGCGCGGCGCCGTCGGAGAAGTTGAGGAAGGCCGCGATCTGCGAAGGCTTTTGCTGGCCCAGGAATTTCTGCACCAGGTTGACCGGCACATGCAGGTCCAGAAGCTCCAGCCCGCGGGCGTAGCGGATGGCGCGCGGCCCCACCATGGCCCTGTCCAGCCCCAGCGGCTGGGCCACGGCATAGAAGCTCTTGCGGATGAAGCCCTGGTCGAAGTGCAAAAAGTCCCTGCCCATGCTCTCGGCCTCGGGCAGGCTCAGGATGCGGCGCACATGGCGCATGGCGCTCAGGGGCAGCAGTACGTCCCGGCTGTTGGGACCCGGAACATGCACCATACCGGTCACGGTGTCCACATCCTTGCGGGCGTCCAGCTCCAGCGCCTCGCCAAGGCGCAGGCCGCCGTAGCGCAGCAGCAGGAACAACAGATGCAGCCGGGCACGCGCCACCTTGCGCTGGGGCGTGGCGGCCTCGGCTTCCCACCGCTCCCAGCAGCGGGAAAGGGCTTCCAGTTTTTCTCGGGTCAGATGGGACACTGCGGCGGCTCTCTTTAGGGGCTGAACGTCTCGCGAAGACTGCGCAAGGCATACGACATTTCCCGGCTCTTGTCACGTTTTCGGCAGAATCAGGAATGATTTTTCCATGTTTTGGTGACCATCCCCTCAGGCGGCGGGCAGCGGCAACAGACAGCCGGACGCGCACGCGCCGCTCCTGTCCGCATGATGGCGCGAAAGCACGCCATGTCCGCTTTTTTCCGGCCCCTGCCTTGACACGGCAGCTTTTATGGCCCTAAATAGCCGTGACACGGATTTGCAATTTGTAACACCAAAACCGGATACGACCGTCAGGCCGACCGGAGGATGTCATGCCGACCCTCATAGCCTCCCTGCTGCGCAAGGCAGCGCTGCTGGTGCTGATGCTGCTGGCGCTCTCGCTGGCGGTCTTCTACATCTCGCGCCTGACGCCCGGCGATCCCCTGCAATCCTATTACGGCGATGCCGTGCAATCCATGAGCAGCGCCGAGCTGGACGCCGCCCGCCAGCGCCTGGGCCTGGACGGCCCCATCTGGGAACAGTACCAACGCTGGGCCGGCAACGTGCTGGACGGCGACTTCGGCATGTCGCTCAAATACAAGCGCCCGGTGGTGGACGTGGTCCTGCCCCTGCTGGGCAACACCCTGTTGCTGGGCGGGCTGGCCTACGCGCTGGTCTTCGTGCTGGCCATCGCCCTGGCCCTGCTCTGCGCCCGCTTCGAGCACAGCGCCCTGGACCGCCTCATCTGCCGGGTGGGCACCACGGCCTATTATGTCCCGGCCTTCTGGCTGGGCGTGCTGCTGGTGCTGGTCTTCAGCGTCAATCTGGAATGGCTGCCCAGCAGCGGCGCCTACAGCTACGGCAAGGCCGGCGACATCGCCGACCGCGCCCGTCATCTGGTGCTGCCGCTGGCCGTCATGGTGGCCAGCCACCTGTGGTATTACGCCTACATGATCCGCAACAAGCTGCTGGACGAAGTACGGCGCGATTATGTGCTGCTGGCCCGCTCCAAGGGCCTGGGCCGCACCCGCGTGCTCTGGAGCCACTGCCTGCGCAACGTCATGCCCACGGTGGTGGGCATCATGGCCATCTCCATCCCGCATGTGCTCAGCGGCACCTATGTGGCCGAAGCCGTGTTCAACTATCCCGGCATCGGCCTGCTGGCCATCTCCAGCGCCAAGTATCACGATTACAACCTGCTCATGCTCATGGTCCTGTTCACCGGAGCCATGGTCATCATCAGCAGTCTGCTGGCCCAGAGCATCAACGAGGCCATCGACCCGCGCATCAAGAGCGGTGAGGTGGTCTGCTGATGGACGAGACCCGTACGGCCCCCCACAGCGCCGCGACCCGGCCGCAGGAGGCCCTCCCCGACGATGCCTTCGAGCTGGTGGGCGCGGGCTGGCGGGAACACCGCCCGGCCCTGCGCCGTCCCGGCCGGCGGCAGCGCCTGGCCCGTCTGCCCCTGCTGCCCCTGTGCCTGCTGCTCCTGCTGGTGCTGGGCTGCCTGTGCGCGCCCTGGCTGGCCAACCACGACCCCGCCGAGTTCTACCTTGCCGACCGCAACACCCCGCCCGGCAGCCGGTTCTTTTTCGGTACAGACTCCCTGGGCCGGGACATCTATTCCATCATCTGGTTCGGCGGCCGGGCCTCCCTGCTCATCGGCCTGCTGAGCGCCGCGGTCATCACCGTGCTGGGCGTGGCCTACGGCTGCCTGTCCGGCATCGCCCCGGCCCGTACCGACGCCCTGCTCATGCGCCTTGTGGAGCTCGTCCAGAGCATCCCCGTGCTGCTGGTGCTGCTGCTGGCCGTCTCCCTTCTGGGCCCCCAGAACGCCCTGAGCATCGCCCTGCTCATCGGCGTCACGGGCTGGTTCGCCCTGGCCCGCATCGTGCGCGGCGAGGTGCGCCAGATACGCCACAGCGAATACATCCTGGCCTCACGCTGCATGGGCGGCAGCTTTGGCTGGATCATGCGCCGCCATCTGGTGCCCAATGTGGTCTCGGCCATCCTCTTCGTGGTCATCTCGGCCGTCAGCACCAGCATCGCCATGGAATCCACCCTCAGCTTCCTGGGCCTTGGCCTGCCTGTGGACGAACTTTCCTGGGGCAGCATGCTGGCCCTGGCCGACAAGGCCCTGCTGCTCAACACCTGGTGGGTGATCCTCATCCCCGGCCTGTTCCTGGTGACGGCCCTGCTCTGCATCACGAGCCTGGGTCACCACTTCCGCCGCAACAGCGTCCGGGGCCCCAGCAATCTCTGAACACCGGCAGGCCCCGCCTGCCCCGGATACATGCCGCCCGCCCGGGGGCATCTTTGTTCCCCCGTCCGCCGAGAACCTTCAACCCGGGCCCCGGGCCCGCCGCCGAGGAACCCCCGCCGTGAAACGATCCCTGCTGTCCTGCTGCCTGCTGGCTCTGGCCCTGCTGACCGCCCATCCGGCCCCGGCCGCCGACATGGCCAACACCCTGGTCTATGCCGGCGAGAACGAGGACACCATCAACCCCGTGCTCAGCCCCCATCAGGAACTGCCCACCATCATCTTTTCCGGGCTCATGAAGTTCGACGCCAAGGGCCTGCCCGTGCCCGACCTGGCCAAAAGCGTGGACTATGATCCCAAGACCCTGACCTATACCTTCCACCTGCGCGACGGGGTCAAATGGCACGACGGCGCGCCCTTCAGCGCCCGGGACGTGGTCTACACCTACACGGCCCTGACCAGCGACAAGACCCTGACCTCCACCATCACCAGCAACTATCAGGACATCAGCCGGATCTCGGCCCCGGACGAGCACACCGTGGTCATCCGGCTGGCGCGGGTCAATGCGGCCATGCTGGACAATTTCTGCATGGGCATCCTGCCCGCCCACCTCTATGAGGGCCACGACATCAACACCGTGCCCGCCAATCATGCTCCCGTGGGTACCGGCCGCTTCAAGTTCGTCTCCTGGGACACGGCCGGCGGCATGATCGTGCTGGAGCGCAACACGGACTATTACGGCAAGGTGCCGTCCATCGAGCGCATCGTCTACAAGACCGTGGCCGTGGAGAGCACCAAGGCCCTCATGCTGCGTTCCGGCGAGGCCGACCTGGCCTGGCTCAACGCCAAGTATGCCCGCACCTTCCGCGGCAAGGACGGCTTCACCACCGTGGACTTCACCACCGCCGACCTGCGCACGGTGGCCATGGACTTCCACACGCCCTTCTGGCAGCGCAACAAGGACTCCATCGCGGTGCTCAACTACGCCGTGGACAAGCAGGCCATCGTGGACGGCGTGCTGGCGGGCCAGGGCTTCCCGGCCTTCAGCCCCATCCAGACCAGCCCTCTGGGCGGCAACCCCGCTGCCGACGTCTATCCCTATGACCTGAAAAAGTTCGCGGCCGAGATGGAGCGCCTGGGCTGGAAAAAGGGCCCGGACGGCATCTACGCCCGCAACGGCGAGCGCTTCTCCTTCACCATCCAGGTGCGCGACTACGAAGAAGAGCGCGTGGACATCATCAACGTCCTGTCCCGCCAGTTCAAGAAAGCCGGGGTGGAAATGAACATCGCCCTGGTCACGCGCTTCGACTGGAAGGCCGGTTACAACGGCTATCTGGCCGGTTTTGCCGCCGAGTTCGACCCCGACGGCGTGTTCAAGAGCTTCGTCACCGGCGCCAGCGACAACAACATGGCCTATTCCAGCCCCAAGGTGGACGAGCTGCTGCGTGAGGGCCGCGCCACCGAGGATCCCGCCAAGCGCAAGGCCGCCTATCAGGCCTTTGAAGTGGCCTATGCCGCCATGCCCGCGCAGCTGCCCCTGGTCTACCTGCACGGCAACTATGTGAGCGTGGCCGGTCTCAAGGGGCTGGATACCACCCGCGTCCTGGGGCATCATGCCGTGGGCGTCATGTGGAACATCGAAGACTGGACCCTGCAGCGCTAGACGCCGCGGGAAGATGTTTCTGACGGGGGTGCCGTCGTCCGCAGGCCGGACGCGGTGCCCCCGTCGTCTGCCGTCCTGCGGCCCCCTGTCCCGAACCTGAC
>UMHC01012335.1_pt1 | contig 10672 bp, 14 predicted proteins | sample 1965381 | NCBI WGS metagenome assembly UMHC01 (sample SAMEA4836083, study PRJEB28245) | human gut metagenome | biome: gut microbiome; material: fecal sample | place: Denmark | collected 2008 | reverse complement strand
TACTGGCCGGGCGGCTTTTTCGATATAGGGGAATGAGGTTTTATTCCAGCACCGCACCCCGGGCGGCACTGGTGACCAGCTTGGCGTATCGGGCCAGGTAGCCAGTCTTGATCTTAGGCTCTGGACACACCCAAGCGGCCTTCCGAGTGGCCAGGGTGGCTTCATCCACGTTGAGGGTGATGGTGTTGGCAGGAATGTCGATGGAAATGAGGTCCCCTTCCTGCACAAAGGCAATGGGCCCGCCCTGGGCGGCCTCAGGGCACACGTGGCCGATGGACGCCCCGCGGGTGGCGCCGGAGAAGCGGCCGTCAGTGATGAGGGCCACGTCTTTGTCAAGGCCCATACCCGCGATGGCGGAGGTGGGGTTGAGCATCTCCCGCATGCCAGGGCCGCCCTTCGGCCCCTCGTAGCGGATAACCACCACATCCCCGGCCACGATCTTGCCGGCATAGATAGCGGCGATGGCATCCTCCTCCCCGTCGAACACCCGTGCGGGGCCGGTGTGAGTCATCATCTCGGGAGCCACAGCGGACCGCTTGACCACGCAGCCCTCGGGGGCCAAGTTGCCCTTGAGCACGGCGATGCCGCCATCCTTGGAATAGGGATTGTCGATGGGCCGGATAAGCTGGGGGTCCCGGTTGACCACTCCCTCCAGATTCTCCGCCATGGTCTTGCCGGTGACAGTCATAACGCTGGTGTCCAGCAGGCCCTTTTTCGTCAGCTCCTTCATGACGGCGTACACGCCGCCCGCGCCCTCCAGGTCCTCCATATAGGTGTCCCCGGCGGGGGCCAGGTGGCACAGGTTGGGGGTATGGGCGGAGATGTCGTTGGACATATCCAGGTCCAGCTCGATGCCGCACTCGTGGGCGATGGCGGGCAGATGGAGCATAGTGTTGGTGGAGCAGCCCAGCGCCATATCCACCGTCTCGGCATTGTGGAAGGCGGCGGGGGTCATGATGTCCCGGGGCTTAATGTCTTTTTTCACCAGTTCCATGATCTGCATACCCGCGTGCTTGGCCAGCCGCAGCCGGGCGGACCACACGGCTGGAATAGTGCCGTTGCCCCGCAGGCCCATACCGATGGCCTCGGTCAAGCAGTTCATGGAGTTGGCCGTATACATCCCCGAGCAGGAGCCGCATGTGGGGCAGGCGTTGTTCTCATACTCCTCCACCCCAGCCTCGTCCAGTTTGCCGGCGTAGTAGCTGCCCACAGCCTCGAACATGTGGCTCAGACAGGTACGGCGGCCATCCTTGAGCCGCCCGGCCAGCATGGGGCCGCCGGAGCAGAAGATGGTGGGGATGTTGATGCGGGCAGCGGCCATGAGCAGGCCGGGCACGTTCTTATCGCAGTTGGGGATCATCACCAGGCCGTCGAACTGATGAGCCATAGCCATGGCCTCGGTGGAGTCGGCGATGAGGTCCCGGGTGACCAGGGAGTATTTCATGCCCACGTGGCCCATGGCGATGCCGTCGCACACGGCGATGGCGGGGAACTCGATGGGGGTGCCGCCGGCGGCTCGGACACCGGCCTTCACCGCCTCGGCGATCTTGTCCAGGTTCATGTGTCCGGGGACGATCTCGTTATAGGAGCACACCACGCCAATGAGGGGCCGCTCCAGCTCCTCCTTGGTGTAACCAAGAGCATAGAACAGGGAACGGTTGGGCGCGGTGGGGACCCCCTTTTTCACGTTGTCAGAGCGCATAAGTAAAATCTCCTTCGTGATTTTATAGAATGAATTATTATATCACATTGCCCTAGCGGTGGCAATGGCGGAAATTTCCCCGGTGAAGCAGCGGTTGACATCCCCCCAGCCTATCATGGTATAATAGCCGCAAATCGACCCTTTCCCCGTTTCCCGTGGGGCAGGGACTGAAACAGGAGGAACTGCCCATGTTGGCCCAAAAAGCCTACCAAAGCGTCAAGACTGAGTTCCAGACCACCCGCTATAAGCTGCTCAAGCTGTTTTGGATTTTCCTGTTAGCCTCCCTAATTGGGGCAGTGGTGGAAATCGTGTTCGTAGGATTGTCTGCCGGAGAGTGGATGAGCCGCAGCAGCCTGCTTTACGGCCAGTTCAGCGTGGTGTGGGGCCTTGGCGCAGTGCTCATGACAGTGTTGCTCCACCGGCTGGCAGGGAAAAATGACCGCTATATCTTTTTCTCCGGCGCTCTGCTGGGCGGCGCTTACGAATATCTGTGCAGTTGGGTGGGAGAAAAGGTATTCGGTGTCATCTTCTGGGATTACAGCCATATTCCCTTTAATCTTAACGGGCGGGTCAACCTGCTGTACTGTCTGTTCTGGGGTATCGCGGCAGTAGCTTGGGTTAAAGTGGTCTACCCCCGCCTGAGCCGCCTGGTGGAACGGTTCATCGGCCGCAAACACCGAGTATTCGCCTCTATTGTCACTGCCTTCATGGTGGTGGACATTGTACTGTCCGCTGCCGCCCTGGTTCGGTATGGCCAGCGGCAGGAAGGTGATCGTACGCCCACCAACGTGGTAGAGCAGTTCCTGGACGAGCACTACGATGATGCGTACTTAGAGCACCGCTATCAGAACATGAAGCTGGCGCAGTGATGCAAGGGCAGCGGCCCACTTTCTGTGCGCACAAAAAGTGGGCAAAGATGCGCCGGGGGACGGCCGCGGATGGACTGCAAGCGCCAAGGGTGCGCTTTTGTCCATAGTGCCCTTTCCTCCGGACCCCTGTTTTTACGGGAACCCAGGATCACAGTAGTGCGCCGCATCCTGTCCGGCGCTTCCGTAAGCAGGATACTCCCTACTACCTGCGCCGCTGCCGCTGATGCCGTCTAAAACGTCGATCCCTGCGGCCCTCGGACAGCGCCTGGTGCGGAGCAAGAATGTATGACAGCACAACAACCAAAAAGGACCTCCACCCGCTGGGTGGAGGTCCTTTTCTCCCCTATTCACACTCCCTATGCCGCTGTGTCGAGAGCCCCGCATGGTGAAACGCCGACACGATGGAATCTATGTGCTGAAAACATTCTGTATCATCCAGTGTAAGGTCATCTAATACCTCTGAGATTTGGCAGACTAAGTCAACTGCCCCCCGCTCTGCCAGACTGGCGATCTCCCCCTCGCTGATCGTATCCAAATACCGGACCACCAATTCTCCGATAGCCTTTTCACAAAGCTGCTTCATGACAGGGTCATACATAATATCACCTCGCTCATATTTTAGGACATATAGTCCAATATAGCAATAGGACAATATGTACTAAAATATAATCACCCTGGTGATAAAAATGAAATTACGCATCCGGGATATGCGGGAAGACCGTGACTTGCCGCAAAAGGCAATTGCTGCTTACCTTTCCTGCGACCAATCTCTGTATTCCAAATATGAGCGCGGGGAGCGGGAGGTCCCCCTGGCCGTCGTTTGCAAGTTGGCAGACTATTACAAAACCAGCGTAGACTATCTGGTAGGCCGCACCGATGAGCCTGCTCCCTACCCGCCTGCCCGCCGGAGGTAGTGTTGGACATTCGAGAGGTGTTCACAAATGTATAAAAACCGTGCACCGGATGGACGGTGCAACCTGTGCGGCCAGCGAGTGGCCCAACTGCGCAAGGCCATGGGCCCCGACGTATCCCAGCGGGCTTTGGCGGATATGCTCCAGCTGGCTGGAATGGATGTGGATAAGAACGCAGTCCAGCGCATTGAGTGCGGCAAACGGTTTGTCACCGATATCGAATTGAAGATCCTGGCTCAAGTATTGGGCGTCACTGTGGAGGACTTGCTGGGATGAGGGAAATACGGCTTAAACAGCCCGGGGTTACTCCTAGGTAAAAATCCAGATGCTCACAGGTATCGACAAGAGTGACTATTCCAAAATCGAGAGCGGCAAACGGAACCTGTCTTTCGAGCAGTACAGGCAGCTGGCTGTGGCTCTAGAGACCAGCATGGACTATCTGGCCGGCCGCACCGATGAGCCGGCTCCCTATCCGCCTGCCCGCAGAAAGTAACCCTCAGCCTCTTCCCAGCCGCTTTTTGACCAGATAACTCTCCAAAATCAGCGTGGCCGCCACCGCGTCCTCCCCACAAAATCGTGGATTTTGCGGGGACCCCTCATTTTGACCTGCGCGGGCGAAATGAATCCGCCCTTGCGCCAAGGTTTTGCTGCGCAAAACGCTTGTACGGCGCATCCGCGCCGCCCCGCGGTGCGGGACCCGGCCGTGGACGCACCGGAATGTATCAGCTTCTCGCCAACCGTTTTCGGGCCAGATAGCCCTCCAAAATCAGTGTGGCCGCTACCGCGTCCACGTTTTTTTTGTGGTTTTTCATTCTCTTTCCGCTGGCATGGAGGATTTGGTGGGCCTCGATGGTGGTGCGCCGCTCGTCCCACAGGCTCACCGGCATTCCGCACCGCTCCTTCAGCCGGGCCGCAAAGTCCCGGTATAACTGCGCCCGGGGCCCCTCGGTGCCGTCCATGTTCCGGGGAAAGCCCATGACCAGCTCGTCCACCCCATGGGCAGCAATCAATTCCTCTATCTCTTCCAGCACCCGCTGTCTGTCTCTGCCCCGGATCACCGTGGTGAATCCGGCCAGCATCCCGGTGGCGTCCGAAATGGCGACGCCTGTCCGGGCGTCGCCATAGTCAATGGCCATCACTCTCATACCGATCCCTTCCCTTTCATTGCGTTCATTGCGGTTTCCCTGCCGCCCCATTGCGGACCCCATCCGGTACGACAGGCCAATTTTCCCGCCGTGCGCTTCTCTACTATTATAAAAGATAAAATAGTGCTTGACAAGCTCTTGACCTTATGTTAGACTGGCAGTACCTGTGAACAGGGCTTTCTTTTTGTGCACATTTTTACGGGATGGGCACAAAAACCCTCTCCCCCGCCAATGGGGTCGCAGGGAGGCAAAACAATGCCGATCTCCCGTAGCTTTTCAGGGGTCTATGCGCCCATTTGAAGCGTCGGAATCGGCCTGGCCGTTCCGGCGTTTTTTGTTTGGACGGCGAATTTTTGAAGGAGGTGCCGATATGGCGAAAGCCGGTAACCGTGTGAAGATCACGCTGCGGTGCTCTGAGTGCAAGCAGCGCAACTACAACACCACCAAGAACAAGCGCAATACCACCGAGCGTCTGGAGCTCAACAAGTACTGCCCCTTCTGCCGGAAGCACACCGTGCACAATGAAACCAAGTGATGGACGTGGACAGCTCAATGAAAGAAGGGTGTGACAACATGTCTGAACAGGAAAACCGGGCCGCGGCTCAGGCCCAGGATGCCAAGGCTGAGAAGAAGGCCAAGGCTCCCGCCAAGAAGAAGGACAAAAAGCCCAACCGTGTCGTGCGCTGGTTCAAAGACCTCAAAGGCGAGCTGAAGAAGGTCACCTGGCCCTCCGCCAAGGACACCGCTAAGAACGTGGGCATCGTCATCGTGTGCGTACTGCTGGTGGGCGTGCTCATCTGGGTGTTCGACTGGGTGGTTAAAATGGTGGTCGAAGCCCTGCTCAACCTCTTCTGAGGGAACGGAACATGGCTGACGAACTGAAATGGTATGTTGCCCACACTTACTCGGGCTATGAGAACACCGTGGCGGCCAGCATCGAGAAATCTGTGGAAAACCGCAACATGAAAGACCTCATCACCGAGGTCAACATTCCCATGGAGACTGTCACCGAGATCACGGACAACGGCCCCAAGACCGTGGAGCGCAAGGTATTCCCCGGCTATGTGCTGGTCAAGATGGTTATGACCGACGAGACCTGGCATCTGGTGCGCAACATCCGCGGTGTCACCGGCTTTGTGGGCTCTGCCAACAAGGCCATCCCCCTCACCGACGACGAGATCGCCGCTCTGGGCGTGGAAAAGCGCGAGGTAGTGGTGTCCTACGACGTGGGGGACAATGTCAAGATCACCGACGGCGCCCTGGAGTCCTTTATCGGCACCGTGGAGGAGCTGGATCTGGACCGGGGCAAGGTCCGCGTGGTCGTGTCCATGTTCGGGCGGGAGACTCCCGTCGAGCTGGAGTTGGACCAAGTGGAGCCAGTCTAATCCGAAGCGTGAAGCCGTTGTGAGCCGCAGGCTAAGACGGTACGCCGCCACGCAGGAGTGCGGATGTACCGGCTTAGAGCCGCGTCGCGAACAGGCGAAGCGTGACAACAAGAAGCGCGCACAAAACAGGCGCGCCACTGGCAGGTATCATACCTGCTGCCTTTCGTGGGAGGAGCGTTGCCCGCTCCGTCACCACCACATCTTATGTAGGAGGTGCTGTTTCAAATGGCACAGAAAGTAACTGGATACGTAAAGCTGCAGATCCCCGCCGGCCAGGCAACTCCCGCCCCCCCTGTGGGCCCCGCTCTGGGCCAGCATGGCGTCAACATCGCCGCTTTTACTAAGGAATTCAACGAGCGCACCAAGAAGGACATGGGCCTGATCATTCCCGTGGTCATCACCGTATATGCGGACCGCTCCTTTACCTTCGTCACCAAGCCCCCTCCCGCCGCCGTGCTCATCAAGAAGGCCTGCAACATCGAGTCTGGCTCCGGCGTGCCCAACAAGACCAAGGTCGCCACCCTGTCCAAGGCTGATCTGCAGAAGATCGCCGAGACCAAGATGCCCGACCTGAACGCCGCCAGCCTGGAGTCCGCTATGAGCATGATCGCCGGCACCGCCCGCTCCATGGGCGTTCTGGTGGAAGAGTAAGGGAAGGAGGAAGTAAACATGGCTAAAGGAAAGAAGTATGTGGACAGCGCCAAGCTCATTGACCGCGCCGCCCAGTATGATGTGACCGAGGCGATGGACTTGGTCATCAAGACCGCCACCGCTAAGTTTGACGAGACCGTGGAGCTGCACGTGAAGCTGGGCGTGGACTCCCGCCACGCCGACCAGCAAGTCCGCGGTGCCATCGTCCTCCCCCACGGCACCGGCAAGACCGCCCGGGTGCTGGTCTTTGCCAAGGGTGACAAGGCTGACGAGGCCCGTGCCGCCGGCGCCGACTTTGTGGGTGATATGGACATGGTCCAGAAGATCCAGAGCGAGAACTGGTTCGACTTCGACGTGGTGGTCGCCACTCCCGACATGATGGGCGTGGTCGGCCGTCTGGGTAAGGTTCTGGGTCCCAAGGGCCTGATGCCCTCTCCCAAGGCCGGCACCGTCACCCCCAACGTGACCCAGGCCATCAATGAGATCAAGGCCGGTAAGGTGGAGTACCGTCTGGACAAGACCAACATCATCCACTGCCCCATCGGCAAGGTGTCCTTCGGCGCGGAGAAGCTGACCGACAACCTCAACGCCCTCATGGGCGCCATCGTCCGGGCCAAGCCCGCCGCCGCCAAGGGCCAGTATATCAAGAGCTGCGTCGCCGCCTCCACCATGGGCCCCGGCGTGAAGGTCAACGCCGCCAAGTTTGTGTAAGAAGCGCGGGGCAGACACACAGGGGAGATAAAATGGAAGCGAATGGGCAAGTCTCTGCCCGAAGCTGGACGGCTTATCGCCCCGGCTGTGCACCCAACCCCAGCGTAACAACGTCGGCGCAAAGTCGCTTCAGGCGGCAAGGTCTGATCTTCTAAAAATTATATCCGATCCGGGCGGGTTTTGCTTGACAAATCCCGTCCGGGCCGATATAATATTTGTCGTGTTCAAAGACAGCAGGGGGCTAAGAGCCATAAATATCCTGCCGAGAATGCAGCCAATACCGTTGTTTTGCGCTGTTTTCGTCTTGGCACGAAAGCAGTGTTCTTTTTTGCGGAAGCGTCCGCAGGATGGGGCACTGCCCATCCATAACCCGGAGGTGAAAACAAATGCCTAACGCAAAGGTTCTCAGTGAAAAGCAAGCCATTGTCGCGTCTCTGGTGGACACCCTGCAGAGCGCCAGCGCCGGTGTGTTCGTGGACTATAAGGGCATCACCGTGGCTGAGGATACCGCCCTGCGGCATGAGCTGCGCGAAAATGGGGTGGAGTATTCTGTCGTGAAGAATACCTTGGTCCGCCGCGCCATCGACCAGGTTGGTATGAGTGAGCTGGACAGTATCCTCAATGGCACCACGTCCCTGGCGATTTCCAAGGAAGACCCCATCGCCCCTATGCGTATCATTAACAAGTACGCCAAGCAGATGGGCGACCGGTTTAATATTAAGGCCGGCTTCATGGAGGGTCAAGTCCTGCCCCTGGAGGATATCGCCGCCCTGGCCGAGCTGCCTTCCAAGGACGGCCTGGTGGCTCAGCTGCTCGGCATGATGCTGGCCCCCATCACCAGTCTGGCCATCGTTATCAAGGCCATCGCCGAGCAGGGCGGGCAGAGCGCTCCTGCCGCCGAGGAGGCCCCCGCTGCCGAGTAAGGCAGCCTTTTCCCTTGCCCCGCTGCGGGCACACTATTTTTCATAACATAAATAAGGAGGTATTTCATCATGGCTAGCGAGAAGATCACCGCTATGATCGAAGAAGTGAAGTCCCTGACTGTTCTGGAGCTCAATGAGCTCGTCAAGGCTCTGGAGGAGGAGTTCGGCGTTTCCGCCGCCGCCATGGCCGCCCCCGCTGCTGGTGCCGCCGCTGCTGCTCCCGCAGAAGAGAAGACTGAGTTTGACGTGGTTCTGGCCGAAATCGGCTCCGAGAAGATCAAGGTCATCAAGGTTGTCCGTGAGGTCACCGGTCTGGGTCTGGCCGAGGCTAAGGCTATGGTCGAGGCTGCCCCCAAGGCTATCAAGGAGGGTATCTCCAAGGAGGATGCCGAGGCTCTGAAGGCCAAGCTGGAAGAGGTCGGCGCCAAGGTCGAACTGAAGTAAGCGTTTTTTCCAAAACCGAGAAACAGCGTTCCGCTTTTAGCGGAGCGCTGTTTTCTTAATATACCTATGCAGCACGGTCAGCAGACCCTTAACTGGGGCCGCCGCAACTCCCCCTTGCGCTTTTGCCCGTCTCCCGCTATAATATAGGAAACAAACGTTCTATTCGGGAGGAAAAAGGCTCTATGCTGGAGTTGCTGCAACATCTGAACCCAGCCCAGCGGGAGGCGGTCACCGCCACCGAGGGCTATATCCGGGTTATTGCCGGGGCTGGCTCCGGTAAGACCCGGGCCCTGTCCCACCGCTTCGCCTACTTAGTCAACGAGCTGGGCATTCTGCCGGGGAACATTCTGTGCGTCACCTTTACCAATAAGTCGGCAGGAGAGATGCGTCAGCGCATCCACCAGCTCACTGGTGATAACGACACTGGCTACATCAATACCTTTCACGGCTTTTGTGTCTCCATCCTCCAGGAGGACAGTCATGCGGTCCAATATCCCAAGAGTTTTCTGGTGCTGGACAACTCTGATATCGACGCTATGCTCCAAATTATCTACGAGGAACGGGGCTTGACCCTCCGGGACATGACATACTCCGCCGCGCGGGATATGATCGAGATGGAGAAGCTGTTTCGCCAGCCGGACTATTACCACAGCCTGATCGACCTGTCCTTGGACACACTGAAGGAAAAGTATGACCACGCCGCAAGCGCCCGGGACATCATTTTCTACGGTTACCTTTACCAGCAAAAAAAGTGCTTTGGCCTGGACTACAATGACCTCATCAAGTTCTCCTTGTATATCTTTCATTGCCACAAGGACATCAAGCTCAAGTGGCAGCAGCGGCTGGAATATATCATGATCGACGAGTTTCAGGACATCGACCAGATCCAATACCAGCTCATGGAGGTGCTGTGCGGCTACCACAAGAACCTGTTTGTGGTGGGCGACCCGGACCAGACCATCTATACCTGGCGGGGAGCTAATGTGAAATACCTGCTGGAATTTGACCAACATTTCCCCGGCACCCAGACCATCCTGATGATGGATAACTACCGCTCTACTCCGGAAATCCTGGCGGCGGCCAACTCTCTCATTGGGAAAAACCGGCTTCGGATGGAAAAGGAACTGGTTCCCACCCGATCCTCTGGGGATCCGGTGTTGTGTTGCCTGGCCGACAGCCAGGCAGGCGAAGCGAACTGGATCGCCGGGCAAATCAAAGCGCTCCATGAAACTGGCATTCCCTATCGGGATATGGCGGTGCTCTACCGGGCCCACTATGTGACCCGGGCCGTGGAGGAGGCTCTGCTCCGGGAAAATCTTCCTTATACTATCTACAGCGGAACACGGTTCTTCGACCGTATGGAGATCAAGGATGCCTTGAGCTATCTGCGGATGTCCGCTTATCAGGACGACCTTTCCTTCCTGCGGGTGGCCAACATCCCCAAGCGGAACTTGGGCAAACGGCGGATTGCCTTTTTGCGGGAATACGCCCAGCGGGAGGGATGCTCCCTGTACCAAGCCCTCCGGGATAACGAGACCGAGTCCCTGTTCAAGAGCACCAAAGCCTCCTCCTTTCTCTCCCTCATTGACGCCTTTTCCTCCGGATATGAGGGCCGGCCCGTCTCCGAGGTGCTCTCCGCCATTCTGGATGAAAGCGGCTATGAAAAAATGCTCCGTACCGAAGGCAGCCAAGAGCGGCTGGACAATTTAGCGGAGCTGAAGCAATCTGTCTACGAATATGAGACCACCTGTGGTGAGGAGGTCACCCTTGAGCACTACCTGGCCCATATAGCCCTGTTTACCAACACGGACGGGGCCGGACAGGGGGACAAGGTCAAGCTGATGACTGTCCATGCCGCCAAGGGCTTGGAATTCCCCTATGTGTTCCTTTGCGGCATGAACGAGGGGATCTTCCCCTCCCGAAAGGTGCGG
>UMHC01043172.1_pt1 | contig 10674 bp, 10 predicted proteins | sample 1965381 | NCBI WGS metagenome assembly UMHC01 (sample SAMEA4836083, study PRJEB28245) | human gut metagenome | biome: gut microbiome; material: fecal sample | place: Denmark | collected 2008 | reverse complement strand
GCTATGATATTAATAATTACAAACACAACCAACTTACTTAAAATCCCCGGCATAATGATATCTAAAACAACCAGAACTATTGCTAAATAAAATTTTGTTAACGGGTAGAGCCCGACAATTTTATTCTCTTGCTTCATTATTCATTCTCCTTAAAATATGTACTAGTTACTCTTTGTTTTAATGAATTTTTCTCCATATTTGTATTTAACGAGAGATCTTTCCGGTATTGCTTTAATGATAAAATATGCAATAAAGACTGAAATTAATTTACCGACACTTTCTGTTACAATATAAACTGATAAAACTGACTCTAAAATCTGTTTTCCGGTTGCCATTAATCCTGCTGCTAACATGGAAGCACCACCACCAGTTGCTCCTCCAAAGAAAAATACAGTGATCGGTGTTGCTGTAATAGTTCCTACTAATGCAATGATAATTCCTGAAATAACTAATTTCCAAACCTTTGTCATCATATTATATTTTGATAACAATCCTGATGAAATACCAATAAAGAATGCACAGAAAGCATATGGAATCCATGTTGGATCAAAAATACCGTTAATTAAGTTTGTTAATACACCCGTAACAGCTGCCGGAAGTGGCCCAGCCAATGCACCGACTAAAATAACACCTATCATATCCAAATCTACCGGTATTTTTAATATCGAGGTCATCTGCCCTCCGACAATATTAATTGCAATCGCTACCGGAATTAATAAAATTACCATCATTGAAAATGTTTCATTCTTTTTCTTCATTTTTATTCCTCCTATTTTCCCTCAACTAAATCTGTAATATCTTCGTTAAATATTTCCTTATAAAATAACTTATAAAACTTAACTACATCAACATCATATGCATATTTTGCATTGCATTTGTTTTCGTTCCAGTGTCCACCAATATCTACAATTGACTGACCTCTGGCAATTCCTTCTGTCACCACATCAATATATGCCGGTTTTAGCTTTACAATAGAATTGTCCAAGAAATATGCCACCGTTAATACATCATGCATCGGTGAAACTGCTTTTCTTCTTGATCTCCAGTTTTCATCCATTCCTTCTTGCGTAATATTATATACAAATGTTGACAATTTAGTATTTAACATTCTTAATATTTCTCGCATACTGCCATCTAAAGCAATTTTATTTGTAACATCAAGTCCAATCATTGTCACATCCTGAATACCAGACATCAGGACTTCATGTGCTGCCATTGGGTCTGCCCAGAAATTATACTCTGCCACAGGGCTCATATTTCCTGTATATTTTGCCCCACCCATAATAATTAATCGTTTTAGATTTCCGGCAAAGTCAGGCGACTTACGAATTGCATGTGCAATATTGGTACATGGTCCTATGGCAAAAAGTGTAATCTCTTTCGGATGCCCATTTACATATTCCACAAGAAAATCAACTGCATTCTGATCCTCTTCTTTTTTATCCGAAGCGATAGTATGGGCAAAACCGCCTAAACCATCATCTCCAAATGCGCTCACTGTTTCCGGCTGCTTCTGGTCTAATGCAACCGCAGATCCCCGATATAACGGAATATCCTCTCTGCCACACAAAGATAGAATATTCAATCCATTCCTTGTCGTTGTATCCAATGCTCCATTTCCGGTAACGCTACATACTGCTTTTAAATCTAATTTTCCTGAGTATAACGCCAGTATAATAGCCAGTGCGTCATCTGAGCCTGGATCACAATCAATAATAATTTTTTCCTTTTCCACCTTACATTTTTCCTCCTTTCATTTCATCTACCTCTTCACGAGTCGGAATTGATGTTTGTGCACCTTTTCTTGTTACTGCTATGGAAGAAGCTTTTTGTCCAAATTCAATTGCTTCTTTCCAATTTTTGTTTTGACTTAAAGCCAGCGCAAATGCTGCTGTAAAGCAATCACCTGCTGCCGTCGTATCTATGGCTTTTACCGGATATGCCGGAAAAAATTCTTCTATATCTTTATTGATATACAAACAGCCATCTCCACCCATAGTAACGATTACATTTTTTACTCCTTTCTTTATTAATATCTTTGCTGCTTCAGTTATATCTTTTCTGTTCTTCACTTCCATTCCTGTCAATATCTGTAACTCAGTTTCATTAGGCTTAATATAGTCAATACCTTTCAGTATATTTTCAGGAATATCTTTTATCGCTGGTGCCGGATCTAAAATTACAATTTTTCCATCCTCTTCCACTATTTTTTTCACATATCCAACTATCTCTAATGGAATTTCTAATTGCATAATTATAATATCACTTTGTTTAATCAAAGCCAGATTACTGTCAATCAGCTCTTTTGTGACTTTACCATTAGCACCGGCAATAATTATAATTGCATTTTCTCCCTGGTCATCTACTGTAATAAAAGCTTGTCCTGTTGGAATATCATTCATTACTTCTATTCTGGAAATATCTACTCCAACACCTTTTAAGCTTTCAAGAAGTTTTTCACCTTTTTCATCATTACCGACGGCTCCCATCATGGCAATGTTTCCGCCCAATTTACCTGCTGCAAATGCTTGATTGGCACCTTTTCCACCTGGTATCTGGGCAATACTTTTTCCTGCAATAGTTTCACCAGCTTTCGGCATACACGGAGTTTCTATAACAATATCCATGTTTAAACTTCCAACTACCAATATTCGTTTCATTACTCTTTTTTCATCCTCCTTCTATCGTTATACTTTTTATGAATTTCTCCTTCATATATATCTACCGACTTTCTATCTGGCAAAGCCGGCTGTACACCATAACGTGTAACGCTGATTCCTGATGCATAAATTGCAAAATCAATAGATTCTATTAATTTATGACCTTCACTTAAATAAACTGCAAGTGCACTAATAAATGAATCAGCCCCTCCCGTTGTATCTACGGCCTCAAATCCTGTTCCTTCAAAAAAGAGTGAATACTCATCATTCTTTAAATAACACCCTTCTTCTCCCAATGTAACAATTACGTTTTGTATCCCTTTATTTCTTAATATTTCAGCCTTTTCTTCAATCGTTGTACCTTCTGGAACTAAAGTAAATAATTCTTTTTTATTAGGTACAAAATAATCAATTTTATTTAAAATTTCATCCTTTACCTTTGAAGTTGGTTTAAGTATGATTTTTATTTCATTTTCTTCGCAATATCCGACCGTATATTCTATAATAGATTCCGGTATTTCTGTAGATATCAGGCAATATTTTGCTTTTTCAAATATATATTCATATTTTTTTAGATGTTTAATACTTAAATTTGTATTCGCACCGGCATAGACCGTAATAGCACTTTCTCCTCTTTTATCCACATGGATATAGGCTTTTCCACTTGGCAAAACCGAATCAAATCGTACCCCCTCCATATGAACATGATTTTCAATCAAATTTGTGTATATTCTTTTCCCATCTATATCATTTCCCAAGCAACCGATCATATACACCTGACCACCTAATTTACCAACACCCACAGCTTGATTTGCACCTTTGCCACCAGGGAAAACATACACTTTACTTGCCATCTGATTTTCCCCTTCTCCTGGAATTTTATCAGCTTCTATCGTAACATCTATGTTCATACTTCCTACTACGATAATCTTTTCTCCTTGTTTCTCTCTCAACGGTGGTGCAACACTATTACGATGTATGATTTGAGGCGAACACATTCTAACCGTATCCGTTTTTTGTCCTGTTTTATCCATTTCGAATAAACATTTTGTTCCCTCACTAACCATCTCTTCAATTGGGAAATCTATAGCTGTAATCCCTCCACTAACATACTGTAGTTCTTTTCCTTCGCCTATAGCGATAATTGATAGCTCCTCTGGAATATTTGTTTTTCTTTTTTCTAAAATTCCTGCTACACGACATGCTATTTCAGGAGTACCGCAAATAATAGCTGTTTCGCTTTCTCCAATAAACTGTGATATCCCAAACTCTTCTATTTCTTCATAAATATACATCCATGCTGGGTTTATTTGCATATTCTTATTTTGCATTGCCAATTTATAATCTTTTAAAAGTCCAATCTGGCTCTTATTCACAATACAAGCTATTTTCTGATGTCCTTCTTGAACAAAATTTTCTACTGCCAGTTCTACTGCTTCAGATATTTTATAATAAAAAATCGTTTCATTCAGTTCATTTAATCCACTGGTATCATTGTAATTAACGATAACCCCCTTTTCTCTCTTATCCGCTATGTTTACAAAATCTTCTGTTAAAATTCCTGATACCTTTTTCAAAATCATGTCCTGACACAATATTTTTGTATCATTCTCATCTTCCGAATATCCAATAACAAGACCATAATTATTTTCACGTGCTATTCTTTCAGCAACTGCTATGTATCTTTCTTTTTCCTGATTATTCTTTTGCAAAATCAAACCAACAAGTCGATTTTTCATACCGGCTTTATCAAGAAATTTAAAATATGGAACATAATGTTCTCGTTCTATTACCTCCAAAACCTTTTTTCTTGTTTCTTCGCTAATATCCTTATCTTTCCCATTCATTACCTTCGATACCGTCGAAGCTGACACACCTGCCAAATTGGCAATATCTCGTATATTCATTTTTCTCACCTGGCTTTATCTAAAGTCTTTAGTAAACTCGTTTTGTATGTTTCAAGCTTATCATTTTGTGCATTTCTTTGCAATACATCATGTAAACGAAACTTTTTTCCGACACGTTGCACAATTTACAGTTTTACTAAACAATGTTTTGCACAGTAGGATAGTTCTTCATGATGTTCTTCAAAGAAAACAAAAGCCTTCAAACTGATCTTTTTCAATCAATTTAAAGGCTTTTACATTATTCAAATATCACCCTATATATACTTTCTATTCCCCTTTTTCCTGTAAAATATCTACAATCGTCTTCTCCGTTCCGATCATTCCCGGCGACGCAATCTCTCCCATATGACGCATGGTATCTTCCGGTGTAAACCCATTGATTCCATGAATATCATCAATAAAGATTTCATGCATTGCGAAATCCGCCGACTGAAATGCGGCATTTACCGCCACGACTCCTTTCATCGTACAGCCCTTATTTCCGCCATGACAGATCATACCGGTAATACTGCTGGACATGTTGTTGATGGTTCTTGCCATTGCATGCTCATCACCTCCATGAAGGAAAACCAACGCACAGGCCATTCCTGTACCGGCAGCAATGCCACAGCCACAGAAAGCAGAAAGCTTACCGGAATACTCTTTGATATACATGCAGATAAGATAGCTTAATGCGGTGGCACGATATAAGGTTTCATCGCTTAATCCGCGGATCTTGCAAACACCGTAAAGAGGCATGGTTGCAATAATTCCATGTGCCCCGGAACCGGTAATGCTCATGGCCGGTCTGTCAAGTCCGATCACACGGGCCTCAATTGCTGCATTGCAAAGTAAAGATGCAGTCTTTAACTCATCATCCGAAATAATCTTTCCGCCATTTTTCTCAAGCAGATACCGTGCATAGGTTGTTCTCGGGTTCTGGATTCCTTCTTCAAAAAGTGCATAGTTCATCTCATAGGCAGTCTTGATAAATTCAATTTCCTCTGCCGGAACTTCTTTTGCGTATTCGTAAATCTGTTTTAATGTATAATTGTGGATCAATGGTTTTTCTTCGTGTCCACCTTCCACAGAAGCTTCTTCCTTCTCAAGAAGCACCTCTCCATTTGCCTCAATACGAACAATATTTGTATGTGCATCGCGAATCTGAACCATAGCCTCTCCGCCTGTTGTCTTTACACAGGCTTCTATAAAAATACGGCTTGTGATCTCACTCATTTTTACAGCAATTTTTCCGTCTTTTACCAACTGCTCTGCTGCCACATTGTCAGCTTCTGCTACATCAGCAAGACTCTCCAGCTCTTTCTCCGGTTTCCCTGCTACGACTCCAAGAGCTGCTGCGTATTCGTTCCCATAAAAATGGCTGTTCGGGATACCACATGTATATGCATTTTTATACATACCGCTGTTCAGCAAAAGCGTAACCTGTTCCAATTCTCCCGGAACGTAGGATTTTGCTTTTGAAACCGCATATGCGATCGCTCCCGGCTCGGTTACCCCAAGAGCCGGACGCATATCATCTTTGATTAATTGTGTTAATTCATGCATTTTCTTTTTCTCCTCTAATCAGATATTCAGATTATTGACTGCTTCAATGCTACTTCCATTGTAGCAAAGTTAAATGCATTATTCTACCAGATGACAGGCTACATAATGTTCATTTCCAACATTTCTGAAGATTGGTCTTTCTTCATGGCAACGTTTTGTAGCATATGGACATCTGGATGCAAATTTACATCCAACCGGTCCTTCTCCAGGAATCTTCGAAATCTTTTGCTGTCACCGGACTTCCGTCTGACCATTTTGCATCTTTTCTCAAATGGAATGTATATGTTTTTCCGTCCTCCTTTACATCCTTTTTTTGAGTTTCGTTTTACGAAAAAGATTTTCTCTGTGTTTTTTACTCACAGTACAATTATTACTGTCAGTATAATTTATTTTGTATATTATGTCAAAATATTGACACATTTACTTTATTACTTTATAATATTTCAACAACTGCATGTTTTGTTTTTCTATAAGAAAACAAATAAGTTACATAAAAATCGATGTTTCCTACTCTATTTTTACACCTTCTAAACTTCCAAACGCACAAGAAGCACAAATGACCGGACTCATTGTGAGATTAAAGCCTAACACCTGGGTGACTGAGAAAATGATTTCACATGGTAATTACGACGAAAGTCTCCTGCTCCTCAAAGGGGAATTAGAACTCCGCATCGATAACAGCACTTATATGATCTACGAGGGCGACAGTTTCTATATCCCTAAAAATTGTTTACATAACTACCTGAATACATCAAATGAAGAAGCGACTATAATAGTTTACTTTTCACAATTAGTTTATTAAGGAAAACACGATTATGAAATATATTATTGATGCACATTTTGAACTGCTAACTGATGTCGCTGTATACCGTAAAAATGGAGTGCTGGATATGAAAGAACATAATTATTCAGATGAACGGATTTCTCTGCTTGCAGGCAAAAACTGGCTTTATGCATTCGAAAAAATCCTAAAAAAATAGTTTATCAGAAGGAGTATTTTTGTAATGAATTCAAATATGACAGAACAATTAGATCAGCTTTTCCGTATGTGGGATCGCGGTCTTTGCCCTGGCGCTCAGGTATTGATTCGCCAGCACGGTAAAACTCTTTACGAAAAATGTTTTGGATATGGAAATCTTGAAAATAAATTAAAAATCCATAAAGAAAGTATTTTCCATGTCGCATCGATTTCCAAAGAATTTACTGTTATGTCTATTCTTCTTCTCTGGAAAGAAGGAAAACTTGATTTAGATGACAACATCAGAAAATATTTAGATGAATATATCAACATTGAAACACCGATTACGATCCGCCAGATGATGAATAATGTCAGCGGACTTCGCGACCAATGGGAACTCTTATTTTTACGCGGTATCAAGATCAACGATCAGATTGACATGGATGATATCAATACAACGATATCTCTTCAGAAATCGCTGAACTTTGAACCGCAGTCACAGTATTTATACAGTAACACCGGTTTCCACTTATTGGCACTTATCGTTGAAAAGCTGTCGCAAATGAGCTTCCCACAATTTGTAAAAGAACGTATTTTCACTCCACTCGGAATGACACATTCTTTTGTCCGCGAAAGCTTTACACAGATTGTTCCGGATCTTACTTACTCTTACCAGGACGAAGGTGATGATACATTCTACTACAATCCACTGAACTATGCACTTTACGGACCAACCTCTGTAAATACCTGTGCTTCCGATCTCTGCAAAGTATTAGATGAGTACATTCATCCAAATGTGATCGATCCTGAAATTATCGAGCTTATGAAGAAACCTGTCCTTCTCAGCAATGGCAAAACGGCTGAATACTGCGGCGGACTGATCACCCATAAGCTTCATGGTCTGGATGTATTCGGTCATGGTGGTGCCGATGCTGCATACCGTGGTGAAATTATTTGCATTCCGGAAAAAGAACTGGAGCTTGTACTGATCAGTAACACCACAACTTACGCAATGTCTAAGCTTGCCGATAAAGCCGCCTGCATCGTACTCGGATTACCGGATTGTACCGAACCAGCCGTGCCGGAACATGAAAATGCACCTGCTCGCAGCGGTGTATTCCTGACAGCACTTCCGGATGATCCAATGTTTGTTGATATCACAGAGCAAAACGGTACTTTCTATATGCAAAGAGAATGGTGCCGCACAGAACTGGTAAAAGAAGAGGATGGCGGTTATCGCATTGGTTCATTGGATGAAAAGATCTACTTCACAGATAACGGAATCCTTTATCGGCTTCCTGGTCGTGTACTTACATTGACCTCTGCCAAACCTGCAGATCCGGCACTTTTCCAGGAAGGAACCTATTACAACGATGAAACCGATTCCTTCATGAAATTAGTGAAAATTGAAAATACATGCGAAATCCATATGCGTCGTCATGGGAAAACAACACTTTACCAATCAGCATCAGGAAGTATTATCTTCCGAATGGATGCAAATCTTGTAATGTATGTAAAAGCTGAAAATGATACCATCATTATGGATGGCGGTCGTATAAAACATATCATTTACCAAAAACAATAAATTAACAGGACGCATGAAAAAACGAAAGTTTTTTCATGCGTCCTGTTGCTTATGGATACAATAACAGCTGTATTACACAAACAAAACTGTTTTCAGCATACTGACCGGATCACATCGCTTTTGATGTGCTCTTTTACACTTTCTAATTCTCCAGATACTTCCGTATACAATCTTCCTTCAACTGCTCCCCAATCACGATCACAACCTCCTGCCCGTCTCCGATCGGCTTCATACTGATCTCATGACCGGTTGCATTCAGCTGCATCCAGCTTCCTGCATCATCTTTCACGAATCCCTTCACCCGGAAAATACCGCCACATTCCGGATCCTGCATTATCTTCGCAACCTGCGTCTTCAATTCATCTGCAGAAATTTTCAATTCCATAAAATACAACGAATCAAAACCTTTTTTCTCATCCAGCTCCATCTTTCGATAATTTTCTGCAACATAACCGCTCTTTAAGATCTTATCAAAATCCTCTTTCGAAAGCTCTGCTCCATCTTTTCTCATGATTTCCCGATCCAGCCTTCGCTTGCACTGAACCTGTTCAAGCGCTCTGTTCAAATGTTCAATTGTATTTTCAATCTGTTCTTTTGTTGCTTCTTCTGCCCTGCTGAGGATGATGCTTCCTGCATTTGCAGCCTCGGACGCAAGCAGATAGTCTGCTTCTTCTGACAATTCCGGCTCCAGTTTTGCGTCAATGATCGTAATCACATTGCCAATCTCATACCACTTATCCAGTGGTTCATCGTGAAGAACGTCAAAAAATTCGTCTACATCATAAATCCCGGACGGTTCAACAATTACTCTGTCATATCCGCACATTCCCATTGCGATCAGTTTCGTCCGGAAACGCCTCCTGTGCGTCTCTTTGTCGCACCCACCGGAAATCATTTCAAGCTCACAGTTATCTCCCATCAGGTCCTGCAAAAGAAGCATATCTACATTTACCGCACCAAAATCATTCTCAAGGATGCCAATGTTCATTCCTTTATCCAGAAGATATTTTGCATATTTTTTAATAAACGTTGTCTTGCCGGAACCTAAAAAGCCGGTGATTAAATCTATTTTTACCATCGCTAATCTTCCCCTTTGATTTTTTAGTTCTTCAAAAATTTTCTGCTGTAATTTTACTTCCTTCTCTCTACTTTTAAGATAATAGCATATTTTTTTAGTTTCTTAAAGGAACTCAAATAAAGAACTCAAACAGAAACTTAAATTTTGAGTTCCTATTTGAGTTCTTTTCATTTTTTCTAAAAAATCATTTTCCTTTTTACTTTTCTTCTTTCTTTATCCCAGCCTTCTCCAGAATCCCGTTCCACATCTGCTCTCGCTTTTTCTCCCGTTCTGCCTTTCCGTCATTCCACTTCTGTATAAATGCCATCTGTTCCAGATCATCTCGCTCTTCCATAAACAGCCTCTCTTTCTTACATTTATTCAGATGAATTATTTCCTGTACCTGACTATTATATGCGTGTCCGCAATGATTCTTTCCACTTTGCACGTTATATTTATAAGCAAGAAAAAAACAGGCATCACCCCCGACACCTGATTTTCTCTCACTTATTCACTCTTTAATTTTCTCTTCTTTCTTCCCCAGATATACATGGACAGTACAATCGCCACGCAATCCGTAAGTGCCTGTCCGTAAATGACTCCGTTTAATCCGAACACTGCATTCAACAGATACAGTAAGGGAATCAGCAGAAGTCCCTGTCGGAGCACCGACAGAATCGTTGCAGGAAGTGCATCTCCAGTAGACTGCATACAGTTCATATTTACAAAAAGGATTCCGATAAACGGTCCGGAAACCATATATGCAGCCAGCATTTTCACGCCATAATATATAACGTCTTTATCGTTAATGAACAGGTGGATAATTGGTTCTCGAAAAAAGAAAAATAATGCCGTCGCCAGGATTCCAACGACCAGACAGCATTTTTTCGTAAAACAGTCCACTTCCATAAAACGTTTCTGATTGCCTGCCCCAAAATTGTAACCCATCAGCGGCTGCACGC
>UMHC01032628.1_pt1 | contig 10730 bp, 10 predicted proteins | sample 1965381 | NCBI WGS metagenome assembly UMHC01 (sample SAMEA4836083, study PRJEB28245) | human gut metagenome | biome: gut microbiome; material: fecal sample | place: Denmark | collected 2008 | reverse complement strand
TTGACACCATGGGAGTTGAAGACATAGAAGAGGAGATATCTTAAAAATCGACTCCACATAAACAAAAGTAAACCGCCAATAGAACTTTCCTAATTAATTTATGGCAATCACGCAATACCTTTGTTGGTACTCAAATTAGAGCATGCACCAATGTATAGGCGCTTTTATAGCACCTACCTAATTTTATGTTAAAAACATTGAATTTAACTATTAATACATACCAACTTTATATTCTGGGGTATGAGATTAACAAAGCCCTTACGACCTTTAAAAATATTTTTGAAAAATTCACCAAGGAAATCCCATGCGCACTTCCCTTGCAGCCTCACAGTACTGATTACACCATGATATGCAACTACCATTTCTACACCTTCGTCACGACCAAAGTGTAACATACTGTTACATCGCATAGTAAGTGATCGTCAGACTCTTTCTTCAAGAATAAGATTCTCTTCATTATAATCACGTTCCTTTCTAAAGAAGAAATCCAAACTGTCCGTAAAGACCAAGGCTCTCTTTTTCACCTCCTTGATCATACGCTTTAACATATTAGCCCGGACATGTGACAGGCACAGTTGGTGTTCAGCCTCCTTAAATGTACAGATCTCAACTCATCTCCCATGAAAACATCTTAACCATTTTTCAAACAGGTTATACGGTACCTTATTTCTAAAACAGAAGGATCGGATGGAATCCTTGTTCGTGACCGCTTCGGATTTGTAGCGGAGGAAAAAAATTTCAGAATTGTTATTGCTCTACATATTAATTGGGTTTTAATTACAGCAACAAAGATCTATATTTCTGTTGAATGATGCTATACGTCATTTTTGGACGCTAACCTTAATTTAGATTAATCCCTTCTATATACATCTCGTGTATATACCTTATTTTTCACATCATCCAATTCCACATCATATCGATTGGCTATAATAGCCGCACTACGTTTTTTAAAGAGATCCAAATCATTAACAACTTCTGACCCAAAGAATGTAGTATTATCCGACAAGGCTGGTTCATAAACAATCACAGTAGCCCCTTTTGCTTTCACTCGTTTCATTATTCCCTGAATAGAAGATTGCCTAAAATTATCAGAATTAGACTTCATCGTCAATCGATAAACACCGATCGTAACAGGATGTTCCCGTACACTACTCCATTCATTCTCTTCCCCGTAAGCATAATAACCCGCCATACGAAGTACTTGATCTGCTATAAAGTCTTTCCTAGTCCGGTTACTCTCCACAATCGCTTCTATCAAATTTTCGGGCACATCCGCATAATTAGCGAGTAATTGTTTTGTATCTTTCGGCAAACAATAACCTCCATAACCAAAAGAGGGGTTATTATAATGGTTTCCGATACGAGGATCCAAACACACACCATTTATGATCGATTGAGTATCCAACCCCTTCATTTCCGCATAGGTATCCAACTCATTAAAATAAGAAACACGTAGTGCGAGATATGTATTTGCGAATAGTTTTACGGCCTCAGCTTCTGTCAACCCCATAAATAAGGTATCTACATTTTCTTTTATAGCACCTTCTTGCAACAGTTCAGCAAAAATATGAGCGGCATCTACCAAATCCGGATCAGACAAATCCGTACCCACGATGATCCGGCTAGGATACAAATTATCATACAAAGCCTTAGACTCTCTCAAGAACTCCGGACTAAAAAGAATGTGCTTTGTATGAAACCTCTCACGCACAGAAATCGTATAACCTACAGGTATCGTACTTTTAATGACCATAAAAGCATTCGGATTATAACGAAGCACCTGTTCTATCACCGCCTCGACAGCGGACGTATCAAAGAAATTTCGCTGGCTATCATAATTTGTCGGAGCCGCTATCACCACAAAATCAGCGTCCTTATAAGCCATCACCGCATCTAGCGTAGCTTTCAAATTCAATTTATGACTAGCCAAATACTCTTCTATGTAATCATCTTGAATCGGTGATTTTTTATTATTGATCAAATCTACCTTCTCAGGAACTATGTCTATGGCTACCACCTCATGATGCTGTGATAACAAAGTGGCAATTGATAAACCAACGTAACCGGTACCGGCCACGGCTATTTTTAACTCTTGAAATGATTTCATCTATTATGCATTTATTTTTTCAATTCATACAAAATTTTATTCCTTACATTTATCCCCTTTACTTTAATACAATAAAATACAGCCAAAACAGTAAATAAAATAGTTCCAATTACAATTTGTATTACCATAGTAAAGAATGGAGATACATTTAAATATTCTATATACAATACGGCATTATACATCACGAGCCCCATACAACAAAAAGCAAGCCCATCTTTCAAATAAATCTTAAATGGAATTTCCTTATATATCATAGTAAATTGCACTAAACAAACCGCAAACTCTGCGAACAACGTACCAACTACAGCACCGATCCCACTATATTTTGGTATCAAACAGTAATTTATTATTAGATTAACCACTGCCCCTATAGTCAATGAAGTAATAAAAACTCGATCCTTACCTTTAGGAATAATATATTGTGTCCTCAACACGCCAGCCCAACCTTTAAATATTATAATAGGACAAAGTATCACTATAAATAATCCACATCGAGCAAACTCATCACCATAAAACCAAGGAGCAAAATTCGGAGCAATTCTCGCTAATATAAATGCCATCAATACACTCATAAACATTGCAAATAACATAATATTATCCATCATATTCCTAGTCTTAATAGTATCGTTTTTGGCATATAAATTAGCCATTCTAGGCATAAGAACAGAATTCAAAGCTAAAATTATCGTATTAGGTATCTGAGTTATTCGCTCTGCATAAGTATAAAAACCAACTTCTTCTTCCGTACTAAAACTTCCTAACATCAATTTATCCATTATATTATATAGACTGACAGCTACAACTGGCAAAAAAAGGACCAGATTAGGTTTAATATGCTTTACAATGCCAGTAAGAGAAGGTCTTCTAAAATTTACATTTGATAACACAAATGGCCATACAGCTAATACAGCCAATAAGCTTCCAACAGAAAGGATTCCTGTATAAATTGATAAATCAGACTGATCTTTTACAAATAAAAAAATCGCAAATACCATTCCCAATCGGACAATTACACTACGGATCGTAGTCAATTTAAACTTTTCTAAACCAAAGCAAAGCCAATTAACATCAAAAATTCCCGATGCAACATAAAAGAATTGCATACAATATATCAATCGATTTTCTTTCACATAAGAAATACAGTAAATAAAATATAAAGCCGTAACAAATAATCCAACCAGTAACTGAAAAGAATAAATTTCCCAAAATGTTTTATCCAAGGTATTTCGATCGTCTCTTATTGCAGCAATCGTTCTATTCCCATAATTGATCACTCCTAACATCACAAAAAGATAAAAATAATTAGCAAGAGCTTGTGTATAAGAATATATACCGATATTGTATGCCCCTAAAACTCTTGACACATAGGGTGCAGTTATAAATGGCAATATGATTACCAATAGTTGATAACATACATTGTACACAAGATTCTTTTTTATCTTTCCTTCCATCACAAATACTCCAAATTCAAAACAACCATTTATAAGATTACTCAAAATGCCCTTTATACTTATTTGGAAGAGTCAACATACTGCCCAATAATAGATTCCCTTCTTTCGAATAATATTTAGCCATTCCATACATAGGTGTAAACGTCATTTCCCCTAAAATTGGCTTACCAAAACTATCATAGAAATCAACTCTTACAAAAGGAAATCCTTTTGACAATATTCGAGCATATTTTATCATCTGATCCAAACAAGCAGGTTTATTAGCCCTACGCATATTACTTTTAGCACCAATATCAAATACATTCCATTCAAGATCATACCATTCAAGAACAAGTTCCGACTCCCTGTTAAGGCAAACCAACACACACTTTGGCTCTCCATTAAAACAATATACCTTATAATCTTCCGGAAGTCCTCTTTCACTAGTTTCAATAAACTCTTCAGCAATAATACGAGGTGTCATTTTTGAATAATGAGGCTCATAAGTATTGGTACCATAAACAGAATGAAGCCATTTATTTAAAGAAATATCAGCAGAATGAATATCTAATTCATCTTTATTAAAGCATACAATATTATACTTACAACCATGTGTACATTTAATCACAAACTTTTTAGGAAATCGATTCCACTCTATATCCTTCACATCAGTATAGACACCATATAGCTGAGGCATTAATTCCATGAGACCTAAAGAGCCAACATATTCTCTAAGCTCATATTTATCAGCACATTTAACTACTATAGGCTTTTGCCAATACAAGGCAAGCCAGCATATTTTTTCATTAAAACCCTGAGGGTTTACTAAATCCAAACTCGTTCCAAATATTCTATAATATTTCTGCTTAACATAAAATACAGGAGACAGTTGTTTTAAAATTCTAGAAAATAAAAATTTAATTTTACCAAACATTAGATTAATTATTTAATATAAAAAACAAATGCAAGAGTTGTACTAGTATAAATTCAATCGGGTACTTGCATTATTACTAAAAGAGTCAGCATCCAGATGTTTACAATAGGGAATTTTTTCTTTTATCAAAAAACCCAAGTATAGAACAATAAACATCAAATTTAGTGTATACACTTCTGACAAGGACATAAAGAAGAATACAGCAAATAGCAAAAACACTATATTCTTGACCCTCAAATCCAAACAAAACAACATTGATTTAATTGACTTCCAAACAAGTAAAAAACAAACCAACAACAATATGATTCCTCCCATAAGTAATATCTGAAGAATAATATTATGAGCATTAAAAGAAGAACTTCCTATCTCAATATATCTATTATTGTTTTCAACAGCCCCATAACCTATAAGAAATGATTTTTCAATCATATTAATAGCACTATTCCAAATTATAGTTCGAGTAGAAAATGTTAAATCCTTTTTTAAAACGACTTCCACTAAATAGGCAAATTTATTTTGTATTTGATACACAACTATCAAATAGTGGATCATAAACACAGTGATGGCCATGGCAACTAAAATAAAATTGTATCCCCGATGAATAGAATGTACAATCTTCCCCTGTGTATCTTTAGGCAATACAAAAAACAAATAGCCAATAGTAAAAAAGAAACATCCAACAAGCGATGTAGCAGACTGATACACAAATTCACAACCCCACATGCATATAAACAACAGAAAGACTTCCTTATTTTTTTTATTCAAATAAAAGTTTTTCAAAAAAACGAACACTATTGAAATCATATAAAACGGTATAACCTGATTAGATACTCCTAAGAAGTAATACGATTTATCTATACCTGAAAATTGAGAATTAAAAAAATACAATCCATTGGGATAAAGAAAGGTAAGAATAGTATTAACTAAAATCAATGACATCCCAAAAAAAGAAGTTCCAATAAAGAATAATCGCCTGCTCATCCTATAAAAAAAGCAATAGAAACATATCAGAGAATAAGACCTCTCAAAATTCAAAAGAAAATTTCCCAAGTTTCCCGCATTCTTCATCGTTACAAATAGAAACAGGAAAAAGAACAACAGAATCAACCACAGTAATTCATTTTTTCTAAAAAATACAAAAAATACAACTATTGAACAGACACAAATCACATGATGTATATATCGAATATAGTTATATGCAGAGGTAAATGTGATAAATTCAGGACATAATAAAGCGAACTGTATTCCCCAAAAAATCACATGCCACATAAGTTTATTGATAAACTTCCGTTTCAAAACGATGTTCATAAATCCAATTTAAATATCAGAATATTATCTTTTTATATAAATTCAATATGGACTCTATTAGAGTTGTACTAGAAAACCGATTTATAGAATCCAGATATCCTCTATCCAATAATATTTGCATATCCATCTTATGCTCCATAGCATATTCAATACGCCCAGCCAAACTTTCCGGATTACCTTCCTCGTACAACAAGCCATTATAACCATCCTCGACAATCTCTAATGTCCCACCTGTATTAGCTCCAATAACAAGCATTTTAGCCAACATATTCTCTACAGTAACTCGTCCAAAAGCTTCCTTTTTTGAACAAGTCAAACCTATATCACATTGTCTTCGCAACTCCCTTAAATCATCATGATGCTCTAAAATGCAAATTTTTTGTTCTAGCTCATGCTCTTTTACATACGATTTCACATATTCCAAATACTCCTTCGTTTCTCCTTGTCCCACCAAAGTCAATAAAACAGTATCAATACCACGTTGCATTAATAACTCTACAGCCTTTATCGCATCCATTTGGCCTTTTTGAACAGAAATTCTCCCTGCCAAAAGCATCCTAGTTACCGGAGATTCAAATCTTGTAACATCTTCCAGTTTATATTTTTCAACCGGAACTCCATTATATACAAGATCCATTTTACGCCCCAAGAGAGGCTCAAATTTAGCCTGTACATCTTTTGATATCGCTATAACAGATGAGGCCCTTGCAACCAATCGATATACATACTTTTCACGAAACAACTTTTTACCCAAATCAGCTTCCATGAATTGACGAATATGCCATACATATGGAATCTTCAATTTTTGTGCGATCTCTGCACCAATACTACTATCTAATCCATTTATATGGATAATGTCAATATTCTCCGATTTAAGAACCTTTTCTATTTTTCTTTTCTGTATAGAATTACAGATACTTTTCACAAAGAACTTCACTTGCGTCATCGGAGTTTTTTTGTTCAAATCCATTCGCATCCCATATAATGGAGCGACTATAAATTTTATCTTCCCTTCTGCAATTCGCCCCTCTAAATTCCTCGTATTGGCAAGAACGACAACAACTTCAATTCCTCGACGCAACATTTCATCAATGATATTATACATGGAAAGAGTTGCCCCATCGCTATTGGTAATGCTATAATGCGCAAAAAAACAGACTTTCATAATGCATCCTTAATTTTTTCAAAACATACGTACTCATCCAATATATCTATCGCCATTTCCTTCTTACCGGTAAAAGTATTGTATATTTTCGTACAATCACTTATCAACATGTCCCGTTCACTAGTAATATCACACTTATCATACAGCGCATTAATAGGATATACACTTAGATTTCCATTTTTAGATTCTACAATCTTTAATATAGAAAATGTAACTTTATAAAGAGACATTCTTTCTTTATCAAAATAGAAATGTAATAACACCGAATACTCGGGCAAATTTTCTCTTACTAAATAAAGAGAACTAGGAGATATGCTGAAATTACCCAACGAATAGGCAACTAAACAGCCTTTATCTACGAATTTCTGAACGACATGGGGGTGATTTCCTACTATAGCATCCGCTCCTGCACGAACTATTAAATCTACAATATATTCCGTGTATGCTCCGACCTTAACATTGAATAAGCCACCGGAATGTAAACAAACAATAACATAGTCGGCTTCACACCTTGCTTTTTCTATATCAGATTTAAGCCGTTCTAAATATCTTGGATAGATGTCATCCTCTAATAAATCATCTGATTTAGGAAGATTTTTCAACATGCCAAGTTTCTTTTTGATTCGCATTCGCTGCTCTAAAGTAGTAATCTTTCGTATGTATCGAGAAAGTTTACTACGAATACCCGGTGTATTTAATGTCTTTTTAAATTTCAGCCACTCACGTTCTTGCGACTTCAATACATTAACATAGAACTCTTCATCTTCTTTGAATACAATCCCATTCTCTACTACATTTGTTCCATACGTATAAGCTATTAAAGCAATCTTCTTACCCCCCAACTCCAAAAGTTCATAAGAAGTTCGTTCTTCTTTACTCCTATAAGTTCCAAAATGCTTTATTCCATACTGATCCAATAGATCCAATGTCCTAATCAACCCTTCGGTTCCGCGATCAAGACAGTGATTATTGGCCGTACTTACATAATCGATACCAGCACTTTTCATTGAACATACAAAACGATCCGGAGTATTAAATGAATACACGTCATTCGTATATCCGGCCTCCTCCCCAGCAAATACAGTCTCCAAATTACCAACAACAAGATCTGATTCCCGCAACTTATCCTTCACTCCATGAAAAACAAAGTCAAAGTCATATTTTTTATCAGATCTAGAAGCACTCAATAAGGGACGTTCGCACATTATATCCCCGGTAAAACTTATTTTAGATTTTTATCGATTTGACTTAACCAATTGAAGAATAAACTTTTAGCGAATTATTTGAGAAATAGAGGTAACGATTTAGCAACCGTGCGAATTTTTGCGTTTTGCGTTGCTATGCTGTCAAATAACTCCTTCAATGGCAAATATAATATCTTTTTCCGAAAGTACGAACTATCGGCGGCAATTTTATAAAATCGGCTTACGAAAAAAAGAAAGTGCCGAAAAAGGAAAATCATTCATCCCATGTGTAAGTTGTAATGTTAAGTATGTTACTTTGTCATTTTGTAAAAATTCCATAGGTATCTAACTTTTCGTCTAACCCTATTATTCCTTTTGGTGCTTCAAACCTCCAGCTATATCCATATTTCTTATCGAGATAATCGAAAACTATTTGATTTCTTTTTACTATGTGGGAATAACTTAAGATTGTTAAACGCTGTGATTTATCTTGTAAACTTTCTTTTGTGTACCACGATACTGTAAGTCCGTATTTATCCCAAAAATTGTCTTTCAGAATATTGTTTTCTTCCTTTTTTGAAAGGATTAGGCTTAATCGTGGTGTATGAATACTAAAATCTGACAATATAATCTTTAAATCTATATTGTCATTAACAAAAATTACGGTATCTACATGCTCAAGACCAACACAAGAAAATGTTAAATGATATTTTCCTTTTTGTAGACTGTCTATTTTGAAATAGCCCTCTTTATCTGCCACCCAACTACGCTTTGGTATCTCTTCAATTTGAATACAAGTACCAGCACTTAATGGGGATTTTGTTACTTGGTTAGGAACTATGTATTCTTCTATAAATGTTCTTCCGATGATAGAAAAGCACCTTTGTGCTTTTCTATCATCAACTTGTAGCGGCTTTTCTTGTGCAATATTCATTTGATACCAGACCTTACGTTCCCATTCATAAACAGCAAATCTTTCATCATCCATATTACCAGCTTCATTAACATAACTTCTAATACTCGGTACAGAAGGATATTTTGATTGTATTATGTCATCTACTAAATACCCACACAATCCTTTTAATTCTTTAAACATAAACCCTTGAAACATCAGGCTTATATATTCCTCATTATCATGTAAGTACTGCTTGTACGCTTTGTATGCGTCAGATTTCATATAGTCAGAAGCTTTGTTACTGACATTGGGCTTTTCCAATTCCTCTTTCAATGCTTTTTCCAATCGCTTGTATTCGGTAGAATCCTGTATGCTATACCAATAATGCTCTTTAGGTTTAGTTGTTAAGTCTATCCATGCTTTGGCTTCCCAATAATCGATATTCATTTGGGCAGAATCCCGTTGTTTTGGGGGCAATTCATAATATAAAGAATCTTTTTCCCATTCTTTGAATAATGCGTCAAGCGAATCGGATTTCTCTTTCATGAGTTGTTTATATATATCGAGAAGTTCTTTGTTAGAATGGGATGTAATTTGGAAAGCTCCGCTTTCTAATCTTGCGTTAACCGTAGGGCTGGATATAACAGAATCTTTGAATGTAAATGCAATTTGTTTCCCGATAGCTTTTCCGGTTTCCACAGCCCATTTGTTAAGTTTATGTTTACTGATTTGTCCGTTTATTACATATTTTCCAAAAATGTCAGTATCTAATTTTAGTCCAATGAAATCCTTAACTGTTACTATTGGATTTATAGATAAACTATCTTTTTGTCTGTTAATCACATGATACCAACCGTTTTCACGATGTTTATCTTGGTAGTTTGAATAACTTGGTAAACAAATAAACACCAACAATATTTCTAATAAAATTTTAGTTTTCATATTCAACCCTTGAAATAAATTTTTATGACAGTTGCAGTGATTATCAAGATAATTGATACAACAAAAAGTGAATTTTTGACTTTCTTTTTCTTCTGAAACAAATTAGCAATGCAAGCGGAAATCAAACCTAAACGAGCTACTGTTGAATCAATAGTAATATCATCAATGATGATAGGTGTAATAGCCCATATTGCAATAATAATCATTGAAATATTGGTAATAAAATAAAGCAACCTTTCCATAAATTATTTACGAATTAAATAATATATTGATATTCCGATAATAGGGAATAATAGAACAATCAAGGCATATAGTATTTTGTTCCCTTGTGTGCTTTTTGTGCATACAATATTATATAGTACAGCAACATCCAGCAAGTATAAATAAAAGACTTATATCCATATCTAAATTTTACAGTTTGGTATTGAGTTTTATTTTTTCTATTTTTTTCTGCAAATATACAAAAAGTGCCCTTCACAAAGGATTATGAACGGCACTTTTTTATTGAGATTCAAAGATATGCGATATTTATAACTTGATGCCTCCTTTTTTCCTTTGCGGCTGCATGGGTCGGCGAATGTTCTGTCTTAACTTCTCGAACTGTTCCTTGAACCACTCGGCAATGGGCTTTCGGTCGATGGCAAGAACCAATTTAGCCCCGTCCGTGGGGTCTTTCACGACTTGAAACCCTGCCCTTTCGGTCGTGAATTTCCGTCCGTATTCCTCCGAGTAGAGTTCCCCTGCATACTCCAACGGTTTTCCCTT
>UMHC01046569.1_pt1 | contig 10793 bp, 16 predicted proteins | sample 1965381 | NCBI WGS metagenome assembly UMHC01 (sample SAMEA4836083, study PRJEB28245) | human gut metagenome | biome: gut microbiome; material: fecal sample | place: Denmark | collected 2008 | reverse complement strand
TCGAGCATGTGTCGAAGAAGCTTTTCGCCTCCCCGAAGCCGGTCATCAACCGTCCGCCGTTCAGCTTGTGCCCACGTTGCGGCCGGCCGCTGTGGGCGCGTGAGGGCGTAACCCCGCTCGATGAGATCAAGCATGCGCTCAAAGTGGACCCGCACCCATGGTGGTGCCCGGTCTGCGGCCAACGGTTCTCGTACGACCATACGACGGAGAAGGGCGTTGACATATGGAGCATCAGATGCACGGCCAAGTTCAGCGCCCGCGAAACGCTCCGCGACATCGATTCGATGATCGCCTTCGACCAGCCGGCGCTGCAGCTCGAGGCGACGAAGGGAGGCGACGATGGTCAATCCAAGTAAGTCGAAAGGTACGAAGATGGAGACGAACACGGTCCGCTACCTCTCCTGGGCGCTGCAGGACGAGAGGATCGACCGCATGCCGCTCCATGGTGCCAAGGACGTCGGCGACATCTCCGGCGTCCTGTTCCACGGTGGGAAGGTGTGCGTCGAATGCAAGGACACGAAGAGCCCGCTGTATGCCGCGCATTGGCTGGAACTGCTTGACGAGATGGGCAACGCGGACGCCGAATACGGCGTGCTCATCCAGCATGCGAAAGGCCAGGGAGTCGACATCAAGTCGATGGGATGGCAGATGGCGATCATGACGCGCGACATGCTGGACGCCTACACGGCTCCGTATGCGTCGACGGCGATCCCGGAAGTCGTCCAGACGGTCGCGAGGGAGCTCCCCGGCACGGAGCGTACGCTGCGCGGCCGGCGCGGGGCTCTCGTGTGGATCCCGCTGTGCCTCTGGACTCTGCTGGTCAACGACCTGCAGCCTCTCGGTCCTGATGGAGGTGATGAATTATGACCGCCGTCGAACTGGCAATGGAGATGGCGAGGCGCGCCGAGGACCAGCTGACGCAGGCGGAGATCCTGCTCGACACGAAGTCCTTCGAGTCAGTGACCACTCTGGCTGACTGCTACACGCGTCTCGCGCTCGCATACCGTGACATCGCCATGTTGCAGTCACGTGACGCGTCACGTGACGCGACTGATGGTGACGTCACTGAAGACGAAACGTGACGCGGTGATGCGCCACGTAAGAGGAACGGTATGCCGTCCGCAACCGGACATGGACGGCATACCCATTCAAAAAACGTTCCGGGGGGGGGTGAGCGCCGATGGCCGTCGGATACGCGAAGCTGTCCAACGATTTCTGGCGTGACGACGACATGCAGGACCGTCTCGACGAGGATCCACGAGCGCTGTGCATGTACTTCAACGCACTCAGCTACGCCAGCGACAATCTGACCGACGGATGGCTCTCGCACCGCGCCCTCAAGCGCCTCGGCATCGATGGAAGCATCGCCGGAACGCTTGAACGGTGGGGCCTCTTCGAACGCGTCTCAGGGCGCGACGACGGTTGGCAGATCGTCGCCTACACGTCCGAGCAGACGCCGGCCGAACGCGTGCGCGAACAGGCGCGGCTGCATGCCGAGAGACAGAAGCGGTACCGCGAGCGCAAGGCGCGTGACGCGTCACGTGACGATTGCGTGACGGATAACGTGACGAGCCCTAACCAAAACCAAAACCAAAACCAAAACCAAATTAATTCTTCTGACGAAGAATTAATAATCCCTCCCAAACCCTCCCTTGCGTTCGAACAGTTCTGGTCGGTCTATCCGAACCACGACTATCCGGACGACGCTCTGAGGGCGTTCAACGCGATCATGCACAGGACGCAGGAGCGGCCGCAGCTCGCGGCGCTCATCGGCGGCGCGCAGGCGCTCGCGGCGAACGTCGAGCCGAGGTTCTGGCCGAACGCGTCCAAGTGGCTGCGTGGCGGAGGTTGGAAGAATTCCGCGCGTCCGCATTCGGCGCGGCCGTCAAAGGCGCAGTCGAACGCGGAGTTCAACGCGCGGTTCATCGCCGAAATGGCCAAGGAGGACGAATGCTGAAACCCAAGGAGGCCGCCCTGGTGCTCGCGAAGATCAATGCACACCACGGCAACATGCAGCTGGACCGGCTCTCGGTGCAGACGTTCCATGAAGAGTTGCGCCGTGATGCGACGCTCCAGGAATGCATGGAGGCGGTGAGGCGCTTTTACTCGCAGCACTCCGGCGACTGCTGGTGCCGCGCCGGCGACGTGAACGCGGAGATCCGCCGCATGCGCGCCGAATCGAAGCCGAGCGAGGCTCAGATCGAGAGGGAGATGGTCGAGCTCGGCGTCGACTCGGGAGGCGCCGACGCCGTCTGGATGTACCGGCGCATGCGCTTCAAGGGCATAGAACCCGACAGGGCGGCCCGCACGGCGTTGACGACGCGTAGCCCGCTGTTCATACAGCCCGCGGCGCCAAACACGCAGGAGAGGCGTTCCAGACGCCCTGAAAGGGCATTAGCCGGAGACCTGCACGACATCATCGGAAAGGAAACGAAATGACAGACAACAACGAAACAAGGATCCTGCTCGACCCGCCGCTCCCGCCAGCGTCACCGAAGAAGACGAGGAAGCCGCACAGGCCGTACGCGTTCGCCTCGGCGATCATCATCCTCGCGTTCATGATCGTCGTCCTGAGCGCCTGCGCCGCGCTCTCCGGACTCTGCGTGATGTTCGCCTTCAACCACGCGATCGGCTGGGAGATCGTCAGAGTCGGCATCGGAGGGCTGATCGCGTCCTTCTGCCTCATCGCGCTCGCCACCGTGTCGGCATTGATCGAAGGGATGGCACGCCAATGAGCGGATCCACGAAGGAAGACAAGCGCGTCGAATCCGTCGCCGTCGAACTGTGGGCGCACAACTGGGCCATCCCGACGCAATCCGAGGACGCCACCATGGAGGAACGCCTCGAAGCGTGGAACAACGAACCGAACTGGGTACGGTCCGGCTTCATGGCGCAGGCAAGACGCGCCGTGGCCGCCGCCGACAGGTCGACCAGTCCGGACGATCTGACCGACGGATACCACACGATGGGCGAACTGTACCGGCAGCGCATGCTCTGGCACGCCATGTTCGTCGACGCGGCCACCCGCACAGGAACGTACAAGTGCGTCAAGAGCCGACGCCACCACGACGGGGAGCCGTGCTTCGGCGGCGGATGGTTCATCGTCCAGACCGTCATCGACGGCCACGTCGTCGCCCAGCACTACGAGGAACGCTACTGGAAGCTGTTCCACTGCAGGGAGGAAGACACCGCGCTCGCATGGGACGGATCCACCCCGCAACAGGAAGGCGACATGATCCAGCGCCACCTCGAGGGGGCGGACCGATGAAGGGCAGCGTGGTTCTAATCGCATACCAGGACGACGGGTGCAACACCCTCACGTTGAAGAACGCGAAGAGGCTTGAAGACATGCTTTCCGAAGGATGGAACGTGGTACGCGTCGACGTGATGCCGGGACTCGGCGGCAAGGGTAAGTACGAGGTTGACGGGAACGTGTGTTTTGAGCCTTCGCTTCCGCCCACGCTCGTCTACATCCTCGCAAAGGACGACTCCGCGCCCGCCGCGCCGTCGGATAGCGACTTCATGGAAAACATCGAACGGATGAAACGTCGCCTTGAAGAGGACGTCGAACTGCTGAAGCCGCTCCGCGAACTGCACGGCGACCACGGCCATATCCGTGCGGCCGGCAGCTGCTTGGAAGGAGCCCTCTGGAACATCGAAACGATTCTGTCGGATGGAGACTGAGATGAGCGGGTGGAGGGACATGGCCGCATGCGTCGGCTGCGATCCGGAGATCTTCTTCCCACCGCCGAACGACAAGACGGCCGTAAGGCAGGCGCAGGCGATCTGCGGGGAATGCGCCGAGGACTGGCTCCGACGACTCGAATGGCTCCGCAAGGAAGGCATGCCGACGCTCCGCCGGATCGCATACCGGCAGGTGCGCCTCGACGTGCCGGCAGCGAGGGGAGCGAAAAGCGCGTTCCCCTGCACGCCGCTCAACATCGAGGCGCAGCAGGCGTACGCGGCGGCCGAGACCCACTGCCAGCTGCTCGCCGGCAGACTCGGCATGAAGCCCTTCGGAACCGACCGGCTCGGACGCCGACGCACGCTGAGGCAATGGACATGGCTGCTGCCGATGCTCGAACACTACATGCCACGCCTGCTCGAACTGCCCGACGCCCTGGAATGGCAGCACGACACCGTCAAGATCTGCGAGCGCGTCGCCGCCCAGGCCACACGGCGGGAGGAACGGCGACTGGTCGGCATCTGCCCGGAATGCCACGCGTCCACGGACGTCGACGGCGCCGAGATACGGACGCCCATCTACGCCGAGCATGGAGCCGACTACGCCGTCTGTCCGGTCTGCGGCTCGTTCCTCACGCTCAGCTCCGTCAGGCTCGAATATCTGAAATCGGCGGGCATGCTGCACATCACAAGGACACGCGGCGACGCCGCAAGATGGGTCACGGAGAACTGCGGGGTCCACGTTACCGGCAAGGACCTCGACAATTGGGCGCGACGCGGCTTCCTCCATCCGAAAAAAGTCGAGGGACGCTACTGGGAGTGGAACATCGAGGAACTCATCAAGGCGGTCCGCGAAAAACGTTCCGCCGATTGACTGAGCCGAAAACGTGCTACACTGTCGTGTGTCAAGAGACTGCCCCGGAGGCCATACGCCGAAGGGGCGGTTCTCGTATTCAGGCCCCTGTAGCTCAGCTGGCAGAGCAGCGGTCTTTTAAACCATGGGTCCACGGTTCGAGTCCGTGTGGGGGCACAATCGAAATCACCAGACGCAGGGAGACGGACATGGCCGGAATGCGCATTCCACGGAACATCACCTTCGACCAAGGCCGGGGAGTGTTCATAGACGGCCTTCCCGTCATCTACCCGATATCGGACATCGGGCCACGGTACGAGCCGGTCCAGGACGGGCCGGGAATCGTGTGGATCCCCTTCTACGCCGAATCGCTCACGGTCAGGTCCGAATACGCCCACCCCCGGAGCGACCCGCATATGGAGGCGCCCATATACAACATCTCACGGAAGGCCCCATATAAGGCCGCCCATACGGGCCGTCATACGGGGCGCATGTAGAGAGACTGGAATGGAGGCTGGGCATGGCGCAGGCTCAAGGCCGGTCCAAGGCCAACCCAAGGCGCAGCAATGGAGCCGCCAGAAGGCGCATCAAGCAAAGATGGCTCGCCATCGAGCATCCGCCGATCTGCCGCTTCTGCCATCAGCCGATCGACATCATGCTCAAATGGCCGGATCCATGGAGCTTCACCATCAATGAGATCAAGCCGGTCAGCAAAGGCGGTTCACCATTCCAGTTCGACAACACCGAACCGATGCATCTGCACTGCAACTCGAAGCTCAAGGACCATCCGAAACAATACTTCGCCGATTCGGCCGGAAAGACCGGGAAAAAGCCGGTTCCGGTCTCGAGACTGCCGATCACCAAAAGCCAGGACTGGTGAGCTCCGCCCCGAGGCCGGGGCGTTGCCCTCCCCGCCCCGGCCGAGGCACCCCAGAAGGCCAGTGCCCACATCCCCCCGCGTCCGAGGTCGGTTTTCCAAGAGTCACGCCCACCGCCCCCCACAGGGCCTCTCAGGGCGCTTTCCAGGGCTCGATGCACCGCTTTTGGCCCACTCGGCGGCAGGCCTTTTACATGCGATCCCCGCCGTTTTATCCATGTCACAAAATTAGATAGACAACTACAGAAAACAGTAGTAATATTGTATACATGGATAAACACAAGAAATGTGTAGAGTGCGGAAGGTTCGTCCGTAACTCAGAAAAACCAAGGCGGCCGCGCAGATTCTGCAGCGCGAGGTGCAGACAGCGCTACTGCCGTGCCAACCGCATCCCCATGGAGCTCCGTCGCCTCGATCGTTGGGCCCGGGCCGATGGGAAAAGGCCGATCATGCCGAATGGAAGGCCGGCATCGAGCACAGATCCGGACACCTGGACCACCTATGAGGCGTGCCGATCAGGATCCGGAGATGGCTTCGGCATCATGCTCGGCGATGGCCTGGCATGCTGGGACTTCGACCACTGCCTCGATGCAGATGGCGATCTGATCGAGGATGGCGAGGCAGCGCGCATCGTGCCGTCGCTGCTCGATGAGGCCGTCTGGACCGAATCGAGCGTGTCCGGCATCGGCCTGCACATCTTCGTCAGGTCCACCGATCCGAGTTTCAAGCGTCCGGGCGTCGAATTTTACTCGCACTCCCGCTTCATCCGCACCACCGGAAAGAGGTGGCCGAGATGACCACCGTGATCCGCAACCAAGGGACAAGCGCTGAGGTGCGCAGGCGCCTCGCAGAGGAAGGCAAACCGGTCCTGCTCGCATTCAGCTGCGGCAAGGACTCGATCGCCGCATGGTGCGCCATGAGGGACGAGGGCATCGACGTCATTCCGGCGTATCTCTACTACGTGCCGGGACTGACATGGATCAACGAGGAACTGGACTACTTCGAACAGAAGTTCGGCACCCGCATCCGCAGGTATCCGCATCCGTCGCTCTACCGATGGCTCAACAATTTCGTCTACCAGGCTCCGGAGAGACTCCGGTACATCGAGGCGGCACAGCTACCCACACCCACATACGAGCAGACGTGGGATCTGATCCGCGACCACCTCGGACTGCCGAAGGGCACATGGTGCGCCGATGGCGTCCGCGCCGCCGACAGCATCCAGCGCCGCGGCGCTTTCGTCCGCTACGGATATTGGCGCCATTCCTCGCGCAAGGTCAGCCCGATAGGCGACTGGCTCAAGGGCGAGGTCATGGACTGCATCGAATCCCATGGCCTCAAGCTGCCGGTCGACTACGAATGGTTCGGCAGGTCCTTCGACGGCATCGACAGGCGTTTCACGGAAGTGCTCAAACAGCGCGACCCCGAAGACTTCGAGGTATTGCGCAGCTGGTTCCCGCTCCTGGAGGCCGATCATGTCCGCTAAGAACTTGAATTTCGGCGGCGGCGTGAGCTTCGGCCGCAAGAAGGCCAAGAAGCCGGCCGGCATGGATGGCATGACCGAGCTGGAGAGGCGCGAGGCCGAGGCATACCGAGCGAGGGCGAAGGCCGAGCGCAAGCGCTTCGTCGCTGCGACCGACAGCGAATTCTGGATCTGCCTCTGCTTCCCCAGCGCCGAGTATATCGGCCGATGGCATGAAGCCTTCGGCTTCGGCGAGGACCATGCGATCCTCAACGCGGCAGATGTCGTCGGCTCGCTCGACGGACTCGGCGAGGCGTCGTCAGTCGCGTTCGGCGGCGGAGTGAGCTTCGGCGGATTGCGTTTCGGCGCGGAGAAGACCAAGGACCCACTCGCCGACGTCACCTACACGGGCGACCTCGAGGCCGACTGCTTCCTCGAGCTCTCGATCCTGCATGAATGCCTCATGAAGGCGCGCGCTCCGGAAAGGCCAGCCGACCCGACCGACAGCGAACATTGGTTCGTGCTCGCCTTCGCAGACAGGGACGCGAAGGACGCGTTCCTACGTGCGCATGGGCTTACGAAACTTGGCGACAAATACATGGATGGCGTCGCCGTCGCCAGAAAATTCGGCGCCTCGATCTGATTGGAGGTGAAACATGCGCAATGCGCTCAGCCGAATCGGCACCGCCGTACGGAACGTGGCGGGACGCGTGAGGAACGCGCTCAGCCGACGCTCCACGTCCGCTTCGGGCGGCCGCACCAGCGGATCCTGATTTTCCGAAGCGATTCAGACCATGGCCGTCCATAGTGGCGGCCTTTTCCATTGGAGGGGAACATGAGCAACTACGTGCAGGGCGAGTTCGACTTCACCCGCCAGGCGAGATCCCGCAGCGCGAGCCGCACGAGCGGTTCCTGATGTGAAACGGAGGCGGCACGATGACGGTCGAACAACCCGACCTTCCGGCAGAGGTCGAATGGCCCAAACAGACGAAACGATGGTGGAAGGCACTGCCATCGACGCCGGGCGCCGACCAATGGACGGAAAGCGATTGGGAATACCTCATGACCACCGCCCTCGTGCACGCCGCCGTCTGGGGCAACGGCGACTTCACGCTGCTCGGCGAACTCCGGACAAGGGAGGCTGCCTACCGCATCACGCCCGCGGCGCGCAAGACCGCCATCAAGACGGACGACGAACCGCAGGAAGAGCACAAGGCGACGCCCCTCGACATGATCGCGCAACGAAGACTGGAGATGCATGGCAAGAAAACTCAAAGGCGTGCAAGAGCCTAGCTTCTCCGCCATCCCACGGCACTCCGGCTCGGAAGGGCCACTCGCATGCGACCTCGCCGCCGGATACGACATGCCTCCGGATCCATGGCAGCGCAAAGTCATGGAAGGATGGCTCGCGACCCTCAAGAGCGGCAAATGGGCGGCCGGAGACGTCGGCATCAGCGTCCCACGCCAGAACGGCAAGAACGGCATCCTCGAATTCTGCGAACTGTACATGGCCGCGATCCTCGGACTCAAGATCCTCCACACCGCGCACGAGGTCAAGACGTGCCGCAAGCACTTCATGCGCATGAAACACTACTTCGAAAACGCGCGCAAATATCCGGAACTCGCCGCCATCGTCCAATCAATCCGAAGCACCAACGGCCAGGAGGCCATCTACCTCACGAACGGCGGCAGCATCGAATTCATCGCACGCTCCAAGTCGTCCGGCCGTGGCTTCACCGTCGACGTCATCGTCTGCGACGAGGCGCAGGAGCTGACCGACGAGCAGATGGAGGCCATGCAGCCGGCCATCTCATCCGCTCCGTCCGGAAACCCGATGACCATCTACGCCGGAACGCCGACACCGCCAACATCGCCCGGAACCGTGTTCGCACGACTCCGCAAAGAGGCCCACAGCGGCAAAAGCCGCCGCCTCTGCTGGTTCGAATGGGGCGTCAAGGAAATCGGAGACGTCGAGGACCGCAAACGGTGGGAGGCAACCAATCCAAGCCTCGGCATCCGCCTGCTGCCAAGCGTCATCGAATCGGAAGTTAAGAAATTCAGCCCGGACGGCTTCGCCCGCGAACGCCTTGGCTGGTGGGACGAGACGGCCGACAGGTCAAGCGACATCGACCTCAAGAACTGGGCCGCATGCCGCACCACGACACCGGCGACGAAAGGCTACGCGGCGTTCTGCGTCAAATTCAGCCCGGACGGGCGCCACGTGTCGCTCGCCGCATGCCGGAAGCCGCCGAAGGGATCCGAACTCAAACCGCACGTGGAACTCATCGAATACAAGACCATGAGCTCCGGCACCGACTGGATCGCCGACTGGATGACCGGCGAGAACGCGCAGGGCGCGACGAGATGGCGCGAAAGCCTCGCGATCGTCGTCGACGGCCGCGTCGGAACAAGCGACCTCATCAACAAACTCATCGACCGCAAGGTATCCAAGCGGGTCATCTGGACGGTAGGCGCCGGACAGATGCAGGACGCCGTGGCGATGTTCGAGCAGGGCATCAACTCGCATCTGCTCACGCAATACGGGCAGCCGGCCCTCGACGAAGGCGTCGGACACGCGTTGCACAGGGAAATCGGAAACAACGGAGGCTTCGGATACGAGTCAAGCTCGGAAAACGTGGACGTCACGCCGGTCGAGGCCGTGGCGCTCGCGTACTGGGCGGCGCGCACGTCGAAACGCAATCCAGGAAGGCACGCTAAGGCGGTGGCATTATGAGCGACGAGATCACACCACAACTCCAGCAGATCCGGCCTAGCGGACTGCCGGAGGAATGCATGGCGGACATCGACGTCATGCTCCAGAAATGGCAGAACAAGCTCGGCCGGAACCAACTGCGGAGCAGATACTACGACGGTCGCCAGAATCTGAAGAACCTCGGCATCGCGGTGCCGCCAACGCTCTCCAAGGTCGACGAGGTCGTAGGATGGCCCGCCAAGGCGGTCGACGCGCTCGCCAACCGTGTCGTCTTCGACGGCTTCGTGAGCACCGGAGACGACCGCGATCCTTTCGGACTCGACGAGGTGTTCGAGGCCAACGACTTCACGGTGGAACTGCCGAAGGCGATCCGCAGCGCGCTCAAACACTCATGCTCCTTCGTGTGCCTCCGGTCCGGCGACACGTCGATCGGCGAACCCGAGGTGGTCATCACCTTCCGCAGCGCGCTCTACGCGACCGGAATCTGGAACATGGCGACACGCTCGCTCAGGGCTGCGATGGTCGTGCAGGACATCGACGACGCGCAGGCCGAACAGGGCATCATGATCCCGACCGACGTGATGCTCTACGAGCCCGGATACAACATCCGCATCCTGCGCACCGACGCCGGATACGTCGCATCCGACCCAATGCCGACCGGACTGGACCACGTGCCGGTCTGGCTACTCGCATACCACAGCGACCTCGACCGTCCATTCGGACGCTCCCGAATCAACCGCGAGGTGATGAGCATCACCGACCAGGCCGCACGAACCATGCTCCGCATGGACATCGGCGCCGAATTCTACAGCGCGCCACGCGCCGCCCTCATCGGCGCCGAGCCTCCGGTCGACAAGGATGGCAACCCCATCACGGGATGGGAGGCGGCAATCAGCCACCTGCTCGTCATCAACGCCGACGAGGACGGCGTGAAACCGTCCATCCAACAGCTCTCGCAGATGACCATGCAGCCGCACAGCGACCAGCTCCGCGTGCTCGCCGCACGCATGAGCGGCGCCACCGACATCCCGATGGCGAAGCTCGGCGTCATGACCGACAGCGGCCCAAGCAGCGCCGACGCCATCGCCGCCGGCGAAAGCGACCTCGTCATCGAGGCGAAGAACACGTGCGACGCGTTCGGCGTGCAACTGCGCAGAATGGCGAGGGACATCGCCCTGCTCAAGAACGGCGACGACATCGACGA
>UMHC01006558.1_pt1 | contig 10803 bp, 12 predicted proteins | sample 1965381 | NCBI WGS metagenome assembly UMHC01 (sample SAMEA4836083, study PRJEB28245) | human gut metagenome | biome: gut microbiome; material: fecal sample | place: Denmark | collected 2008 | reverse complement strand
CCGCCGACCTCTGCCGCCCCCGCTCCTGGATGAACGCCGCCGTCCCCTGGACACTGCCCTGGGGCTGATAGGTCACCGGGGTGGAGACCTGCTGCCGGATGTAGGCGTCCTTGGTTTTTGCCGCTGGGCGGGAGAACTCCCGCCCTAGCGCCCAGTCCTCCTGCCCAAGCGTGGGAACAGGCCTTTCGTTGTCCATCAAGGTACAAGGCGAGGACCCTTCGGGCCGTGGAGCCGCTTGGTCCGCCGCCCTGCCAGGCTGTATCCCGCGCTCCCCCACGTGGGCAATTGCCTCCCCGGCTTTGTTGGCCGGGCGGCCTGTGTCCGGCCGCTTCCCGCCCCGCACCCGCAGCTCCGCAGCCCGAGCTGCCCGGCCCGGGACACGGGCGGCGGCGTCCTCGATTTGGTCGCCGCCGTACTCGTCCCGCTGCCCTCGCTGGGCGGCGTCCCGCAGCTGCGTGCGCAGACGGTCCGCGCCGCTCTCCAGCCCCCGGCGGACTATATTTGCCCCCTTCTTCCGGACGGCGGAACTGCCCTTAGGCTTCTCCTTGACCTTGTCCATGCTATGCGGCTCCCCCGGCGCGGTCCAAGTCAGACGCCTTGGTGGTCATCAGCTGGTACAGCCTGGTATGCCTGGGAAAATCGTCCTGGAAGGGCACAATAGCGCTGCCGCACTTGAGGAGTCCCCGGCCCGGCTCCACGTTGGTGATGTAGGACAGCTGGTTATCCGAGATGTTCAACAGCCGGGCCAGTTCCGCCCGGTCGGTGGCCGCCTGGTTGAGCATCACCAAAAACTCGCTGTTGGCCAGCATAGTCCGGGCAGTGTGGGACTGGAGCAGGTCCTCCACATTCTGGGTAATTCCTGTGCAGCAGGCCCGGTATTTCCGCACCCGCTTCCACAAGGTAAACAGGAAATTGGCGCTGTACTCATGCTGGAACAGCAAATAAATCTCATCGATATAGACCCAGGTGTTACGCCCCTTGGCCCGGTTGCGGATGATCCGGTTGAAGATGCTGTCCAGCACCACCAGCATGCCCACTGGCAGCAGCTGCCGCCCCAAATCCCGAATGTCATAGCAGAGGATACGGGCATTGGTATCCACATTGGTGGGCTTGGCGAAGGTGTTCAGGCTGCCCCCGGTGAACAGCTCGATGGCCAGGGCCACACCCCGGGCCTCCTGCTCCGGCTGGCGCAGCAGTTCAGCGTGGAAATCCTGAAGGGTGGGGACGTTCCCCCGGCAGCCCTGCCGAATGTAGTCCCGGTAGCACTGGGCGGCGCACCGGTCTATGATGGATTTCTCCCGGGCGGATAATTGGCCCGCCCCCATGAGCTGCTCGCACAGGGACAGCAGAAACTCGGATTTCAGCACCACCGGGTTCTCCCCGTCCCCGTATCCCTGCTCCATATCCATGGCGTTGATATGGTTGGGAGATGTGGCGGAAATCTCGATTACCTGGCCCCCAAGCCCCTCGATGATGGGACGGTATTCGCTCTCTGGATCGATGACAATGATGTCATCCTGGGTGGCCAGGGCCAGGGCGGCTATCTCCCGTTTGGCGGTAAAGGATTTTCCCGAACCGGGCACTCCCAATTCAAATCCGCTGGCGTTGAGCAGTTCCCAGCGGTCAGCCAGGATGAGGTTCTTGCTGATGGTGTTTTGTCCGTAGTAGATTCCATGCCGGTGCCGGATCTCCTGGACTTTGAAAGGCATGAGCGCCGCCAGGGATTCAGTAATCAGGGTGCGCAGGGCGTCGATCCGCCGCAGGCCCAATGGCAGGGCGGTATCCAGCCCTTCCGCCTGCTGCCAGTGAAGAGCGGTCAGCTGGCACAGGTGGGTGCGGGCGATGGACTGGAGGGCCTTGGTGTCGCTGTCCAGCTGCTCTTTGCTGTCCGCCAGGTGGACCAGAGTGACCACGGCGTAAAACATCCGCTGGTCTCTTGTTGTCAGGTCGTCCAGCATCTCCCGGGTTTCCTTGCGCTGCTGCTCCAGGTCGTAGGGCACCACGGCGGAGAAGTTCTGATTGCTGTTCTGCCTCCGCTGCCAGTTGGTCACGTTGGTCTCCACCCCCAGCAGGCGGTTCTGCATCTCCCGCACCGCCTCGTCGGTGGACACGGGGATCACGTCGATGGACAACATCATGGTCCGGTTTAAGCTGGTGAGCTCATGAATCATGGTGTCCTTGATATAGCTGGCGTACTCTTTCAAAAACAGCGCCCGGCCGTATTTATCCCCCATGATGAAGTGGTCCTTTTTGTACTCCAGGCTGTCCGGACAGATGGCGTCCTTGAAGGACCGGCCCCAGCGCATGGCCTTCTTCATGTCAAAGGCGAAGGGAGCCTCGTCCCCCGCCCGGTAGAAGCCGCGGAGCGTCCGCAGGCGCTGCCCGGCGTCCAACTCTTCTCCCCTTGAACCCAGGGCGGACAGACGGCGGGATACCTCTCCAGACACCCGGTTGAAGAAGGTTCGGGCCTGACCGATATCCTTCCGGTGGGCGGAGAGGGTGAGGTACCGCTCCTGGATCACGCTGTTGGAGGCGTCGGTGACCTTGCTGGCGAGCATGGCGTTATATTCCTGGCGGTAGCCGTCCAGGCCGTCCTCCTGGGCGGGGAGAAGGATGGTACGCTCGAAGTCCTGGCGGTCCGCCCGCTTGTTGTTGATGGTGATCTTGGCAGCGGAACCGGCGTCCAGGGCGTTGAGCAGCTCCGCCCAGCCCAGGAACATGGCTGTCTTGTCCTCCTTGGAGGCGATGGCGTAGTTGATGTCGGAAAAGCGGATGGTCTTGGAATAGGTGCTGCCAAAACAAAAGATCCCATCCGGCCAGATGCGGCGGATGGGGATGGCGTCCTGGACGGAGCGGGGGATTTGGTACCGTTCCCGGTCCCGCTTCAGGACCGCCTGTAAGGTCTTACTCAACCTTCAGCACCTCCTTCAGAGTGGAGCGCTCCATGCACTTTGCGTACAGGTTTTCTGCTTTGTAGACCAGCTTTCTGGGATAGAGAAATTCTGAGCGGACATAGGCCAGGAGGAACTGCTCCAGGGTCATGCCGTTGTACTGGAAGAAGCCTCCCAGGGCGAAGGGAAAGGCGCACAGCACACACACCCAGCCCACCTCGCCGGTGCCCAGCGCCGGGCGCAGGCCGAAGTAGGTTCCCACCGCCACGGCCACCGACAGCAGCGCGAAAATCAGCTGGCGCAGGGAGAGCCCGAAGAACAAGCTCTCCTGATAATTTCGCACTTCCTTGTTGATGCGTACTTCTATGTTCGGTCACCTCTGCTTTCTTTGACTTTTGCCAGACAGCCCCTTGTAAACGGTGACCAGATATGCTAACATGCCACAAACCTTGGAAGGAGGGGGCTGACTTGATGTTTGGTTTGATATTTTCTTTGGGGCTTTTGCTTCTCTGCCTGCTGTTCCGGCTGGCGGCACGGCTCCGCCTGGCTGTTCCATTGGCTTATGCGCTCATTGTCCCCACTTTATTCCACCAGTGGTACTACGCCCACTACGCCCTGGCCAACGGCATCTGGTGGGCCATGCTGGTCCTGGCCGCCCTGTCCTGGGTGGCCGCCCTGGTCCGGTGGGCTGGGCGGTAAGCGGGACATCCATTCGCAAAAAGTGCTTTTGTTTCCAATGTCCTTGTGGTATACTGGACACAAGGAAAGGTGGTGTCTCCTATGGCAGTCCATTCTATTTCGGATATTCAAAAAATTGTTTCTGAGCTGGCCCGGCAGTATGGCGCGGAGCGGGTCTATCTGTTCGGCTCCTATGCCAGAGGGGATATGACCGCCGGAAGCGACATCGATCTGCGCATCGACAAGGGCTCCATCCGGGGCCTTGCCTTTGCCGGGCTGCTGGGTGACCTGGAGGATGCCCTGGGCACCCATGTGGACCTGATCTCCACCGCCGGGATGGATGAGGATTTTCTCCGGGAAGTCCAGAAGGACGAGGTGCTGCTCTATGAAAGCGCTTGACCGTGACAAACGTATCTTGACGCACATCATCTCCTACTGCGGCCAGATCGACATGGCTGTGGCGCGGTTCGGCAATGATTTCGAAGTGTTCACATCTGATCCAGTCTACCGCAATGCGGTCTCCCTGTGTATCCTCCAGATTGGAGAACTGGTGGGGAACCTGTCTGATGAGTTTAAGGATCAGCACCCCGCCGTTCCCTGGCGGCAGATCAAGCTGATGCGCAATATCGTGGCCCACCGTTATGGGACTGTGGACCATACGATCACCTGGGATGTGGTGCAGCAGGACATCCCGGCATTGAAAACCTATTGTCTCGAGGTCCTGGACCAGCCTGAGTAGGCTGGTCCAGTTCTTTTCTCCATTGTTCCAATACAAGGCCGTTTACCCCAGCCCCATCAGCTCTCGGATGAGCCGGTCACTCATCTTGATGGCGCCCACCAGCACCAGCATACTGAAAACCGTCTCCCCGATGTAGTTCCACACAATGGTGGCCGGGGCCAGGGAACTGTCCGCCATGGCCGGGGGCGAGGCGGCAAAGGCAGAGAAGATCACGCAGGCCAATACAATGGCACAGCCCTCCAGGCAGATGGCGGCGTAGGTCTTGAGAAAGGCCACCCCCATGGCGATGGAGGGCTGTCCGGCGAAGCTGGCCAGGGGGAGGGGTGCGATAGCTGTAGCCAGTAGGGTAAGCACCCAGCGCCTTGCCACATTGCTGCGGTAGGTTTCCAAGCACTCCCCTCCAAACCGGACGTACACCTCTCGATGTATCCGGCTTTTCAGGTATCAATCCAGTTTTCCAGCATGCAATTTGACATGGCAATTATGGCACAACGCCATTGTCTTGCGCCTGCGCGCAATCATATGGCGCTCCCATTCTGCCCTGCCAGATAAATCTTTCAACTTTTTGACGTGATGTATCTCAATTTCCACATCTGTTGCTCCGCACCGCTCACATTGACAGCCCCGCAACCGCTGAACAAGGCTGGTATAATTCCTGTTTTCCCTTGCACGTCCGATGATGTCAGGGTCAGTTGCGCTTACATGTGTATCCCGCCGCATTCCCTGATTGTAAAAGACTACGGATTTCTCGCCGGATTTACCTTGATAGGTAATTACAAAGTCCCTGTTCTTTGTGTATTTTTGGATGATTTTTCGCATGCTTGTCCGGTACTTCCCAGCGAAAGTTTTGTACATGCTGTATTTCATCACATAGAGGAAATTATTCAGTACGGTTGCGTTGTGTGCGATGCGATAGTAATTGTACAACCCTCTGATTTCTGCATTATACTGGTTCAAAATTTCCAGGTCATCTAAATTGCGTAGACCAGACCTGCATATTGGCTCCCAGATTTCTTTGTTCCCGTTGTTCTTGTCATACTGGATTTTAAGCGCCCCATAAGACAGCAGGCGCTTCAGCCACTTCTCCTTTGGCACATACAGCTTGATACGTCCGGTGTAGGAACGCTTGATATAGCCAGCTTTGGTACGGGTACTGTTTTGCTCTGTGCTGGTTGTAATTTGGAAGCTAAGAAACTGTGCAAAGTCTGAGCCGTGAGTGATAAGCGTTTTCTCTTGGGACAATTCCAAAAGGAGTTGTTGCCGAATGAACTGTCCCACATCAGCCTTGACCTGCTTTGCGTCTACCTTACTTCCAATCACTCCAATCAGGAAATCATCCGCATAGCGGACGTATACCAGCCGCTTATAGCCGTCGTCCATTGGATCAACATACGGGATAGTACGCAGATATTGATTGATCTCGTCGATTTCAGCTTTGACCGCCGCTTTTTGCTCTTGGGAAATTTTGTGCTCATTTCGTTTCAGCCACTCTTGCTTTCCTCTCCGTTTATCCAATGGTTTTTTATAAGCTGGGTTGATACGCCGCTTGTCGCCTTGGCGAAATGTCTGAGCGTATTGCGCCATAAACACGTCCAACTCATTAAGATAAATATTTGCAAGAATGGGACTGATGATGGAACCCTGTGGGGTGCCGGAATATGTGTTATGGTAGACCCAATCCTCCATATAGCCCGCTTTCAGGAACTTCCAGATAAGCCCAATGAAATGCTCATCCTGAATGCGCCTGCGCAGAATATTGACCAATACATGATGGTCAACATGGTCAAAGCACCCCTTAATGTCCCCCTCGACAAACCATTTGACCCCAGTAAAATTCTTTTGCACATATTGGAGTGCCGTATGGCAACTCCGTTTTGGGCGAAAGCCGTGGGATGTATTCAGAAAAGTCGGCTCGTAGATACTCTCCAGTATCATGCGAACCACTTCTTGTACCAGTTTATCGTCGAAGGAGGGAATACCAAGGGGACGCTTTTTGCCATTGGCCTTGGGGATATATGTCCGGCGGGCCGGGGAGGGTTGGTAGCTGAAATCTCTCAGCTTAGCAATCAGCGCATTGATACGCTTCATACCCATACCGTCCGCAGTCTTGCCATCTGTTCCGGCGGTCATACTGCCTTGCTTGGCCTGTATTTTCTGATACGTAGTCAAGTAAAATTCGGGGTTATACAGATTACGGTAGAGACGTTGATATTGGTAATTGCTGTTGCATGCTTTGGAACTAAGACTTTCCAATACATTTTGGGGACTTCTCATGGTGTCTCACACACCTTTCCTTTCATGGATTGGGGATACCCTGCCGCCCTTCGCCATGTACAAGGCTTTCCCTTGCTCAGACTACTACGGCGGCTCCGTTGCCCTGCCGGATATTCAGACCCTGCGGCCATAGCCATAAATGGCATTCCGGTTTAGGCAATCTCCGGTTAGATAGATGGAAACAGCGTGATATGATGTCGGAGTGGGTTTTCGTTCTTTTCCGCTGACTGCGGCTGGCTGTCATGGGTATCTCGCAAATCGTGTATACATGTCACCATTTGCCATGACATACGACGAATTCAGCTATCCTACGCCGCCGGCTCAAGTATGCCGCCTCGGACTGCCCTTAAAGCAGTTTAGCCTTGTTCCTCATTCATATCATTTCATCTTGCCGTTCAGTAGTGGAATGATAGCTTTCCAACTTACGACGTTGCCAGCATGCTGCACTCCCCATCAGGTTTCCCCTCCGGATAAGCTGGCTGATGATAGGCTATTATTTCACCTGCCTTTCTGGATTACCTTTTCCTACCGCCATGCAATAGGCGGAATTTCCATCTATCCGTGTGCTTTGGCTTATGCCTCCGCACTTCCGGACGCACTGAATAATTTGAAAAACCGGCTGTACACCGTCAGGATCATCACCAGGGACAGCACCCAGATGAACAGGGAGCCCAGCAGGGTCACCGCCCACAGAGGGATGCTCTCTAAAAAGCCCACGTCCTCGATGACCGCAACCATCTCGCCGGGCAGCGCGGTGGCCGTTGCCCCGGTCAGGCCGGAGGAGGATAGGATGGTGTCCACCATCCCCTGGGCCACCCGGAACAGGGCGGTCATGAGTTCCATGCCATAGGTCACCGCAGCTTGGGCCAGGGCGAACCGAATGAAGCACTTGAAGGCCATCTCCGGCTTTCGCAGCTCAGCAAAGCTGCCGCAGGTCTTAACCACACCCATGACAAAAAACAGCACCAACAGGGCGTAGCCCACCGCCTGGAGGGCGCTGTGGATGTTTTGGATCACGTCCCACACCCCGCCGCCCTTGAACTCCTCCGGACTGGTGCTCAAAAGCTGCCAGATCTCAGAGTGCTTGCTGTTCCAGGTGCCCAGGGCGGAGTTCAGGTTGTCCACGATCCAGTTCCCACTTCCGATCATCATCACCTTCTTTACTCTGGATTTATATTGATATTTACTCGGTATTTTGCTATACTGACGTTGAAGGGAGGCGTTTTCCATGCCTAATATCCGTCCCATTTCCGATCTGCGCAACAACGCCAACGAGATCTCCGACTTCTGCCGCCAGACCCGTGAGCCAGTCTATATCACCCGCAACGGCAGCGGCGACATGGTGGTGCTCAGTATCGAGGAGTATGAGCGCCAGCAGGCGCTCATCGACCTGTATGGCAAGCTGGCCGTGGCGGAACAGGAGATCGCCTCCGGCGCCCAGGGCGAGGACTTTTTGACCATGGCCCGGCAGCTGCGGGAGCGTGTCCATGGAACGCTATAAGGTCACGATCTACCCTGCCGCCAAGCAGGACCTGCTGGACATCATCGACTATCTGAACACCCTGTCTCCAGAGGCCGCCTTGCGGTACTATGACCTGCTGACCGGGCAGATCGCCAGCCTGGAGCGCATGCCGGAGCGGTGTCCCAAGCCGAAGGACCTGGCCCTGCGGCCAAGGGCTACCGCTGCCTCATCGTGAAGGACTATCTGGTGTTTTATGTCATCGTGGGCAACACGGTACAGGTTCGCCGTATTCTCTATGGCCGAAGGGACTACCGGACGCTTCTTTAACCGTGTCGGCACACTTGTTTTCATGTATCCCGCGTATTATAATGGAACTTGCCCCGTGGGGGCAGTGCGGGGTGTAGAGCCAAAGGGACGGCGGCGGGTCCATATATGGGGCAAATTCCGTTCGCTTTTCCGGAGGTGTTGTCTATGACATCGGATCTGCTAAGTGTGCTTTCCATCCTTGTGTTCGTTCTTGAAAAGTCCCTTCCCGTTCTTCTCTCTTCCCTTGCCCCCTTATAAAATGTTTCAGGCTGTTGTGGAGGTATGCTCCACAACAGCCTGTTTTGTTCACCCGGTAATAAGGGTGAGGATCTCCTTCGTAAAGGTGATCACAATGCCGCCGGCAATGGTGAGCATGCCGTTGGCTCGCTGGGAGGGGTCGTGGCTCTTGAGGGACAGGCCCAGCTGGAGCACGCCGAAGCCCAGCAAGATCAGGCCGATGGCCCGGATCAAAGAAAACACAAAGTCGCTCAAATTATTGACCACCGTCAAGGGATCGTCCCCGGAGGCGGCCAGGGCGGGCATGGTGGTCAGGGTCAGCACCGCCACCAGGCTGGCGAACAGGGTGTAGGCCCTCCGGGCCCGGCGCTCCAATCGCTTCTCGTTCAAATCGTCTTGTTTCTTCATGCAGCACGCTCCTTTGGATTTTGTGTCGCGTCAGCGGAGTCTGCCTGGAAGAGAGGATAGCCGGGAAACGCTGGCGTCTGCTTGCCTTTGTGGATGTAGGGCGGCCCGCCGCCATCCACCGTATAGCGGATGGCCGGGTGGTCGGTGAGCTCATATTTCAGGTCCATCACCGGCCTGGCCCCCCGGATGAACAGGATGGCGTAGCGGTTGTCCAGCCCCCGCACCTCGTCCGGGGTAAGCAGTTCCCGGCCGTTCATCTGGAAGTTGGTAGAGTAAGAACCGGACTTGCCCTTGGTCTGGCCGTGGGTCTTGGTGTCGATGGTGGACTTGCCCAAAGCCTCGGAGATGTATTTGTGGGTCGATGCCTCGTTGCCTCCAAGATACAGGATGGTGTCCGAGTTGCCGGGGATGGTCTCCCAGGAATCCTTGTACAGTTCCTTGATCTGGGCCATATTTTGGATGATGGTGCTGGCGGAGATATTCCGGGAGCGCATGGTGGCCAACTCCCGGGTGAACCCCGGCAAGGGCATGGCTGCGAATTCGTCCAGCACGAAGTGGACATGGCGGGGCAGGGACCCGTAGTGGATTTGGTCGGCACTGTAATAGAGGGCTTGGAACGCCTGGGCGTAGAGCAGGGATACCAGAAAATTGAAGGTGTTGTCGTTATCGGGGATCACCGCGTACAGCGCCACCTTGCCCTCCCCCAGGGTGTACAGGTCCATATCGTCGTGGTCGGTGATGGCCTGGATCTGGGGCAGGTTGAAGGGGGCCAGCCGGACGGCGGCGGACACCAAGATGCTCTTGGAAGTCTTGCCCGCCGCCAGCTTGAAGACCTTGTATTGCCGGACGGCCACGCTGTCCGGCTTTTCCCGTTCGATGGCCCGGAACAGCAGGTCCAGGGGAGAGACGTAGTCCTCATCTTCCTCCTTCACCTCAGCGTACTCCAGCACCCGCATGACCGTGGAGAAATTCTGCTCAGACTCCGGCGCCTCCTGGAACAGCATGAGGACGATGGCCTGGAGCAGGGCAGTCTCGGCCTTCGTCCAGAAGGGGTCCGACTCGTGGCTGCCCTTGGGTGTGGTGGCCTGGATGAGATTGTTCACCAGCTTGAGGGCGTCCTTTTCATCCCGCAAGTAGAGGAAGGGGTTGTACCCGTCCGACTGTGCCAGGTTGACCAGATTGAGCACCCGGATATCATATCCCTGATGTTTCAGCCAGCCGCCGGTGGCGGTGAGCACTTCCTGCTTGGGGTCAGTAATGACATAGTTGGTATTGGCCTCCAGAATGTTGGGCTTCACATAGCTTCGGGTCTTAGCCGATCCAGACCCGCCGATGACCAGCACACTCAAGGCCCGGCGGTGTTTGTGGGTATCCAGCCCTAGTCGGACATGGCGGGTGAGGATCTTGTTCTCCTTTTGGCAGAACATGGCGTTGACCTGCTTGGGAGTAGCCCAGGCGGCGGAGCCATGCTCCTCCCCCTCTCGGGTGCGGCCCTGCTCTGATATATAGATACAAATTCCCATGATGTAAAGTCCGGTACAAGCCAGGATGGTCACCAGGCTGCGGCTCGTCCAGGCAATCTGGAAGGGATGCTTTAAGGCCTCCGCCAATTGGGAGAGGATCTCCGGTAGGCCGCCCCCCAGGGACTGGGCCAAAAGCAGCGCACCCCAGACCACGGGGACGTACAGGAACAGCCAGACCAACCAGCCGCCTCCTCGGTTTTTGGGTTTGATCATGTCACCTCCTGCTGACATTTTTCAATGGAACTTTCTCCTATTACAATGTATTTACGGTCTAAGGCACGGCAG
>UMHC01034707.1_pt1 | contig 10807 bp, 7 predicted proteins | sample 1965381 | NCBI WGS metagenome assembly UMHC01 (sample SAMEA4836083, study PRJEB28245) | human gut metagenome | biome: gut microbiome; material: fecal sample | place: Denmark | collected 2008 | reverse complement strand
CCGATGAAAGAGGCTGCGGAAAAATCTAAAATTTATAAGGCTCTCTCCAAAGACAGACGTGCAGTGGAAGCGACAATGTCACTTCTCCGGCTGACATCGGTGGGGCGGATGATCGCCCGGTATGAAAACGAGTATAATTCTCTTGCAGATCAGGATGTAAAGTGGCAGACGGAACTTGCCCGTTATGCAGAAGCGAAGGCAAAAATCGAAAAAGAGGAACTGGAACAGCAGGAAAATCTGCGTAAGGCCGGCGCCGACTCTGCAGAAAAGCAGCGATTGATGGAGACGCTCCGCGGAGATTACCGCGTCAAGGAAGAAGCACTTCGTCATGCGGAGGAGGAGTCTGTCCGTTTAAAAGAAGATGAAGAAGACCAAACCGAAGCGGAAAATGAATTGAAAGAAGAAATGCGTGAAATGCTGGCAGAGCTGGCGGAGGCGGAGTCTCTCCTTCTGGAGAAACAAACATTGCTTAAAGCGGAAGAGGAAAAGCGTCGCATTGCAGAAAGTGAGCTTTTGGCAGCGGAAACGGCTTATCAGGATGCACTGGCAGTCAACCGCCGAAGGCTGGCGGAAAAGGAAAGCCTGGAACGGGAAATAGAACAGGGGAACCGTGAGAAAGTTCGTCTTACAGAAGAGAAAGAAAAGTTTAAAGCGGCCGGATTGGAATTGTCAGAAAAGAGAAAGATGACGGAAATCCAGGTAGAGAATCTGACGGCTGAAGAAGCATCTGTGCGGGAAAAGATGACAGTGCTGGAAGAAAACGGCAAAAACGACGGCATTCGTTTAAAAGAAGCGCAGGATAAACAGTTCCGACAAATGAACCGAATCAATGATTTTCATGCCCGATTGATGAAAATTATTTCCCGTCGTGAATATCTGGAACGGGCGGATCGGGAGTATGCCAGTTTTTCTCATACGACAAAGACGATTCTGGAAAGCCGGTCTCTTTTTGGACAGCATATCCTTGGCGCCGTGGGTGAACTGATACGGGTTCCTCCGAAGTACACGGCGGCAGCTGAGGTGGCCCTTGGCAGTTCTGTTTCTTATATCGTGACAGATACGTCCCGTTCAGCCGGAGATGTCATTACTTGGCTCAAGAAAAATAATTTGGGACGGACGACATTCTATCCTTTAGAATCCATGCGTCCCCGCGGAAATGACGGAAATGAAAGAAAAGCGTGCAGTGAGAAAGGAATCCACGGTATAGCGTCAGAGCTGTTTTTCTGTGATGAGGAGTATGGCAGTTTAATAGATTCTATTTTGGGGAAGACGCTGATTGCCGAGAATCTGGATGTCGCCCGTACAGTTTCTGCAAAATATAATTATCGCCTGCGTTTAGTGACACTGGATGGACAGCTGGTTAATCCCGGCGGATCTCTTACAGGTGGTTCCATGCGGAAGCAAGAGAATACTTTTTTTGGAAGAAAGAAGGAGATTAATGATCTTCTGAAAGAAGAAAAAGAAACGGAAAAGCTGATTGCCGATTTGAAAAAGGAAAAAAGTATTCATGATGATTTCTGTGCGGAACTATCCGAAAAAGTAACAAAAGAACGGGAAGATTATCAGTCTTTAAAAATCGGTTTGGCGGAAATATCAGGGAAGAAAGACGGTTTGTCCCGTATTCTTTCAACGGAGAAAAATGCAGAAGAGAAAAATCAGGCTGATCTCCGGACGGCAGAAGAGGGGTTGGCTGCCATTACGGAAAATTTAGCATTATTGGAAGAGCGGCTGGCTGGGTTTGGTGATATCCCTATGATGGAAGCTGATGAAAAAAGTGTCCCACTGAAAAAAGCTGTGGCAGATTTGGATGCCCGCCTCATGGAAATCCGCATTGATGTGACGAAAGCGGAAGAAGCGGTGAATTTTGGGAAGAGGGGGAAGCAAGAAAGAGAAAATGCCGCTTTGGAACAAAAAAAGGACAGGGAAAAACTTTCCCGTGACATATTGGAAAACAGGGAGCAGAAAGAAAGGCTTGCGTCGGAATTAAGAGATATTGAAGAGAAATTTAATTTGGCGGAAAAAGAATGGAATGAAGTAAAAGGACGTCTGGAGAATATGCAAAACATTTCTGATACTTTCTCTGCGGAGCGAAAACAGCAGGATGATGCATGGAGGAACGCGCAGGAGAAATCTTCAGCTGTCCGTAAAGATATGGCGGACCGTCAGGCGCGTATCGACAGTTTCAAGGCGCAGGAAGCAGAAGAGAAAGAAAGACTGCGTGAACAGGAACTGACTGTAGAGATGGCAGAAAGCATGCGTATTCAGGGATCTATGGCGGAAATGAAAGAAAAACAGGCGGATCTGGAAGAACGCATCAGCAAACTCGGCGCGGTAAATCCCAATGGGGAAGAAGAGTATGAACTCCACCTCCGCCGCCGCGCTTTCTATGAAACGCAGATTGAAGACCTGAAAAAAGCAAAGAGCGGATTGGAAACAGTGATTCACGATATTGATAAAACGATGTCTGAACGGTTTGCCGATGCCTTTAAAATGATCAATGTGGAATTTGCCCGCATTATGCAGATTATGTTTTCCGGCGGCAAAGCCCGTTTGGAGTTGACCGATGAAGCGCATCCGCTGGAGGGTGGCGTAGAAATGTATCTCCAGCTTCCGGGAAAGAAGCGCCAGCCTTTGACGCTCATGTCCGGTGGTGAACGGGCACTTACCGTTATTGCGCTGCTTATTTCTTTTATGGCTTACCGTCCCGCACCTTTTTGTTTCGTTGATGAAATTGATGCGGCACTTGATGATGCCAACGTGGAAAGATACAGCCGTATGATCGCGGATTATAAAAGGAAGACACAGTTTGTCATTATTTCTCACAGAAAGAAAACGATGGAATTTGCCGATACCCTTCAAGGGGTGACTATGGCGGAGAAGGGTGTTTCCTCTCTTGTGACGGTCCGTGTGGGAGATTATATAAAGGAGGAACAAGATGGGGTTTCTTGATAAGGTAAGAAATGGACTAAAAAAGACCAAAGAAAGTCTGATCAAAAATATCGAAACGGTTGTTATCGGTTATGCAAAAATTGATGATGACTTTTTGGAAGATCTGGAGATGGTTCTTCTCTCCGGTGATCTTGGCGTGCGCACCACCGATTATCTGATGCGCCAGATTCGACGCGGTGTGACGGAAGGTATGATCAGCAGTACGAATGAAGTGATGCCGTTTATGGAAAAAACGGTGGTGAATATGCTGACGGAAGATGTAAAGGAAGATATTTCCCATCATCCGGAAGTATACCTTGTAGTGGGAGTCAATGGGGTGGGTAAGACGACGACCATCGGGAAACTTTCGGCCCAATTCCGTAAAGAAGGGAAGAGAGTTCTTTTGGCGGCGGCAGATACATTTAGAGCTGCCGCTTCAGAACAGCTCTCTATTTGGGCGGAACGTACAGGAGCGGACATCGTGAAGCATGCAGAGGGAGCAGATCCTGCAGCGGTGGCGTTTGATGCTGTATCAGCGGCTAAGGCGCGCGGTTCGGATGTGGTGCTGATTGATACGGCGGGGCGGCTGCAAACGAAAGTAAACCTTATGGAAGAATTGGCTAAAATCAGCCGTGTCGTAAAAAAAGTGATTCCCGACGCACCTCACCAGACTATTCTCGTATTAGATGCTACGACCGGACAAAACGCGGTCAGCCAGGCGCAGAATTTTGGAGAGATCGTTCCGCTAACTGGCGTAGTGCTGACAAAATTAGACGGAACGGCAAAAGGCGGTGTTGTCCTTTCCATTCATGAAGAACTCCATGTGCCAATCCGTTGGATCGGTCTTGGTGAAAGAGAAGATGATCTCCAACGTTTCAATGCTCTTGAATTTGCAAAGGCGCTTTTTGAAACGGAAGACCATATACTGAGCCAATCCACAAAAGTTTAAAAATACAAACACATATTTCATTTAAAATCGTATCCTTTTGTTATTCTTTAGTGAGGATACGATTTTTCATTTTAGTAAAATTCTTTTTTCACCTGATTCAGGAGAGTTCTTCGTTCTTTATAATCAGAAAACCAACAAGACATAAGGGTATGAAAGTGCGGACTGGGCCGCATAATATCAACTGATTAAGAGTGATATACAGTGGAAAAAATATATTAAAAATAGTACAATACTAACAGGTATTTGGTGAGGTAGATTAGAAGTTGTAGGGATAATGGTTATAAAGAGAATAAACCTAATATATTAATGTTTATAAAAACTTGTTTGACTTAAGAGTTTAAAGATAAATATATGAATAATATGTAAAGGAGTGAGACTATGATTTGGTCAATTATTGTTGGAGGATTTATAGGCTTTATTGCGGGAGCGATTACCAAAAAGGGTGGAGCAATGGGTATAATTGCTAATATCATTGCAGGTTTATTGGGTTCATCGGTAGGTCAAGCACTGTTTGGTACATGGGGGCCAACTCTAGCGGGAATGGCATTAGTTCCTTCTATCTTAGGTGCAGTAATTGTTATTGCTGTTGTCTCATTTTTCTTTGGGAAAAAAGAATAATTTAAATAAAAGGAGTCATGATCATGTCAATAGAAGAAAAAATCGACCAGGCTAAAGGTGCGGCAAAAGAAGGTGTAGGTAAATTAACTGGTGATAAAAAATAGAAAAAGAAGGGGCTGCGGAGAAAGCGGCTGCAAAAGTTAAAGAAGTTGCTGAAGATGTTAAAGATGCTATAGAAGGAACAATTGACGGTGTCAAAAATATTATAAATAAAGATAAAAAATAATTTTGCCCCCTTTTTCTGCATGGATGATAACAAATGCTTTTATTTTATCATTCCCGCAATCATTGTGTTTATTGAAGGCATCATTGTAAAGAAGAAATAGTAATAAATTCCGGGTTGTCAAAATCAAACAATTAAATAAGAACCTACAACATAGAAATTCAAAAGCAGTAAATCAAAATTGGTTTACTGCTTTTTTCAGTGGACAAAAATGATTCATAAGTATCAGAATATGACCCTTTTAAATCATTAACTGTTTCATTCAGTTATCTTTAATCTTAAAATATTTTTTTACATAATCAACAAAAATCCGTACCGGTGTAGACTGGAGCATGGCTTCTTTGAATATGAGGTGGCTCGGACGATATATAGGCTGCTTCTGGCTGTTGTAAATCATCTGTCGGTCTACATTCGGTTTGCACTTGGGAAGCATGTCTGCCGGAATCAGTGAGTGGCCAAGACCGTGGTTGACGATTTCCACGCAGGTATTGCAGTCGCTTACAGTCAGTGAGAAGTGGGGGGACTTTGTGAAGTTCTGGCGCCACCAGCGGGTACGCAGTTCATCCAAAGACGGATCGCTGCGGTAGCGTATGGAAGGCTGCTGTGCCAATGTACTGAAATCAATAGGCTTGGCTGAAATCAGGTACAGCGGGGCATCTTCCAGAAGAATATCGGATTCGGGCCATTCCTGGTTGCCGCGGACGATAGCAAGATGGATGTCTTCTTTTTTGACCAGTTTTACTAAACGATCGCTTGTGTCTGTAGTCAGCGATATTTCAATATCACTATACTCATCAACGAATCCTTTCAGAAGCGCAGGACCGTGGGACTGGGAAAAAGATTGGGATGCCCCGATACGGAGGACACCGGAAATAGAGTTTGGTTCGTGGGTGACATAATTCTTCATGTCCTGGTACTGCTGGAGTTCTTTTTCCGCAAAGGAAAAGAGCCGTGCTCCCGCATCGGTGAAGTGCACTCCTTTATTGGTGCGGATAAAAAGCGGACAACCAATTTCCTTTTCCATTTGACTCAGGCGGTATGTCAATGACGGCTGAGTCATAAACAGCCGTTTGGCAACTTTATTGATACTTCGCTCCTCACGGAGATAGATCAGGATTTTCCAGTCCGTATTATTCATGCAAACACCTCTGAAAACAAGACTCTACAGATTAGTAGGGGACATATAAAAGTTTTTTATCATTATATCATGCAAGGACAATATAGAAAAGTCTTATAGCAGAAAATAAAAAGATACGGGTACGGAAAGAGAAACTCTTGTGATACACTGGAAAAAATAAAGCTCTGAACATGTACTACAAGGAGATTTGCCATGAAGACTTTTATGAAATATTTATTTTGTTTTTTTATGGTATGTGCAGTGGGGATGATGGCACAAGCCGCTGACAAGTCGGTAAACCGGAAAATGGGATACTTTGATAATACACGGACAGTACTGCTTCTTTTGCCACAGAGCAATGATAGAGGCAGTTATGCCGCAGCATACATTGCAAAAGAGATGGATGCGGTGTTCCGTTACCCTTATTACAGAAAATTAGATACGGCCGACTATGCTTATAAGAGTATCAGTCCTGCGGAGCTTCCTGCCATTGCTGAGGAAACGGGAGCGGATATTGTCGTACTTCCTGTCGTTACAAAGTGGACGCAGCGGAAGTCTTATCCGATTTCCATTTTCTTTGACATAGATCCTGTTGTGGAAACGCAGGTTGTTGTCGATATATACAGTTATAAAAGCGATGAAGGAGTCAGGGATGATCAGGCGGTTTACTACGAAAGAGAAGAAGAAAGTTCCGTACGTAACCGTTACATTATGGATGAAGTGATGAAACGGCTGTGGAAAAAATTTCCTTACCGCCGTGTGCCGACAGATGTGGAAGCAAAGTTATCGGAGACTGTCCATGCTGATAAGGACAACACGCCGTCGGCAGTAATGAATAAATAGCAAGAAAAAATCGGGCGGAAATAAAATTATTCCCGTCCGGTTTTCTTTTATAACCCTTTTTGATCAATGCTTGAAAAGAGATATCCTAAATGGGTCGTGGCGTTTAATGTGACAAGCCTCCAACTTTTTTCATGTTCTTCTATGACGTTGATACAGGCATTGTCCTGTTTGAAATGCCAGAAATGTTCCATGCCGAGTCCCATGAGATCACAGAGGATGACTTTATTGACCGCATCGTGGGCGGCAACGAGAAGCGTTTTGCCCTGATATATAGCGGCATAATCGTCAAAGGCGGCACGGACGCGTTTTCTTACATCTTCCAGAGATTCCCCGCCGGGCATTTGTACCTGTTCAGGCCGGTTGTGCCAAAGTTCAAATTCTTTCGGATAGTTTTTTTTGATTTCATCGGCATGGACGCCTTCCCATCTGCCGTGAGAAATTTCCGTGATCCGCTCATCGATACGGATATTTACATGGTGATATTCGGTAATGAAACGGCAGGTATCAAAGGCACGGGAGAGCGGTCCGGAGACGGCCGCATCAATGGATATATCTTTTAAGGCAAGACCGGCGGCTTTTCCCTGAGCAATTCCTTTTGGGGAAAGAGGAATGTCTTCCTGTCCCTGATAACGACCTTCCACGTTCCACGTAGTTTCCCCGTGACGTATAAGAATAATTCGTACCATAATGACCTCATTTCCGTTAATGATTTTCGCAGTGAATGACTGTAATTCCGTGGATTCCGTCAATGTTTGCAAGAACGGGGAGGATAGCGCGGGGAATATCCTTATCAATGGCAACGGCCATAATATTGGTGTTTTTGTCTTTGGATGCACCTACCTGCATGCCATTGATGTTTACGCCTGCCTTGCCGAGAATACCTGCCATCTGGCCGATCATGCCCGGTTTATTTTCATGAGGAGCAAGGATGATGCAGCCTTTCGGTTCAAAGTCTACACGGAAGTGGTCAAGAGAAACGATTTTCGCTTCTTTCCTGTCGAAAAGGGAGCCTGTAATACGATGTGTACCTTTATCGGTATCAATAGTGAGCGTGACCGTATTGGTGAAGTAATGTCCTTTTTTTGCCTTAACTTCCCGTATCTCCATATGCCGTTCTTCCGCGATATTTCTTGCATTTACAAAATTAACCGTTTGCTGAAGAATGGGGGTTAAAAGTCCTTTCAGGACAGCCGTGGTGAGCGGGGTGGTTTCTGTTTCAGTCAATTCACCTGTATATTCTACACTGACACGGGAAATGCGTCCGTCAGCCAAATCAATACCAATATTTCCCATGCGTTCGCACAAATTAAAATAAGGTTGGATAACGGCGAGTGTAGCTCTTGTGATAGGTGATGCATTGACAGCAGTCGCTACCGGTTCTCCATGGAGGGCGTCAGCAACGCCGCGGGCTACATCAGTGGCGACGCCTGTTTGTGCTTCAACTGTGGAGGCACCCAGATGGGGGGTGAGCGTTACGTTTTTCATCCTCAGGAAAGGATTGTTTTCCGGTTTGAGCGGTTCATTTGTCCACACATCGATGCCGGCACCGGCAACTTTTCCGGTTTTTAGTGCCTCTGCTAAGGCATCAATATCAATGACAGCGCCGCGGGAGGCATTCACAATGCGTACCCCGTCCTTCATCTTTTCTATTTCTTTCGCGCCGATCATGCCTTTTGTCTCCTCGGTGAGCGGTGTATGGAGCGTAATATAATCGGATTCGCGGAGAAGCGTATCAAGATTTACCAGGTCTACTCCCAGCTGCTGGCCTCGTTCCAGCGGAATGTAAGGGTCATATCCAATGGTCTTCATGTTGAACGCCTGCAGACGTTTTGCTACATTGGAGCCTACACGGCCCACACCGATAATACCGACTGTTTTATTCAAAAGCTGGATGCCGGTAAAGCTTTTGCGGTCCCAGCGGCCTTCCATAATGGACTGGTGTGCCTGAGGGATATAGCGGGTTATGGAAAGCATAAGGGCAAGGGTATGCTCACAGGCGGCGATTGTGTTTGATTCCGGCGTATTCACCACGGTAATGCCTTTCGCTGTGGCCTCAGGAATATCAATGCCGTCGATGCCTACGCCGGCGCGGCCGATGACTTTCAGATTAGTTGCGGCATGAATGACTTTCTTTGTGATTTTTGTCTGGCTTCTTGTGATGACAGCGTCATATTCGCCGATCACTTTGCATAATTCATCTTCTTCCATGTTCGGATGGATATCCACGACAAATTCTTTTTCCAGAAATTCCTTTGCTTCCTTAGCGACATCGGCAGTGATAAAAATTTTGAACATAATGTCTCCTCCTAAAAAATAATAAAGAAATGTACAGATAAGATTATTGATGATCTTTCCGGTATGCTTCCATGAATTGGGCAACTGCTTTACAGGCGTCTATGGTAACTGCATTATAAAGAGAAATACGGCAGCCGCCTACGAGTCGGTGGCCATTGACGCCGATAAAGCGGTTTTCTTTTGCTTTCTCAATGAAATCTTTTTCCTCATCGGCAGAAGAAAGGTTGAAAGTAATGTTCATACGGCTTCTGTCTTTTTTTACGGCATGCCCTTTATAAAATCCGTTGCTTTTGTCGATGATGTCGTAAATCAATTTTGCTTTTTCCTTGTTTCTTTTTTCAATGATATCCAGTCCGCCTTGTTTTATTATCCAGTGGAGCATCTTGTTCAATGTGTAAATGCAGAATACCGGCGGCGTATTGTAGGAGGAATTTTTTTCAATAAATGTTTTGTATTGAAGGAAAGGGGGGATATCGGTACGCGCCGTTTTTGCAAAATCTTTTTTCAGTATGGCAAGAGCCATACCGGCGGCGCCCAGGTTTTTCTGTATGCCTGCCCAAATCATGTCGAAACGGTTGAAATCTATGCGTCGGGAAAGGATATCAGAGGACATGTCACAAATGATGGGGATCTTTACCTCCGGAAATTTCCAATATTCCGTGCCGTAAATCGTATTGTTTGTCGTAATGTGGAGATAATCCGTTTCCGGCTTGATCAGGCAGTCCTCCGGAATATAGGAATAGTTTCGGTCTTTAGCGGAATTTGCATCATACGCTTCTCCGAAGAAGGCAGCGGAATCACGGGCTTTGTGCGCCCACACACCGGTATCTGCGTAAGCGGCACGGGTATGGAGAAAATTATAACTTTCCATAAGGAACTGCATGGTGCCGCCGCCTTGAATGAATACGATTTCATGATCCGGTGTAAGCTTCATGAGATCGAAAAGCAATGACTTCGTTTCTTCTATGACGGATTGAAATTCTTTGGAGCGGTGGCTCATCTCAATAATTCCCATCCCAGTGCTTTTGAAATTTGTCATCTCATCCCGGATTTCTTCAAGCACTTCCAGTGGCAGCGGAGAAGGGCCGGCATTGAAATTATAGACTCGATTCATAAAAGAGACCTCCTATACTTTATAAACACAAAAAGAGAAGCGTCCCATGGGACGAGCTTCTCTTTTCTCGCGGTGCCACCCAATTTAGCAGAAAACCAAAAGGGGCAAAGTATCCTGTGTAATAAAAAACGCTCTTCATCCTCTAAGGGACGAGAGCACCCGCGATACCACCCAAATTGCTTTTCAGCCATCTTTAATCTGCTGTAACGGGCATACCCGATAGATTCATCATCTACCACTCTGAAGCGGAACGGCAATTGTTTGCTGATGGTTTCCACCGTCCACCATCTCTCTGGAGAGCTTGCAAAAGCGCTTCTTCATCCTTGTGCATAATGTATTAACATGAGTATAGACGGACGTAGTAACTCTTGTCAAGTCTGTTTATAATATTCTTGAAAAGATGACAGGAAGGAGCGGAAAGGCAGCGGAGAGCACTTGAAAAAAATAATGAGATAAGGCATAATAAGCTTATCCGAATATGGGCGATTAGCTCAGCTGGGAGAGCGTCTGCCTTACAAGCAGAATGTCGGCAGTTCGATCCTGTCATCGCCCACCAAAGAAAAGCAACCGGGAGGGTTGCTTTTTGTGTATGCAAAAAAGATATAACTTTCCGCATTAGTGGATCAGAATGGTTTGTACATTGCCGGTTTTGTGACTCATGTCCTGCTGCACTGGTTTGGGATATGCTTGACACTTATAAAAAAATTATATTATCATAAT
>UMHC01043033.1_pt1 | contig 10835 bp, 9 predicted proteins | sample 1965381 | NCBI WGS metagenome assembly UMHC01 (sample SAMEA4836083, study PRJEB28245) | human gut metagenome | biome: gut microbiome; material: fecal sample | place: Denmark | collected 2008 | reverse complement strand
AGCTTGCCTGTCTGCCGATTCCAGCATCCCCGCAAATCAGCATAATCTATTATAGCAGAATAAAATCGGTTTGTCAAGCACTTTTTTGATTTTTTCCAAAAAATCTTGTACTCCGACAAACCGACTTGTTTTTAGGTTTATCTGTTACGCATTTTCAGCTCACGGTCGATGGTGCGTTTTGCGTCACGCTGAGCCATAGCGTCACGCTTGTCGTGCTGTTTTTTACCTTTGCAAAGACCGACCTGAACCTTCACTCTGCTGCCCTTGAAATAGACGGATATAGGGATAAGCGTCAAACCGTCCTGCTTTACCTGTCCGAGCAGCTTCATTATTTCACGCTTGTGCATAAGCAGTTTTCTGGTTCTCAGCGGATCCTTGTTGAATATGTTGCCCTTTTCGTAAGGCGAGATGTGCATCTGCTTGATAAATAATTCGCCGTTGTCGATAGAAATCCAACTGTCCTTCAGATTAAGTCCTCCGTCACGGATAGATTTCACCTCGGTGCCGGTCAGCTCTATTCCTGCCTCGTAGCTTTCAAGGATGAAATAATCATGCCTTGCCTTTCTGTTGTCTGCAATCGTTTTAAGTGCCGTTTTCTCCATTGTGACCTCTCTTTTCTTATATATAAAGGTATGATCGGCAGTGCAAAATGCCGATATTCGTTTTCTTAAATAAGGTATAAATATTATTTTACTATAAAACCGGTATTTTTGCAAGCGAATTTACATTCACATTGTAAAAAATTCCTGCATTTTGCAATAACACGAATAAAATCTTGCGGAAATGCACATTTAAATGCGTAGTTTTGAGTTTTTTAAACTTTTTTATGAAAATTTTAAAAAAACTATTGCAAATTTTGCGTATATGTGGTATACTTTTTCTTGCAGTTTAAAAGCAATAACGGCTTTAGTCACAGAGAATGCAGTAAAGCTTACCGATGAAGTCGGTTTTCTCACAAATTATTATATGAAACGCAGAAAAACCGTGTTTATCCGTAAAACCAATGTATATCACACTTGAGCCGAAAATATCAGGAGGATTTAACAATGGCGTTAAAAAATCAGTATCTTATCGACCTGCTCGAAACAGTTAAGAAAAGAAATGCAGGCGAGCCCGAATTCATTCAGGCAGTAACAGAAGTTTTCGAGAGCCTTCAGCCCGTAGTTGAAAAAAGACAGGATCTCGTTGACGCAGGCGTATTTGAGAGAATCGTTGAGCCTGAAAGACAGATCATGTTCCGTGTACCCTGGGTAGACGACAACGGCAAGACTCAGGTAAACAGAGGTTTCAGAATTCAGTTCAACTCGGCAATCGGACCTTACAAGGGCGGTATCAGACTTCACCCCTCCGTATATCTCGGTATCATCAAGTTCCTCGGCTTTGAGCAGGTCTTCAAGAACAGCCTTACAACACTGCCTATGGGCGGCGGCAAGGGTGGTTCTGACTTTGACCCCAAGGGCAAGAGCGACGGAGAGATTATGCGTTTCTGCCAGAGCTTTATGACAGAGCTTTGCAGACATATAGGTCCTGACTGCGATGTTCCCGCAGGCGACATCGGTACAGGCGGACGTGAGATCGGTTATATGTTCGGTCAGTACAAGAGACTCAGAAACGAATTCTCAGGCGTTCTCACAGGTAAGGGTCTGACATACGGCGGTTCACTTGCAAGAACAGAAGCTACAGGCTACGGTCTTTGCTACTTCACAAACGAAATGCTCAAGGCTAACGGCAAGAGCTTCGACGGCAAGACAGTTGTTATCTCAGGTTCGGGCAACGTTGCTATCTACGCTACAGAAAAGGCTACACAGTACGGCGCTAAGGTAGTTGCACTTTCTGACTCAAACGGCTACATCCACGATCCCGACGGCATCGAGCTTGATGTTGTAAAGCAGATCAAGGAAGTTGAAAGAAAGCGTATCAAGGAATACGTTAACAGAACATCACACAAGAATGTTACATATACAGAAGGCTGCTCAGGCATCTGGACAATCAAGTGCGACATTGCACTCCCCTGCGCTACACAGAACGAAATCAACGGCGAGTCAGCTCAGGCTCTCGTAAACAACGGTTGCTTTGCAGTTGCAGAAGGTGCTAATATGCCCTCTACTCCCGAAGCTATCGAGGTTTACCTTTCAAACGGTCTTCTTTACGGACCTGCTAAGGCTGCAAATGCCGGCGGTGTTGCTACATCAGGTCTTGAAATGAGCCAGAACTCAATGCGTTACAGCTGGACATTTGAAGAAGTTGACGCTAAGCTCCACGACATAATGAAGGAAATCTTCAAGCAGTGCGACACAGCCGCTAAGGAATACGGCTTAGAGGGTAACTACATGGCAGGCGCTAACATAGCAGGCTTCTTAAAGGTAGCTGAGGCTATGAAGGCTCAGGGTTGTGTATAATAATCCGATTTCACTAAAACTACTCCCTTAAAGGAGGGCTTTATATGAAACACGGTACTTTATCTCATGGCAAAAAGAGTACGGCTGACCCTAAAACCTCGCTTGTCAGAAATGACGGAAGCTTTAAGCGTACCGATAATCTTTCTGAAACGGGGTTGGAGTTTCACAAACCGTTTACTCATCAGAAGCCCGATAAGGATAACAAGTAAATAAATCGACCTCCGCATTATTAAGCAATGCGGAGGTTTTTATCTGCGTTATTTCAAAAGACCGCCCTGCGTTTTTATACACAGGGCGGTCTTGCTATTCAGAAATTTTCTGTAATGCTCTTTGCAAGCTGTTTTATTTCGGGAACATCTGCCGCTTCCCACAGTCTTATACTGCAATGAAGAATACCGTTCTTCTTATACAGCATTCCGAGTCGGTGGCAACGCTCGGTGTTGTCCACAACCTGAACTATCGGAGTAACATCGGGTGTATCGTCAAGAATATCAGCCTTGCTGTGCGTTACCGCCTCATACCACTGCGGCGTGGTAAACTTTTCGCACGGGAAAGCGCTCAGCAGCTTATCGTTCTTGTCTATAAGAAGTCCCATCGTACCGGGTGCTACAGGCTTGTTCATACTCTCCGAAATGACACGGAACATATGATAGTTCCAGAAATCCGCACAGTATGCGTTTTCTATAGCATTACTGCCGTCGGTTATCACCATAGCCTTTTTGCCGCTCGTTATAAGCTCCTTTGCCTTTTCAACGCTGTCAGCAAAAATCAGCTCGTCATCGGCTGTCTTTATTCCGTTTTTGGTAATTTCAACATCCGTCTGCGGATAAAGCCAGAATACATAGCTGTTGTGCAGTTCGCCCATAGCAAGTGTAAGGACGGCTTTCTGCGGCTTTGTGATACCGCTGAAGTCGGGAACAAATGTGCCGACAGAGGTAAGGCGTGCATCCGATGAGGTAAACTCAACACTGCCGTTTATATCAAGCTCATCGCTTATGAGTGAATACTGCGCCGCTCCGCTCTTTATCTTACCTTTACCGTATGACGAAAGAAGAATCTCTACAGACGGTTTTTCATCCGCACCGAAAACATACTTTTCCGTCTTTGCAAGCAGTACGTTACTGTCGCAGAAGCCTCTCCAGTCCTCAGGCGTTATAAAGCCCTTCGATTGCATAAAGGCATTAAGCACGCCGACAAGCGAAACTCCCTGTCCGTTGAAATCCTGCAGATCGAGAAGCTGGAATCCGCTGAGTTCGGAAGAACGCAGAGCTGTTTCAATCTCGTCCTTATAGCACTGAGTACAATGTGCGCCGACCGCCTCGAAGAAATCTCTCCACTGCGTGTAAAGTCCCTTTTCTTCAAGCCTTTCTCTGAAAATATCGAGATAGCGAGGAACGAGAGGACCCGTGTACATTTTCATCTCGTCAAAGTCGGGGAAATAATCATACTGTCCGACCTCGTGTGATATTACCGGCTTGTGCGGAATATAACTGCCGTCTGCGGCGCTCAGCTTTACCGTCTTTACCCCTGTGCCGTACTGTATCTGTATCGTATCTCCGCCCTCGTTCTCCGAGCCGTTTTCGCCTCTGATTATCGCATCATAATCGTAAGCGGTATTCGGCTTGTTCGTCTGGATATGACCGAGAGGTGCGTCACACATAGCATAAGAGCCTCTGAAAAGTCTGTCACGGGAAAGTCTTACCCCTGCGAAAAAATCCTCCTGCGGAATTTCTGCAGGCCAGAACTGGAAATTGTTTGAGCCGCTTGTAAAGAAGATTGAATGATTTTCACGGCGGAGAATGTCGATTATCTCTCCGAGCCTTTCACGGCTGCCCCAAAGCTCGTTTCCGAGCGACATCATAACAAATGAAGGATGGTGGGAAAAATCTTTTATAATACGGATACCCTCGTTTATAAGGTAGTCCTGTTCTTCCTCGTTATAACCGTCCTCGCCCTTTGCGGCAATCGTTCCCCAGAAAGGAAGCTCCGGCTCCATATAGATACCAATCTCATCTGCGGCGGTAAATGCGGCGTCGGGAGGACAGCAGGTGTGGAAACGGTAATGGTTTATGCCATAGCTTTTGGCAATTTTAAGACGTTCTTTCCAATCGTTAACATCACAGGGAGCATAAGCGGTAAGAGGAAAAATCATTCCGTCGTGCTTTCCTCTGAGAAACGCCTCACTGCCGTTTACGAGCAGTTTCCTGTCATTACCCGAGAATGTGACAAAGCCGAACGAGGTATTGAATATATCTTCACCGCAACGTAATTCAAGACTGTAGATATTGCGTTCAAATTCATCCCACAGCTGAGCGTTTTCAAGTCTGAACTCTGCTTCAAATGTATCTCCGTCAGATATGATATTAGCTTTAAGCACACGGATTCCGCCGGGAGCGGTAACAGTCGCAGTAACAACAGCGTTGTCCGCACCGTTGACCAAGCCTCTTACCAATAAACTTCCGTCAGCAGATGCGATAACTCTTACATCAGAAATGTAGCTCTTGGGATAGATTTCAATATTCATCTTTCCTACAATGCCCAGCCAGTTTGTCTGGGTATCCGGACTTGTCATGTGACCTCCGCCCGTCTTATAACCGACATTCGCCACACGGATGACAATTTCGTGCGTGCCTGCGGTCATATATGAAGAAATATCATAGCGGTGCGAGCTGCAAAGGCTGTCGCAGGTACCAATCTCCGTACCGTCAATATACAGCGTGCTTACTCTTGTGCGTTCAAGCGTGAGTATCGACACCAAGCCCGTCATATCGCTTTCAAGGGTACACGAACGTCTGAACCACGCATATCCCGTGAATGTGTATTTATCGGTAAGGTATCCTTCGTCCCTGTTCTTGTTCTCAGACACTTTTGCGGCGGCTGACAAAGTATCGGGAAGAATTATGCTGTCGTTGTAATTATCCGGAAGCGAGGTACGGTTATTTTCGCTTATGAAAAGCTCCCACTTTCCGCTGATGTCTATCGTATTTATCATAGCCGTTTTCCTTTCGTGTGAACGTTTACATTCTTTGACTATGATACTATAAAGAAGCAACACTGTCAATAGACGAACGGGAAGAAAATATTAAAAATAATCCGCAGAATTTAAATTCAGTTAACAAACGTCAAATATAATACAGATACAGGGTGAGGAAAAGCCCTATAAAGTTGCTATCTTCGTTTTCATATATTTCCCCAAAGCATTGATGCCCGGCTGTAAAAGGCCGGGCATCAATGTTTTTTATTTATTGATTATTTTCGGCGGAATAATCCTTCCACATTTCAGTTACGTTTCCTTCGCCGTTATGCTTCGCATAAATATCTCCCATAAGCATAGCGTATGTATAATCGCCGCACTGCCACACCTCACGGTATCGTTCACGCACCTCCATAACAATACCTTTTCCGAGAGCCTCCGCAATATAGATATTATTCTCGTCAAAGCCTGCGATTATCGCAATGTGACCGTCACAGCCGATAAGATCGCCCACCTGCAATATTCCGCTTCGCATTACCTCCTCGTCAAGCCATACACGCTCTCCGAAATCGGAATATTCATCGTCATAGCCGGGGGTATCCCCTGCGCCGACATCGCCCAGCGGTACACCGCCGTTATACAGGCACCACGAAACAAATCCCGAACAGGTCATGCCGTTTGCATATTTCGCACCGGGGATAAGCCCGAATGCGTCCTCCCAGTTTGTGAGCGGTTCACCCCACGTTGCAGGTCCGTATAATATGCCTTTCTTATCAAGAATGTCAAACTTACTGTGCGTCAGATAAAGCCCCTTGTGATAGAATCTGCCCTCGCCGTCACAGTACGGTCTTTCGGGCTGTGGATTCAGCCTGCCGTTTTCATAGAAATACGGTATCTTGTAATTGAATTCAAGCGGAATAAACCTTGCCGCCGCAACTACGCCTGCTCTTGTTCCGTAGCCTGCGGTATTTACACGGCTCTCAAGCACAGCGTCAATCATACTTCCCTCCGCCTCACTGTATTGACCGGGCTGAAGAAGCGGCTTTGTTGCCGTGATCTTCGGCGCTCTGAGTAAATCCGTGACCGTTATTTCTATACTGTCTGAAATGCTGTCCGATACGCTTGCTGTTATTGTCGCCGTACCCGCTTTCAGTGCGGTGATCACACCGTCCTTGACGCTGACCGTTTTCGGTGCGGAGCTGTTCCACTTTACCGACTTTTCGCTGTCTGTGGGATTACCGATAGTTTCAAAAGCGGTTGTAAGCGTGCCTGTCATTCCAACATTCATATATGTATCGGTTTTGTCTATTGTGATTTTGGTTACCGCATCAACGTTTACCGTAAACTCATCACTCCGCACGGCTTTTCCGCTGTCGTTAGTCACGGTTATAATGTAGCTTCCTTTTGGCAGAGCTAATACTGCTTTTCCGCCTTCAAGCCTTTTCCTGTCACTATCGCCGTTATATGAATAATACAACCAGTCCGTTGTACCGTCCTCGTTTCTGCATTCTATTGCTACATTGCGTGTGAAGTCTGCATTCAGTTCTTCCGCTACCGATACTGATATGATTTTCGGTACAGGCTTTATTTCTGTTGCCGTCAAAGACGGCTGTACTTCGGTATAAGGTCTATAAGGGCTGTTTTGATTCATTTGTGTCATAGCATAACCGCAGAAAAGCATTATCCCCGTACAAAAGGCTATCACGACCGAAAGAAAAACGATGCAGAAATCCCGCAGCCGTCCTTGTTTTCCTTTTTACGCCCGTTTACAGCCGTTAAGGCGTTTTTTTCACAGACAGAAACAGAAATATTTTTTTGAGCGTTGTTATTGACCGTTTTAGCTGATGTTGATGCTGATGAAGATAAAGATGTCATGGCGTTTACCTTTTTATTATTGATTTTATGATTTTTCGGATTTTTAATATAAATAACTGTTTACTCAAGTATAACATTCTAATTTTGAAAAATCAACTAATAAATGGTTACAATTTGGTTACAATTTTTGCATATATTGTTGAAAAAACAGTATTGCGTATTTTTCCGAAAATTTTTTTCAAAACCTCTTGACTTGGAGTTAACTCCATGTGATACAATACGGTTGTAACAGGAAAGCAACGTGCTGTCCGTCTTATAGCGGCAGACGCATACTAAAAAGGAGAATAACAATGTATCTTGAAAAAATCAACTCACCGTCGGATATAAAGAAGCTGAGCGTTGACGAAATGAAAAAGCTGACGCAGGAAATGCGTGACGCACTTATATTCAAGCTCAGCCGTCACGGAGGCCACTGCGGTCCCAATCTCGGTTTTGCTGAGGCAACGGTCGCTCTGCACTATGTATTCGATTCGCCTATAGACAAAATAGTATTCGATGTATCTCACCAGACATACTGCCACAAGATGCTCACAGGCAGAAAGGACGGTTTCCTTTATGAAGAGCATTTTGACGATATTTCGGGCTACTCTAATCCCGCCGAAAGCGAACACGACTTTTTCGTCATCGGTCACACCTCAACTTCTGTAAGCCTTGCACTCGGTCTTGCAAAGGCAAGGGATTTAAAGCACGAAAGCGGAAACGTTATTGCGGTAATAGGCGACGGTTCGCTCAGCGGCGGCGAGGCTCTTGAGGCTATCGACTACGCCGGCGAATTTGACGGAAATCTTATCATTATTATAAACGATAACGATATGTCTATTGCTGAAAACCACGGCGGTATGTACAAAAATCTCAAGGCTCTGCGTGATGGCAACGGAAAAGCCGATACGAACCTGTTCACAGCTATGGGTCTTGATTATGTGTTCGTAAAGGACGGCAACGATATTGAAAGTCTTATCGCCGCTTTCAGTAAGGTAAAGGACAGCAAGCGTCCTGTCGCAGTGCATATAGTTACCGAAAAGGGAAAGGGTCTGTCTTTTGCGGAAGAAAACAAGGAGGACTGGCACTGGCATATGCCGTTTGACGTTGAAACGGGCAAGGCAAAGTACAATTATGACGGCGAGGATTACGGCGACCTTACAGCTAAGATGCTTCTTGAAAAAATGAAGAAGGACGAAAGCGTATGCGTTCTGACCTCCGGTACTCCCACAGTAGGCGGCTTCTGGAAAGGCAGAAGAGATGAGGCAGGCAGACAATTTATAGATGTAGGAATTGCGGAGGAAAATGCGGCGGCTATGGCCTCAGGAATCGCAGCAGGCGGCGGTAAGCCTTTGTACACAGTATACAGCACATTTATACAGCGTACCTATGACCAGATCTCGCAGGATATATGCATAAACAACAGCCCAGTTGCGATAAGCGTATTTGCAGGCTCTGTCTACGGTATGAGCGATGTTACCCATCTCGGACTCTATGACATTCCTATGCTCTCCAACATTCCGAATCTTGTTTATCTTGCTCCCGCAACAAAGGAAGAATATCTTTCTATGCTTGACTGGGCAATCGAACAAAGCAAGTATCCCGTTGCGGTGCGTGTACCGGGCGGTGCGGTGATTTCGGACGGCAAGGAAGTAAAAAGCGACTGGTCGGATATAAACAAGTACGAGATTACAAAAAGCGGCTCAAGGATAGCAGTGATAGCACTCGGCGCTTTCTATCAGCTCGGTGAGAAAGCGGCAAAGCTAATCGAAGAAAAGACAGGCACCGCTCCCACTCTTATAAGTCCCCACTATATCACGGGCATTGACAAGGATATGCTTGAAGACCTCAAGAAAAACCATGATGTTGTGATAACTCTTGAGGACGGAATTCTTGAGGGCGGTTTCGGTGAAAAGATAGCACGTTTCTATGGCAGCAGCGATGTTAAAACGCTGTGCTTCGGTATTGAAAAGAAGTTCTACGACAGATACGATGTAAACGAGCTTATGCATAAGGCACATCTGACTCCCGAACAGATAGCAGAAGACACGATTGCTCTTTTGAAATAATATTTATATATGACTACAGCCCGTAACGGTCTTACCGCTGCGGGCTGTAATTTTTATGAATACTTCTTATAAAGCAATTCCGTCAGCTTTATAATATCCGAACGTGTATTGAACACCGACGGCGCAAGCCGTACCGTCCCCGTTTCAAGCGTACCCTGCTTTTTGTGGGCAAGGAAGTTGCAGTGAAGTCCCCCACGCAGATAAAACCCGTTTTTCGACAACATATCGGCTGTGACCGAGCTGTTTTCATCTCCCGCCGTAAAAGATACCACAGGGAGAGATTTTACGTTTTCCGGACGGTAGACCCTGATTTTCCCGATGTTTTCAACACGCTTTATAAATAAATCGCACAGCGACATTTCATGAGCGTAAATCCTGTCGATGCCTTTTGAATTTACAAATTCCACTCCCCTGCCGAGTGCGATAGCACCGGGAGTATTTATCGTTCCGCTTTCAAAGCTGTCGGGCAGAAAGTCGGGCTGGTCGATTTCTCCGCTTGCACTGCCCGTTCCGCCCTCTATAAGCGTGCTGAGCGGATATTTTCCGTCAGTCACAAGCACTCCCGTACCCATAGGACCGTAAAGTCCCTTATGACCGGGTGCGCATATAATATTGATACCGTCCGTCAGATTAAGCGGTATAACGCCTGCCGCCTGAGCGCAATCGGCTATAAGACATATATTGTGCTTCCTGCAAAGCTCCGCAATTCTGGCAAGCGGTGTCACTCTGCCGTTTACGTTACACCCTGCGGTCATAATGACCACGGCAGTGTCACGGCGGATTTGCTTTTCCACAGCCGACAGCAGTTCATCGTCACTGCCGCCGCTGTCGGCTATGCTGTAATTTATCCGTTTTTGTTTATACAGAGCGTGAAGCGGCCTTATTACCGAATTATGTTCAAGGTCGGACGTTATCACATGGCAATGCCCCTTTGCGTTGCAAACGCCCTTGAGGGCAAAATTAATGGCGTGGGTACAGTTGAGCGTGAAAACCGTATTTTCGGTTTCGCCGCCGAAAAATTCCGCACATTTCTCCCTTGCGTAAAACACCTGCCGTGAGGTTTCGAGCGAAAGCCTGTGCCCCGACCTTCCGGGATTTGCCCCGTAGTCGTACAGTGCCTTTTCCGCCGAATGAAGCACCGAAACGGGCTTTGGATAGGTGGTGGCGGCATTGTCAAGATATATCATCCGGCATCACCGCCGTTTCTGATCTCCATACAGTTAAGACCGCCCAGCGACAGCAGACGGCAGGTCTTGTCGGGATCGTGTTCCGTGTAAATTCCGAACCTGCATCCCTTTGAAGTGGTGATTTTTCCCGTAGTAGATGATATTTTATAGCCACTGAGGATTTTTCTTGCTTTTTCGGCGGCTGTAGCCGAGCGTAAAACAATAAAATACATAATCAGTACCTCGTTTCCGTATATTCACTGCTTCAATATATGCCGCAGGAAGCGAAAGAGTGATGATAAGCAAAGCGGCAAAAAAGCGGAAAAGCAAGATAATTTACAGACAGTCGATAAACCTATACAATTTAAAAATA
>UMHC01030317.1_pt1 | contig 10886 bp, 9 predicted proteins | sample 1965381 | NCBI WGS metagenome assembly UMHC01 (sample SAMEA4836083, study PRJEB28245) | human gut metagenome | biome: gut microbiome; material: fecal sample | place: Denmark | collected 2008 | reverse complement strand
TGACCGCCGCGGCCGGCAGTAATGGGTTTAGAGACCGACTGCCGGCTTTTCTTTGAACGAACGGATACATCTGACATGGCAATCGACACCTGCGTTCTGGCACAAAAGGACTACATCGTCGGCATGCGCCGCTACTTTCACGCGCATCCGGAAGTAAGCCTGAAGGAATTCCAAACCTCGGCTCGCATTGAGGAAGAACTTGACAAGGTCGGCATCGAGCACACCCGTGTGGGTGAAACGGGCGTCTATGCTCGTGTAGTCGGGAAAAAGGTTGGCGAAGGCAAAGCGAAAATCGTGGCGCTTCGGGCCGATATGGATGCTCTCGGCATGGAAGATCTCAAAAACTGCGAGTACTCCTCTCAGAATCCGGGCTTTTGCCACGCCTGCGGCCACGACGGCCACACGGCAACGTTGCTTGCTGCCGCACGCATTCTGAAGTCAATGGAAAACGACTTTGCCGGGGAAGTGCGCTTTTTCTTCCAGCAGGCCGAGGAAATCGGGCAGGGGGCGCGACAGTTCGTTGCGGCAGGTTTGCTCGAAGGGGTAGATCGCATCTACGGTCAGCACGTCACCAATACCCTCAACGTCGGTCAGGTGGGCGTCGTTGCAGGACCTCTCAACGCAAGCTGCGACTTTTTCCGCATCGAAGTGAAAGGCAAAGGGGCACACGTTTCGATGCCGCACAAGGGCGTGGATGCCCTCTACGTAGCATCCCAAATCGTGGTGGCCGTGCAGAGCATCGTTGCGCGCAGCACGGATCCGATGGAGTCAGCTGTCATCGGCATCGGCAAGGCCTGGGCCGGCACGCAGTACAACATCGTTGCCGAAGAGGCCGTTCTGGAAGGGACGGTGCGCACATTTTTGCCCGAAGTCCGTGAAGCCACGAACCGTCGTCTTACCGACATCGTCGAGAAGACGGCAGAGATGCTGGGCGCCAAGGCAAGCATCGTCATCAAGAACTATTCCAACCCCTTGATAAACGACGCGGATGCGACAAAGGAAGCCAAGCTCGTCGCGCAGGAAATTGTTGGTGCCGAAAACATCATCACGGACTATCCCAAGTCGATGATGGCCGAAGACTTCGCCGACTATCTGCCGCATTGCAAGGGGACGTTCGTTTACTTCGGTACGCACAGCGACAAGCCGGGCACCGATCGGCCCAACCACAACGGATTCTTCGACATTGACGAAGAGGGACTGCTCGTGGCGTGCAATATGTTTGTGCGCTACGCGCTCTACGTGCTTGGCACGAAGTAGCCGTGGGGTCGGGTTTGAGAAAGCTCGTTTGCGTTTGAGCTCGCTTACAAAAAGATAAAGGGCTACTTGGTTCTTCAAGCAGCCCTTTATTCATGCAGAGTGCGCAAGAAATTAGTTCTTGTGGCACATCGTGCAGTTGTTGTGCATGGCGTCAGCCTTCTTTTCGCCCTTGACCCAGTGGTCGGCCGGCATAGCCATCGGCTGGCCCTTCACCTTGGCGGCGCCCATCTTGGACTGATCGCCGTGGCACATGATGCAGGGGTTGTTGGCGTCCGTGATCTTGTAGGCGTCAATCGGATGCGGGATCTTGGAGGGCATGCCGCCGGCAGCCTGAGCGGCGGCGCAGATCATCATGGAGGCAGCTGCAACAACGCAGGAAACCGTGAACTTGCTCATCTTGTTCTCCTTTTACGGGGTGTTTTGTATGTCGTAAATGAATTAGGTTGAACTTCTCATCAGGCACGAGAAGTTCCGCGGGTGAATTTTTAATACGATTTTAAGGTTGGCGCAATAAGCCGCTCGAACTAGTTCCGGAAATTTCAAAGATTTCTGTAAAAAATTTTCTCCGCATCTTCCTCCCGACGATTTTTTTCGACAGCCGTGAAAGCACAAACTAAAATGGCGACTCCCGGGAGAATCAATACGAATGACTATCACACTCAATCAACTTGACGTCGGTCAATCCGCCACCGTTGAAGTGGTCGGCGGCAGCGGCGCGCTTCGCCAACATTTTTTGGACATGGGGCTGATCCCTCAGGCCACGGTAACGCTGATCAAGCGAGCTCCGATGGGCGACCCCATTGAGGTCCGAATCCGCAGTTACGAACTGACTTTGCGCGTAGCCGAAGCCAATGAGATTTTTGTGAAAAATGTCCGCAAAGGGGAGCCGACAAAGCAAACGCACCCCAAGCCGATAGAAATGGATCACCCCGGCTACGCGGAAGCCGGAAAAAATCAGGTGATCAAACGTGAGCAACCTCTGATGACGGCCGAAACCGTCCGCATCGCGCTCGTGGGCAATCAAAACTGCGGCAAGACAACGCTTTTTAACAAATTGACGGGGTCCAATCAGCACGTAGGCAACTTTCCCGGCGTTACGGTCGATCGCAAGGACGGCCGTATCGTAGGCCACGAAGAGGCGCTTGTCACCGACTTGCCAGGCATCTATTCCTTATCGCCATACACCAACGAAGAGATCGTCTCGCGCGAGTTCATCCTTCGCGACGATCCTCACGTCATCATCAACATCGTCGACGCCACCAACATCGAGCGCAACATGTATCTCACGCTGCAGCTCATGGAGCTCGGCCGTCCCATGGTTCTGGCCTTGAACATGATGGATGAGGTGGCTGCCAATGGCGGTTCCGTTCGCGTCAATGAAATGGAAGCGTTGTTGGGCATTCCGGTCGTGCCGATTTCGGCGAGTCGAGGAGAGGGCATCGAAGAGCTCGTTGAGCACGCCCTGCATGCCGCTCGGTTTGTCGAGACACCGGCAGTCCACGACTTCTGTTCGACCGACGATCATGGTGGGGCGGTACATCGCTGTCTGCACAGCCTGATGTTTCTCATTGAGGATCATGCTCAGCAAGCCGGCATTCCGCTTCGTTTTGCCGCAAGCAAAATCGCCGAGGGCGATGCGCTCATTACCGAACAGCTTCATCTTGACGTTAATGAAAAGCGCACGATCGAGCACATTCTGAAGCAGCTTGAAGCCGAACGAGGGTTGGACCGCGCCGCGGCCATCGCCGACATGCGCTTCAGTTTCATCGACAACGTCTGTGCGCAAACCGTCGTTAAGCCTCACACCAGCAAAGAACATCTGCGCAGCCTTGAAATCGACCGCATTCTGACCGGCAAATACACCGCCATTCCGGCTTTCGTCGCCATCATGGCTCTGGTGTTCTGGATGACGTTCAATGTCGTCGGCGCGTGGCTTACCGACGGTCTTGACTGGCTTATCGGTTTGGCAACCGACAAGGTCGATGCCTTGCTCACGAGTCTCAGTGTCAACGAGTCGATTCATTCGCTCATCATTGACGGCATATTCAATGGTGTGGGCAGCGTTGTGAGTTTCGTACCGACCATTGTCGTCCTCTTTTTCTTCCTGTCATTTCTTGAAGACAGCGGATACATGGCCCGCGTCGCGTTTGTGATGGATGTCTTTCTGAGACGCATCGGCCTGTCCGGGCGCAGCATCGTGCCGATGCTGATCGGTTTCGGCTGCACGGTGCCCGCCGTGATGGCAAGTCGCACGTTGCCGTCCGAACGCGACCGCAAAATGACGATTCTTCTCACACCCTTCATGAGCTGCTCGGCTAAGCTTCCGATCTACGCATTTTTTGTCGCAGCCTTTTTCCCAGGCCAAGGCGCTTTGGTAATGATCGGTCTGTACTTGCTCGGCATTATCACGGCCATTGCACTCGGTCTAGTCATGCGGCGAACCATGTTTAAAGGGGAAGCCATGCCGTTTGTCATGGAGCTTCCGAACTATCGCCTGCCGGGAGCACGCAACGTCGCCTTGCTTTTGTGGGACAAGGCCAAGGATTTTCTGCAGCGCGCCTTTACCGTCATTTTTGTGGCGACCATCGTCATCTGGTTCCTGCAGTCCTTTGATTTCCGCATCAATCCCGTTGAAGACCCTCAGCTTTCCATGTTGGCCGTCGTTTCGGGCTGGATCTCACCTTTGTTCGAACCGCTGGGTTTCGGTGATTGGCGCATCAGCACCGCTTTGATCAGCGGATTTATGGCTAAGGAGAGCGTCGTGAGCAGCCTTTCGGTGACATTTGGTTCTACCGAAGCATTGACGGTGGCATTAAGCGGCCTGACGGCAATCAGTTTGTTGGTCTTCTGCCTGCTCTATACGCCCTGCGTGGCCTCCATCGCGACGATCAAGCGAGAGCTGGGAGGCCTCTGGGCGACGGGCGTTGCCGTTTTCCAATGTGCGGTGGCCTGGGTTGTGGCTTTTGTGGTCTACACGGGCGGCAGCATGCTTGGCCTGAGCTAAAAAGGAGGAGCGCCGTGAATGCCGCCAGTTGGATCGCTCTGTTCATAATCGCCGTCGCATTTGCCCTGGCTGTACTGCGCATCTTTAAAGGTAAGCACTCGGGGTGTTGCGGCGGCTGCAACGGGTGCAACAAAACCGCTTGCGCAAAGTCAGGTTGCCCCAAGTGCCGGACTTGACCGCCCGGTCGTTTGTTTTCGTTAACGAATCAGCCGTTGTGAACTCAGTCACTGAGCAGCTCAGCTTCAGGTTGACGGCCGAACCACTTCTCAAAGATTCTCGCAAATTCACCATTTTGCTTGATGGTGGCTAGACCGCGGTTGATGCGCTTGAGAAGTTCCTTGTTGCCCTTCTTGACGGCAATGCCCAGGTCTTCACGGGTCAGAGCCACCGGCAACGCTTTCACCTTGCCGCGGCCTGCGGTGACAACGTAGTAGTCGTTGGTCGGGATGTCGTTGAGCACGGCGTCCACTCCGCGGTTGCGAAGTTCCAGATAGCACTCTGTGAGCTGGTTGAATACTCGAACCTCGGCGTTTTTGACCTTGCGGGCAGCGGCTTCGCCGGTCGAACCGATCGATACAGCCAAACGCTTGCCTTCGAGGTCTTCGGCCTTGGTGATCGTGGTGTTGTCGGCATTGACGACAATACCTAACCCGGCAATGTAGTAGCGGTTGGAGAAATCGACGCTTTTTGCACGCTCGGGCGAAATCGTGATGTCGTTGATGGCAATGTCGATGTTGCCGGTCTTCAAAGCAGGTATCAGACCGTCAAAGGCGAGGTTCCTCACTTCTACATCAAAGCCTTCAGCCCTGCCGATCGCACGAATGATGTCAACGTCGTAGCCCACATACTGGCGCGTCTCGGAATCCTGAGAACCAAAAGGCGGATAAGTCGCGTCCATGCCGACAATCAGCGTGCGTTTAGGATGTTGGTTTGCCCAAGCAGGAACAACAGACAGCGCAGCTGCGGCCGTCACGACGGATAAAAAGGTTCTCTTTTGCATTGCTGGTTTCTGGAATCCGATGTTCATCCATACCGCGAAATTGCGGTAATAAACTAAGAATTTTAAGGTGATTTGTGTTGAAGGAGCCAACCACCGGGCAAACTCCCGTGTAGGTATTGCGATTTGCATCAAATCAGCCGACTGAAAGCAATCAGCGCCAAAGCATAGTCACAACACAATTCTTCGCAGTCGTATCAACTGAGATACTGCTTCCGGTGATCTGTATTTTTGTTAAGCTCTTTGCCACAACGCAACCCGGGAGGAAACCAAATGGCGCAGCACCTTTTAGCCGATTTAATCCGTCATAGCGGTTCCGTCGTGATTGACGGCGCCATGTCCACAGCACTTGAAAAGGCAGGTTGTGACCTCAACGACAAGCTATGGAGTGCGCGCGTACTCATTGAAGAACCGGACAAGATTCGGCAGGTGCACGCTGATTATTTCGAAGCGGGAGCCAACGTTGCCATTACCGCAAGCTACCAAGCGACCGAGGCTGGATTTAAAGAGCGCGGGATTGACTCTCAGAAAGCATACGGTCTTATCGCCCAATCTGTGACACTGGCTCGTGAAGCCCGCGATGATTTTTTGATTCGTCATCCGGAACGAGAGCCGAAAACTCTTTTGATCGCGGGTGCCGTCGGCCCTTATGGTGCTTATCTTGCCAACGGTGCCGAATATACGGGCGACTATCACCTTTCGGACGGTCAATACCGTACCTTTCATCAATTGCGCATGAAGGCTCTGGCAGAAGCCGGAGCGGATTTTTTCGCCGTTGAGACGCAGGCAAGGCTCGATGAGGTCAGGGTCATTCTCTCGATGATGGAAGAGCTCGACATGACTGCCTGGGTAACCTTTACATTGAAAGACAGCGGTCATATCTCCGACGGAACGCCGATCGAAGAGGCTGCCGAAGTGTGCGGCAATCATCCGTTGGTTGACGCCGTCGGCGTCAACTGCGTCAAGCGTGAAATGGTGGCTGACGCATTGCAGCGCATTTCGTCCGTCACAGACAAGCCAATGATCGTTTATCCCAATTCGGGTGAAACGTATGATCCGACGACAAAGACCTGGCATCATCCGGTCTCGGGTCCGGGCTGGGCGAACTTCGTGTCCAAATGGAAGGCTATGGGAGCCGTTTGTCTGGGGGGCTGCTGCAGAACGTTGCCCTCGGATATTGTTCAGATTGCTGAGCTGATGAAGGCTCGCCACTGAGGAAGGACTTGCCCGGTATTCGCCGCAAACTACTCAGAACAAAGAGTGGTTTGGAAATTGTTCGGGTGCGTCCGGGAAACCTTGTTGTCCTATTAATCTGCGGTCAACTGTCCAATCGTCTGAGGCGTTGTGAAGCTGCTTGATGTCACGCAGCGGAGGTAAGCCGAAAAGTTCCTTATAGTCCCGAACGAACTGAGTCAGGCTTACGTAGCCGACGGCAAAGGCCGCCGAGGTGACGTTTGTTTCGCGAGCGACCAATAGACGGCGAGCTTCAAACAGCCTGACACGTTTGCGAAACTGAACGGGCGAAAAACCGGTGACTTGTCGAAATTTTCGGTGGAACGTTGCATTTGACATGTTGGTTTTCCTTGCCAGCTCTTCCACCGAACAATCTGTCGCATAGTTGCGTCGGATCCAACTGACGGTTTTTAAAACGGCATGGCCTTCGGATCCGGCACTCGCAAGTGCTTTGAGTTCTGCTCCGCAGGATGAATCCAGAAGCAAAGCATGCAGTTCTCTTAGTATCAACGGCGCACACACCGCAATCAGTTTGGGACGGTCCAGTATTTTCAGCAGTCGCAGGAACACGTCACGCAAATCCTCGTCCGGGCGAATGACGAATACACCGCCGGGCATTTCTGACAATTGTCCGAATTGATGGCGATCGTGCAAGGCATCGGCGTATTCCATCAAAATCGACGCATCGAGCGACACGGAAAGCGCAAGAAAGGGATTTTCTCTCGAAGCATCGAGAGTGTGAAATTCACTCGGCGAAGCAATGCCGCACACCAGACTTTCTCCGGCACCGTACTCCAGCATCTTCCCGCCGATCGCCGTGGTTTTGCGACCGCGCACGATAAAGGTCGCCATGATTTCACCGGCCGTGCGTTCGATAAATGCATTGGATTCAATGCGATAGAGCGTCAGTCCGGGTACCGATGTGGTGAACACGCCGTGATGCGGCGCATGTCTGTCAATGATTTGAGCTGCGGACTCGAGCAAAGCGTCGAACATGAGAGCTACTTGTGAAGGACTGAGACTGAAGATTTCCCATTATATGAAAGCCGAAGCGGCGTTCCGACTGAATTTGATTTAAAAAAGCAAAAATTTGACATGATGGACTATGAAAAATATCGCTGATGATTGAAAAATGAAAAAGACAGTTCGATACGTTCGGCTTGATATTTAGGAAGAGTAGAGACATCATGCAAAAAATTCTCGTTATCAACGGCCATCCGAATCCGCAAGCCTCCGTTGCCGGCAAAGCCGTGCTCAATGCGCTTGAATCATCCCGCTGTGAGATGCAAATCAGAACGTTGGCTCAGTTGTGCGGTCCCAACGGTTTCGATGTGATTGCGGAACAAGAGGCTCTGCGCCGGGCCGATGTGATCGTGTGGCATTTTCCGTTTTATTGGTATTCGGTTCCGGCGATTCTCAAGAAATGGATCGATGATGTGCTCACGCGCGGTTTTGCCCACGGCACCGGCGGAACAGCTTTACACGGAAAAAAGCTTCTTTTGTCGTTTACGACCGGTGCGGTTGCTCAGGAGTATGCAAAGGGACGTGCAATGAACTGGCCGGTGGAGGCATTCCTTCCGCCGCTTCTGCAAACTGCCTACTTGTGCGGCATGAAGACATTGGCTCCCGTGTGGTCAAACGGCATGATTTTTGTTCCCGGCATTCACACTGAAGCTGACCGCAAACGAATCCTCAAGCAAGCCGAAGAACATGCCTCACGGCTTCTCGATGAAATTAAAGCCAGCGCTGAAAACTAGATTGGGGAGATTGCGATGAAATTTCTGGTCGACGTGCGTATTACCGACCGTGAGGCGGCAAAACCGTATCTGCCGGCACATCTGGAATATCTGAACCGACATTTTGAAAACGGTGACTTTATTCTTTTCGGCGCCTACGTTCATGGTGAGGGAGGAATGCTGATAGCTCAGAGCGAATCGATTGACTCGCTGAATTTGCTTTTACAAGCCGATCCCCTGAAAAAAGGCAACTGCGCAACCTGGGAGACATTTGAATTTCGTGTGGCTCGCGCAACTTCGAGCTTAACGGACTAGCAGAGGATTCTTGCCTGCAACAGGAGACACACCATGAAAAGGAGGCAGCTTTTACAGTCGACCTTGGCGTTTGGGACCTTGCCGAGCGTTGCGTTGGCCGCGCCTGCAGATATGACTCACGAACCGGAAGCCGACGTGTCGACCGATGTTGTGATCGTCGGAGGCGGTTTTGCGGGTTTAACTGCCGCTGTCACAGCCGCTCGTGCCGGAGCCAAAGTCGTGGTTCTTGAAAAGCGCAGCTATTGCGGCGGCGACGGCGTGTTATCGGCCGGCATCATCGCGTCGGCCTTTTCAGAAGCCCATAAGGCGCAGGGCTTCCAAGGAAAAGCGGATCTTGACTCGTATTGGCAACTGATCGAGGAGGGGCATACGGACGAACCGCTGTCAAAAGTGCGCGACAACATGCCCAATTCGCCGATGTACTCGGGCATAGCCAAACATGATCCGAATGTTTTGCGGCGTTCAGCAGAAATGTCTCCTGCAGTTGCGGCCTTCGTCATGTCATACGGCATCGATTTTTTGCCGATCAATCCGCAGCAACCGTTTTTGCTTCCGTCCAAGCCTGGATCCATGCCGAAATTTGCGCAGGCCATGCTCGATGAACTTCAGAACCGCGGTGTCTCCGTGTTGCCCGATAGCGCGGTGACAGGACTTGAAACACAAACCGAAAATAAAGGCCAAGATCGCGTCACCGGCGTTCGATTTGTGCAGGATGGCAAAACACAATTCATCCGGGCTCGGGCCGTGGTTCTTGCCACTGGCGGTTTTTCAGACAATCGACAAATGATGCACCGCTATAAACGTGTGTGGGCGAATATTGCCAAAGGATTTACTGCTATCGGCGAAGGCGTTCCGCCGGGCCACGACGGCGACGGCATCATACTGGGAAGACTTGTCGGTGGCGCCATCGAAGACATGGAGTCCATGCCCAAACTCTTTGCGGCTCCCAAACCGGGGTTCCGAAGTCCGTCGTGGATTCTTTTTGATACGGATACGGCTTATCTGGTCGACAAAAACGGCAAACGATTTTGCAATGAGCACGAAAGCCGCTACGCAGGCTGTGCACTGGCCTGCTTCAGGCAAAACATTGACGGCGCCTACGTTGTCTTGGACGAAGCCACGGTGACGGGACCGAACAAGGAGCGTTGGCGATACGCCGATTTGTTGTCGGCAAAGGCCCTTTTCAAAGGGCGGACCATTGAAGAAGCAGCTTCAAAAGCCGGTGTTGATCCTAAGGGACTGCAAAGAACGCTTCAGAGAATTGCAGATGATTCCGCCGCGGGAAAAGGGGACACGGAATTCGGACGCAAAGACAAACTTTTCCGTGCACTTAAAGGGCCTTTTTATGTCTCAACGCCGAGTTGGCCGGTTCGTTTCAAAACGGAAGGAGGATTGGAAGTCAATCCGAACTTTCAGGTATTGAGGGCCTCCGACGATACGCCGATTCCCGGTCTTTATGCCATCGGCGCAACGTGCGGTTCCATTTCGACCCGCTTGTGCGATGTGATTGCCAGCGGACTGATTGTCGGACCGATTGCCGCAGCGGGTGCATGAGGGCAGTACCGTCTGCGGTTAAACCTCAACCATAATCAAGGATTAGCAATGATCAAAGTTCTTTCATTGGTAGCGACGTGTATGGCTGTTATCTCATTTTCCGGCTTCGCCGCCGAGGCACCTTCGACTGCTGCAGCAAATCCCTACGAACAAAACGTTGTGCGACTCTCCAAAATCTCGGTTGCGCCCGAATATCTTGAGCAATACAAGGCGTTTGCCGCAGAAGTCGGTCGTGAGTCAATGAAGCGTGAACCCGGCGTTCGCGTTCTGTACAGCATGCAGGAAAAGAAGAATCCGACGCAGTTTGCCATTCTCGAAATCTATGCAAATCAAGAGGCATACAAACACCATATTCAGACGCCGCACTTCAGGAAGTACAAGGAAGGAACATTGCATATGGTGACATCGTTGGAGCTCATTGACTGCGACGCTCTCGTTCCGGAAGCGCTTATAAAGCCATAGCAATATTTGATACGGATACTCAAACAGCCTCCTCCGGAGGCTGTTTTGCAGCAGTATCAATTCAAGCGTTTTTCTCTCAAAATCGTTTGATTTTGATTGGATTGTGGCGGGTTCTACAAATAGTCCTTTTGCCGAGCAAGGCTGATTTCATTCATCTCGAAGGTTTGTGTGGGGCTACCAAATCGACTTAGCATAGATGGTGCCTATCGATTTTTCATTTTCAATCGAGAATTCCTATGGACCATGGTAGCACTACTCCTGCGGCTTTCCGCATGTAGTGCTTTTGCGTTTTTGAGGCCTGCTGTCTAACGCTATTAAGCGGTGTTTC
>UMHC01016809.1_pt1 | contig 10916 bp, 9 predicted proteins | sample 1965381 | NCBI WGS metagenome assembly UMHC01 (sample SAMEA4836083, study PRJEB28245) | human gut metagenome | biome: gut microbiome; material: fecal sample | place: Denmark | collected 2008 | reverse complement strand
CCACCGGCCGCTGCCGCCGTAACAGGCGGTCAGCGTTTCCACCTGCGTTTTGTCCAGCCCGTCCAGAAAGGCTTGTACGGTGGAGGGATCGATGGTTTCCCAGCCATCCCCCGTCCAGGAAAACGCCGCTGCGGTGTTTTGGGCGTCATTATACAGCGATAACGTGGGAACGCCGTCCAGCATCTGTAGCTTGGCGGGAGCGAAGCCGCTGTCCACCGCGGGGGTGACCTCCGTCTGGGTGTATTTTCCCGTGGCGTACTTCGTTTGGGAGGCCGTTCCCGGCTCCTCGGTTGAAGGAGCGGCGGAACACCCTGCCAGCGCCAGCAGCAAAGCCATGAGGGCGGCCAGCGGCGCAAGCCGTGATCGAATTCGGTTCATACAAATTCCTCCTGACGGGGCGGCGGCGCAGGCGGCCGCTGCCCTGGCAATTTTGGTAATACCACTGTACCACACAAAACCTGAAAAAATCCTGAATGCGCCTGCGGCTCTTTCCGGCATTGGTTGCGCTCCGGGAGAATTTGTGCTATAAATTAAATAATCTGCCGCTTTTGATACGGCCTGCGAGATATGCCCCGGGAGGTAGAATACATGAACTTGCTAGTGATCGAAGATGACCGGAAACTGAACCGGATGCTGTGCGAAATCCTTGAAAAAGAGGGCTACACGGTGAAAGCCTGCACCGACGGAGAGGAAGGCGCTTACTATCTGCAGCAGAACGCCTACGACCTGGCGCTGGTGGACTGGATGCTCCCCGGCGAAAGCGGGCCGGACATCCTGCGGGAAAGCCGCCGCAAGGGGATCATGACGCCGGTGGTGATGCTGACGGCGCTGACCGCCGTGGAAAACAAGGTGACCTGCCTGGATGCCGGCGCCGACGACTATCTGGGTAAACCCTTTGACAGCCGGGAGCTGTTGGCCCGTGTCCGGGCCAACCTGCGGCGGCAGGCCCCCATCGAGGAGCTGGTGGTGCTGCGGTACGGGGATCTGGTGTACGACACCAAGGCGCTGCTGCTGGCCTGTGGCCGGGAGGAGATCGCGGTCTCCAAAAAGCTGGGCCTTATGATTGAACTGTTTATGAAAAGCAAGGGTCAGGCGCTGGCACGAGCCACCCTGTTTGCCCGCGTATGGGGCGCGGACGCCGACGTGGAGGAGGCCATTCTGGACAATTACATCGGCTTTTTCCGCCGGCGGCTGGCCCAGATCCACTCCAAGATGAGCCTGCGGACCGTTCGAGGTGTTGGGTATGCCCTTGTGGAAGAAAAAGAAGGCCGCTGAACCGGCCGCGCCGTTGGACGTTCTGCGGTGGAAGATCGTAGCGGTGAACATCCTGTTTGCCGCCATGGTGGTGGCTACCCTCTGTTTCGTGGCCGCCCGGCAGGGAAAGAACGCCCTGGAGGAGAAGCATAGGCTGGCCTTCGCCTCCCTCTGTTCCGCCCTGGAACAGCCGATCCTGGAGACACAGACCATCGACCATAAGGCGATCTACAGCAGCGCGTTGGAAAACCGCCTGGTGCCCGCCTTATTCGAGAAGGGAGCCCCCATCGAGAATCCCTACCTGCAGGGCGATGATGCCGCACCGCTGCTCACTCTCAGCGAACCAATGCTGGAAGAGGCGCGGCAAAGCGTGGATGGGCAGAACGGCCTGTGGGCCAAAACGGTTGTCCGGCAGGCATACACCCTGCGGGACGGGAGTGCCCTCTGGTTTGCGGAATACTGTGCAATCCCCACGGCCAGTGGGAATTGGATCGAGTTGTACCTGTTTCAGGATGCCGCGACCTTCCGGCAGGAATGGGGCAGGATGCAACTGTTGTACGTAGCGGTGGCGGCGGGCGGCGTGCTGGCTTTGGGGGCGCTGGCCTTTGCGCTGACCGGCTGGGCCATGCAGCCCGCCCGGCGGGCCGAGCGGATGGAGCGGGAGTTTTTGGCGGCGGCCAGCCACGAGTTGAAAAGCCCGCTGGCAGTGATCATCACCAGCGCCGAACTGCTGCCTTCCGGCGGCGAGGAGGCAAAATACCGCGCCAACATTCTGTCAGAAGCGCACCGGATGGCGCAGCTGGTGCAGGAGCTTCTATCCCTTTCCCGTCTGGAGACCGCTGCCCGTCAGATCATGCCGGCAAAGCTGGACACCGAGGCCTTTCTCTGGGAAGTTTACGAGACATGGCAGCCGGTGGCGGCAAAGGCCGGTGACCGGCTGACCCTCCGCCTGCCGGACGGCGCGCTGCCGCCCATTCGGGCAGACGAGGACGCGCTGAAGCAGGTGATGGCCATTCTGTTGTCCAACGCCGTTCAGCACACCCCCAGCGGTACGCAGATCGAACTTTCCGCCGTGGCGGCGGGGCGAACGGTCTGCCTGTCGGTGGCCGATACGGGGCCGGGCATTGCGGATAAGGAACGGGCTTTCCAAAAGTTTTATCGCGCAGACCCGCAAACCGGCGATGCCAGCCTGGGTCTGGGCCTGAGCATCGCGCAGAAGCTTGTGGCGCTGCATCACGGCAGCATCACGATCCGGGATACGCCGGGCGGCGGCGCTACGCTGCAGGTCACGATCCCACAGGCGTGATATTGGCAGAATCCACAACCGTTTGTCGCATCATTGTAAAAAGTGCTGTGAGAGCCTTTTGGTTTTCTCACAGCACTTTTTGTGTACATACCGAACAAGAAATCACTCGTCGGCATCGTCGATTTTCGATGAAAGAAACGCGCGTTTTCGCTCGAATGAGCACTTTGATATGAAATCCGTGCTATAACAAGGGCAATTTACGGAATAGGATGTGAATCGCCAATATGCAGATAGTAGAATTAGAAATGGTTCCTCTTTCTCTTCGACCGGTATTGCAGCGACTTTATGATATGAAAACTACGCAGTCTGCTCTGCGTGAAGGAGTACTGTTTTCCACCAAGAGAAACAACTACTACTATGATACAGGCACCGGAAAGGTAATTGTGTTGGACGATGATACCAGCTACATTTTCCGCGTATTGTTTGACCCCACGTTGAGCGCCGAAACATTTTTGATATCACTGACAAAAGTCGATCCTAATGCAGTGAAAAACCTCCTACAGACAATTGACGCAGAGCGCTTGTTCCAGCGACCGCCGCTTTTGAGCATGGGAAAAGAAATTGCGGCGGGTGTAACCGATACGGAGCAGAAAGTTGAACAAATCATTCTTGAAGTGACGGAGCAATGTAATTTCCGCTGCAAATACTGCGTCTACTCAGAGGATTTCTCAGGGAACCGTGATTTTGGGAATCGGCGGATGCCGACAGAAATTGCCTTTAAGGCAATTGATTGGGCGTTGGAAAACAGCGGCGCTAAACTGGCAATTACTTTCTACGGCGGCGAGCCGTTGCTCAACTTTAAGCTGATGAAAGCTGTGATTGAGAGGTCTCAGGCCAAGAGAGGGAACAAAGAGATTGTTTATAGCTTTACTTCCAATATGTCGCTCATGACACGCGAAATCGCCACCTATCTGGCTCAAGTTCCGAACTTATATATTATGGCCAGTATCGACGGCCCACGCACTGTCCACGACGCATATCGTGTGTACGCAAATGATGCCCCCACGTTTGAAGACAGCATTGGCGGTCTTCGAATTTTGGCGGATGCCTACGCAGGTTCCCACATGCCGGTTAATATAAACGCTGTGTTGACACCTCCATTTGGATTTGAAAAGTTGGAGCAGGTAAATGCATACTTCGAATCGCTGGACTGGCTTCCGGCAACCTGCCATGTAAATATTACTTATCCATCGTATGGAACTTGTCCTGGCTTGGATGAGTATTACGACAAAATCACCGGCAATCCCAAGTATGCTCTTCATGGTATGTGCAACCCCCTTATGATATGGCAACAGCGCAAGGCAGAAACCGACGGGCTTGACGCCTACAAAGCCAGAAACATATATTACCATTCGATCTTTGACGACTTGGTTAAAATCAACAATCGCATTATCGTTGATGAACCTACACTGCGCCGGGGATTAAATGGATGCTGCGTGCCAGGAAAGAAAAGACTGTATGTCACGGCAACCGGAGAATATAAAGCCTGCGAACGGATCGGCTCCAGCCCTTCGATTGGTAATGTGGACGAAGGTGTTGATCGAGAACTGATCGTGAAAAAGTATGTTGAGGAATTTGCGGCGCAGTCAAAAGACATCTGCGATAAGTGTTGGGCTTACAATCTGTGCAGGGTATGCTATGCAGGCGTTTGCAATGAAAACGGGTTGGATATGGGGCTGAAAAACGAGGCATGCCGCGCTTCAAGGTCAGTTGCACTAAATAATCTGGCTCTCTACCATGAACTGATGGAAGAAAATCCAGAAGCGCTCAACTGCTTAAAAGATGCAGTGATTGAGTAACTGCGGTACAATAGGCATTTTGCCTGTTTGTATAGATTCTAAGAGAGAGGAGGAGCTATTATGAGCGTCGTAGATCCCATCTTTGGTCGTACTGCAGTTAATGCGGCGAGCAGCTGCGGCTGCACTTGCACGCAAACTACCCCGACTGCGCCCAGCTTCAATAGCGTTTGGACTGGCCAGCGCGATTCTGGCGGTGGTTGCGCTTGCACCTGCAACACCACGATCGAGTACAACCTGTCCATCAACTACGATGGCGCCCACAACGCGGTTTCGTAATTCATCATTACATCGCGTCCAATCAACGGAAGGAGGGAAAGCTATCCGGCTTTCCCTCCTTCTGGTGTCAGAAAAATGATCGAGGAATGTATCCATGGAAAAAAGTACGTTATCTATTAAAGAGACGCTTTCCATCACATTTAGAACTCTAAAAATACTTTTTCATGCAGCTCCAGGGGGGATTGCTTTTTTAGGGATCCTTAGCACAATAGCGGGCGTATGCCCTTTTCTAACCCTGATACTGTCCAGAGCTTTTCTGGATAGCCTGGCAAGAGCGTGTGGCCAGCAGGCGTTTGAAATGGAAATCATCTGGCTTTTGTTTTCCCTTTTCTTAACAAACATGATGCTGTCTGTTGTGAATAACCTCAGTATCTTACTAAAAAGTGATGTGAGTGGTCGGATATCTTTATTGGTGAACGCACAGGTGTTAGAAAAATGTGTTCACTTGCCGATGAGTCAGTATGATAATGAAACAACTTATAATCGAATCCGCTTCACTTCAGAACAAACGTCGATCCGTTGTACAAACTTAATCAACACCTTTTTCTCGATCGTGCAATGCTTAATTTCTTTTGCGAGCGTGGTATGCGTACTTGTTTCATTTAATGGCATTATTGTAATTGCCAGTGTGGTGGCCAGCATTCCTCTTTTTTTCGTCAATAAGTATGTGAGCAGTTTTTGGTATAAGATATCGGTCGGACGGGTAGAAAAACAACGCTATTCCGATGTTCTCCGCGATCTCATGCTGCGCAATGACAATATAAAAGAATTAAAACTTTTTGGCTCTCTATCGTATTTGAAAAGCCGCATTTTGAATCAGCAAACAGATTTTTTTCGTGAAGATCAGATGAACCGCAAAAAATTTTGCAAAATTGATACGGCCCAAAAAGCCGCCAATGATTTCGTGATTTTGCTGCTTAAGCTTTGGATCATTATTTTGGGGATTAAGCAACGGGCTACGCTTGGTACGATCAACTTGTACACAAGCTCCTTGGATCAAATACAAAGCGCCATTTTCTCGTTTTGCACCCAATTGAATACTTTCTATGAGCAGGCACTTTATTTGGAATCACTGTTTGATTTATTTGATATGCAGACGGAAGACGAAAACTGCGGAACGCCATTGACGGAACCAATTCGCACGATAGAATTTCGGCACGTTTACTTTTCCTACCCTGCTACCAATGTATATGCCTTGAAGAATGTAAGCTTCGTCCTGGATGACCGGCACACTTATGCCCTTATCGGCCTAAACGGCAGTGGAAAGACAACCCTGCTAAAACTGTTAATGAAGTTATATAAGCCAACACTAGGAACCATATTGATCAACGGACAAGATATCGAAGAGATTGATACAGCCGGTTTGCGAAAAAGGATATCAGCAATTGCTCTCCCACAGCAGAGTATTGGAACCATCGTCCATGATACCCCAGATGGCTTGATTGCTATCAAAACTTATAGAATAGTAAGAGGAAAACTCGTTATCCCAAGAAATTGTTTGTGTATTTTCTACAGGAAAAACTCGCAAGGAAAACCAATCTCCAGCAGAGTTTTGAAATTGTCCGTAGTAATGTCCGGTAGATTCACCGGAAGATTCTATTTGAGAAAATCCTTCGGGAATATATGATGGCGTAATATGGAATGTGGTGACAGGAGATTCTTCATTTACATATATAATCGATACAAACTTATCGTGCCACTCAATAAGCGTTGTGATAACAGCCTCGCGCACAGCCTTGACGGGGAGCATGGTACATGAAAAAATGGAAATAGCAGCCGTAAGTGTGATGAAGAAACGTTTGATGTCCAAAAGTCGCTTCTTCCGCTCGGCCTTACGCTTTGTGTCACGAACAAGGGCTTCCATTTTTCGCTGGAATTTTTCTGAGGGCTGGAAGTCTTCGTTCATCTCTTCCAAACTCGGCATCCGCGCAAGTTCTCGATCCTGTGCCTCGGTTACGATCATTGCGATAAGAGCGTCTGGGGAAATACGGATTTTGTCATCATTCATTACCATTTTCCTCCAATCCAGTCAGAATGATTTTACGCGCTCTGTGCAGACGAACTTTTACATTTCCGGGAGAAATGTTGAGAAAATCGGCAATCTCGCTGACCTTGTAGCCCTGAACTTTTAGAAGAAGCGGTGTCTTGTATTTCTCGTCCATGGACTGAACACGCAAAAGCATATTTTCATAGTCGATTTTATCGAGTACAATGGTTTCCACATTTACATCTGACTTTGAAAGATCGAGATCTTCGATTTCGGTATCAGATTTCTTTTGGCGGGTACACTTGCGAACCATATCAACAGCTTTGTGATGGGTCAGAACTCTTAGAAATTGCGATAGTTCCTTTTCATTGTTGGCGCGTATACTATCTATAATCCGTATTATATCCAAAAAGGTTTCATGGACAGCATCTTCTGCCAAATAAGAATCTTGCAGGACACCTTTGGCAGTATAGAACATGAGCCCACGATATTTTGTGTAGATATGTTCAAATTTACTTATCTGCTCTTCGGTATCCAGCAGAGAAATATATAGTGCAAGCATCAATATTCCTTCTATAAAATGGGTTTATTCACTAAACGGAGTTGACTGTTGGAGAAACCAAGAAATAAAGCTCATCAAAAACTGTTGCTGTTGCGGAGTACAACTGTTGAGTTGACTGGCAAGCTCCTGAGAAAAGAAACTGGTAGAAGTGCTGGGTGCAGTGGATGGCAGTAAAGAATAAATAGGGCATTCCAGTGCGGCAGATAGTCTATATAAAAATTCGAGAGATGGACAAACTTGCCCGCCCTCAATACGGCTGATATATTGTGCAGATGTTTCGACATTTGCGGCTAGGGACTCCTGAGTCAAGTGCTTTTCTTTACGCCGACGGCGGATGTTTTGGCCGATGGAAATATAAATATCTTGCATAATAATCACCTCAAAATAAGGGTATCAGTTTCGAACGCAATATTTGAGGGCTAAATAGTGCTATAAATAGACCCATGAGTGTTTATTATGGGCTTTTTTTATACAAAATAGGTCGTGAAAGAAACTTCATAGGGATAGAAATACAAGAAAAGAACTTGTAACCATTTCAAAACAGAAACCGTACATCTAGTAAAGAAAACAGGTCATGCGTTTATAGCAAACGCATGACCTGTTTTCTTTGGATATGAGCAGAGCAGAAAAATTTCAGAAAATTTTAGGATTGTGCGGGGGTTTTTAGCACAATCGGTAGTAGGCTGAATATAGAGCCAGCAGGAAGGAGGTGACTGAGTGATAGATACTCCGGCACGCCGCCGTGAAATCATTGAAATTTTATATTTCGCAGATGATTATGTCAAAATACGACCCTTGGCAGTGCGGTTTGGAGTATCTTACGCGACAATCCGAAATGATGTCGATGTATTATCACTGAGTTACCGCATATCGTCACAAACTGGGCCGAATGGTGGAATTAAGTTGGAAACTAAAAGAAAAAACCTTAGATTCCTTGACCCGGATGAAACGGCGGCGTTATTGAGAATTATGTATATAGTTCCAGAAGAAGAACGCGTTTACATACGGTCAATCCTTTGAGACTTGGCTCTGATCGATGATAAATAGTCATCGTCTTGTACCTTGACAACCGAATACCCAGCATAACAGGTACGTTCCTTTCCCGGCAAGCCCCAGTGGGCGGTCTGGCAAACCAGAATTGTGACGGGAAAGACCATAATGATACGCCAGCGGCCTCCAGCGTCAGAGGGGGTGACCGAGCCGGAGTTGTAAGCAGTAAGACTCCGGCGGAGTCAGTGAACGGGTGTGCCAACACCCTGCCTGTTGTGTTCCCGGTGTCAGGGGTGCGGGCGGCAAATGTGGCACACTTACTTAACTATCTACTTTTGCCGTTTAGGGCAAATCGTGGGCAGCAGGACCCCAAGCGCCTGCTGCCCATCATTTTGCTTTAAACGGGATGGAAAACAGAGGTGTAAAACCTATGCAAACCTATCCGACAGGCTATGCGGAATCCCACCGCATAGCCGAACAGATTTTCCGGGAGATTCTGCCCCGGCACGGTATGGCGGTGCGCGAGGAACAAATCGCGCTCTGCCATGAAGTTTTGGATACCTTATATAATAAAGAGATTTCCCTGTGCGAAGCAGGCGTAGGCACCGGCAAAACGCTGGCTTACCTCGTGGGCTGTATCCTTTGGCAGATGAATCGTCCCGAACGGATGAAACTGCCTATCGTTATTTCCACTTCCAGCGTTGCCTTGCAGGACGCTATCCTTACAGAGTATCTGCCCGACCTGTCCGCTATTTTGCTGGACGAGGGTATCATCACCGCACCCATCACAGCCGTTGTCCGCAAGGGCAAAGAGCGTTTTGTCTGCGATGCCCGCCTCGCCGAAAGAGCATCGCTGGTGCAGCCAAGCAGAAAAAGACAACGGAACAGCTTGCGCATTGCAGAAAATATTCTGGACATGGATCATATCCCGGAACTTTCTCGGTATGATCGCTGCCGCATTTGTGTGCCGCAGTCCTGCCCGCGCGATTGCTTTATGCGCTTGGATTGCCGCTACCAGCAATATTTGCGGGATTCCATGAAACCCGACATCCAAATTTGCAATCACAATTATTTGCTGGCAGACGCATCGCACCGACTTGAAGATAGACCGCTGCTCCTGCGCAGCTATCAGGCACTGGTAGTGGACGAGGCGCACAAATTACCCGATGCCGCCCGCCAGATGTACACAGAAACCTTATCCCCGCACAACATGGATGAATTGTGCCTTTTATTACAACAGGCGCACTACAAGGATTTTGACAGACAGATGCGGACGGCGTTCCTTACGCTGTCGTTCTCCTGCACGCAGGGGCTTTCCAAGCTGCGAAGAAAAGCGAGCGAACCGTTCGTGCTTACGCCGTTCCGCCGCGCTGCGCTCATCGACTGTATAGCACTATTGCAAAATGCTGGCGGATTGCCGGATGTGCCGCGATACCTGCTGAACAGGCTGGGAGAAGCAGAAAGCCTCCTGCGCCTTTTTCTTTTGGAGGTGCCGACGCGCATCCTCTACATCGACTACGATGCCGACGGTCAGCCTACATTCTGCGCAGCCAGCAGCCGCGTACCGCAGCTGCTCCGCAGCGCCCTATGGAACACCCGCGAACCCGCGATTCTGACCTCCGGCACATTGGCTGCAGCCGGAGATTTCAGCCATACGGAACAACTTTTGGGGCTGGCGGCTTACCGACCTCTGCGTCATTTCCGAGCAGATTCTCCGTTTAACTACAAGAAAAAATGTCTGTTATACTTTCCACCGCGCACAAGAACGCGAATGGACAACCGCCGAATGGCAGAGGAAATCGTCCGATTGGTGGATACTTGCCATGGTCATGCACTGGTGCTGTTCACAGCGTACCGCCAGATGGCGGAAGTCCGCGCGCTGACGGACGGTCAGTGGACATATCCAACCTATCAGGCGTGGCGCAACGGCGGCAAAATCATCCAGAAGTTCAAGCAATCCGGCAACGGTGTGCTGTTTGCCGCTGGCTCCTGCTGGGAGGGCATCGACTTTCCCGGCGACATGGTGTCACTACTGATTATCGCAAAGCTGCCGTTCCCGATTCCCGACCCGGTCAGCGACTACGAGCGCCGGCAGTACCCAAATCTGCGCGATTATATAAACGCCGAAATCATCCCCGAAATGCAGAAGAAACTGCGACAAGGCTTTGGACGTGCCATCCGCACGGAGCAGGACTCTTGTGTGGTCGCTATTCTGGACGAACGCGCAGCCATTGGCGGCAAGTACCATGACGCCGCACTGGCGGCGTTGCCGTCCTGCCCGACCACCGAGAAAATTGAAGATGTGCAGCAATTTATCCGGGAGCAGAAGCGCCCGGATTACTTTTTGTGAAAAGAGGAACCTGAGATGTACCTTATGCGAAACCACGATGTCTGGATTTATGTGCGCTGCGCCAACAGCGATCCGCGCATTGCCTTTGACCGGCTGTATGACCTTATCGACGAAGCCGCCGGACACGGTTTTCTTGTGCGCGGCACATCTTTTGACCATTGCAGCGGAAACACCTTGAAAGACCGCATCGGTCTGCGCACCATGCTGGACGCAGTAGAGAACGGTCGGATTGAAGCCGTGATGGTGCGCGATTTGGAGCAAATCAGCCGCAACAGCTACATACTGGTGGGCGTTATTGAAATTCTGCGTCAGAATGATGTCTACCTTATTACCACTGAATGTGACCTGAACGCCGAACTCATCAACAGCGGTCTGGAACGCTTTGTCGGTGA
>UMHC01044652.1_pt1 | contig 10942 bp, 9 predicted proteins | sample 1965381 | NCBI WGS metagenome assembly UMHC01 (sample SAMEA4836083, study PRJEB28245) | human gut metagenome | biome: gut microbiome; material: fecal sample | place: Denmark | collected 2008 | reverse complement strand
GTTTATCTCCAACTGAACTCATGCCATGCCCGGCACACATTTAAAGAATATCCTACAGAAATCATATACGATTTCTGTAGGATATTCTTTGCCTTCAATTACCGCATAGTTTCCAAAATACGTTTGATCAGATACTTCAATCACAGTATATTCATCGATTTCAATTTGATTTATTATTTTCATAAGCAATTCTAAAATAATCCAAATAAGCTTTATATTTATCTTGTGCCGACAAACAAGTATCCATCAGATATCCTCTTTCATAATCCCATTCTTTTAAGCCACGATAATAAAACATTTTCAACTGATCATCGATTATAAATGGGACAATATTATATTTCAAACATTCTTTAAATAAAATCAATCTTCCAACACGACCGTTTCCATCTTGAAATGGATGAATACGCTCAAACCTTACATGAAAATCGAGTATATCTTCAAAAGTCTTTTCTTTTTTACCATTATATTCTTTTAACAATTCCTTCATTCTACCTGGAACTTCTTCAGGAAGTGCTGTATTCATTCCTCCAACTTCATTTGGTACCTTTTTATAGTCGCCGACCACAAACCATTCTTTTCTTGAATCACTTGTACCGTTCTTCAAAGTCAAGTGTAAATCCTTAATAAAATTCTCGCTCAAAGCAGTCTTGGCATGATCAATAATCATATCAATACATCGAAAGTGATTTGCCGTTTCAAGTACATCATCCACATTCAACACTTCATTTTCTACACCAATCGTATTTGTTTCAAAAATATATCGAGTTTGATCATGACTCAAGCGACTTCCTTCAATATGATTTGAATTATACGTTAAATCAATCTGTGTTTTATGATAAATCCCACCAGAATACTTGTTTATCTTTTGTTCCTTCAAGATATCCAATAAAGTAACAGGCTGTTCTTTCTTCTTGTTCGTACGAACAGGTTTTTTGGCATTTTCTGGAATTTTCCAAGTTTTACCGGCAATAAATGCACCATCTACACGATTCTGTGCACAATAATTTCGAACACTGCGCTCAGATATATCCCATTTTTTAGCTATTTCAGCCACTGAAAAATATCTCATAAGCAATCCTCCATCTAGTAATAGTATATCATATTATCGGCAATTTTATATTACAGATACTTTATTATTCATTTGTTTTTGCCGTCAAAACACAATAAAAACTTCCCTTAAATTTCTAAACTGGTTTAACAAAACAAAAGAAATAGGAAGTTTAACTTTTTTGTTTTCAATGAGATTATAACTTAAAATCTGGAGAATTCTTTTTAATTTATCTTGATATATACCTTTTAGATTTAACAAAAATGATGAAAATATTCCTAATGTCAATTCCAATTCATTCTTCATCAACAAAGACATCTGCACATCCAACAACTCTAGACAAGTTCAAGTATGGTTACTGTTGGTGTTGTGATGATCCATCTTTCATTACAAATCATATTATCCTCTGTTCCATGCTATACAAGTCATATTCCTTTTTCTTTTACAAAATCTGTAATATCTTTAACCAAGTATTCTTTTCCTAATGTATGCAAAACATCATAGCATGGAATAATATAATGATCTAAGATGCCTGTTGTATTGAGTATCTTATATACTTCTCGGCAAGACTATGAATAAAGAATATCACAAATACTAATTCTTTTTTCCAAACATAATGAATACCAATCTTTCTATATTTATCTTATATTAATTACCTCGAAAGATCACCTAAGCAGCTAAATGTTCTACACTTATTACTTTGCATTCGCAATGCTAAAAATTTCATATGCGATTTTTTTGACTGTTTCAATATTATCTACTACATACGATTTATCAATATCATCTTGGATACCTGAATCATGGCTTCTATCATTTTGATGCGCAATGGCATTTCTTCTTTTAAACAAGCTTTGAACAAATCTATTCCCCTCTTTCATAGATTCATTTTCAGACTTTTTGTTAAATACATTATGCATTACATCTTTATAAGGTATCCCAATCGAATTCAATTGATCCTTCATGCTTTCACTACTCATGAATACGACTCTGTTAAATGAATCATTCACGTATTCAAAGAACCATTCTCTTGAATTTGATGAATCTAAACCCACTTCCACTACTTCCATTTTTACATTAAAATTTTTGTATTGTGAAGTTTTATCCCATTCATTAGAAAACATTTTAAAATAGCTGTATTTTGTTATTTCATGAAGATAAAAATCAAGAACAGCTTCTAAGAAAATAATTTGAGACCTTAAAACATCTTTCGCATCCTCCAATTTACCAGATGCATTCAATTCATCGTATAAGTCAAATTTACTTTCTATGTTACATATACTTTCATCAAATCTATCTTTAATTTCTTGTAGATTAAAATGAACGACACGTCGTATTTGTTGCTGGTCTCTAGTATTTTCCGCTCTTTCTTTTAAAGAAAAGTCTCTGTTCATTTAATTCCTCCATTATATATTTTTCAACAATTCAGCTAAATTTTCATTTAACATCGGTATTGCGCCGTAACGACCAGATATGTATCCCTTTCCATAGTTTTCATCTTTACGAACACTTTTAATCTCTGCCAAAGAATATAATTCTGTAGAACGATTTAAACTATTTAATTCAGTAAACCAAATTTGATCTCGTCTAAATAAGTCCAAGGATAATAAGCTTGTATCATGCGTAGTAAATATAATTTGCGATTGTTCTTTTCCGTTTAAAGATAAGAAAGTTTTTAATAAAGTATATAATAAAGACTCATGTAAACTCGTTTCTAATTCATCACAAATCAATATTTTTCCTTTTGAAATAATATCCAAAAAAGGACATAAAAACGCAAATAACTTTTGAATACCCGTTGATTCTTCAGTAAATAAATCTGTTTCAAAACCAGGATAAACAACAGAAGCCGTGATTTTTTGTAACGGAGTCATCCTCAATTTATTTTTATATTCGTCTGAAAGAAATTCTGGCAATTCAGACTGAGGAAACGCACTTTCCTCAATATTTATTTTAATATCTTGAATATCTACACCGATATCACGCATGAAAGATAAGGCTAAATTTTTTATTTCAGGATTTGAATTAAATTGATATAAAGAATACTGCATCCAATTTTCTTGATTTGCATTTGTATAAATCACTAAATCTTCACTAAAAAACCGAAATGCATCTTCAATTTCTGTAATATTTGTAAAATTAGCAGCACAAGAAATCATTAGCCTATTTGGCTTTAACACATCTTTACAACTGTTAAATCTACCCTTAAATTTACTACCCTCTTCATATGTCATACCCGTTCGATCAAATATTTTTGCCTGTCTACCATTTGGGAAATAATATAAATATTCTTCTTTTACCAACATTTGTTCGATAGAAAACCCATACGCAAAGCGAACTCCATTTTTAATAAATTGTACTGAATAAAAACTTTCACTTCCCACACCATTCAATTTATGTGGTGTATATGGTATACCCATACCAGGCTGTAAATTAATACTATTTGTAACTAAAGATTTCATAAAAAATATGGCATCAATAAAATTACTCTTACCTGAACCATTAGCACCATAAACAACTGAAGATTTTAATATCTTTAAATCTTTATAACCATACAAATATTCACTATTAAAAGTATCTTTACTCGCTAATAAAGAAAATAACACTTCATCCTTAATTGATTTATGATTTTTACACCTAAATTCCAGTAACATATATCTTACCTCATATCATTTCTAAGCACATAATAGCACGTAAATCAATCTTTAACAATTATATTTGTGATATTTTCTCATTTTTAATGCTTAAAGTATCTTTTTCATGCATTATAAAAAAATATTTCTGTTCCTCATTAAATTATTATTCTTCTACATTTTCACTTAAACAATCAATACTAATTTGAATTTGATGCACTATTTCATCATTTTCTTAATATTAGATTTCAAATACTATACAGTATCACTAGAGATAAAGAATAGATTTTTGCATTAAATTGCATTTTTCTATTCTAGAATCAATTTAAGGTTCTTTTATAATTTATTTTTGCCGTTACAACGCAAAAAAAACGCCTAGATTTCTCTAAGCGTTTGTATGTTTTACTCTTCTACGATTTCACTCAAACGATCAATACCCACTTGGATACGACGTAATGTTTCATCTTTTCCTAAGATAAACGCAATTTCAATTGCTCCACCTGGAGTGAATTGTTTACCAGAAACAGCTGTACGAATTGGCCATAATACCTGTCCATTCTTCATTTCCAACTCTTTAGGAAGAGCTAATAAACATTCGTGCAATGCATCCATGCTGTCCCATTGATCAAAGGCTTCTAAAGTTTGCTTGCTGGCTTTTAAAGCTTTTAATGCAACTTCTGGAGTTGTCTTCATCTTCTTGTGACGATACATTTCTAAATCGTAATCTACTAATGTATCAAAGAAGTCAACACTTTCTTCGATTTGATTCAAGATATCAATACGAGGCTGAATGATTTTGGCAATCTCTTTTAAGTTGTATGGTCCATGAACCGCTTTTTCTAAGTATGGACGAACTGTTTCATAATATGTTTCTTCATCCATATTTCTTAAATATACACCGTTCATCCAAGTCAATTTATCAATATCGAAAATGGCTGGTGATTTAGAAATACGGTGAATATTAAACACTTTGATCAACTCATCCAAAGTATAGATTTCCTGTTCTGTTTCAGGAGCCCATCCAAGAAGTGCGATATAGTTCATGATCGCATCTGGCAAATATCCCTTCGCAACAAGATCTTGGAAAGAAGCATCTCCATTACGTTTTGATAATTTGTGGTGTTCATCCTTCATTACAGGCGGTACGTGTACATAGGTTGGTCTTTGCCATCCATACGCATCATAAATCAAGTTGTACTTAGGTGTACTTGATAAATATTCATTTCCACGAACTACGTGAGAAATCTGCATTTGGTGATCATCAATAATGTTCGCAAAGTTGTATGTTGGATATCCATCTGATTTAATCAAGATTTGTTCATCCAATACATCACCATCTACTTCAATACGACCATATACTTCATCATCAAAATATGTTTCACCAACATCTTTGATTGTTTGACGAATAACATAAGGTTCACCCGCATCCAATTTAGCCTGTACTTCCTCTGCACTTAAGTGCTTACAAGGATCATTGAACTTAAAAGAAATACCTAAGCTTTCAGCTTCTTTTCTTTGAGCTTCAATCTCCTCTTCACTACAGAAACAATAGTGAGCTCCACCAAGTTTAATTAAATCTTCGGCATACCCTTTGTACATAGGCAAACGTTCACTTTGAACATATGGACCAAAGTCTCCACCAATATCTGGACCTTCATCCCAGTTCAAACCACACTCTTTTAAAGTTTTATAAATAACATCTACAGCTCCTTCTACCTTACGCTCTTGGTCAGTATCCTCAATACGTAATAAGAAGTCACCACCTTCGTGTTTCGCAATTAAAAATTCAAATAAAGCTGTACGCAAATTTCCAATGTGCATATAGCCAGTTGGACTCGGCGCAAAACGAGTTCTAGTTTTATTCATAGTTATAATCATCCTTTCGCTTTCTATATAATAATACGAAACTACATTTCTTTCAAGATTCCTTCAATCAACTCCGACTTTTCTTTTCGAGACATTTGTTTAATTTTATATTCCAACTTCAAAGCCTTGGACTTCGACTCACAAGCCCTTACATACACAAGCTTACAAGGCCTTCTAGACCGCGTATATTTTGCCCCCTTACCCAAGTTATGTGTTTCTAATCTTTTATCTACATCCGTTGTATATCCCGTATAATATGTAGAATCCCTACACTCTAAAATATATACATATTGACCTTTTTCCATATGCCCATCATACCACAAGAAAAGAAAGCAGGAAAACACCTACTTTCTTAACTTCTTATTAATCAAATGTAAAATTACGACAAGCGCAATTAAACCTAAAGTTACATAAATATTACCATGATATTCAATTCCTGTTGGAACATGAATTTTCTTATTCTCAAACAAGAATTCATTGTTCTCTACCTTTTTACCATCAATAAAGATTTCATCCTCCTTGACTTCCACAAATAAGACTTGATCCGATTTTTCATACCCATTAGGAGCCTTTGTCTCCTTTAAATACATCGCATCTTCACGCATTAAAATCGATAGAGTACCATTCCCTTTAAATGTCTTTAAAGATTCTGTACAATCCTTATCCTTAAAACTTGTAAACTCGATAGAATCCAAGATTTCATCCTTAGAATCTTTATCAATCTTTTTAATAATCAACTTCTCAAACGGACGATGCTTAGGATACATCAAAACATCATAATTTAATGTATCCCCATCCCACTCAGGAACACTCACTAACATCGGACTCATTCTTTCATACTCATGAATATTGACAGGATCAATAAAGTACAATCCTTCTTCTACATCTTCAAGAACAGCTTTCCCTTCTTCATCCGTGACAAGAGTTTGTCCAACAAGGGAATACCCACTTAATTTTGTACAAATTGCTTCCACTTCTTCAGCCAATAACTCCGTATTGAAGTCCACATCTAAATCTTGAAATTCTTCATTCAATACATAAAATCCATCCACAAGCTTTGCGACTTGCACAACATTAAACTCAACATTCTCCTTTGAGAGTTCATCTACCGAATCCTGCAACTCCACACTAATCGAGTTTGCGTTTATCGGCATAATACATGCGATCATCATTAAAATGATCAAACCAATTTTTTTCACCATTTCACCACCATTACACAAATTATTGGAATTAAAATAAAACACAATTCCCTAAAAGAATACGATTTACGCACTTTTTTCTCTTTCTTTTTAGGAAACACTCTTTTGGCCCTTACAACCAACCTTTTCGTATTGATCCCATACGGCGTACAAGTCACTAGACTCAACAAATCCCTATTCTTTTCAATACCCATATCCAAGATAGCTTTTGGCTCTACCACAATAGAATCCACCACCTCATAGACCAATTCTTTTTTACACACATGAATATAGATCAAATCCTTCTTCTTTAACTCATCCAAACGCGTAAAAAGCTTGGCACTAGGAAGTCCTCTATGACCAGTTAATATACAATGCGAATTCTTTCCGCCAACAGGAAGACTTGTAAAGTCAAAATGACCAATCCCACGATTTAATACTTCATCACTCGTTCCATGATAAATTGGTAAGTCTACATCGATTACTGGAATCTGGATGGTTGCGATTACGCTTGATGATAAAGTATTCAACATCGTTTCATACGCTTCTTTTTCTTTACCCAAATACAAATTTTGATTGTAGTTCAACCCAGCATTAAAACTCGACTCCAATATGCCCTCATCCATTTTTTCTTCTTCTAAATAAAAACTTGAAATGACATTCTCTACACTTTGATGAAAGAAGAAATTTAAGATGAGTGGCAATACACAAATCAAGAAACCCAGAAAGAATAGAATCCTATTCTTCCCTTTTCTTCTTACATACATACACCATAATACCAGCACCCGTTAGTACACAGACAATCGTTCCCATAGATCCAGTGATTGGTAATTTAGAACCCGTTTGATTCACTACTTTTAAAGCTACACTTAAATCATTCGTACTCGCATTTAAATGCGTATTAAAACTTGTTGCCGATAGAGAAACCAATCCCTCTCCATTTGAAGTATAGTTATTTCGATCCGCTACAAATGTAGGCGTAATTTGAATCTCAATAGCTTCCTTTAATAAAGTATATCCGTCCGGTGCCTTGATTTCCTTTAAATAATACGTTCCCTGATCCAAACCTTGAATCACAAATTCGCCCTTTTCGTTGGATACAATCTCTTCATCTACACTATTTGAAACTACATATCCATTTGTGCTTTTCTTTACCTTTACTAAATCACTCAAATTCGAATCACGATACAACTTAAATGTAGCCCCCTCAAGTTTGACATCCTTCTCATTTGTCTTTAAACCCCTCACCTGATATGTATAGCACACAACACTATCCCAAGGCGTTTGTCCTTTCGAATTCGTTTGCGGATCATTTGAGAAATTTAATCGTACCTTATTTTCAAAACCCTTTTTTGAAATCTTTGTGGCTGCCAAATCATTTAAATACGCATCATACGTAAACAATATCGGATCACCTTGACTACCAAGTCCTTTAAAATCATTGAATGTAACTTTAAATCCAGTTGAAGATTTATTTACACTATACGTATCAGCTGGAATAATCGTATCCTTGACCTTTACTTGTATACTATCTTCTTTTAAAGATAAACTTGGATCCATTTCATCCTCAAACTCTAAGAAATAAGAAACATATCCACTCATATCCGGCACTTTCGATTCATACTTATATGAAATGTCCTGCATAATCTCAAAATCACCCACATCATTCCAACCTATATTGTTGTCATCTTCATAAATCTTCTTTACAATACTCGGATAATCCGACTTAATTTGAATCGTCGCCTTAGGATTTGCCGTATTGACCATCGTCATAGAACTTGCCGCATGACTATTGGATACATTGGTAATTTCATCAATCAAATAGAAACCATATCCCAACTTATCCAACGTAATATTTCCATTCACATCACAACTCTCTACATTCACAATACGAGCTTCCATAGAAGATATCGCCTTTTGAATCGATTCAATAAACGTACGATATTCACTTTGACTTCCTTCATTATCTAAAGACATCATATATTCCACTACATCTTGATCCGATACCGTTTTAGATAACTTACTTGATACAAGCTCCTTGATTTTAGATGCATATACGCTATTTAAAGTATAGTGAATCGAAGTATTGTCCTTTGAATTTGTCGCATCAAATAATTTGTATACTTTAAACGACTTACCCTGCATGGATTGATTTTGATTTGCCTGAACCACAATACTCGCATTCCCCTCATTAAAATTTGCCGTCCCATGCACAACGGAAACACTTGTTTCTTTTGCGCTCACTGGACTTGTGACCATTGCCAACATCAATAGTCCTGTATAAATTAAATTTCTTTTATTCATGATTTCTCCTCAACATTAAATAGGCCCCTATAACCACACACACCAAACTCATGCTGGAACCTGTATGTGGAAGCTTTGTCATTCTTTCATTCACAAACTCCAAGTTCACACTTCCATCCGCATATAAGCCATCTACTTTTTCTTGATCCATATACACATCATATTGTCCTTTAACCGGTATAAAATCCGTTTTTATACAATACACACGATCTATCTTTTGATAGCCACTTGGCGCCTTTATTTCTTTTAAATAATACGTTTCACCATTCTTTAAATCCGCAAAAGATACAACACCATCAACCGTAGTCTTCTCATCAATCTTTTCTTTACACTCACTGTCTTTAAATAATCCAAATACAGCACCATCCAGTAATTGATGCATATTGTTTTTCTTTACAATCTTCAAAGAAAATGGATTCACCTTATTTGAAAATGTAATGACAGGATCCACTCCAGAAATACTTCCATCACGCAACACTTCAAATTCAATAGGCTGAATATCTAGGGCATACCCATCTAGAGTCTTAAACTCGGTTAATGTATGTTTTCCTTTTGTCAGACCCATCCATTCAATTTCACCCTTATCATTCGTCTTTTCTTGTAAAGGAAAAGGTAAGTTTGGCATCGTATGCTTAAACACAACATTCGGCAATGGAATTTGCGTACCCTCCTGTACTTTGACTAGCTTTAAACAGTTCACTGTATCTTTCACACTGAATGTCTTAAATGCACTAATATGTTCAGACGTACTACTTGTACGATCTAACTTTTGTACATATACTGTGCTATCCAATAAATACCCCTGTGGAGGATCGATTTCCTGAACCGTAATCGTACCTAATGGTAAACATATCTTTCCATTCAGATCCGTATAGAAGGCATCACCACTTATTTTATACGAATCTTCCATCAGAATCTTGCCTGTCTTATCTGTCTTTAATATCCAGCTACGTATTGGTAAAACACCTAAACTTGCTGGATCCTTATCATAAAGACCTCCATAAAACTTAAATTCATACTTCGCATCTTTTAAGCTGGCCATACCCTGCGCTTTATTTCCTGTTTGCGCATCTTGTTTCACCAAAACTAAATCCACAAGATTGGTTTGTGGAACATCACGCACTTCTATTTCTTGAACCGCTTGATCTTCAACCTTAACCGTATAGATTGTTGTATCTTTTTGATAGCCATGTGGCGCTAGTATTTCATTAATGTAGTAAGTACCAATATCTAAATCTTTAATCTCGTTGGACTTACCATTTTCATCAATTTTAAATTCACCAATCTTTTCTTTACACCCAGAATCTTTATACAATCCATAAAGAGCCCCAGAAAATGTATAGGATGCATTCGATTGATTGATCTCATTCTTTGAGCTGACCTTTAAAAGCTTTACTGAACCTGTAGGCACATATACACCATATGCCAACTTTTGAAGCGGCGTTAACACCCCTTGCCAGTTATAGGCAGACCCAGCTACATCTACTAAATAGGTTGAATAATTTTTAACACTTGGCTTTGCGATGATTTCATTCCATAAACCACCCACTACTTTATTCCAGTGATACCCATCATTACTTGCCTTACTAATACAATTTGAACTATACGCATTCGATACAAGTTCACTGGTGAGTACAATTGCTCCACTTACGCCATAACGAGATGTTAATATATCTCCAGGACCGTTATAGCCATAGTATAAACATTTCTTTAAGTTCTCATTTTCAACCAAATATGGATCGGAAGTCACATCCCCTGCTGCAGGTGATGCATTCAATCCTTGCGCACAAAATGCTTCATGCGAATTCGACAATTTCCATATTCCATTCGCAATATAGTAACCAGGCTTTTCTTCATACCGATGATGACTCATACTTACTACACTACTTGCTCTAGATTCCATCACATCTACAGTC
>UMHC01050740.1_pt1 | contig 11012 bp, 8 predicted proteins | sample 1965381 | NCBI WGS metagenome assembly UMHC01 (sample SAMEA4836083, study PRJEB28245) | human gut metagenome | biome: gut microbiome; material: fecal sample | place: Denmark | collected 2008 | reverse complement strand
ACCGCCGCCGCCAACGCGAAGAAGTAGGCGGCCGGAACTGTGCCGGCCTGTGACGGGGAGGCATTGCCTCCCCCTTTTTATACAGGGGAGATACTGGGAGGGGCAGGCGCCTGTGTCAGACCTGGTACGGAACTGTCCGACGGATGCATTCAGCTGCGGAATGTTCCGGCATGAAAATGGAGAGGCCCCGGCAGGGGAGAGTTTTCCGCCGGGGCCGGGAAGCGTCTCCGGCAAAGGGGGAGCTGCGGAGACGCAACATGGAAATATGTATTGATATCATAATACGCATATGCGTATATAAATGATGGGACAAGTATACATATTATGCGCATGAATGCAATATTTTTTTATGCATTGAAGGATTATTGTTTTTGAGCAGGAGATGTATGTTTCATGTATACTTTCATGATTGACATGGTATAAAATATGGAATCTTTCTGAAAGAGCTGACGCAGCGGCACTTTTCCTGAACTCCATCACCTTGTGTCTGGACAGAACCTGATCCGTGTGCGGATGGCAGACAGGAGTATTCATGGTAACTGAAGCCGACGTTTTCACCGGAACAGGCGTTCTGGTGCCTGCAGGACGGGCGGTAAAGACTCCGCTCCGGCATCAGCGGCGCTCCGTCAACAAGTGGCAGTTTCAGGGAAGCGTCATATCTGTTGTTCAGTGTGGATAATCGGGGCGGAATATGATGAGACAGAGTGCTGAAACTCCCCTTTCCTTGCGGCGGGTTACGTTCAGAGTCATGGGAGCTGTTCTTTCTGTCTTAACTCTTGCCGTTTTTTCCTTTTTGTATCTGACGATTCCAGGGCTTCTCCTGCGTGGAGAAAACAGTTATTTTGAAAAACAGTTGAGTTTTATCGAGAAACATATTGATGATATGAAAAGGAGGGCGGTCATTGCCGCTGATAATATTTCCGTATGGAATGAAACTGCAGAATTTGCAAAAGGAAAAAATATATTTTTTATTGAAGAAAACTGGCCAAATACAACACCGCTTGAATACCTTGGATACGATTTTATAATTATAAGAGGTGCGTCAGGAGAAAACTTGTATGCTGAGTTTCATGATCGTGTGAAAAATAAAATAACATATGAACAGCATGATTTCAGCGATTCCCTGTCAGGTATTGCGGAGAGTGTTCTCGGAAAGAAATATGCGGGGCATGGCATATATATTGAGGATATGGGGGAATCCGGCGCACATGTATATGAAGGTAAGCTTTGTATTCTTGCAGTTATGCCCATTCTTGAAAATTATGAGCAGCAAATCCCCTATGGAACGGTTACCATGGGACATGTACTTGATCTGGAATACTTTAATACTGTCATGTTTCAGAACATAACCTCAATATCCATTTTAAATGATGAGCCATCTCCGGGAGGCGCATCCGTTTATCCCCTGAATGCCGGAGAAATGGGGTTGAAGTTTGCGCTGGATCGTGCGGATGGCGGAATGCCTCTTGACGTGCGCCTGAATACTCCCCGCATTTTTTATGCGCAGGGCAAAGAAGCGTTGCATGGAGTTTCGCTTTTCATTGTTGCAGCAATGGCAATATCAGTCGCATTATTATATATGATTATAAATAAATACTGCATTCGTCCTGTGGAAGACCTGAGCCGGGAAATAGCGTCGGTTTCACCGGAATGCGGTCTCGGCATGGGAAGCCGTGAACAGTCGCGGGAGTTCGCCGGGCTGCGCCTTGCCGTAAATGACATGCTGCTGCGCCTGAAGGAATCCGGAGTTGCGCTGAATGTTCTGCAAAGCGTGGTTTCCAACACGGATGTGCATATTATCATTTCCGACGCGGATACGGATGAAGTTCTGTTTGTCAACGAGCCCATGCTCAGCGCGTCGGGGCTGACGGGCAGCCCCGTGGGCAGAAAATGCTGGCAGCTTGTGCGGCCGCATCAGGACAGGCGCTGCACGGTCTGTTTTTTTGACGAAGCACGGAAAACTGGAAAGCACGTCGTGTGGGATGATTTTTGCAGGGAAAGCGGCAAAACATACCGCAATACCGGCAGTTTCATAAACTGGTTCGACGGGAGGCCGGTTCGCCTGCATAACCGGATTGACATCACGGAACTCAGAAAAATCGAGGAACTGCGCCACAGCGCAAGGAGCGACGCTCTTACCGGGTTGGGGAACCGCGCAGCCTATCTTGAGAGAGTCGGGGAGCTGGCTCGCCGGGAGACCAGCCTCGGCGTGGCCTTTATTGATCTTAATGAGTTGAAGTATGTGAATGACAACTACGGCCATTCGCAGGGCGATGCGTACATATGTGCGTTGAGCATGGTTTTTTGCCGCCACTTCCGCATGGATGACATTTTTCGGATCGGCGGCGACGAGTTTTTTATCCTGTGCCCCAACATGCCGGAAGAACTTTTTTACAGAAAGATTAAGGGATTAAGGATGGAATGCGAGGAACGGTTTCCGGGAAGTGTGGCCATGGGGGCGGTCTGGAGCGGACGAAGCGCCGATATGGAGTCACTGGCGCGCGAGGCCGACAGACTCATGTATGCCGACAAGCAGGGAGGGAAAGCCCTCCGAAAGGGAAAAGCTCCTGCATGGAAACCTTCCGTTTCCTGATGATTCCTGGAGTCCGGCCCTCCGGCTTTGCGGAGGAGTCCCGCGTTGCCCGGTTCCGGAAAGCCTTTCATCAAAAATTCCCTTGCGGTTTGAGACCTCCCCCTTCAGGGGGAAAAGGGGAGTTGACACGACGGCGAAGCCGGTGAAATCCTTTTCCGTACCCCCTCCCTTCGGGGAGGGACAAGCCGCACGCCCCCTGTCCGTCGGCTGCTTCAGTCAGTCGGCGGATGGGGCGACTGTGGATTGAAACATTTTGGCTCTGTTCAAATCTTAGAGCATTTCGCTCATGAAATGCTCTGCTTCAGACGAGCAGGGCGAGACTGAAGCCGCTCCGATGGAGGCATGAAACCTGCGGGCCGGAACACAGGGGCCTGACCGGCAGATATTTTCAATGGCAAAACGTCCAGGTTGACGATCCGCTCAGGAGGCACAGGCGCTGTTCAGGTCGAGCGGCAACGTCCGCAGCCTTCTGCCCGTGTTCCGCACGGGCAGAAGGCTGCATGTATCCTGCTCACGCCTTTGTGCGGCTGCGCCGCATAAAGGTTCCGCTCCGTGAAGCATTGCTTCCGCGACCTCCGGATGATGCTCGATCGGCCTTGCCGATACTCGTTCTCGCTTGCGTTTTGCGCGCAAAACGCTGCGCCCGCGCCTTCGGCGGCCAGGGTTGTCAAGCAGAGCCTTCATTTTTTAACTCTGTTTCTGCCGCTGTTTCTCCGCATCGAGGGCTGCATCGGATACGGGAATGTTTTCCGCTTCTGCCGGGGCGGCGGCTCCTCCTTCGGAGTTCCTGATATGCACATCCAGCTGCGGGAAGGATATTTCGATGCCGTTCTGTGTGAACAGTTCGTTCACTCGCAGGCGGATATCCGTCATGGTTGACGCGCCGTGGTCGATATCCGCCACCCAGTAACGGAGAATGAGGTTGAGCGAGGAGGCGGCAAAGTCGTCAAAGAATACCGCCGGAGCGGGATAGCGCAGAACCCTGGGATGCTCGTCCGCAATCTGGGCGAGCAGCTTCATGCACAGTTGCAGATCCGAGCCGTAGGCCACGCCCACGGCGATCTGGCGGCGCACGCGGCGTCCGTTGTGCGTCCAGTTGGTGAATGTGGACGAAAGAAACTGTGAATTGGGTATGAATACCACGGCGTTGTCATACGTTTCCACCTGGGTGGAACGGATATCCACCTTGCGCACCACGCCGAGGATGCCGCCCACTTCCACCACGTCGCCCTCGCGTATGATCCGTCCGAAAATGACCATGAGGCCGCTGGTAAAGTTCTGGACGATGTTCTGCATGCCGAAGCCCACGCCCACGCTGAGGCCCCCGGCCACGACAGTGAGGCTGGTCAGGCTGAAGCCCAGGCTGCTCAGAACGTAAAGGATGAAAAAGGCCCAGAGGGCATAGGTATATGTGGTCTGAAAGGGACCTATAAGACTGGGGTTCAGCGCCACTCCCTGGCGGCGCAGGCTGTTCATGAAGGTTTTGCCCACGGAAATGAGGGAGCGGGTCAGATAGAAGGCGATGAAGATGCTCACTACCTGCATGGCGTTGAATGACACCTTGCCGACGTTGAAGCCCAGTGTCGCGACATGCTCCAGAAGATACGCCCCTCCTGGATAGGCCAGAATCCAGAGGATGGGGGCCGCGCTCACCACCAGCATGACGGCGGGGATGGCCAGAGCCATGCCGATGCCGGCCACCAGACCGCGCCATCCCTCCTGCGGAAAGACATCTTCCAGTTTCGTGCCCGTGTGCAGCAGGGCCACAGCCTGCTGTACGCACACGGACAGAGCCGTCCAGACCATGATGACCAGAATGGCAAGCCGGACGAGGCCGAACAGCGTCAGGGCAAGACTGAACCAGCACATGACAGTGAAACCTGCCATGAGAACGCGCACGATCCTGTCGGTTTCCGGCGTCCGTTTGTGCAGCCTCCAGAGAATGAAGGATTGCACGCCCAGCCATGTCAGGGAGAGAAAAAGCGGGAATGGATCGAAATACAGCAGCATCATGCCGATAAACAAGGGTACGAACATGGGCCAGAGCGGGGAACGGCGCGGAAGATCCGGCTTGTCAAAGGCATGCAGATCCCAGGCCATGTTCATCTGCCCCCAGCACAGACTCATGGTGCCGAACGAGGCGATAATCTGGTACATTTTGCCGTTGGACCATGCCGCGAAGTGCAGCGCCAGCCCCAGCGCCAGCCAGAATGCGCTGTTGCGCATGATGCGCCCCCATACTTCGCGCACCATGGCGGGCGCTCTGGCCGCGGCCCTGTTCAGCACGGCAAGAAGCGCCAGCAGCGGCGCGAGCAGAACAAGCATGCGTACCAGAACCAGCACCCACGCGCCGGGAGTCTGGGGAATTTCCGTACTCAGGCGCAGGGAGAGCACTTCCCGCACGGAACTCGTCTTTTCCAGTTCGTCATCCCAGTGCGAGGGGTCCAGCAGCTTGCCCGAAGCGGAAAGGTAATAATTGCGCCACAGTGAAGGCATGTCCGCGCGCAGGCTGCTTTCCAGATCCCTGAGCGAGGTCTGGAGACTGAGTATCGGGGCAAGAGCATTGTCCACCTGCCGCTGCATGGCGTCGAGGCGCCTGCCCAGATCCGTGAGCTGGGCGTTGAGTTCGCGGATGGAAGGCGTGGACAGGGTTGTCGAATCATTTTGCAGGGAACTCAGTTCCGCATAAGCATCGCGCAGGTTCCTGATTCCCGTTTCAAGGGGAGCCGATATTCTTGTCAGCTCTTCCAGCAGTCTGCGTCCCCGTTCCACCAGGACAGTGAGTTCGGCAGGCATGTTGCGGCTGACTTCCGCGATGGCGGAAAGCTTTTCATATTCTTCCCGTGCCCTTCCGGAGTGCTGTCCCGCACTGGATGCCCGTTCGCTCAGCATCTGCTGAAAGGCGTCGGCATCGGCCTGAAGGCGCTTCAATTGCTTGAGGCGGGTGGACATGATGCCTTCCCATATATCCTGCACGCTTTCATCCGGCTGGGCAGGGGAAGATGCCGGCTGCGCGGCGGAGGGGGTGTCGGGGGATGCGCCGTGCAGCGGAACAGGGCAGAGCAGGCAGAAGGACAGAAGAACAAGAAATGCCGGTGAACGGATCATGGGAACTCCTTGCCGCGCGTGTTGTGGGAAGAACCGGAGTCGCCGCGGATATGGCGGACGGGGAAAGGGAAGGGCGCGGCGCGGCCATCTTGCCGGTTCGGGCGGATATTCAGCCAGTATTTTTTCTGGCAATATCCCCCGGAACCGCTTGAGATGAGGCCCGTTTCCCCTTTCTTCATCAAAAATTCCCCTATGGTTTGAAACCTCCCCCTTCAGGGGAAAAAGAACTGCTGACAAAACGGCGAAGCCGCTGAAGTCCTTTTCCGCAATCCTTCCCATATGGGAGGGGCATGCGGGGGGAGACACCGCCACGAAGCTGCTCGCGGCCGACTGAAGGTATCGTCCGGTATCCGGCATTGCCGCAATGCGCCTGCCGTTGCTCCGGAGGAGGCATGAAACCTGCTGATGAGAGCATGGGGCTGGTCATGGATAATCCCGGAGTTGAACCGCTGTGCCGTTATCTGGCCCGGATGACGAACGGCAGACTTACATTGGCGGCGTGGCCGTCCGGCGGCGGGGTGATGACGCCGGGCTGGAGCAGGGCGCGCATGATGGCGGAATCAAGCTGTGGAATGCCGGAACTCTGTTCCATCTGGCAGGCAGCAAGGGAGCCGTCCTGCCGGATCATGAGCCGGGCAACGGCATTGTATTCCCCCTGTGGAATACCTTCCGGCATGGTGAAATGGGGGTAGGCGTTTTCCTTGATGATATCGGCGTAGCTCTTGCGGGGCAGCGGCTCTTCAACTGCTCCGGCCGGGAGGCCGGTATCGTCATAGGAAAAGCTGATCGCCACTTCCGCCGGAGCGCCGTTCGGCGGCGGAGGAAAATTCCCCGCTTTGGCCACGGCCGCGCAGATGGCGTCGTCAACCAGGGCGTCGCCGGAACTCACGCTGATCTCGCAGGAAAAGGGGCGTCCTTCTCCCGTAAGACGCACAATGACAATACTGAGCCCCTTGGCGCCGGTCGGCCGCGTCCAGTGCTGAAGCACTTTTTCCATTACCTTTGCGCCGTAGCCGGCGTTGAAGTCGGCGCTTGCGGTCAGGGCCGCAGCCGGAGACGCGTGCGGTCCGGAAAGCGCGCATGCCAGAAGAACAGCCCCCGACCGCAGGCCCGGGGCGAAGCGAAGCATGGAAACGCGGGATTTCTGTCCGCTGCGGTAATGAAGGTCATGCATGCAGGCAGTATACACGGAGGAAGGGGGATGCGGCAAGCGCAGCCTGCGGCGGATGGAATGCGGCAAATCCGCGCGCGGCTCGTCCCTGCATGTTCCGGGCAGAAATATGCAGGGACGAGCCGTGCGGGCAGGCATCAGCGCCCGGCCAACTGCTGTGCGTTGAAGTTGATAAGCAGATCCTGCTGGGCAGGAGTAGGGGGGGGAGGCAGCTTCTTGGTGCGCAGCACCGCATTAACCGCCGAGGCGTCAAAGTCCGGACGGCCGGAACTTTGCTCGATGCGGCAGTCAAGCCCCCCTCCGTCGGGAGCCAGTCTGATGCGTACCCCGGCCACAAGATTTTCCCGCGAATAGGTAGGCATGCTCCAGTTCGGCTGAACGGCAAGAATGACCTGTCCAACATAGACGTCATAGATGCCGCCCCCTCCGGGACCGGAACCCGAACCTCCCCCTCCGCCGACACCTCCGCTGCCGGTTTCGCGGGCAAGCTCCTCCAGCGCTCTGGCGGCGGAAGAAGCGTTCTGTTTCCCCCCCCGGGAAGTTTCCCGGCGCACGTCGGCCAGAGCGTCTTCAAGGGCGCTGCGGCGCGGCTTTTTCTGCTCTCTGGGAGGAGGGGCGGGCTTGGGAGCTTCCTTTTTCGGTGTTTCCCTTTTGGGTTCCGTTTTTTTCGGTTCCTTCGGGGGATCGGGTCTGGGGGCTTCCTTTTTCGGTTCTGTTTCCCCGTTTTTTTTGTCCGGTTCCGGTTTCTTTTGCGGCTTTGGCTCTTCCGGTTCGGAAGGGATGGGCACGGCCGCCGGCGTACGATCGGGAAGTTCCACCGGAGCAGGAAGATCCGGCTGGGCGTCGGGAACCGGGGGCATCTCCGGAAGGGCGGGCAGTTCAGGGGCTGCATCCGGCTGGGCGTCAGGCAGATCCGCGCCTCGTTCCGGCTGCGGGTCAGGAGTTTTTTCCGGGCGCGCGCCGAGCACGGGAGAGGGCAGTTCCTCTCCTCCGGGCGCGCCCATGACCAGGCTCACCTGATAGGACTGGCGCTGCAGATCCACCGGAGTATCACCCGGCCAGAACAGCATGAGGGCAAGTACGCCTCCGTGGAGCAGCAGAGAGAGGATAATGCTTTCGATACGCATGAGTGCAGCCGTGCGGCAGAATCAGCGGGAGGCGGCGGATTCACCGGTTTGGCCGGAAGCGGATTCGTTCCCGGCGGGCAGGGCCAGCACGCCGAGCTTGTCGATGCCCGCCGCCTTTATTCTGCCCATCACATCAACCACCACGCCGTACGGTACGGCGGTGTCCGCCTGAAGAAAGAGCGAGCGCCCCTTTTCCCCGGCCAGCACGGCCAGGCGGCTTTCCAGCTCTTCCAGCGGCACGGAATAGCCTTCCAGCATAATCGCGCCGTCTTTGCGCACGGTCAGGGTCAGATGTTCGGCGTCAGAGGGGAGAGCGTCCACCTGCTTTGTTTCCGGAAGATCCACATCCAGACCCTGATCCATCATCGGGGCCGTGACCATGAAGATAATCAGCAGCACCAGCATGACGTCCACAAAGGGCGTCACGTTGATTTCCGACACAAATCCTTTTTTACCCACGCTCGCGCCCATTTCAGGCTCCCTGCCGGGTGGCGGCCCGGGCCGACTGGGCGTTGAGTTCTCGCTGGACGCGGTTCAGAAAGGTGCCTGCAAAATTGACAAGCCGGGTTTCAATGCCGCCGAGTTTTCCCAGAAAGAGATTATAGGCCACGGAAGCTGGAATTGCTACAACCAGACCAATGGCAGTGGCGATGAGAGCTTCGGAGATGCCCGGCGCGACGGTGGCAAGGGAGGCCGATTTCATAAGCCCGATGGCGTGGAAGGAGTGCATGATGCCCCATACCGTGCCGAACAGACCGATGAAGGGCGCGGCGTTGGCCACAGTGGCGAGAAAGGCGAGAGCGGCGTTGAGACGGCTCATTTCCTGCCCCACTCCCTGTGACAGGGCGCGGCGCACATTGTCCACCACGACGGCCTCACTGGCTCCGGCCTCCTTGGAACGGTTGAATTCCAGCACGCCGTGCTGGGCGACGGCATAGAGGGGGGAAGAGGGGTCGCTTCCAAGGCTTTGCACCGCCTCGCGCAGATCGCGGGCCCGTTCAAACCGCTCATGCCCGGTTCTGGCTTTTCTGGCGGCGGAACCGAGGCTGATCCATTTGCCGAAGATAATGGCCCAACTGCTCAGCGACATGAGCGTCAGCAGGGCCATGATGAGTTTCACGGTAAGGGTGGCGCCCGCGATGAGGGACCAGAAGCTGTATTCCATGTAATGACTCCGTAACTGTCAAAATACGGTTCGGGCTGACGGAATGAGCCGCCGGCCGGTACCGGAGGGGGGATGCCGGCCGGTTCCTTTGCGGAAGGGGAACAGGAAGCGGCTGAACGGACCGCCGGGGATTCCTTTTTTCGCGCGGAGGACAGGGCCGCGTTCTCCGTCCGGTCTTGTCCCGGGCGGAGAACGTCGCAATCGCGGATTGAAACATAAACGCCGCGCGGTCCGGATGCAACGAAAATTTCCTGCGGTTCCCGGAAAGGGCCGGATTCCGTTCGCTCGACAGAAAGTGTTTTTTTTGCGAGAATCCTCTTATCGAAAACTCCTTTTGGTTTGGAACCTCCCTTTCAGGGGAAAAGTGTTCCTGACAAGACGGCGAAGCCGATGCGGCGCCATGTTCCGGCGTCGTGCGGAGCCTGCGGGCCGGAGCATGGGGCTGGTCGGCAGAGGTTTTCATCTGCAGAATGCACTGGGAAGACATTCAGGCGGAAACACCGGACATGCCCGGACTGCCTTCCTGACGGGGAAAGCATGCGTACAAAGATCATCGCGACCATCGGACCCGCATCAGCCTCCCGCGAGATGCTTGTCCGTCTGACGGAAGCGGGCGCTTCCATATTCCGGCTTAATTTTTCACACGGCAGCGCGGAGTTTTTCCGCAATCTCGTTCAGGAAATCCGGAAGGTGGAAAAGGAGATCGGACGCCCTCTTTCCATACTGCAGGATCTTGCCGGGCCGAAAATCCGCCTGGGTGCGCTGGAGGGGAGCAGTCTTGAAGTCGCGCGGGGCGATCAGCTTCTGCTCGGCGTCCGTTCCGGAGCGGAACCGGAACTCCCCCTGCTGCCTCTGGACAACCCGGCCCTGATGGATGAGCTGGCGCCCGGAGATGTGCTGGTGCTGGCTGACGGAGGGCTGCGCTTCAGGGTGCGGGAGCGCGTGGAGAGCAGGCTGGTCGTGCTGGAGTCCCTGGGCGCGGGCATTGTCACGTCGCGCAAGGGTATTGCGCTGCCGGGCAAGACTCTTGCGCTGCCTGCGCTCACAGACAGGGACCGGCGGGATCTCCGGCTCGGGCTGGAACTCGGGGTGGACGCCGTGGCTGTTTCCTTTGTGCAGAGCGCGGCGGATATCCGGCAGGTCCGGGCGCTGCTGCGCGAGGAGAAACGTTCCGTCCCTGTGGTGGCGAAACTGGAGCGCCGCGGCGCGGTGAACGATCTGGACGCAATTCTGGAGGCCAGCGACATGATCATGGTGGCGCGCGGTGATCTGGGCGTTGAATGCCCTCTGCCCGAGCTGCCTGCCCTGCAGAAGCGCATTATCAGGGCCTGCAATCAGGCATCCAAGCCCGTGATCGTGGCGACGCAGATGCTGCTTTCCATGGTAAGCAGCCCCTCACCCACGCGGGCGGAAACCACCGATGTGGCCAATGCCGTGCTGGACGGAGCGGACTGCGTGATGCTTTCGGAAGAAACCGCCATGGGGGCTTACCCTGCGGAAACCGTGGAATATATGAACAGAATAGCTTCCGAGGCGGAAGCGTATCTGGTGGAAACCCGCCGTCTCGTTTCTCCGGATCAGGCCAGCGGGGCTCCGGAGTTTCTGGCCTACTCGGCCTGTCTGCTGGCGGACAAGGCCAACGCCGTGGCCATTGCCGCCCATTCCCTGTCCGGCAGGTCGGCCCGTCTGCTTTCCGCCTGCCGTCCCCGGCAGCCCATCCACGCATTGACCGCGGATGCCGGCGTGCTGCATACTCTGAACTTCTCCTGGGGGGTTTTCCCCTCTCTGGTCGATGAGGATCCGGAAGTGGGGCATCTTGCGCGTGTGCAGCGGTTCATCGCCATGACG
>UMHC01022531.1_pt1 | contig 11018 bp, 10 predicted proteins | sample 1965381 | NCBI WGS metagenome assembly UMHC01 (sample SAMEA4836083, study PRJEB28245) | human gut metagenome | biome: gut microbiome; material: fecal sample | place: Denmark | collected 2008 | reverse complement strand
ATTACGATAATGAAATTGAAGATCGACTGACAGGGCGACCGGCATCGGATTCAAAACCGATGCCAGTCGCGCGTCCAACCGATGCCGATCCATTGACTGCCGAATGCCTGCCGGATGAAATAAAAAGGCTACCTCTTTTCAGACTCACCCCCTTTTTAGAGCAAAAAACTTAGTAATAAGTTAATGTATTGATAAATAACGTGTTAGTTTGATTTAGTCGTACGGAGTTTTACTCTAATCCTTGAAAAAAGGTAGAAAAGCCCCCGAAAACTAATTTTAGTTGAGAACCCTACTCTTATCATGTAGGCTTTCATGTAGGTGAATTAATGCCTACTAATACCAACTAATGTTTAATCAACTAACACGTTATTTTTATGGCATATTCAATTCATATTAAAGGGGTACGGGATGAAGAAGACTCCAAGATGATTAAGTTACAATTGATTTTCTACAAATCAGGTTATAACAGAGTGCCCAAAGCAATTACTGTTACTGGTCTTTCTAAGAACTGGGACCAGAAGTCCGAATCATTTGTGGGCACAAATAACGGTAGCATTACCAAGAACCAAATTTTGCTGGATTTAAAAAACAAGTATATTAATGTTGTAGAAGAATGGGAAAAAGAAGGCCGTAATTGGTCTCCAATAGAATGGTCTCATTGTTTCGAACAAGAGGATAAAGCCAAAGTACCAGAAGTCAAGGTAAAGTCAGTTCTACAAATGATAGATTCTCTGGAAGAGAAGTTCATGAACAAAAAACGCATCAAAAATGGGCAAGTAATAGATAGTATCCCAAATGCAAAAAAGTATGGGCAGATGCGACGTATATTACAAGAGTTTACTAAAGAAAAATATAATAGAGCACTCTCTACATATTACTTTAAGGACATTACCGAAACTTTCCTACTCGATTTTGCATTCTCCATTAAAGAGAAAGGCATTAAGAATGGTAACAGGGCTGGATTAACTTCAAAGCTGCGCCTGCTTCGTGCTATATGTAATGTGGCTGTGAAAGAAGGAATGTATGGAGCCAGCATAGAAATATTCAAGTGCTTAGGTAATGATATCAACATTCCGGAAACCAACTCTAAAGCCGTTGCTGATACGACTATTGCTAAAATAGAGAATATAGACCGCACACTATTTACTAAGAAAGAGCAGATGTATTTGGATTTATTTTTATTCAGCTACTATTCTGGTGGAATGGCAAACATTGATGTATGTTATCTTACTTGGGATTCAATACAAGAAGATAGAATCGTATATGAACGTATCAAATTTCCTAAAACTGCTAAACCAATCTTACTAAAAAAAGCGAGGGCAATACTCGATAAGTATAAAGGAACTGGTATTGAAAATTTTGTCTTCCCAATTTTCACAGTTAAGCACGTTACGTCCAAACAAAAGAACAAGCGTGTATGCAAAGTAACAGAAAAGACTAATAAAGCACTTGCCAAAGCATGTAAATTACTCCATATAGAGGAACATATTACTTGGTATTCAGCTCGTGGTTCATTCATCTCTAAAATGGTGGATGCTGGTAATAACCCTTATATTGTAGCAGAAATGGCAGGAAATAGCCCCATGACTATTTATAAGCATTATTACAAGAACACAAAGCGAGATGAGTTGAAAACGGCTATGGAGGAAATGTTTTAATGCCCTTTTCAAACCTATTCAGTAAAAACTGATGATTTCGCAGTGCATACAAAAATAGCTAATGAGAAAAAATTAGGCTTTTATTGGAAACAAAAAACAACTTCTTTATAGGACATAAAGCTACTCAATAATTACAGCAGCTTTATGTCTTTATCAATAAATCAGAGTTTCTCACAAAACTCTATTTTCTCCTTATTCGGTCCCGATATAGTGAAGAATCTCACCCCATTATCCCAGAAAGGAAGTTTATTCACATGCTCATCCAAGAGGGAAAAGCCTTTCTGCTTTATCAGCTCAAACAAAGTATCAATATCCTTCACGTCCAATGACAAGTGGTCGATAGCACCTGCCTGCATTACCGCCGATTTGTTTTCGTAAGTTTCAATAATCAAGTTATGCAACCGGAGAAAAGCCACTGTTTCGTCACCGTTCCGGGTTAGAAACGCTACCTGAAAACCTAATTGCTCATAGAAACGAATGGTTTCTTCAATGTCATTTGTCGGAATCCCTATATGTTGAATCCCTGTACAGAAATCTTTTATATCCATATTGTTCTTAGTTTTAATGATTTATGTTTTCGTTATTTACATTCAGCATCCTTGATGCGTGAACCGGACAGTGCATAGTACAGCATTACCAGCTCGCAGACAATCACAAGCATCCAAGTCCATTGCCATGAATGCCATACATCGGCAAGCACACCTTGCAGCACCGGAAAAATGGCTCCGCCAAATACCCCCATCATAAAGATACCGGACGCTTTGGAAGTATATCTCCCCAACCCTTTGATGGCCAAAGTGAAAATACAGCTCCACATGACTGAATGGCACAGACCGACCGACACCAGTACCCAAAGATTATTGGTGAAAATGGCAATGAGCGTAAGGGCAATAGCAATGAGAGTAGTAACAACCAGCAACACACGAGAGGAAACTTGATTGAAAAAGCTGAATGTAAGCCTGCCCACCATAAAGCCGCCCCAATAAAGGGTAGCCAGCAATGCGGGAATACCCAAATCCAGTCCCCAAAGAATCAGATGGTCTTTGCCGAAGAAGGAAAGGCCCTGACCTGCTTCTATCAACTCCATGGCATGCAGGTTGACATTCACACCTACTGATACCTCGGCTCCTACATAAAAGAAAATGGCGACAACTCCCAGTTTCAAGTGGCGGAAGGACCAGATGCTACGGTTTAGTTTTTCGCCACTGTCGGCCCGGGTTCCTTGAATATCGGGAAGGCTCAGGCGTGAAGTGACCACAGTAGTGATGACAATGCACAGGGCTATCAACAGAAAGGGAATCAGCAGTTGGTCGGCAGTAACACTCTCCAATGCCACGCCTGCGAACATGATTCCGGTGACGAAGAAAGGAGCAATCGTTGTGCCGAACGAGTTGATGGCACAAACGATGTTCATTCGCTGTACCGGTTGTGTGCCTGGCAAGTCATACGCTGCGATGTAAGGGTTTATCACCACCTGCAACAGTGCAGCAGATGTTCCCATCAAATAAGAACCCAACAAGAAGACGAAATAACCGTAAGGGATACGGTCAGCCGAAATATTTATTCCGGCTTCGCCATAATGCACCACCAACCACGATGAGAAAGAATATGTCAACAGTCCACCCACCATGACGGTCAGTGCCCGCAGCAACGTTCTTTTATAACCGTGGCTGTTAATCCACCGTCCTCCCAACGAACTGTTCAGCAGATAGCCGAGGAAAAAGAAAAAAGAGATAAGCGTGGTCAGCGTATTTTTCAGTTCTTCGGTGTGGGAAAGGAACGCAATTTTCAGTGGTCCCTGAAACTGCCCGTTGACGGTAGTCAGGAAGCCTACGATGAAATAGATGAAAGTCAGGACCGCGAACGGTCCCAGACTATTGTTCTTTTGTGTATTCATGATGTAAAGGTTGAATGTGCTTCTATTACAATATGCTTTCCAAGACAGCCATTGCGCCCTGCTCCCTGATAGAATTTACCATTTTCAGATAGAGAGGAACGAACTCACCGGCAGCTTTCAGGTTGGTACTGCGGAAAGCAGAAAGGGCCAAAAAGTCCACAGGTTCATCGCTATTTATCAGCTTTTCATCTTCAGCATTCATCCAAGGCTCTGCCACGTCGAAGGCTGCGCCGTTGTCATCGGTCTTGAACTTCAGATAGTGGCGGTAAGCGGCTATCAGGTAGGCAACGCGGGTGAGATCGGCATGATCGGCTATCATCTTGATCAGATTCGGCATCACATATACCGGAAACTTAGACAAGCCGTCGAAACACAAACGGGCTATCTGGTCGCTGACGGAACGGTTGCCGAAGCGTTCAATCAAGGTTTGTTTATAAAGTTCCAGATCCGTATTGCCCGGAGCCGGTATGTAAGGAGTAATATCTACATCCATAAAAGTACGTACAAACTTGGCAATCCGTTCATCATGCATGGCGTCGTCCACTTTCCGGTAACCGCTCAAGAACGAAGGATAGGAAAGCAATGTATGCGAGGCGTTCAGCAAACTGAGTTTCATGTTCTCGTAGGCGGTGACGTCTTGCGTGAATTCGGCTCCCACATTTTCCCATGCGGGACGTCCGGCTATGAAGTTGTCCTCAATCACCCACTGGATAAAATCTTCGCAGTAGACCGGTGCGGCATCATCCGTTCCGTTCTTGGCGTTCAGGCGGATAATATCATCGGGACGAGTGGCAGGCGTAATGCGGTCTACCATGCTGTTGGGGAAAGTGACGTTCTCATTTACCCATGCTGCCAGTTCCTCATCTTGTGCTCTGATGAAGGTGGTGAAAGCTTTGCGTGCAGTATTACCATTATGTTGCAGGTTGTCGCAAGACAGAATGGTGACGGGACCGTTTCCGGCAGCTTTTCTCCGGCGCAATCCTTCGGCAATGAATCCGAATGTAGTTGCGGGGCTATGCGGTTGCTGCAGGTCATGTTTCACTTTCTCATCATCCAGCATAAACTCTCCCGATGCCTTTTCTATGTTATAGCCGCCTTCGGTGATGGTCAGTGTGATGATGCGGATGTTCTTGTCTGCAATCTTGGTGATGATACCTTCCGGGTCTTCCACTCCCCAAATTAGCTCCACCAACGAACCGATGCGATAGGCTTCATCGTTGCCGTCGCGTCCGCATACGGTCAGCGTGTATTCATTAGCCTGTTTCTTCAGTGCCTTATACAAGTGCTCATCGCCGGGAAGCAGCATGGCTCCGCAAATACCCCAGTTCTGTTGGGTAGGGTCTTCAAGTAGCCTGTTAGTAAAAAACTCTTCGTGAGCACGATGGAAATTGCCGACTCCGATGTGCAGGATACCCGGTTTGATTTGTTCACGGTTGTAACGGTAAGAAACGACTTGTGTTTTCATGATTTTCTTTGTTTTTAAATGTTCAACATTAATTTTGATACAGCAAAAATAAGGAGCAGGAAATTAAAAAAACAGGCTTTTTCCATCCATTTGCCTGCAAACGATTGCGGGAACGTTCCCAAAATCTGCAAACGTTCTCAAAGATTAGGATTTGTCGGTTGAAATAGATATTTTTGTCTTGACTTAAAAAAGGAATGACCATGAAACACGTAACCATCAAAGACATAGCCCAACATCTGTCCATATCCGTTTCCACCGTATCCCGTGCATTGGTGGACGACAAGAACATCCGCAAAGAAACCAAGGAGAAAGTGCTGGAAACAGCAAAGAAGTTAGGCTACAAACCGAACCCGGTCGCGACCAACCTTAAATATGGCCATACAAATACAGTAGGGGTGATAGTGCCGGAAATGGTTACCCCGTTCGCTTCGAGGGTAATAAATGGAATACAGGAAGTGCTCTATGCCAACGGTATAAAAGTGATTATTGCAGAATCAGGGGAAGATCCGGAAAAAGAAAAGGAGAACTTGCAACTGATGGAGCGTTTCATGGTTGACGGCATCATTATCAGCCTCTGTAGCTATAAAAAGAACAGGGAGGAATATCTCCGCTTGCAAAAGGCTGAAATGCCAATGGTGTTTTACGACCGCATCCCTCATGGACTTGATGTGCCGCAGGTGATAGTGGACGATTATATGAAATCTTTTTTTCTGATAGAACATCTCATCCGGAGCGGGCGCAAGCGTATCGTTCACATACAAGGTTCCGACGATGTGTATAATTCCATCGAACGGGTCAGAGGATATAAGGATGCCTTGTCGAAGTTCAGGATTCCTTTTGATGACGATATGGTGATAAAGTCTGGGCTGACTTTTGAAGACGGGAAGAATGCGGCGGATAGTCTGATGGAAAAGAATATTCCCTTTGATGCTATTTTTGCTTTTACGGATACATTAGCCATTGGTGCCATGAACAGGCTGAGAGAAGCGGGTAAAAAAATCCCGGTAGAAGTAGCCGTAGCCAGCTTTTCCGGGACCGAACTTTCCACGATTGTTTATCCGAAACTCACGACGGTTGAGCCTCCTTTGTACCAAATGGGGAAGAATGCCGCCGAGTTAATTCTGGAGAAGATTAAAAACCCGGCATCTCCCAACCGTTCGGTCGTGCTCAATGCTGAAATCAAGATGCGTGCATCTACAGCAAACGAGACTTCGTCAGAATGAAAACAACTGAATACCTATCTGTAAATAGCCTTTATCGCTTTGCGGATTCCACAAAGCCAGCACCGTTATAGGGAAATCCCGCTTAAAGGCGGTAAGCCGGTAAATCGTCGTAAGGCTTACGTGGACAATACCTGCCGTATCTCCATAGAAATTGGCAGACGTAGATACTCCGTCTACATTTTCACCCGGAGAAAAAGCAAATGCAGTTCCAATACCGGGTCTTACTTCCCATAGATTATTGCGAAATACCGGATATTCCGCATAAACAAAAGTCGAGTATCTGTTTTGGGCATTCATTCCATCCCTGTCCCTGCCATAGAGGATGGTAGACCAGCTCAGGAACAGGGGAAGCTTTTCGCTGATTGTATAAGAAAGAGTGGCATCAACGAAACGCCCGGTTTCCTTTGCCTTGTAATTAAAGAACTCTTTATTATTATAATCAGCTCCAGGAGAAAAATTATACGTATCCCATACCGCTACACTAAACCGGTGGCAGGTATAGGAGAGATAATTATTAAATTCCTTGTAGCTTCCGTTTGTATTTGTACCACCCCATATTCCGGCACGGAAATGGTTTTTCCGGTCCGTGACGGACAAGTCCGTAGTTAGAACCGCTCCGTCCGTCACTTCCATGCCGCGCCATAAATGCATATTCTGTAGGTTTGCCTTCAAATGCATCTGCGCAATGGTATTTCCACATACAAAAGTGCAAAAGAGTAGACAGAGCAGGCTACGCCATATCTGTATCTTCGTGTTTTGACATTTCATAGTATTAGCGATAAAAGTCAGGTAATTACAAAACTCTGTTTATCAAGTTTTCCGGCAGTTCCGGCATCGCCCCGTTTTGGGTACATACGTAAGCGGAAACATTGACGGCCAGTTGGTGCGCTTCGTTTACCGGTTTTCCTTTAAGGATAGCGGAAACAAATGCGGCAGTAAAAGAATCTCCCGCCCCTACCGTATCGGCAACTTCAACCTTCGGAGTTTCAACGAACGACACACTGCCGGGAGTGAACACATAACTGCCATTCACACCACAAGTCAGAATTAGCATCTCAAGTTTATACTTTGCAAGCAGAATCCAGCATTTGTCCTGCAAATCAATTCCCGGATAACCGAACATACGGCTGACGGTGACCAGTTCTTCATCATTTATCTTCAAGATGTTGCATCGCTGCATGGAGTTGCAAATGATTTCTTTGGTATAGAAGCCCTGCCTCAAGTTGATGTCGAATATTTTATATTGTCCTTTACCTTCCGGCATGGCATCCAGAAAGGCATTGATTGTTTCACGGGATACAACGTTCCGCTGCGCCAAAGAACCGTAGCAAACGGCGCATGTTTTCTGTGCGAGTTGCTTCAATTTATCAGTGAAAGGGATATTATCCCAAGCCACATTTTCTTTGATGTCGTAACAAGGTACTCCTTCATTATCCAACTGCACCTGTACCGTACCGGTGGGATACTCCACTTTTTCAATCAAGGTATGCAATCCCTTGCCTTGGAAATTATCCAATATCTCATTCCCCAATTTATCCTCGCCAATTGCACTGACCACCCGGCTTTGCAGTCCGAATTGCGATACATGATAAGCAAAATTGGCCGGAGCACCGCCTAATTTCTTTCCTTCGGGAAGTACATCCCATAACGCTTCACCGATTCCCACTACATAATTTCTTTTTGTTCTCATGATATTTTTATTTAATATTAATGTTTTTCTTGTGCAAAGAAAAGGGGCGGAAAGAAGAATTTAAAAGAAATGAAACTGCATTTTATTGGGAACGATTGCGGGAACGTTCCCAAAATCTGCAAACGTTCCCATTGTTTCTATACATTGTTTGCTTATTTGATTATCTCATTTTCTGCTCTTTTACCTCATGCTATAGCTTACTGATGTTCTTGAGATAGTCATGTAATTTTTTGTAAGAAGTTAAAAAGACCCCTTCCCTTCATAGATTTAAAGCTGTCGGGAATAATCCGGCAGCTTTTTTTATTGATATAGATGGAAATCCACTATATTTGCAATGGAGATTAGAAAATACGGAAGCGTTAGCTTTTTGTTTTGCACCTGAAACCTGGTAAATTTCAAGAATCCGCGAAACAAGACAGTGAACGCCTGCGCTTATATAGCGTGGGCTCAACTTGTTTGCGGATATAGGTTTACCAGGACCACAGGTGCGAACAAGCGGTGTCCCACGCTTTTTATTATATATTAAAGTCAGTCAGCAGGGACCACTGACCTACAACGCATATGGAAAACAAGTCATTACTCGAATTGTTGTTGGCACTACCCAAAAATTGCATGCATGCTACTGTACAAGGCATAGAATTGCAATTTATCAACTCTGCAACCAGAGATAAATTATTGCAAAGCGATCCAGAAGGTCTCTATTATCATGAATGCATCCTTACCAATGGCACTTTCGTATTCACCAAAGAAAATGGAGATTTACATTCTCTATACAAAGTTATTTGAGGTGCTTAATGTATTGAATATTAGCCAATTCAATATGCTGCCATCTGCTGTATTTGCAATGACATTTTAGAAAATATAGAAAGCGTTTAGTTTTCCTGTAGCATAACGAAACCGCTGATTGAGATATTGACGCACAAGAAATTGTTAAATGCCTACACATGGCGTAGACTTAATTCCTTTACGTATCTGGGGGCTTGGTGGTACCTGCTATGGCAACAGGCTAATGTTCCACGTATTCTGCATTAAAAATCCATCAGACTGGAACAGTCAAGTAAATGATAATTGTGAACAAACAAATTCTACTTGAGCAACTATCAGGAATCCTCAAGGAATGTACTCAAGCGAGTATGCATGGAGCTGAAATGCAACAATTTTGCTATTGATTGTTTTGTGTCGCCTTTATTTCCAATTGTAGCCATGCGACTAATTCACGGGCCTGTTCTGCGGTTGAGTGTAAAACATCAAAATTTAAAATGTGCTCCTCAATTGATAAATTCTCATCCAATTTATACTTTTGATGTTCCAGACTTAGATTATTCTTAGACATCCTTTTTCTTTCATTTATTTTCTTTCTATTCATTCACTTCAATGCGTACTTCTATGTTATCATCAAAACCGTGAAACACATTCAAACCAGAAGTTATCCGTCCCATCCTAATTAAACCGGATTGGAGTACTTCATTTTTCTTTATTAAAAAATATGGAGAATGTCCCCCGTTGTAAAACAAGTAACCAACTTTTTAAATGTCTATATCCTGGATTATTTGTCGAGAATATTGCTACAACTTTCTCTATTTTAAAAGTAGTTGATATGAACACTTTAATTCGGACGCAAATCTTTGTTTCTTATACCAATTTTTACGATTTGCTTGCACCTCATAATGCCGCATGCAAATGATACTGTTTAATTAACCACTCATTAAGCAATTCTGCTAATTTAATATTATTCAAATCTTGCATCAAGAAATGTGTGTTTCCATAAATGCCGATTTTAGGCAGTTCGACCAATGTTGCTTTTCCTCCATGTTTATTTACCACCTCCACGAATTTTCGAGCCATCTGAAGACGTACACGCCAATTCTCGTCTCCCAGATTTTTGGAAGGCGTTTCCGGTATATAATCGCCGAAATATAGGACGATGGGAATTTCCGTGAGCCGTTTGAATTGTTCCATCGAAACAGGTATTCCGGTTACGCCTCCTGTCAGGCCGTCGATACGATCAGGTACTTCTCCTTCGGGGAAAACAAACCCACCCGGTTCATAGGATACGACACCCTTGACCTCTGAATTTTGCATGGCAGACATCCAACCGGGAAAGCCGCCTGCCGAATGAGTGACAAGTACATGATTGCCGATACGCTTTGCCAGTGCACCAAGTGCAGGAACATCCTGTTTGTGGTCGCTGATGTCAGGCGTCATTTCGCGGAAGAATTGCGAAAGCGATACGGAATCTTTCGGAAATTGCACGCCCTCGTTGTAGTTCGGCCAAATACCGATGCGCCATATATCGAACCAGAACATCTCGTCGGCCACGGGCTTTACCGTAGTCGTTGCGGACGTGCGTCCGGCGCGTCCTCTGCCCGGAAGATCCACTACATAGCTGCTCCAGCCATGACGCAACATCAGCGTGGCAAACCCATCCCTGCCGTCGGGCGTCATCTGCCAGCACACGCCAGCCCCCCCGTAGCCATGCACATATACGAGAGGAAGTTTCTTACTATCGACTGGTATTTGAAAATCCACGAAGGCATGGTCGGCACGATAGCTTTGACCGGTTTCTTCCTGATCCGCCCAGCCGACGAATTTACTGTTATCGTATGCTCCCGGTCGCTGAATAGTTTGTCCGCCTACCGAAAAATGTCCTTGTTTGGCAATCGTTATAGTCTGCGCTCCGGCTATTGCGGTAATAGACAGCAATAATACCGATAAAATTGTTTTTTTCATTGTTCTTTTGTTAGTTGGTTCAACACTCCGCGAAGCGGTTCCGAATAGGTTTTACCGAGATTCATCTCCACGATGTTCAACAATGCCGAGAGCTGTTCGGCAGTGATACCGAGATGCAGGCAGATAGACATGTGTCCGACAGCCATAGGTTCTACGCCGCCCACACCGGCAAGAATGGATACCGTAGCGAGTTCACGCTCCCGATAGGTCAGCAGGTCGCGCTCGAAAAGGTCAGCGAAAAGATGCTCTTTAAGGAATCGTTCAATGGTCGGAGCGAATACTGCATATCCCGCTTTCGGTGCATCAATCGACACGCCCGATATTTCAGCAAGTACATCGCGCCCGCGTTCGTAAC
>UMHC01037857.1_pt1 | contig 11027 bp, 7 predicted proteins | sample 1965381 | NCBI WGS metagenome assembly UMHC01 (sample SAMEA4836083, study PRJEB28245) | human gut metagenome | biome: gut microbiome; material: fecal sample | place: Denmark | collected 2008 | reverse complement strand
TTGATATGATTTTCAATCCAGCATATTACTTGGCGCTTACGATGTTTTCACTTGCAGGAGTTATATTACACCGATTATCCGTTATGTTGAACCGACTTGAGTGTCATCTTAAACCAGTATGATCACTAGGGGTGCACCTAATTAGCTGTCAATTGCACCTTCGCACTCCCACTATAATTATATTATTTTAAGCATAATAAAAGGCAGAAACGGCGACAATTTTTGTGTTTATGAAGTACGCTTCTGCCACAAATATCCTATCAGATTTTAAAAAGATTATCGACAATCCCTTTGTCATCAGTCTGAAGCACTAGCAAGTGCTAATGCTTTTCTGTAAATCTGATTAGGAATAATTTTCTATTTTATACATCTTTCCTCAAGGAATAATACTGGGTTGGATCACTTTTATTGCTTCCATGCCATTCAATTAAAGATAATTCTTGTAAATGTTTTAGTTGTTTTCTAGAAAAAGTATCTCCTTTGCCGAACATTTCTTTTACTTTTTTTATTGTAATTGATTTGTTATTTGCTAGATATTGAATGATGGTTGTTTCGAATTCATTTAAACTTTCTAGTATTTCTTGTCTAAAAATAGAGGATAGTTTATCGTTTGTTCGTAATTGTCTAGAGGTAATACTATTTTCTAATACCAGTAACACTGAATTTCCATTAGGCTCAGTATATGTTGGCTCTTTTAGGAAGAACATTTGCATCTCATCATAAATTCTTTTGACACCTTCATTTAATTCTTTTACCCATCCAAATTCACTTAATACTCGTGCAATTCTAGGATTTCTAGAATATCGTGTATTTAACATGTTATCTAAAGTTACGATATTTGGAAGATGCCCCGGACTAAATATTTCCAGGCGATCATCATAAAGAGAGACTCTGATATGATCACCTATAATGGAATAATTACGATGAGTTAAACTGTTAACAATTCCTTCAAACCATGCAAATTCAGGATATTCGGGAATAATTTTGAAAACTCCATTTTCATCAAGATATTGAAATTCGCGTAATTGTAAATTTATGGCAGTTTTGACTTCCTGAATTATTTTTGGAATTGCATATTCATAATTGATTTCTTTAACAATATTCAATCTTCTTCCTGTTTCAAAACGTGTTCCATCAAATTTTAATAATCGTAATCTTGCATTTGGAAGAAACTTTGTTGGATATTTGGCAAACAGAAGAATTCCTGCATTTGTTAAATGTCCTCTTTTTAATAAACCTCTTGCATCAAGGATTTCTTCATAAGATAATGAGGTTCCTAATTTTTCTTTATATTGCTGAAGTAATTGTAAATCTACATCTTCCATAGAAGAATCTTCAACAACGATATCCTCAAATACTCGTTCACCTTTATCGTATTCAAGTTGAGTTACTTGCTCATGATTTAAAAGTTTAGATTTATCACCAACACGAAGATAAACTTTATCATCACTTGTTTTGATTACAGCATTATCACTTGGTTCAATGAATAAAAGTAGTATAGAATCTTTTTTAGAATTTACAGTTACTTTACGGATTTCATGTTCGATTTTTATTCTTCCTTTACAAGAAGAATAAGGTATTTCTAAGAAATCGTTGATTGATTTCGAATCATTATTATGGAATCCAGTTATTTGTCCATCATCTTCGATTCCAATAACTAAAACACCTCCATTTGCATTTGCAAATGCAACTATATGCCTTGCAATATCTATAGGTTTGATTCTAGCGCTCTTTCTGTCAAGATATTGACCTTCTTCTTCGTTTGTTAAATAGTCTAATGTTAGGGCTTCTGGTAACAATATGAACACCTTCTTTACAATTATATAGATATTTTATCATTTTAAACATACAAAATACTACTCCGTTTTACCCCTCGCGAACCCTGTTCTACCCCTCGCGAACCCTGCTCTACCCCTCGCGAACCTGGTTCCACCTTCGCAAATTTTATTTATGAGCGTTCGTTCGACTTGTAACATCATATCTAACCCTTTTTAAAATGGATAAAAGAAAAGCACTAGCAAGTTGCTAATGCTTATCGAAGTTCAGGTAAGTCTAAACTATTAATAGCTTTTCTGAATCGATTCCATAATGGTGGATACTTGTTAATACCACTCCATTTTCGCTTAGATCGACCTTGTTTGATTGCAATAGACCGTGTTGTGCCATCACAAATATCTAAATCATTGTAGGTTTCATCCTATTCATTGATATAAAACATATAGACATTATGAATGGATTTTTTGTATTCTTTTTCGGTTAGAGCAATACTTGTTTCACATTCTAGACTTTCAATTGAATCAAAATAGGCGGCAACATAATGATTGTTTTTCTTTTTAACAACAATTGTTTATGATACATACATACAACGTTTATCTGTTTTTATATATATAATAAAGCTCCTTATATCTTCTTTGAATTAAATATACTTCCTCTAGATCAGCTAGATAAAATTTTTGAAATCCATACGAAAATATATTTTGGCTATTTTGAAAAATAAACTCAATATCTTCTTGGTATTTTTTATTACATAAATAGTTAGGATCTTTTAACTTAATAGTCAATGAATCTGATATCTTCTTTAAAAGATTTGATATTTTATTATCTTGCTTTGAGGCGAATTCATTTATCCAATTAATATAATAATTTGCTTTTTCATATTCTTTTAATTCTGTATATAAATATCCAAGCTTATGAATCACAAAAAAAGAGCTAATCGAAAAAGCGTACTTATCTGCTTCTAATGCTTCTAAATAATATTTTGCTTTTTCTATATTTTTCTTTTCTAGCATAGTTGCTCCTAAGTTATAATTAATGACAAAATTAATATCATATTTCATAAATGGAGCAAGATTTTCAAGCTTTTTAAAATATTTTACAGACTCATTAGAATTACTTAATTCCAATGAGCATAGTCCCAAGAGAAGAAGACAACCATACATTAGATTAATGTTACAGTTTTCACAGGCCAATTCATAACATTTTTGTGTGCCCATATAAGCTTCGTTTATGTTCCCACTATGAAATAAATCATCACAATAAAAATAACTCAACCATCCATGTCTGTCTCCATCAATAATTTTTTTGAAATCTTTGAGTCTATTATTGGTATTCTTGTATCTTATAATCTTTAATAAATTATAAAAATATAACTCGTTAAAATCCCCAAGCTCAATCACTTCGCTTATCAAATCTAAGATTTCCTCATCAATATCTTTATTATTTATATGATATAAATCAAAGTTAGAAAAGAGTTTCGCAATATAGAAAAAGAGAATATATTCCGAATGAAGATAATTATATTGCTCATCCTCTATTTTTGCCATTAAATCTGATCTATCCAAATTTAATATAAGTCTTTGTGTAAATAGCTCTGTTAAAGGTTTAAGACAATTTGTGTTTTCTTCTAAAATATCAATATTGATATTGCTCAATCTTTCTAATATCTGATTTATAATTTTAGGATTAATATTACTTTTGTTGTTTTCTATTTTACTCAATGTTGAAGGTGTACATATTCCATCACATAATTCTGATATTGATTTTTTCTGTAGATATCGATTGATTTTTATATATTTACCGTAATTTACCATATACATTCATCTCCAAAAAAACATTTATAATATATATTCGATTTTATCATAGATCCGCTCTTCAAAAAATTGAATTTCAATATTTTGCTATCAATGAAAAACTATTATTATTTTTTTTTTTATGTTCAAAAGAGTCGTTTGTCATGAGTAAAAAAGTCATTTTTAATACTTGTAAAATTGAAGGGTATTATTAATTTTATGCTACAAATATTCTTTTTGCTAATTTAAAATGTATTAAATAAGAAATATTTCTTGTAATACGAACCTAAAGCGTGTATAAATAATATTGATTGTGGAAAATATTTTAATTATATCAATAATGAAAATCATGGATAGAATGATTGTTGGTTTAATAGAATTATTCACAAAAATTTATTGGAGGAAAATGCATATGGAGTATAAAAGAAATATATATTTATTTTTAATCTTTGATTTTTTAACTAATTTATCACCGTTAAGTTTTATTTATGCGCTTTTTCTAAAGCAACAAAATATGTCTTTAACACAAATCGGATTTATTATTTCAGCTTATCAGATTTCAAAACTTATTTTTGAGATTCCAAGTGGTGTTTTTTCTGATAAATATGGTAGAAAAACATGTGCTTATATTGGACAGGTTTCACTAATTGCTTTTTTAATCTCTACTCTTATTACACGTTCATATAACTCCTTTTTATTGATTTCTATCATTCGAGGAATCTCTTTTGCGTTTTTATCCGGAACTGCTGACTGTATTTTTAGTGAGTCTATTTTAAAATGTTGTCCAGATAAAATGGATTACTATATGGGCATCGATAAAATATTGTTCTATTGTAGTATCGGATTGTCTAGTATAATTGGTGGCTTTTTGGCTAGATATAGCTATGCTATTGTATTCTACTTTGATATCGCTATACAAATTATATGCTTTATTTTTATATTTATATTTAAAGAAACACGGATGTTCAATAACAATCAGATAAAAGAACATAAAGAGTGTTTTCGATTTTTTCGTGGTTTTGATTTTTTAAATTACAAAGTTATATATTTGATTCTGTTACCTGCAATTTTAGCAATATGCTTCCTTCCTTATGAGGATTATTATTCTGTATTACTAAAGTCACATAACATCACTGAAAACGTAATTGGTTTTATGTTCAGTTGTGTAATGTTTTCACAATCGGTATTTGGAATTTGTGCTCAAAAAATCAATTCTAAATTAGGATATGACTTTAGTGTTAGAAAACTGCCTTTTATAATAGTTACTTTATTTATAATAATGTCTATTTTTCAAGAACATATATTACTATCTTGGCTACTTTATGTTTGTTGTGCAAGTTTAATGAGCATTAATAATATTTCATACAATTCATGTCTTCAAAAAAGTATAGAAGATACAAATCGTGGTACGATTCTTTCTTTACGTAGTTTATTGATTGCTGTAACAGGCATGCTTATTTCTCCATTGGTTGGACATTTTTCTGATATATATGGATTCTCTACAACATTTTTATATTGCGGAATGATTTGTTTAAGTTTATTATTTATAACTTCTATTTTGGCCAAAAAAATATGATTTTTCTTTAAACAACGGATCTTTGCTGTAAAGAACGAGACAGCTTGTATGAGAAGCAGAACGATTTGAAAGAGCAGAAACAGAAAATCGAGAGAACGTTGGAACGGTAAGAATTTGGAGCATGGCGGCGGCTGTGTCCTTTATTTCTTGTGGTAAAATTGCTAATGGTATGCTAAAATCAAGGAGTAAAGATAAAAACGCAGCGTAAGAGAAAATTCCTTACAGAGCCGGTAGGTAGCCCGGCCGCACCATCTGGTGTAAGTAACCCTCCCTCCTTAGGGTCGTCTGTTCTTTGTTCATACAATCATTTAAGTAGGAATTGTCATGGACAAAGTATCAGGTAGATTGACAGTATTTTTTGAAGAACCATTCTGGATAGGTGTGTTTGAACATATCGGAGAAGAAATTGTCTGTATGCAAGGTTACATTTGATGCGGAACCGAAAGATTACGAGATACATGATTTTGTTCTGAAAAATTACTATCGACTGAAATTTAGTCCGGCTGTGGCAACTGATGTAAAAGAAGCTAGTCGCAATCCGAAACGGATACAGAGGGATGTGCGGAAACAGGTACAGAACACTGGGATAGGAACAACGGGAAGCAGAGAAACAGCGGCAGTTTGAACTGAAACAGCAGAAAAGGGAAGAAAAGCATAGGGGCAGGTAACTGTCCCTATGCTTTTAAGTCCATGAAGAACAATAGAAAATCTAATTAAAGAGGTGAACACTTTAGAATGAATTATTTGGAGCATGAGACACAAGTAAAATTTGTTGATGGCTTGCTGGCACAATCACAAGAATGGCAGTGGCTGATAGATGAAATACAAGAACGATTTGAAATTAAAGAAATTACTTCTTGGGAACAATATATTGCTGAAAGTGTTTCCATAAGAAATGTGTTTGAATATTTTGTAAAAATACTAAATGTATGTGATAAAGACTGGATATATTCAAAAGATGAATTTAAAGAAATATGGGAAATTGCAAAGTTTTATATTGGAAGTGTTAATGTTAATGATTGTGTCGATAAAATATTGCATAATCAATGTAAACTTTTCTTTTTTTGCGTGTGGATAACGAAATTGGAGAATGGAGACAATAATTCTGATTATTTGTATGATATTCGATTACTTAATCAAAAGAATTGTTTTGAATTGATTAAGTGCGATTCGCTATTGGAAGCAGAAAAGAAACTGATAGGTTACATGCATACCATTTCTGTATCGGGGTTAGGCACTCCTTTGAAGAATTTGCAAGACAATCTGAATCAGGTAGAATATACATGTAATGTTGATTTTTTATTGCGACATGAAAAAGAGATTTTAAGTTACAATGCCTTTTCTTATCAGCATATTAATGAAAAAGATTGTCAGACCTGGCAAGAAGTGTTTTTGCTAGATATGCTGCGGGTATCGTTTGAAAAGAAAAGTATACAGCCCATGTTTTCGGGAGCAAGTGGATCTTTTCCAGATATATCCATGTGGAATAAGGAGATTTTAGATGTTTTAAAGAAATACTTTAACCATGTGATTGCGAATTTTATTTTAGATTCTATTGCATATATGGCATTTAGCATTGAACCAGCAAAAGAGGTAAAAATGCTTCATTGCAATCTTTTGATGAAAGCTATTGAATCGGGGGAAGGAAGTTATAAAATTTTTTCTAGTTCCTCTTATCGTATTTTGTCTTATTTACATCAAGATAAATTAATGAGAGATTGTAACAAAGAAAAAGATTACATTAAATTTTTAAGAATAATACAGGAATGGAAAGAGCCATCGCAGATTATGAACATTAAAGAAGATGGATATCCTATTTCTAAAGAGCAAAGAACTATAGTAACAGAATTTCTTACTAACAAATTTAAGGAGATAGACAATGTGTACACAATAAATGACTTGCTTGGATATCTGAAAGATGAAATCAAAACAAAGCAAATTAGTACAGAATATCTTCAAAGGGTAAGTGAAAAGTTTAAGAAATATACAGAGGAAAATACAAGTTTTATTGTTTCTTCAGTATACTATGCCTACATGATTTTTTTGATTAAAATAACAAAAAACAATCAAAATGTAGATAAACGTTATGTGCAGAAAGAAATGATACATATACAAAAGATTTGGCAAGAAACCATATATGAAAAGCAGTGTAAAAATATGCATGTGTTTTCATGTGAGAAAGAAGTTAAAACAGAGGAACTTGTGAAATTTAGTGATTTATCATTGCTAAATCCAATCATCTTTGCTGAAAGTTGTACCCCTTCTTCAGAAAAAGCAGTATTGAATGTAATGATACATACTTCGGAACATCCACTATCTCATTTGTTTCGTGGAATGACATTAAGCCCTATATTTCCTACAGAAAAAGATAAAATAGTCTATGAACGTCATGACATTGATAAAATACTTTTAGAGTATATAAATGAATTAAAGTGTAAAAAAGGGTATAAATTATTAAATCAACTTGAATCTGAGGTGTTTGTGTCCAGTCTTCATGAAAGATATAAGATGAATACAGAAAGTGCCTTGTCTATGTTTATAAAAGAAGAAGATTTATATAATGCTGTAAGGGCGGAGACAAAAATAAAGTTGCTACCATATTCCAATACGATATCAGTAGCAATGGTGACACAATTATTTCCAGTACTAGAGATTAAAATACGCGAATTAGTAACATTATTTGGAATTTTCCCTTTTAAAAAAAATATAGATGAGTTTATGCAATATAATGACCCTAGTTCATTGTTACGGGAATTATTGACAATGATTTTTGATGAACAACATAGCTTTGAAAATGTACCAGATTTAATCTTTATTTATAATATTATGTATAATGGAAATTCTTGTAATGTGAGAAATGAATGTATTCATGGTAGAGATTATTTATCTGGCGGCAGACTTAGATTTGCATTTCGAGCAACATTATTTGCGATACATATGGTGGAGTTTCGGATAAACACAATTAAAGAAAATGTTAGCGATATTATGGAAATTTATGGAGACTAGCTATGAAAAAATTGTGAGAAGGAACTGAAAAATAATCTTGGGATAATTTCAGATTAAAATAACTATTATTGCATTAGCAACAGTAGAAAATTAGACACCTTTTGTATGATATAAAAATACCCATTATGAGAATGCTACATTTTATGTTATTACATATGCACTTTCAAATACAATGAAACAAATAAAAAAATAATTTTGCTATTTTCTATAGCCAGTGAGTGGTTCACAGTACATGAAAAAGTACAGATTCTTGTTTTTGGCTTGGTAGAGAAATGTGACTATTAAAGATGTTACAACTTAGGATGGTTGCCAATAAATTTTTTATATTAGAACTTTAAAGCGAAAAAGAAAAGCTATTGGTAAGTAATCTTTTCGTTGTAATTTGGATTTACTACATAGAGGGAAAAATTATAAATTTACCTGTCAAATATAATTATATGGTGTTAGCACCATGTAGATAAGGCGATAAGGGGAAAATATTTGTGATACCCGTATGATACCTATTTGGGCGAAAACTATGAATAAGGCATGAAATTTAGATATTGTGAATATAAAAACCCATAAAAAACAATCAAATATTTAACGATTATGTTGCAGTTGCAGGGAGCTTGAATAAAGAATAAATGCTAGAAGTGCTTTATATAAAGCGTATTCTAGTTTTTTTAATGTTCTGGGGTACGCAAAAGGTACTCATTTTATTATTTCTCTTGTTCAAATATATGCCAGCTGATCCATGATAAAATAGAATTATCTTAAGAAGGAGTATAGCCTATGATGATGTATTTTGAATTTAATGAAGAAAGATTGAAACAGAATAATTTAACTCAAGAGCAATGCTTTAGTGTAATTGATAAAGTCATGAATGAATATAGTGTATATGCAAATCAACCAGGAACATATATAGCATCAGATGAAAGTGGATTTAATGCATTTAGTATATTGAAATGTAATCTCCCTAAAACAAAATGGTTTCTTAAAGTAATTGAGAAATGGTTCTGGTTTGATGATGAAGATGATATTGATTGGAATGATAAAGGGGCTGATTGCATTCATTCTATTCAAAAGTATGGGGCATAATTTATAAAACGATATAAATAAAAACCTGCAAATGAAGACAACAAGATGGTTGCCATTTTCACTTGCAGGTGTTATATTACAACAACTATTCGTTATGTGAAACGACATGACCGCTAGGGGCGCACCGAATTATCTGTCAATTGCACTCCACTCTAGCAGTTTCATGTCCACAATGTGGACAACGTATTCGTGTCAAATAAAATCACTTCTTTCGTATTTCATCTTTAATCATCTTTTTTTGATAATGTTGGATGTTGCATATAGAATATTTCTTTTTGACGATCTATTTCTGCTTTTAATTGTTCTTTTGAAGGAAGGTAAGTTAGGTATTTAGACATAAAAAGTCTATCATTATCATGAAGGATAGAATATCTAGCAATATCTTCATCTGTTTCAGAACAAAGTAGTATTCCAAGCGTTGGATTATCCCCTTCTTTGCATTTTAAATCGTCATACATTCGTACATACATATCAATTTGACCAACATCTTGATGTGTGATTTTCCCCATTTTTAAATCAATAAGAACATAGCATTTTAATTCGATATTGTAGAAAACAAGATCTATATAGTAGTCTTCAGTTTCAGTTACAATGTGTTGTTGTCTAGCTACAAATGCAAATCCTTTTCCCATTTCCATTAAGAAATCTCTGATATGTGTCAAAATGGCTGACTCCAAATCATTTTCAAGATAAGAATCTTCATTTTTGAATCCCAAAAACTCTGCAACAATTGGACTTTTTAATAATTCAAACTGATTCTTTTGATTTTCTGAATTCTTCAGAAGCATTTCGTTAACAACATCATTTTTCTTTGGAGATTGCATTAATCGATAGAAATATTGTGTGCTGATGTTTCTATCTAATGTTCGAGAACTCCATCCCTCATTTGAGGCTTCATTCATATACCATAATCTTGCGTTTTCATCAGGAACACGTAATAAACTTCTAAAGTGCGTCCAAGTTAAATTGTGAACGCATGCGTTCACAATTCGTTCATCAGGGAAAGCAATATAAAATTTGCGGAAATATTGGAGGTTTCTCTTTGAAAAACTTTTTCCATATTCTTTTGTAAGTTCATCAGCTAAAGCATCAATCAGAGCTTGCCCATATTGTGCTCTTTCATTTCCGTTTTGTTCCTGCTCAACAATACGTTTACCCACATGCCAATATGTTAGTATCATTGCTTTATTGGTAGCATTGTATGCTATTTTTTGGCCAGAAGAAATGATATCTTTAATATCAGTGATTATAGCTTGATAATTCATAATTTTATTTTCCATATGAATTTTAACCTCGCTTTCTTTTATTCTTTTATATTTTAGAATTCAATTATTTTATCGATATAAGAACCATATCATATTTATATTAACTTTTCATGAATTTCGAATTTATTCATTAGAAATCTTCTTCGTCAGTACTACAATTCCTTTGTTGTGTAGTAATGCAAAAATAAATCAAGTGCTTCGGTATGATCATTCATATTTAAATTGATGAGTCAAATGCTCGAAATTGAGCAAAACAATATTTTAATTGTATGTATTGTTAGAATGAAACGGTTTGTACTCAATATGTACTCACAGTGACTCCAAAATGAGTACAAAATATACGTAAAAGATTTGGAATATAAAATAATACAGGAAGTAATTGTATAAATAGCCATATAATGTATATGCCGTATGGATGACTTACTAGATAAACAGATGAATGGATTACTGGAACAAAGAAAGTATTTGTATTCTAGATCCTACAAAGAAAAGAATCTAATTGCCAAGGCAAAACTATCCAAAGAAGCAAAAGCA
>UMHC01012754.1_pt1 | contig 11048 bp, 8 predicted proteins | sample 1965381 | NCBI WGS metagenome assembly UMHC01 (sample SAMEA4836083, study PRJEB28245) | human gut metagenome | biome: gut microbiome; material: fecal sample | place: Denmark | collected 2008 | reverse complement strand
GCTGGCCGCCGATACCGAGGTCACCGTCACCGTGGCAAAGAAGCCGATCGTGATGATCGAGGACACGGCAAACGGCACGATCGAGGTGCGCGGCACAAGAAACAGCGAGCCTGTCACCATAACCTCTACCGATTATGTGGATCCCGGAACGAACCTGACCGTTACCATCAAGCCGGATACAGGCTATGTTGTGAACAATCCCGACGAAACCTGGACAGCGGTGGACAACAGCGATAATCATACCTATACAATCCACGATGTCAGGGCAAATCAGACGCTTTCGGCGGATTTTGCAGCCTTGGACAAGTATGCGATCTCCTACTCCGTGGCGGCGGTCGGCGGCAGCGACAACGGCACCCTGACCGCAAACACGGTCCGCAAAAATATGGCGGCGTATACATACGACCTCTCTTCGGACGCAGAGGTCTATGAGGGTTCCGATTTGACCTTTACCGCAGCTCCGGATAACGGCTACCGTGTGCAGGAATGGCGCGTGAACGGCGAGGTGTACCAGGAGAGCGGCGCGGCCTTCATCGGGACGCATTTGGTGCTCAGAGGTGTTGACGAGGAGAAGACCGTTATGGTACAGTTCATGCCGCTGGGCGACAAGATCACGGCATCCGCCGGAGAGCACGGCCGCATCACCGGCGCAATGGCGGGCGGTACGGAGCAGGTTGGTAATATTGCCTCCGGCTTCACACTGGCAGAAGGCGCTTCCGTCACCTTCACCGCCGAGCCGGATACCGGCTACGAGGTGGAGCAGTGGTCGGTGAACGGCACACCGGTCAGCGGTGAAACGGACAGCACCTACACCTATACCGCCGGAAGCGCGGGCGCGGTCATCACCGTAGCGTTCCGCCCGGTGGAGTACACCGTCAGCTGGACGGCGGAGCACGGCACCGTGACCGCAGATGGGTACTCCGGCAGCGCGGCGAGCATCCGCGGCGGCACGCAGGTCACCTTCACTGCCGCGCCGCATAACGGCTATGTGTTCGACCACTGGACGATCGATGGCGAGACCCTTACAAACGAGACTGCAACGCTGCGCTGGACGGTTCCCACCGGGCAGGAGACAACAACGGAATACGCCATTGAAGCCGTATTTACAGAGAATACCACTACCTATTCGGTGACCTACGATGCTTCCGGCGACGGCACGATCACCGCCGAGGGTCATGAGGCAAGCCCCGCCACCGTGACCTACGGGCAGAGCATCACCTTTACCGCCGTTCCCGCGGAGTACGGCTATGTGAAGGAGTGGCGGGTGGATGGTGTTCCCGTGTCTAACTCTTCCAACAAGACCAGCTACACATTGGAAAATGTGACGCAGGCGCACACGGTCACCGTGGTGTTCGCCACAGCCGTCCGCTATGATGTTTCCTACGCCGTGAACGGCGTTGGCGGCACGCTGAGCGCTGCTGCCGACGGCACGGAGCTGGCTCTGCCCGCAGGGCGGCAGGCCAGCGTTGCCGGCGGCTCCAGACTGGTATTCGCCGCAGTACCGAGCAGCGGAATGATGACCAGCCTCTGGACGGTGAATGGCACCGCGGTCACCCGGGAGAACATGTCTTCCCTTGGCGTGACTATGGATCACTGCCTGTCCAACACACTGACCATTGAAAGCTTGAGCAGGAATGTAGAGGTCAAGGCGGCCTTTGCCGAGTACAGTGGCTTCCCCATTCTGACGGGCGGGCCCGGCTATGAGATCTCCGATGTGAAAAGGCTGCCTGCGGACACTCTGCCGGATACCGAGATCCGCGCAGGCGGTGATGTGACCTTCACGGTCAGGCCAGCCGCTGAGTACAGCGACTTCTCCAAGCTGACCGTCAACGGCTACGATTGCCTGACCGGCAGCGGCAACGCAGCAGGCTGCGAGACGGTTTCCGCGCGGAAGAACGCGGACGGGAGCTATACCGTCACGCTTACCGGCGTGACTGGCAATATCAGCGCGGACATCGCCGCGCACAAGCTGGTCATAGGCGAGCTGACCGTGCCGCAGGTGCTGGAGAGTCATCCTGACCTTAATACGGCGGATAAGATCAAGCTCCGGCTTGAGACCATGATGATCGGAACGGCGGAAAACCGTGCGTTCTATGACATTGCGCTGCGATACAAGAACGCCGCGGGCAACTGGGTCGAGGTCGATGAAGCGAATTTCCCCGCAGGCGGTGTGGAGGTGGTGCTTCCTTATCCCAACGGCACAGACAGCAAGGATACCTTTACGATAGTCCACATGCTTACGACTGTTGCCCATGCCGGTGAACTGGAGCTCGTTTCGCACACGAAGCAGGCGGATGGCCTGCACTTCCGTGTGACCAGTCTGTCGCCCTTCGGCGTGAGCTGGGTGAAGTATGCTGCACCTTCGGGCGGCGGCTCGGGTGGCAGCGGCGGCTCGGGCGGAGGCATCTTTAACCCGGCCTACAACATCATGGTCGAAAGGACTATGAACGGCAGCATTACCGTTTCGCCTTCGTCTGCTGCCAAGGGCTCCACAGTAACCATCATGGTCTATCCCGACAGGGGCTATGAGCTGGAAATGCTTATGGTTATGGACAAGAAGGGCAGCGAACTCGATCTCAGAAAGTGGGGCGGCGAGTACAGCTTCATCATGCCTGCAGGCGATGTGACTGTCAGAGCCCGCTTCGTTGAGGAAGCTCCAACACAGAGCTTTGCGGATGTTTCCACGGACGCCTACTACTATGAGGCCGTCAAATGGGCTGCGAAAAACGGCATCACCGGCGGCGTCGGCAACGGTCTGTTCGCACCCGACGCTCCCTGCACCCGCGCGCAGATCGTCACCTTCCTGTGGCGTGCAGCGGGCAGTCCGGAGCCGAAGAATGCCAGCAGTTTCTCTGATGTACCCGCAAGTGCCTACTATGCGAGGTCGGTGGCTTGGGCAGTCGAGAACGGGATCACGACTGGCACGGGCAATGGAAGATTCTCACCCGATGCTACCTGTACGAGGGCGCAAAGCATGACCTTCCTCTACCGTGCGCTAAGTGCCAGGGCAGAGGGTACAGCGGAGTTCCGCGATGTTCCCAAAAACGCGTACTATGCGGATGCGGTGGCATGGGCTGCAGCAAACGGCATCACCACCGGCATCGGCGGCGGGCTGTTCGGTCCCGATAATGACTGCACCCGTGCTCAAATCGTGACCTTCCTGTTCCGCACCTACAACAAATAATCGTCTCGGTACAATACAGATGTGGGGCGACGGTATTATTCCGCCGCCCCATATTCTGGTTTCGGGTCGATGAATGAAAGGTATTCTTATTTGTAAGAGGAAAAAGCAAAAGCTCACTTATAGGCTCTGTACTCCAGACCGTTGCAGACCGACACAGTCTCTCCTCCGGACAGCACATAATCAAAACCGAAATAGTAGTCTGCCAGAGCGATGGTGACCGGACTTTCCGGCACGGCCGTCGCTGCCTGCATCACAACTTCCAGCAGGTTTCCGTAGTTGTCAAACATTGCATATCCGGAGCAGGTCAAATCTACACTCGGCAACAAAGCAGCCCGTTCCACATCGGTCAAGTCTTCAGTAAATATGCCTTTGTAGTATGGCCGGTTTGCCGCAAGCATCGAAGAAACTTCGTTGAAATGGAGCGTCCACGGAGTTCGAGGATTTAGCGTAGGTCCCGGATCAACATATCCCTCGTCGCCCGGTCTAAGGATGGGATGACTGGGATAAACGTCAGGCGGCTCATCCCGCTGTATCCTGCTCGTCATCGCAAATCAGAATGTGGTACATGGAACCCCTCCTTTGATGGCTTTATAATAACAATCTTTACATTAAGATGGTAGTGGTAGAAAGATGAAGAATTTGTGAAGATTGCCATTCCAAAAGAACAGCGCAGCTCCCGACCGGAAGCTGCGCTGTTGATGTGGTTGCTTAGTCGTCAATCATTTGGAGCAGAAGCCAGATTGCAGGCTGGTTTTCTTTAATCCATTCCATATCGTGCTGTTCGCTGATCCGAATGGCACCCGCTTTCCATTCATCGAAGTATTCCTGGCCAGTTTCAGCGTAGAGTCGGAGCTGTGCTTCCGGCGCAAGATCATCGAGAACGCTTCGCATCAGATGTCCACGCAGTCCTGTCTGACCACCCTCTAAAAACTGTGAGAATACATACTGCAATGTATAGCTTCCGTAGTAGGTAAGCTCCCGATACTCAATCGGGTGTGCGTCAATGTAGTCGGCGGGTCTGGAAGATGTGGCCGGAGAGGATTCGATTACCTCAAAGAGATATTCCACCGCAGAGTAGGTATCAACGCCGCCGTAGCGTACGCCCTGATCGTAACAGTCCTGCTTCTGGGCGAGGATATACTTCTGAGTATCCAGGGCTTCGTCCTCAATTTCGTCAGGGAACTTATCCCGAATATCCTGAACATAGTAGGAGCCGTCCCGCGGTGTCCAATACTCCTTCAGAACATATTTCCCATCTACAACTTCAAAGGTGATGGCAACAGCGATATGACTGCCGGCAGCATCGTGAAAGCTTCCACCGGAATAACCAAATCCCTGATGAAGCGCCAGTCCGTAGACAGTGACCAGCTTGATGTGGTCGGAGGAACCAACTGCGGGGGTGCCACTGAGTTCCTGTTGATCCAACAAGACAAAGCTGGCGCAATGATACAGACCATCCGGCTTGGAAGGCTTGTTTTCTGCCAGGATTGCTTCATTGATCGCCTTCGCCAACAACACTTCTGAATGATCCGCACCAATGAACTCCGTCACGCCGCCGTCCCGAATGTCGATGCGTGTATCGAGGTCATCCGCCAAAGCTAGATAGATATACATAGGGTCACTATCCGGACTTCCACCGCCAATCCATAGCTCATACATTTCATTGATCACATAGACACGGATATATAGGCCAGAGCCGGTCTCAATATAATCGTAATTTTCAAAATCCGACCACGATAAATCGTATCCGTATTGTGAAAGAATAATTACATCATCTAAGGTGAGTTTCGTCGTTTCGGCAACAACTCTGATGCTGTAAACTTCTTTCAACCGAGCTGGATAAGTTTCCAGTATCTCACCGCTATATGAGACTTCAATAATGTCTCCGATTTGCGGCTCCAGAGCGGGGTCCATATTCATCAGAGGAACTTCAATTTGGTCAGCGCTATTGAGTGCCCAGCTTGCCTCTGGTGCAACCAGAAAATATCCCTCGTGGATTTCAAGGACTTCCGCTTTGAAAGTAATACGATTGGGCGCACTTTCGTCAGAAATACGAATTTCCACATTTTCGACTTCCACATAAACAACGATGTCTTCGTCCGTTGGGTTTTGCATATTGATGCCAACCTTGAACCATTCATCTTTTACGGCGTCAAATTCAACGGGCATTCCATGTGTAAGATAGGTAGCCGTATATCCGGTTTCTGTTGTTTCGTCGACTGGAAATAAAAGAACTTCCGTATCATCCAGTCCTTCACCGGACCATATGACAATGGAGTTTCCCGTTGTACTGACTTCTTCATCTGAATACACAAAATCATCCTGGCTTCCTGCTGGAACGACAATTCGCAGCGTATAGCTGTCCTGTTCCGGATCAGTCAGGAAGCACACCGCAACGACCACGCAGGCGATAACTGCCAGAACGACGACCCAGAAAGCAGGCTTCTTGTAGTTCATCACAGACTTCACACGCTCCTTTACACCGACCTCACCAAAGGCAAGAGGGCAGGCTGCGATCACACGGCGGTTGACACTACAGGCCACAAGCGCCTGGGTATAGTTGGCTCTCTGCTCGTTGCCCAGTACCTTAATGACCTTCTCATCACAGGCCAGCTCAATGTCCCAGCACAGCAGCACATAGGCCAGCCACATCAGAGGATTGAACCAATGGATCGTCAGCAGTAGGAAGCCGAGGGGTTTCCACCAGTGGTCTCTTCGACGAATGTGTGCCTGCTCATGTGCGACCACATGGTTCAGATCCTGTCCGCCCATATTGTAGGGAAGATAGATCTTCGGTCTGAACACGCCCAGCACAAAGGGAGAAGCCACATTCTCGCTCTGGAAGATGTTGTCTCGGAGGATGACTGCCTCGCTGACTTTGCGGCGCAGACGCCAATAGCTGACCACGGTATATAGGAGGAGCGCAGCGATACCGGCAATCCAGAGAATGCTAAAAATCGGAATCCAGATCTGAAGCGGATTTGCGCTCGTCAATACATCCTGCGGTGGAGCGAACGAGGACAGCATAGGGTTGACCATGCTATTGATCACTGGAACACCGCTGTTGATTGTGGGCTGTACTGCCATTTCGATATCCATCGGAACTGTCTCTGCGCTGGGGATCAGACTCAGAGCGCTCTCGATAGAGAACGGAAAAGCCAGACGCACTGCCACAATGCCCCAGAGCAGGACATTGACCCACTTGGGTGCTTTCTTCAAGACAAACCGGAGCAGCAGCACAGCCAGGACAAGCCAGCTTGCTGATATGCTCATGTTTATAATTTTCAAAAACAGGTCGTTCATTATTTGCCTCCTCTCCGGATGCGGTCGATCATGCGCTGTACCTCATCAAGCTCCTCCTCAGAAATATTCTGATGCTTGGTGAAAGCAGCGACAAAAGCAGGCAGTGAGCCTTCAAATGTCTTTTCAACCAGTTCTCCAATTTCATATGCCTGCACAGCGTCCTTGGAAACCAGAGAAGTAATGGTGCCGTTATCGTTCTGCAGAACACCTTTCTCTCCCAGACGCTTGATAACGGTATAGGTAGTGGTGCGTTTCCAACCCAACTGCTCCTGACACAGCTTTACCAACTCCGCAGCCGTGACCGGCTCATGTTCCCACATAATCAGACAAAAACGATATTCGCCCTCGTGAATCTTCGGAATATCCATAAGTCAACCTCCTTGTCTACCGATGTAGACTTCTTGATTATAGTCTACAACAGTGGACGCAAAAAGTCAATGGAGTTCATATTATCTTTACAAATAAATGCCATTGGGGAGCAGATGGCACATTGACGAAGTGCTTCAAATATGCTACTATTATGTTGCTCGATATATCGCGAGACATAATAGTTGAGAAAGGTGGAATGGACAATGGCGGCACAAGCGCCCATGACTGAAGCCACTTATTACATTCTGCTGGCATTGATGAAACCGGGACACGGGTACGGCATGATGCAGCGCATCAAGGAACTCTCCGGAGGCCGCATCGAAATGGGTCCCGGTACACTGTACGGTGTTCTCACTCGCATGAATAAAGAAGGACTTATCACCCTAACCAGCGAGGAAGGCCGCCGGAAGAATTACGCTATCACAGAAGAAGGAAAAAACGCGCTTCATTTAGAGTATAGACGCTTAAAGCAGCTCGTGACCGATGGAGCAATTCTGGAGGAGGTAGAGGAATGAACTGGAGATATGGTATTCATCCCAATAATTACGCCATAGGTGAAACCGAAAAGTATTATTCCGATATGTCCGAGAAAGGTTGGGAGCTTGTCAATCGCGGCATAACCTTGAGCCGTTTCCAGAAAACAGAACCCAAGAAAATGCGATACCGGGTCGAGGTTGTAAATCTGAAATCTTTAGAGGACGGGCATCTGCCAGAAGAACAGATTGCAGTCTACGAGGATTGCGGTTGGGAGTATGTCATCAGCCGCGGATACCTGCACATTTTCCGTGCACCGGAAGGAAATGATGCCCCAGAGTTCTATTTGGAACCCGAACAGCAGGCAGCAACCTTAAAGGGGTTGCGAAAACAATACCGTTCTTCTCTGATGGCTCCATTCATCATTTTGGCATTCCATGCTTTTATGGCTGCGCTTGTTGGCGGTTTATTCAATGGCCGTTGGGCAGCGCAGTTGTACCGAGGATTGGTAGAAGAAACCACATGGGTGATTGGTTTCTGCCTGTTCCTGCTCTGGGCCGTGTTCAGCGATCTATGGGGCTTTATTTACATCAGCCGCCTGTATCGGCGTATGAAGAAAGGCATTCCTCTGGATCATGCGCCGCGCAGTCGAAAGCTCATTATCATCCCACGAATCATCAGCCTGCTGTTGCTCATCTGTATACTTGGATGTGTTGGGTACGACTATCTAAACGACGAACGATATACTATGCCAGATGTATCAGACGGTCCTTATATTTTACTCTCTGACCTTGGCATTGAGGGTGAACGCACAGCGAACTCTGTCAATGGTGAAGGAAGTATGGTCAAGGCAAATCAGTCTAATAGACGTAAAATATGCCGAAAAGTTCCAATGAGCTGGGATGCGTAAGAAAGCGCAACGGCGATCCGGCGCTGTAAAAAGTGCCAGATCGCCGTCATTTTGTTTTAATTACTTATACTTGGCCATGTAATAGCCAATCTCCTGCTTAACCGCGGGGAAACTCTTAACCGCAAGTGCCGCAGATCCAATCGTGCCCGCTGCGCTCAAAGCAGCATCGAAAACAGCTTTCGAAGAAGAGGGCGTGGCAGAGCCACATCCTCTTCTTCATCACGCAGGGAATCTCTGATTGCCCGGCGCTATCCCCAGTGGCGGCGTTTTACATTCAGAATGATAGCTGTCTAAACTCCGTTGTCATTGAAAATGGGCTAATTCGTTTTCGACGGTTGCGCTGGGACAAACTTACTCCATATTTCAAACACTTCATATAATCCTTCTGAACTTTTTCCATTGGCACATTGCCACATCAAGGTATCAACTATACGTCGAGGATTCATGTCAAGACCATTTTCAAATCCTAAAAGCACCGGCTCATTCACCGAGACTCTGCTTTTGGGTTTAGTAAAAAATCCCCAATATATCTGAGGAAACTCGTGAACGAATACTTCGCCCAGATAAATTGCTACATCCATTCCTATCGATAAGCTCTCTGTTGTTAGCTTATATTTGCCAGCAACGATGTATTCATGCAGCCATTTAGGAACTGCATCAAGCGATTCTTTTAAGTCGCTTTCTGTTAGCTCTTGTAATTGGATGTTAGCAACCAACCAACTCCACAAAGGACGCAGTGAATCTTTCCCTCTTGTAAGCTGTACTGTTCCGTCAACATCCGCATCAATGCATTTCTGCAATTGATCTAAACGTGCAGGAATATCATCTGTATACCATTTAAATATTTCCTTAGCTTGTCTTGTCGTTAGCAAATCAAAAGATTTTACTGGGAATGGTGGTATCTGCATTTTGTAAATCACATTTTCTACCTCGGTTCTTATTCATAGATCACAACTTTAATCCCGTAATCCTCCAGCAGCTTTTTGAGTGGCGCGGATGGACCAATTTTCTGAGTATCTGCGCTTCTAAAGAAATGCCATACAACCTCATCGACCTGTTTGGTTGCAAGCAACTCTGCATCTTTTGCGGCCTGTTTCTTAATAAAATCAGTTGCTGCAACATAACCGACCTTAGATTCATGAGCAGTTCTCCCAGCAAGAACAATATCTGTGGCCACGCTTCCGACAGCGCGTCCATAATTATAGACTTCACTATCGGCCTTTTTCTTCAATGGATTAAGAGTGTCGGCGTATCTAATTACATGCCAATAATCTCCAACAGCACCCTTCAGAACCGCTTTCGCCAATCCTCTTCGCCCTTAGTTGGACCGCTCTGCTTCAGCAGGTTGCCCAGCGTATCGTAGGTGTAGGTATAGGCGAGGGTATCGTAGGGATAGACCTCCAGCCTGCGGGTGCTGCCGGTGAGCCGGTTTAATGCATCATAGGTAAAGGCTGTGCGGCTCTTGAGATTTTCCGTAGCGTCGCTGTCCCGCTGGAACTCCGTCAGTACATTGCCCTCGGCGTCGTAGGTATACTGCTCGATCCAGCCGTTGGGATAGGTCAGCTTGACGGGACGGTTGGCATCAACGTATAGTTCTAACGAAAATTATTGCCTAAGCGAGCTGTATTGGTTCGTACTGTAGCCCTCTATTAAGTTTCTTTTCTTTAAGGAATCTATAAAACCTCTGAGAAATAAAAATTATTCGACTACAAACGATTTCTCCAAATTGTTCACCAGACTTAATAATATCATCATCAATATTATCAAATACACTTCGGTCATAAGTGATATACCCTGGTTTTAGTAAATAGCGCTTACGGTTGCAATTACTGCAACAGATAACCTTGCTTATAGAGTCATCCTTTAAGCCATATTCGAGAGTCCGGTTAATGTATAATTGATATATTCCTTCGTGTAAAACGTCCATTTTCCCATTAACACCTTTGATTTGAAATCCACCAAAATCACTATTTTTCAAAACTGATGCAGCCTTTTCAGAAACGAACAATTCATCATGAACCCAATTCAACATTAAAAAATTTCTGCTTCCCCATCTTGGCTCTTTTTTCACGGAAAAGTTGGCTTTTTGGATTAGGCCCGCTCCACACTTACAGCAATATGTTTCTGTATTGTATGTTGAAAAAATATACTCTTTATTTTCTTTCGGAAATGGGTATCCACTCCGCCACGTGCTTCGTACACTTAACCAAGAAGCACTTTCCAATTCAGAAGAAGAATAGACTGTCTCGGTCAATGGATAAATTTGCTTCGCTTCAAATAAAGCCTTGACTTGCTCAAATCGTCTGTCATCTTCGAATATAGTAAGAATCGAAACTAAGTCTCCTTTTTCATATGGCATTCCAATCTTGTCCAAGCAGTTGTAAATATCTTTATCTCTCGAAAAACCGAATCTGTGTTTAATCCGCATATACTCCTCCATAAGTCAGCTTGACAGGGCGGTTGGCAACATCGTAGACATAGGCATAGGTGCCGTCATCCGCGTCAATGACGCTGGTAAGGTTATACACCGCATCGTAGAAGCTGCGGGTCTTGCTGCCGTCCGGATAGGTAATGCCGGTCTGATTGCCCACGGCGTCATAGGTGTAGGAAACCGTATTGCCCTTGTGGTCGGTCATCTTCTGGAGGCGGCCCAGCAGGTCCAACTCGAAGGTGTTGGTGCCAGTCCAGTCATCCATCTGCACCAGTTCGCCGACCTTGTTATACTGGTAGGAGACTTCCTTTGCCCCATTGTAATTGATTTTCTTCACCAAATCAAGGGCGGTGTAGGAATACTGCGTCACATAACCG
>UMHC01026362.1_pt1 | contig 11068 bp, 9 predicted proteins | sample 1965381 | NCBI WGS metagenome assembly UMHC01 (sample SAMEA4836083, study PRJEB28245) | human gut metagenome | biome: gut microbiome; material: fecal sample | place: Denmark | collected 2008 | reverse complement strand
CAACAGTAGCAGATATTATGAATACAGACTCATCTGCAGCAGTTACCTTTGACCAGGCTCTGCCGGCAGACTTCAAGGCACAGTATACTGTAGACAAAACAGCGGTTTCTTGCACAGACGGAAAACTTGCAGTTGGAGCTCTTGCACTGGGAACACATAAGGTTGAAATTGCAGATGCCAGCGGAAAATATGCAGCCATTGTAACTGAATTTACAGTAAATACAGACAAAATGCCGGCTTCTTATGACAGTAACGAGACAAAACTGGTTGCAGCAAAAGGCATTACAGCAGAAGAGTTCTCTGCATACATTAAGAGCATCAGCAAAGTAAAAGTTGATGATACAGAATATGCTGCAACAGGAAGAGGAAGCAAAGTCATTGTAAAAGAAGATGGAACTCTTGATCTTACAGATCTTCAGGTAACAGACACAACTGTATTTGAAATAACTGCTGTAGGATATAAGAATAATCTTACTTTTACTTACAAAGAAGCAGAAAACACATTTGAATTAAATACTTCTTCCAAGACTCTTTATACAAAAGGCAGCACAAAAACCACTCTCAAAGTTACAACAAACCTTACAGATAAAATCACATGGAAGTCCAGCAACACAAAAGTGGCTGCTGTAAACAGCAAAGGTGTTGTAACTGCTAAGGCAAAAGGAACAGCAGTGATCACAGCATCCTGCGGAGAATACAAAGTAACTTGCAAGATAACAGTTAAAAATCCATCCCTGAAACTTACCAAATCTTCAGCAACTGTAAAAGTTGGAAAAACAACAAAGATTTCCGCAAAGGCAACTCCATCAGGAAAGGTTACTTACAAGTCAAGCAACACCAAGATTGCAACAGTAAGCTCCAAAGGCGTTGTAAAAGGAAAGAAAAAAGGTACTGCCAAAATCACAGTAACCTGCAATGGTGTTAAGAAGGTATTTACAGTAAAAGTAAAATAAACGATAACAGGTAAATAATTCACACAATAAATGACCTCGGATTTTGTTCCGGGGTCATCTTAATGAGAAAAAAACAACATTAGCAGAATCTGTTATATATAGATTTTTGTATACGAAAATGATACACTTTTAAAGTTAGTTATGATTAAGTTTTGCTTCATTTAAAAACAGATATCATATCCGGCAAAAATAAAATGAAGGAGAGGAAACAACGTGAATAATCAAAACTTTTATCTGCGTCTGATCGCACTTTTGCTGATCATCATGGCGGTATTTTTCTATAACGGAACAGTAAAAGATAAGGAACAGGCCCAGGATATTGCAGACCTGACTGCAAAAACAGAGAGTCTGGAGAAACAGCAGGACCAGATCCTTACAGCATTAAAGGAAACTTATGAGGAACAGAAAACAGCAGCAGAAAGTAATGCTTCTTCTGTTGTATCTTCAGAAGCTGATAATAAATCCGAAAAAGATTCTGCAGAGGATAAAGAAAATGCAGATCAGGCAGATTCTGAAGATGCCGATGATTCTGATAATGTATATAAGAACGGTACTTTTGAAGGTTCAGGAACCGGATACGGTGGAACGATCACTGTTCAGGTGACTCTGGAAGATGATACCATTACAGCAGTCAGTGTAGTCAGTGCACCGGGTGAGGACAGTGCTTATCTGTCACAGGGCGAGAATGTCATAAACAGTGTCATCAGCGAGCAGAGCACAGATGTTGACACTATTTCCGGAGCAACTTTCAGTTCTACCGGTATCTTAGAAGCAGTAAATGACGCATTATCAAAGGCGGAAAACGCATGAAAAAGAAACAACGAAAGGTACGGCTGATCCGTGCCGCCATACAGCTTATATTTTTTATAGCAGCGCCCTCCCTTTTTTCCACAGCATTTGCAGGAGTCAAATCCATCTTTCTTGCAATCGGAGGACAGCAGAGCGTAACCTGGAACTCTTTTCTGGATATTACGGCGTTACTGTTAATTATTACCATTCTGTTCGGGCGTCATTTCTGCGGTTATGCCTGTGCGTTTGGCTCGCTGGGAGATGCTCTGTATGAGCTTACCGCGTTTATCCGTGCGAAATGCTTTGGAAAAAAGAAAAAACATGGATATCCGGAGGAATGGGTACACAGATTGCAGAAAGTAAAATATGTACTCCTTGCGTTCCTGCTTCTTTCCTGCATGACAGGATTCTATTCTAAATTACAGGGAATGAGTCCATGGGATGTATTCTCCATGCTTACAACAGGCAGACTGCCGAAATCTACCTACATTGTGGGAACAGTTCTGCTGATCCTGATCATGGCCGGAATGTGTACACAGGAGCGTTTCTTTTGCCAGTTTCTCTGTCCCATGGGAGCAGTATTTGCAATCATGCCGATCATCCCGGGAGCACTTTTCAAACGAAATCGTCCAAACTGTGCATCAAAGTGTACTCTCTGTAAGAAGAGATGTCCGGCACATCTGGATATTGACGGCGATACTGCACATTCAGGGGAATGCATCTGCTGTCACGCCTGCACTGCAGTCTGCCCAAGGAAAAATATTCATACAGGCACTGTTAATGATAAAAATTAGCAACTGCTAACTTATTGAAAAAAATTGATTAGTAAGAACTAACTATATTGGTAGACATACTATCCGTACAGTGATATAGTTTATAGAGTTAGTTGATAATAACAATAAGAGGATAAGGAATCAGAAAATATATGACAAACAAACGCTCTTTTGTGTTGGGACTTTTCATTACGGCTTCTCTTTTATGTACATCCCGGACTGCATGGGGAAACTCTGAAATAAACACATACACCAAAACAGACTTTGCTATGGACACCGTAGTATCAGAGACTCTTTACACAACAGGTGAGGACATCACAGCAGACGTAATCTCTGCATTAAAAGATGTGGAAGAAAACTGGATCTCCTGGACAAAAGAAAGTTCTCAGATATATCAGATCAATCAAAATGCCGGAAATACAACAACGGTATCTGATGAAACTGCCACCTGTTTAAAACAGGTACTGGATTTGTCGAAAGCTTCTGACGGAGCCATGGATCCTACTATGGGAAGAGTGATCCGCCTGTGGGACATTGACGGAGAAGATCCGCACATTCCTTCAGATGATGAATTAAATTCCCTGCTTGAAAATGTAGGATATGACAAGGTGACTCTGGATGGAAATAAAGTTACCATGCCGGAGGGAGTAACCCTTGATCTGGGGGCTGCAGGTAAGGGAATCGGCTGTGATGCAGCACAGAAGATTCTTGATGCAGATAAAAATGTATCAGGCATGATCCTGAATCTGGGCGGCAGCAGTGTTATGAGCTATGGAAGCAAACCCGACGGCTCTGCCTGGCAGGTAGCTGTCACTGATCCGCGGGATACAGAAGGTGATTACCTGGGAGTAGTTACTCTGAATGGTACTGAATTTTTATCTACTTCCGGAGATTACGAAAAATACTTTATAGAAGATGGTGTTCGATATCATCATATACTGAATCCTGCTACAGGATATCCTGCAAGAAGCGGTCTCACATCTGTGACGGTTGTGTGTGATGATGGCCTGAACGCAGACGGACTTTCCACTGCATGCTTTGTACTGGGAAAAGAAAAGGCAGAAGAACTTTTGAAGAAATACAATGCAGACGGACTGTTCGTAGATGATTCTGATCATGTCTGGATGACGGAAGGCATGAAAGAAAGATTTCAATTACTGAAAGATACTTATTCCATCGGTGAATAGGTTTATCTTATATAAAGATTTCTGAACTGTCAAAAATTTCAGTTTTCCGGACAGTTTGGAAATATATTTATTGTTACTGTTCACTCCGTTCACAGTAACATAGCCAAAATTCATTCCAGATTGCCTGCGGCAATGGAATTTTGGCTTGTATGTCTCGGGATTTTGGCATATTCATGCCAAAACACCTCGCGGGATAGTGGTGTGTGAACAGTAACTATTTATTAACTCATATTCAGGAGGATTTAAAGGTATGCGTAAGGGAAATTTAATCAAAATGGCAGCTCCTGCAATTTTAAGTGCAGCAATGATGGTTTCAGGATTACCGGTTATGGCTGCGGATTTTACATCTGATATTGCTGTGGAGACTGAGGCACAGACAGATGAGTTTGATGCAGCAGATGACACCGCTGATGCTTTTGCGGGCGATGAGGAAACACCTTTTGTTGACGACCAGACAGCAGCAGAAGATGAGTTCGCTGCAACAGCAGAAACAGGCTACAAATATGTCTATGCAGGTCTGACATGGGCACAGTACTGGGCATCTGAGGGAGTTTACAATGCTGCAAACACAGCTTCCAATGGAACAAAAGACAGCCATGATGAACTTGACAAAGGCGGTTTCGACACAGTAACCAGAGCTACTGTAAACCATGGCCTGCACAGAGGAAGCTACCAGTGTGAAGCAATCATGTATGACAAAAACGGCGGTTCTTATGAGATTTCCTACTGGACCTCAGCTAATGATGCAGTTCTTACAGACGGAACAACTGTAAAGCTGAATCAGCCTGAAAGAGGACAGATTACAAAAGCTGATGGAAGTGTTGTAGAATTCGACCATTATAACGTAGTAGGCCTGAAATATGTACCTGTCGCAGTAAAAGCAGAAGATTATGAAGCCTTCAAATCCCAGTTCAAGGTTGTGGAAGACGGAAGCACAGTTGCCGGAGGATTTGGAGAAAACAATTTGCAGTCCTATAGTGCAGTTGCGGATGTTACCGCTGAAACAAACGGCTTAAAAGAAGCTGTAAAAGGTTCCGATGGAACATTCACATTCAAGGCCAGAACAAACGGTACTGGTTCCGGACTTAAAGATCAGGAACTCCAGACAGCATCCAATGTTACCGCAACAGTAAAAGAAGCAAGTGGAAGTTACGGCGAATTCTTAAGAGTAGATATTACAGGTGACGGATATGGTGCTCTTGGTGCTAAAATGTATGCTGTAAAATGGGATTACTACGGAAATGGTAATAAAGTTTTGGCATCTTATGGAACAAAATTTGCAGCAGATAACTGGATGCACAAGGCAATGGGAATCCAGCTTGGTCTGACAGATTCCTACCGCTGCCAGCTTCCAAAAGGAACAGATGGAACCGGCAAATGGAAAATCACCGTATATGCAATGGGATATGCAGATACTGTATTTGAAATTAATGCAACAGATGCAAACATCGTAAAACCGGAAGCAGGAGAAGCAGATACAACAGCATTAAAAGCAGCAGTAGAAAAAGCAGAAGCCTTAAAAGAAGCAGATTACACAGCAGATTCCTGGAAGGCAATGCAGTTAGAGCTTCAGGAAGCAAAAGATCTTCTTGCAAAAGAAAAGCCAACTCAGGCAGAGGTTGATGAAGCTACCACTCATCTGAACGCAGCAGTAGAGGCTCTTGTTAAAGCAGATACGAAGGTAACAGTAACTCTCAACAAGAAAACAGCCACTGTTTACAAAGGAAAAACAACTACACTAAAGGCAACTGTAACAGGAACAGCTGCAGCAAAAGTTACATTTACTTCCAGTAACCCGAAAGTTGCAGCCGTAAACAAAACAACCGGTAAGGTTACTGCAAAGGCAAAAGGTACCGCAGTCATCACAGCTAAATGCGGAGATGTAAAGGTAACCTGCAAAGTAACAGTTAAAAATCCAACTCTTACACTGAACAAAACATCTGCATCTGTAAAAGTCGGCAAAACAACTAAGATCACAGCAAAAGCAGCTCCGTCAGGAAAAGTTACATACAAATCCGGCAACAAGAAAATTGCTACAGTATCATCCAATGGTACAATTAAGGGTATTAAAAAGGGTACTGCCAAAATCACAGTAACATGCAATGGTGTAACCAAAACAGTTAAAGTAACTGTAAAATAATCTGACCGGACTGAAGTCAGGCGGATATTTGCAATCGGATTCGCAGACAAGAGGAAAGAAATCCTGTATCCCACCAGAAAGGGCAGGATTTCTTTTCAACTGTAAACCTTTATACAGTTATTACAGTAATCACCAGAATATGATTTCCTGAAACTATTGAAGAAGGAGGAATTTATGGACAAAAATAATGAGCAGAAAAATAATAAGACTCCGGAAATGAAACCCAAACAGGACAGTTTCCGTCTATGGTTAAAGCTTATTCCTGCGGCAGCAGTTTTTGCAGCAGTCTGTGTAACCTGTTATCAGGCAGATAAAAGTCCTGTGGAGACTACATCGGTTTCCGATAATAATATTATGTCTACTGATGAGATTAAAGAATTGATTTCACAAGGAACTGCAGGTAAGGATTTTGATTCAGAAGACTCTTCTGAAACCAATGGAACCTCAATTTCAAAAACATCAAAAAAGACAAAAAAAACAAGTAAGATTAAAACAGGAACAAAGAAAAATTCATCTACAGGTTCCTCTGCAAATGGAGGTACAGCAGGGGGTGGTGCAGGAAGCACAGTCACACCAACTACAGAAGTTCCTGCCGGTGGATATGCAGATGGTACCTATACAGGCTCCGGAACCGGTTTCGGAGGAACGATCACTGTTCAGGTAACTGTCACTGACCATAAAATTGCAGCTATCAATATTGTAGATGCATCAAATGAAACAGCCTCCTATTTTGCAAATGCACAGGGTGTGATCAGCAGAATTATTTCCAGCCAGTCTCCGAATGTAGATGCAGTTAGTGGTGCAACTTATTCTTCAAACGGAATTATTACTGCGGTTCAGAATGCATTGTCACAGGCAATTCCATCAGGAAATCAGGCAGTTGTTACGCCAACTCCCACTCCATCACCGAAACCGACAAAGAAACCTTCTCCAATACCGAAGCCGGGAGACGAACAGATTTACAAAGACGGAACCTATACAGGAACCGGTAAAGGATACAGTGGGACAATTACGTTGACAGCTAAGATAAAAAAAGGTGTGATCAAGTCTCTGGAAGCAGAACATACAGATACGCCTATGTTCTTTAAGAAAGCATGGGATATCCTGGAAAATGAGATTATTCAGAATCAGTCTGTCGATGGCATTGATACTGTCAGTGGTGCAACCTACTCTTCAAAGGGTATCATAAACGCAATGAAAGATATTCTGAAACAGGCAGAAAAAGACACCACAAAAGTGACACCAACTCCAACACCAGAAGTAACAGTTACGCCAACTCCTGAGGCAACCCCAACCCCGACACCGGAAGAAACTCCGACTCCGGAAGTTACTCCAACACCAGAGGAAACACCAGCTCCCACACCAACACCGGAAGAGACTCCGGAGCCTACGCCGGAACCTACAGGACCATATATTGACGGAACTTATACAGGCTCAAGCTACGGATACAGTGGAAGAGTAAATGTAACCGTAACGATTCAGGGCGGTCAGATTGCATCTATTGAACAGAGTAACAGTGATTCACCTGAGTACTTTGATTATGCATGGGAAACTATTTATCCTCAGATTATGGGAAATCAGTCAGCAGACGGAATTGATGCTGCAAGCGGTGCCACTTATTCCTCAGAGGGAATCCTTGGAGCAATTCAGAAAGCTCTTGCCCAGGCATTGGCATAAAACTACTGAAATTAAAGCAAAAAAGTAGCATAAAATTTTAATTACAATTAAAACTTACACTTATTGTAAAAGAAAAAAACATATGCTATAATTTCTGTTAGTGAGTTCTAATTTATAATGACAGATCATGCTTTTAACAGTATTGTAATAACAGAAATGGAGGATAACAACATGATTAAAACAACTGTAAAAGTAGACGGCATGATGTGCGGTATGTGTGAATCTCACGTAAATGATGCAGTGAGAAAAGCTTTCCAGGTAGATAAAGTTACATCTTCCCACAGCAAAGGAGAAACCGTGATCATCTCAGACGGACCGGTAGACGAAGCAAAATTAAAAACAGCGATCAGTGCTACAGGATATGAAGTAAAAGGCATTACATCAGAGCCATATGAAAAGAAAAAAGGACTGTTTTCTTTTCTTCATAAATAAAAATACGTTTTAATTTTCCATGAGAAACCAGGCAGGAATTGTTCAGTGATTGAACAGTTCTTTCCTGGCTTTTTACTTTATCAGACACCTTGTTGCATCCAGAGATGTGTCTCTGGTAGATGAAATCAATAGTCATGGATTTGAATGATTTATAGAAAAATGGAATCTTTTTTGCATATTGAGAGCATTTCAGAAATATATCTGATAAATGTATTTGTCAAGCGGATAAAATCTACCGCTTCGCTACGTGGCTCTATACCAAATAACTACTCCGCAGTTTATCAGAAGGAGCTTGCAGTCCTCGGATGACGCGCTATGGAAGAAGTGTTCAAAAAATGTAACACAAGTCCATAATCTATTGTGCAATTTCTCGATAAATCTCGAATAATGACGGTAAGAAGTCCGATAAATTCATAAAAATCAGTTGCTTAATTTGTGCAAAATATGGTAGACTAACTGTAGTTAAGAAATGACAGAAATTTACAATTATTAATGATCTGGAGACGAAAGAATGAAAAAGAAAATAGAACTTGTCTGTTGGATTTTATTTACCGTTTTTTCTGGTATTGGTTTCTTTATTAACTTTATGAGCAAACCTCCGGTAAACGATACACATACATTTACTTTATACATGATTGGTGCTGCTGTAGTATCCTTACTATACCCGGCATCTATGTTTGTTCTTGGATTGAGAAACCGCTACCTGTATGATAAGTTAAATGAACTTGCTAAAGAAAAGGGTGAAACTGAAGCTGCCAAATCTGCACACACTTTCAGGTCATCCGCATCAGGATATATAGTTCCTGATATGAACATCCTTGTCAGTGCTCTGACCTCTGATCAGAAACTTACAGAGGAAGAGAAAGAATATTTATTAGAATATATTAAGAAGAAATGATGTGATGTTTAAATGGAACTGTTAGTTTGTATGTCCATTGCAGGAAGTATTCCTGTTGTGATCTGTTTACTTTTGTATATAATCCAGCGTGGAAACTATAATTACATTCTCGGAAGAAGATTACTACTGACAGGTGTGTTCTTTTATCTGGTACCTGTGCAGTTGGTTAAATATTTGCTTCCAAAAGATGCACTTCCAGAAACAATGTTAATTGGTAGAAAAGCTGATTCCTATATGTCAGGTTCTCTGGCTTTCTGGAGTGAAAAGCAGGGTGAGTACATATGGATACCTCAATGGTTTAATCTATTTGCCAGAATCTGGTTAACAGGAATTATTATCTTTGCAATCTATGAGATTGTTAAATACTGGAGAGGTGCACATTCTATACGGAACTATATCTTTGAAAAGATTGAAAATCCAGAAGATAATCTCACCTATTATCTGATTCCAGATGAGATCTGTGGTCCATGTACCATTGGATTTTTCCGTCAGAAGATTGTGTTTCCAGAGAGTTTTCCTCTGCATCCTGATTTTATTATGGTATATAAGCATGAACATACACATTTGAAAAATCATGACAATTTAGTAAAACTTTTATGCCTTTTCGTTCTGTGCCTGCACTGGATGAATCCTGTGGCATATCTTTTACTTTTCCTTTACATAGATACAGCAGAAATAGTCAGTGACAGTGTAGCCGTCGATGGCTGTACAAAAGAAAAACGTCAAGACTATGCAAGTTTGCTGGTATTAGAAGCCGCAACTTCTGATATTCGCCCAGCCGTGTGGAAAAATAACCTTTCCGGACATAAAAACAATAAAGAAGGAAAGGATTTTAAAACATTAAAAAGGAGGATCAACTACATGATGAAGGAAAAGAGAAAAGGGATGTTGCAGAGAGGAATTATGGTGGCAGTGTCGGCGTTGACAGTTATGGCGAGTGTTGGGACGGTAATGGCGTATGAACCGATATCCTCATCTGATGAAAGTTTTGAGAAAGTTATTTTTGATGATTCAATAGATGATTTTGGTTATGATAATATAGACGATGTTATAGTAGTGTCTATTGATTTTTCGCAAGGTAATGATGTCTATATTGATTCAGATGGAAATCAGGTAGTATATCAAGAATCATCAGATACTTACGCACTATGTACACATAGCATGATTCCGTCATCTTTCTATACACATGGAAAAAATTCGTCTGGAGGATGTACTGTTAAAATATATAAATGTCAGAGATGTGAAAAATGTGGATATCGTGCAAATGCTCAGTACGACCATACTATTACGTATGCAAAATGCCCTCATTAATTAAATAATTATTTATGAAATATAAAAATCTTCAGATGTTTAAGAATTATTTTAAATATCTGAAGATTTTTTCGGTTAATTTGTTATCTACAAGCAAAATATTAAACATAACTATAATCTTGACTTTTTCTGAAATACTTTCTCAATATCCCTCCAATTTCCCTCTTGCATTTTTACGAAAGTTAGAATATACTAACCAATAGAGTTAGATATAGCAAACTCTCGCGTGAATAAAATCATTTGAACTCCATCCGAAGATCTGCTGAAATCTTCGGAACATTGGATCAGATCTGTACTTGCTGAAATCGCGTTTCTGCTGAAAAACCGTACCTCAGATATGATCCACTTGGTACATCAAAGCTACGGTGTACCAGGAGTCCAAATGCAAAACCAGAAAGGGGATTTATCATGTACTTAGAAATTGAGAAAGTAATTGGAAGAGAAATTCTGGATTCCAGAGGAAACCCGACAGTAGAAGCAGAAGTATATCTGATGGATGGCACTGTTGCAAGAGGAACTGCTCCAAGCGGTGCATCTACAGGAGAATTCGAAGCTCTGGAATTAAGAGATGGAGATAAAGCTCGTTACCTTGGAAAAGGTGTGCAGAAAGCAGTAGAGAACATCAACACAACAATCAACGAAGCAATTGAAGGTCTCGATGCAAGTGACATCTATGCAGTAGACGCAGCAATGATCGTAGCAGACGGAACAAAAGACAAATCTAAACTTGGAGCAAATGCAATCCTTGCAGTATCTATCGCATGCTGCAGAGCAGCGGCAGCTTCTCTTGAAATTCCGTTGTATCGTTTCCTTGGCGGAGTATCCGGAAATCGTCTCCCTGTACCAATGATGAACATCGTAAACGGCGGTGCTTGTGTTATTATAATGACACAAGGCAGAACCCCTTA
>UMHC01047817.1_pt1 | contig 11221 bp, 10 predicted proteins | sample 1965381 | NCBI WGS metagenome assembly UMHC01 (sample SAMEA4836083, study PRJEB28245) | human gut metagenome | biome: gut microbiome; material: fecal sample | place: Denmark | collected 2008 | reverse complement strand
GAAAAATGCCAGATAAGAAAAATAACAAAAACAATAATAACAACAAGAATAACAACAATAACCAAAATCAAAACAACAATATAAATGAAAAAAATAATTGTAAATAACTATAACATATAAATGGCAGCCTTACAAGGCTGCCATTTTGGTTTATATCAATATATAGTATATGAAGTTCCCCTCTAATATAGGGCTTTTATTATCTTTCATTTAATTCAGATGAAAAATCTGTTTTTAATGTTTTATTATTACTTTTAGAAGTTTCAAATTTTCTACTCTTTGGATTTAAAATATATTTAATATTACCAGTTGCCTGTATTAATTCAACAACACATTTTTCTTGTTCGTAAGGACTATTTTTCATAGAATATATTGATATACTATCACTATTTGGCATTGCATATCTAATAAATTTTTGATAAATACTAAAAGCTTCAACAATTCCTGGCTTTTTAGGGTCACCTAACTTATCTAAATTAGCAAAAATTAATTCTAATCTTTGTTTATCTGTTAAACGTTCGTCTGTAATTGCATCTTTTATAATATACCAATATTCATTAGAGTATCCTCTTTGCTCTGAAATATATCCTAAATCTATGTCTAATTGCCTTAGTCTTTCTTGAGAAATAGTATCTACTGCAAAATAATTTGTACTACAACCAAATTGAATATTTTTTAAATCTTGTGTAATATCTGTTTCATGTATCACTCCATTTTCATCTTGAAAATCGTTTGAGCAATGTTCTTCTTCATCATATATAATACTATTTGAAATTCCAGCTATATCTAGTAAATGTTTATATTGTCTAGCTAAAGTAGTACATATAATTACATTTGGATTAGAATATGGTTTATTTATATAAGTTAAATTTTGTGATTCTTCTCCAAACATAAAATATTTATATTCTGGATCATAAAAACTACGTTTGCCAAGCTCTAAGTATAAATATCTCGCTTTTTGAACTATTCCTGTTATATTTTCTGGCATATTTTTTATAAAATCTTCTAATTTTCTTATCTCCATTAAATTCAAATCTTTCTATTTTTAATTTTATTTTTTACATTATATTTTTAAAGTTATTATACTTTTGTCTTTGATTGTATATTTAAAATATAAACACAGTATGTTTAATATAACTTGTTAAAAATTTATATATTATTTTTCTAAATATTTTTTCAAAAATTTTCCTGTATAACTATATTCATTTCTTGCAACTTGCTCAGGAGTACCAACAGATATAATTTGACCTCCTTTGTCTCCTCCTTCTGGTCCTAAATCTATAATGTAATCAGCTGTTTTTATTAAATCTAGATTATGTTCAATAACGATTATACTGTTACCAGTGTCTACAAGCCTTTGTAATATATCTACTAACTTATGAACATCTGCAATATGAAGACCTGTTGTAGGTTCGTCTAATATATACAAAGTTTTTCCTGTAGCCTTTTTAGAAAGCTCTGTTGCAAGTTTTATACGTTGAGCTTCTCCACCAGATAATGTTGTAGAAGGCTGTCCTAATTTTATATATCCTAATCCAACATCATATAGTGTTTGAATTTTATTTTTTATTTTAGGTATATTTTTAAAGAATTCTAATGCTTCTTCCACTGTCATATTTAAAACATCAGAAATTGTTTTATCTTTATATTTTACTTCTAAAGTTTCTCTATTATATCTTTGACCTTTACAAATTTCACAAGGTACATATATGTCTGGTAAAAAATGCATTTCTATTTTAAGTACACCATCACCATTACAAGCCTCACATCTTCCCCCAGCTACATTAAAACTAAATCTGCCCTTATCATATCCACGCATTTTTGCTTCATTTGTCCCTGCAAAAATATCACGAATAAAGTCAAATACACCAGTATATGTGGCTGGATTTGAACGTGGAGTTCTTCCAATTGGAGATTGGTCTATATTAATTATTTTATCTATATTATCTATACCTTTTATTTCTTTACATTTACCTGGTTTTTCGTTAGAACCATTTAGTTCTCTTGCAATAGTTTTATATAATATTTCGTTAACTAATGTACTTTTTCCAGAACCTGAAACACCTGTAACACAAACAAATTGTCCTAGTGGAAACTTAACATTTATGTTTTTTAAATTATGCTCTGTTGCTCCTTTAACTTCAATTGCTCTTCCATTAGATTTCCTTCTTTTTTCTGGGACACGTATTTGCTTTTTACCACTTAAATATTGACCTGTTATAGATTCTGAAACTAATTTTATTTCTTCTGCAGTACCTTGTGCCATAACATTTCCACCATGAACACCTGCTCCTGGTCCTATATCTATAACTTGGTCTGCTGCATACATTGTATCTTCATCATGTTCTACAACTAAAACACTATTACCTAAATCCCTTAATTTTTTTAATGTAGCTAAAAGTTTATCATTATCTCTTTGATGAAGTCCTATACTTGGCTCATCTAGTATATATAAAACTCCTGTAAGTCCAGAACCAATTTGTGTTGCAAGCCTAATACGTTGAGCTTCTCCTCCAGATAGGCTACCTGCATTTCTAGATAATGTTAAATAATCTAACCCAACATCTATTAAAAATTGTAGCCTTTTATTTAGTTCTTTTAAAATTTGGTCTGCTATCATCTGTTCTGTTTTATTTAATGTTAAAGAATTTAAATAATTCTTTATTTTATCTATTGACATATCTGTTAATTCGTTTATATTTTTATCACCAATTTTTACAGCTAAAACTTCTGGTTTTAATCTTGCTCCATGACACTCTGGACATTCACTGTCACTCATATACATCTCATAAAAGTCTCTCATTCCTTGAGACTTTGTTTCATTATATCTTCTTTCTAATGTTGGAATAACTCCTTCAAATGGTGCTCTATATTTACGTGTTCCAGCAGCTGAAGTATATTCAAAGTCTATCTCTTCTTTTCCAGTTCCATATAAGATTTTATTTAGGAAATCTCTTGGTAACTTTTTTATTGGAACTTTAATATCTACACCATAATGACGTGCAATACTCTCAAAATACATTTTTGCCATGGTATCGCCTTTTTTCATTGTACTAGCACCAAAAGCTTTAACTCCATCATATAAAGTTTTGCTTTTATCTGGAATTATTAAGTCTTCATCCATTTTCATTAAGTAACCAATACCAGTACATGCAGGACAAGCTCCTATAGGATTATTAAATGAAAACATTCTTGGAGTTAATTCTTCAAAGCTTATCCCACAATCTGGACAAGCATAATTTTGACTAAATAATAATTCTTTATCTCCTGGAATATCTATACTTACTAAATTATTGGCATTTTTAAGAGCTATTTCTACAGATTCTGTAAGTCTACTTCTAACATCTTCTTTTATAATTAATCTGTCTACTACAAGTTCTATGTTATGTTTTTTCTTTCTATCTATATTTATATCGTCTGTTAGTTCATATATTTCACCATCTACCCTAACACGTACAAATCCTTGTTTTTGGAACTCTTGTAACTGTTTTGTATATTCACCTTTTCTACCACGAACAATAGGTGCTAAAACTTGAATTTTGGTACCTTCTTCTAATGACATGATATTGTCTATAATTTGGTCAATAGATTGTTTTTCTATTTTTTTACCACATTTCGGACAATATGGTACACCAATTCTAGCATATAAAAGACGAATATAGTCATATATTTCTGTTACAGTTCCTACAGTTGAACGTGGATTTCTTGATGTAGTTTTCTGGTCTATAGAAATTGCCGGAGAAAGTCCATCTATAGATTCTACATCTGGTTTTTCCATTAAACCTAAAAATTGTCTTGCATAAGAAGACAAACTCTCTACATACCTTCTTTGCCCCTCTGCATATAGAGTATCAAATGCTAGTGAAGATTTTCCAGAACCAGAAAGCCCTGTTATAACAACTAATTTGTCTCTTGGTATCTCCACATTTATATTTTTTAAGTTATGCTCTTTTGCTCCTTTTATTACTATACTATTTTGCATAGTTGCCCCCTATTTTGTATAAAAATTTCTGCATTAATATTATAAAACATTAGTTCGTTATTGTCAAGAAGTTATATAAATTGTTTCTTTTAATTTTATAAATTATGTTTTACTTTTACAATTTAATAATATTACATAAATTCAAAAATCAATTTATATAATCGTTTTTATATTACATGTTTATTGTTATATTTTATATAGTTGATATTTAATAATAAAAACTAAGTCCATAGATTTTATCTAATAACTTAGTTTTCATATGTTTTTAATTAAATTATATTATAATGTTTCTCTATATATAAAAGATTTTTCATTGTTGTTTTCTCTATTTTGCACTTCAACAACTAATGGTTGTTCATGTAATTTTGATGGTTTAAACTCTGAGTTAACTTGTGCTGATTTTGCTTCCATATATTTATCTGTAATATCAAATATTCCCATAAGTACCTCCTATATAATAAACTTTATTTAGTTTACCATTTTTTTCTTTTTTCATACAAATATATTATATCATTTTTGTGAGTAATTGTCTAGAAAAATTTATATCCATTTTCTCTAAAATATTATTAATTTTTCACTTGATGTTTATTAACCTTTATGTGTTTTACAGCAATGTTATTTGTATTTTTTTTAAAATTATGGTATAAATAATATGTTATATATATGGGGGTAATATATGTTTAAATTAGTATCAAATTACAATCCAACAGGAGACCAACCTAAGGCAATAGAATATTTATCAAATGGAATAAAAGAAGGCAAGAAATTCCAGACTCTTCTAGGAGTTACAGGTTCACGGAAAAACATTTACTATGGCTAATATAATACAGCAAGTTCAAAAACCTACTCTTGTTTTAGCACATAATAAAACATTAGCAGGTCAACTATACAGCGAATTTAAAGAATTCTTTCCTGAGAATAATGTTGAATATTTTGTATCATATTATGACTATTACCAGCCAGAAGCCTATATTCCACAGTCAGATACATATATAGAAAAAGATGCATCTATAAATGATGAAATAGATAAATTACGTCACTCTGCTACTGCAGCACTTTTCGAAACTCGCGATGTTATAATAGTAGCTTCTGTTTCTTGTATTTATGGGTTAGGTGACCCTATTGATTATGAAAATATGGCTGTTTCTTTAAGACCTAATATGAAGGTAGAAAGAAACGAAATGCTTAAAAAATTAGTTAATATGCAATATACAAGAAATGAACTTGATTTTAAGCGTGGTACTTTTAGAGCAAAAGGAGATATTGTAGAAATATATCCTTCAAATGAAAGTGAAGCTGCTATCCGTGTTGAATTCTGGGGAGATGAAATAGAAAAATTAGTTGAAATAAATCCCCTAACTGGAAAAGTTACAGCTAATAGAACTCATGTTATAATTTTCCCTAACTCTCACTATGTAACTACATCCGAAAAAATGCTAAAAGCTTTAGATAGTATTGAAAAAGAAAAAGAATTGCAAGTAAAATATTTTAAGGAAAATAATAAATTAATTGAAGCTCAAAGAATTGAGGAAAGAACAAATTTTGATATAGAAATGATGAAAGAAACTGGATTTTGCCAAGGTATTGAAAACTACTCAAGACATATAAGTGGTCGTGCTCCTGGCTCTCCCCCTTTCACTTTATTTGACTATTTTCCAAAAGACTTTTTACTACTAATAGATGAGTCACATGCTACAATTCCTCAAGTAAGAGCAATGTATAATGGAGACAGAGCTAGAAAAGAGTCTTTAGTAAAATATGGTTTTAGGTTACCTTCTGCTTTTGATAATAGGCCTTTAACTTTTAAAGAATTTGAAGAAAGAATAAATCAAATTGTATTTGTTAGTGCTACTCCTGCTGAATATGAAAAAGAACACTCAAAGGAAAATGTTGTAGAACAGATTATAAGACCAACTGGATTGCTTGACCCTCAAATAGAAGTTAAACCTGTTACTAACCAGATAGATGATTTAATTGAGCAAATTAAGGAAAGAACTTCAAAAAACGAAAGAATTTTAGTTACAACCTTAACTAAAAAAATGGCAGAAGATTTAACATCTTATTTAGCTGGAATTGATATAAAAGTTAGATATATGCATTCTGATATTAAAGCATTAGAAAGAATGGAAATTATAAGAGATTTACGTTTAGGCGAATTTGATGTCTTAGTAGGAATAAACCTTTTAAGAGAAGGTTTAGATATTCCTGAGGTTTCATTAGTTGCCATATTAGACGCAGACAAAGAAGGTTTCTTGCGTTCAGAACGTTCTTTAATACAAACTATAGGACGTGCAGCAAGAAACACTGATGGAAAAGTTATAATGTATGCAGATGAACTAACTGAATCTATGGAAAAAGCAATTAGTGAAACAAATCGTAGAAGAAAAATACAAATGGAATATAATAAAATTCATAATATTACTCCTCAAACAATTCAAAAATCTATTAGAGATACTATTAAAGCAAGCTATGTTGAAGATATTCAAGAAGAATATAAATTAGATAAAAATGCAAATATGCAAGATGTAATTAATAAACTTACTGATGAAATGTTAAAATATGCAGCAGATATGGAATTTGAAAAAGCTGCAGAATTACGTGACAAAATAAAAGAATTAGAAAATTTAACCTAAAATAAAAATGAACCCCCGGAAATACTCCGAGGGTTTTCTTATTACTGGTTCCACCCACCACCTTCCTCATTTACTTGATAAGGACGTTTTATGGTTTTGGGTTTCTTAGTTGACTGATGTTCCAAAGCATAGCTAAGTCTTTTGCTGCGCTTGGCTGCAACTTCCAGCATGCGATATGCTGCACTATCTTTTGGAGCACCTAAGGCAGATACTCCACAGAGTTCCAGAGCATTACTACGCTCTACTTTCCCCACGGTGGTCACTGTAAAGCCCCAGGAAATGAGTTTTTCCTTTTGCTTAGGATATAGCTCTCGCATAGCGAAAACATATCCTCTGCTCGAAGCTAGTCCCTCGAACCAATCCAGGAGGTCTAACCGCTCTCGGCGGTCAATTCCATCTGTCATATCTATTCCTCCAATAATAAAATTCGATGTGTGCTACGTTACAACGCAGCTTCTGGTAAAGAAACATCGTATATAAGATTATATCATTATTTTAGAATTATGTAAAGGATTTTAAAAAATTCTCTATCCATTTATTGGTTTTCTCTATTGAAGTAACTTCTACACATTCTTTTGTTGTATGTGCTCCTTGTATATTAGGTGAAATAATTGCTATTTGTATGTTTGGTATTTTTCTTTGAAAAATACCAACTTCCACTGTAATATGCATAGATTTTATAGAAGGTTTTTCTTTAAATAATTTTGTTGGATGAGCTTTTATTAATTTTCTCACAATTTCATCATCTTCATTTGTTCTAAAACTCGGCTGTGAAGATAATATAATAAACTCAAAACTATTGTTATTACAATATTCTTTTAACTTTTTCAAGCAGTTATTTTCTTCCTCTTTTCTAGAACTTCTCACCCCTACTTTTATTTCATTTTCTTTTAAATTAACTACTCCTAAATTGATAGAAGTTGTCACATCTCCTCTTTCGTTTTTATTTAAAACACCATGTGGAAAAGTAGAAATACTTTGTAAAAATTTCTTGCTTTGTTTTTCGTCTAGATAACTAGTTAGCATATTATCTGAAAACTCTCTTTTTTTTATATTATTTTCTGTTTCTTGTATAAGACTTTCTCCATTATTATTGCTTTTTTTATTTTCTTCATTTTTTAATTTTTTTACTTCAATACTTATATTTTTAAATTTATTATCTAAATTTTTTTTATGTTTTTCTGCTAAAACTTTAATTTCTTTAAATTTCAATTTGGTATAAAAAACTGATTTTGATTCAGATGGTATAACATTAAATTTGGTTCCTCCAATAAAATTTATAAGTTTTATATCATTTATATCTTTTAAGATATTTGCAAGTAAAAGGCTTGCATTACCTCTATGTTTATCTATATCAAAACCAGAATGACCACCTTTTAATCCGTGTTAAATTTATTTCATAAACATTAAAATTATTATCTTGTATATTTTTAAATTTATTATGCATTTTTAAAATAATGTCATAAAATCCTGCACTTTCTATTAATATAGTATTTTCCTCAAATCCATCTAAATTAAGTAGCATTTTTCCATTCAATTTTGAAGTATCAAAATTTATAGAACCCAACATAGAAGTTTCTTCTGAAACAGTAAAAATTGCTTCTATATTCGTTTCTATATTACTATCTAATATTGTTAAAATTTGTGCTATTCCTATACCATTGTCTGCACCTAAAGTTGTTCCATTTGCATGTAAATATCCATTTTTTTCCATTACTTCTATACTATCTTCTTCAAAATCAAAACATTTATTTTGCTCTTTTTCACATACCATATCTGTATGTACCTGTAAAATTAAAGGAGTCTTATTGCAATTATTCTTTTTAATTAATACATTATTATATTCATCTTTTTCATACTCTAAATTTCTTAATTCAGCAAATTCACATAAATATTTTGCTATTTTTTCTTCATGTCCAGATTCTCTAGGTATTTTTGCTATTTCTTTGAAATATTTTATTGTAGTATTTGAATCTAATATCATTCTTAGCCTCCATTATTTATTAATCTAACTAATATATTTAGTAAAATGCTCAAGTATAAATTTTATATAATTAATTTATATATTCTTTTCATTATCTTTCTTCAATATTATTTACATTTGATACATTAGGTCTATTTATATGTATGTTTGGCATAGGTCCAATAAAATTGTTACTATCATTTCTTGGTGTCCTTTTGCTTCCTATTTTTTCTGCACCATTTGTAATAACTCTTATTTCTGTTAAATTAATTCCTAAACTACTTACCGGAATATATGTAACTTTTCCTGTTCCTTTATCTTCCATTTGTAGTGGTACACACTCTCCGTTTGCTTTTATTTTATTTAAAATTTCATCCAATAATTGTTTATATTTTTTATGTTTTTCTTCTATTGTATTAACATTAAATGATATTACTGTTTCGTTTTCTTTGCATACGCCTAATTTTTTATCCTCTTTTTCTTTAGCATTTAAATCTACCTTTAAAACATATGTAGGAGCTTCAATTAAGTGCCCATTTTCATCTTTTACAGTATATATAGCTTCTAAATTACTATCTAGCTTTTTTCCTTCTCCCACTAATCCTCTTGAATTTATGTTACTAACAGCATTTGATAAAGCATATAAACTTGGCAAATTTGTACAATCAATTACAACATTTAACTCTAAATTATTTTCTGGGTGTGCTTGCATGTAATTGTAAATTCCTAGTATTGCAGTTTCATACATACATGTTCCTAATCCCTTATTTAGCATATTGTCTCTTTGCCTTACTATTGCGCCTGTTATTGAATAAAATTTCACTCCTTCTTTTTGATAATAAGGATCCATTTCTTCTCTATTATCGTTAAACTTAATTGTCATAACACCTTCTAATTCATTTATTTCATCATTAATAACCCCAATAACAGGAAAGTTTTGAAAATTTGATGACATTTGTGGTACATCTGGTATATGTATATATTCTTCATTTCCTTTATATTGGTCATATAATTCTGCTGTTTTTCTAATTATATCCGGTTTTCCGTCAGGTTCTGGTTTTGCAATGTCTGAAAATTGTATAACACCAAACTTACAATGTTTATTTCCAGTTTTTTGTATATATCCTTTTGTTATTTCTTTTCCTGCTTGTTGTAGATACTCCAACAATTCTGTGTTTAAATTACTTTTCATAAAAATCTCTCCTTAGGTTTTTATTTTTTGCTAATGTTTTTTATTTTTCTATTTTAAATTACTTTACACTAACAATATAAACCATTTAAATTTTCTAATTTTAAAACAAAAAAAGAGCTTGTAGAATACTTCTACAAACCTATAAAAAATAAACTATATACAACTATATTATTTTCTATTTGTTCGAAAGCACTCCACAGATTTTCTGTGACAGTCTAATACATATTTTGCATTAGCCCAACTAAAAAGAACCAGATATTCTTCTTAATTTCGGCAACTTTTCCTTTCATATTTTGCAATAATCTGATAACAAAATAATACTATTAAAAGTTGCAACCTCTTTCTTTTATAAAACTGAATCATATTTTATCACAAATGCTAAATTATGTCAAATTATGATTATACATTTATAATTTGTTGACAATTATAATTATCAACTTCATAAATTAAATTTTCACTACATTTCTAATTCTATTGTAACAGGTCCATTATTTATTAAACTTACTTCCATATGTGCTCCAAATACTCCTGTTTGCACAACTGGAATATTTTCTTTACTCTTCTTAACAAAATATTCATATAGTTCATTTGCTAAGTCTGGTTTTGCCGCATTTACAAAACTAGGTCTATTTCCTCCTGAACAATCTGCATATAATGTAAATTGAGATACTATCAAAAGTTCTCCATTTATATCTTTAATTGATAAATTCATTTTTTCATTTTCATCTTCAAAAATTCTTAATTTAGTTATTTTGTTTACCATGTTGTCAACTTTTTCTTTAGTATCATCTGGAGCTATACCTAATAAAATTAAAAAACCTTCATTAATTTTTCCTACTATTTTTTTATCTACTTCTACCTGTGCACATTTTACACGTTGTATTACAACTTTCATAAATAATCTCATCCTTTCTAAAGTATCAATTTACTATAAAATAAATTCAACTATTTTTCAAGTCTAAAATTTCTTTTTGTTTATAATAATTTTTTATTTCTAAATTGTCAATAAAAAATTGTATTTATATCTTCAAATATCATTAGCCAATTAAAAAATTAAATAATAATTGCAAAAAAATTTATTAATTCTTAAACTATAGTAAAATTTAGTTTTACTCTTTTAAATATTCTTTACTTTTCTATAACTAATTAACCTTATTATAAAATTAATTATTTTTATAAAAATACTAGACTTTTCATTTTATTTTGTGTATTATAATATCAATAATTCTATTTACGGAGGGAACAAATGTCAAAAGTTTTTAAGATTTTTTTAGTATTAATATTAAGTTTTATTTTTTGTTTAAATTTTGTATATGCAAGTAATGTTACAATGGATTTACCTAATAATAACTCTGAATCTGTGGATGAAAATGTAACAAATAATGCGTCTAATAATGAAAACACTACTAACACAGACTCTAATAGTTCTTTAGAAAATGAATACTTAAATG
>UMHC01058821.1_pt1 | contig 11228 bp, 15 predicted proteins | sample 1965381 | NCBI WGS metagenome assembly UMHC01 (sample SAMEA4836083, study PRJEB28245) | human gut metagenome | biome: gut microbiome; material: fecal sample | place: Denmark | collected 2008 | reverse complement strand
GGCGTCCCGCAGGAACAGTGGGACGCCGCCGAAGAACTCCGGCTCATCCGCCGGAGCTTCCTCCGGCTCGGACGCGAGTCAGGCTGGGGACGAAGCGAATTGAGGGCCATGCGCCCCGATGAGTTTGACGCCTACCTCCGGGCGGCGGCGGAAGAGGAAGAAAGGCCCGCCGACATGCTCCGGCAACTTCTATCCCTGAAAGGCATATAAATGGCCTCGGAACTCGGTTACCAATTCACGTTCGGCGCAAAATTGGCCCCCTCGTTCAAGGGCGCCATGTCCGCCGCGCAGTCCCAGGTTGCGGGGCTGGCGCAGCGGGTGCGCCGTCTGGAATCGAGCGATACGGGCCGCCTGGGCGGCGCATTCGAGGCGCAGCGCCGGAAGATCGCCGGATTCGGGAAGGAACTGCGGGAAGCTCAGGAACAACTGCGCGGCCTGTGGAACCGGGCCGAGGCCGCCGGAACCATGTCGGCCACGATGGCGCGTCAGATCGAACAGGCCGAGCGCCGGGTCGCCGGACTCACGCAGAGCCTGCGCCGCTCCAGCGCAGCCTACCGGGAGCATGTGGCCGGCATCCGCACTGCGGAAGGTTCCGTCGGCAATCTGCGGCGCAAATACCAAGCCCTGTCCGCCGATATGGATCGCGCCCGGCGCAGTCAGGCCGCGCTGTCGGCCAATCTTGCGCAAAAGGCGGCGCTGCGGGATGAGCGTGCCGATCTGCAAGGTCGTCTGGTGGGGACGGCCATGACCGGAGTTGCCGCCGCCATGCCGGTCAAACTTGCCATTTCTGCCGAGGATACCTTCGCCGATTTGCGAAAAGTTATGGATGCCCCTGAAAGCGTCATGGAGCAGGTATTTGCCGATGCACAGGAAATGTCCAACCGCACAGGGAAAAGTTTTGAGGATATCATCACCATCATGACAGCCGCGGCCCAGGCCGGTCTTGGCAAAACTCGTGAAGAACTGCTTGCCGTTGCCGACCAGGCCGTCACCATGAGTATTGCGTGGGGCGTCAGCGCCGAGCAGGCAGGCAAGTCCCTTGCCTCCTGGCAGGCTGCTATGGGCATGACGGCGGACGAATCCCGGCATACCGCCGATGTCATCAATGCGCTCTCCAACAGCATGAATGCGGAGGCGGGGGAGATAGACAGCATCTTTACCCGTCTTGGCCCTTTGATGCGGGGTACAGGATTTGCGTCCCAAAGTATCGCCGCCCTGGCCACAGCTTTCAAATCGGCTGGAGCCGAAGTGGAAGTCAGCGGCACGGCGATGAAGAATTTCGTCAAGGTCATGGCGGCAGGCAGTGCTGGTCTGACTGATGCGAGAATTGACATCTATAAACAGTTGCGGATCGATCCTGATGAACTGCAAAGACAGTTGCAAACCGACGCGGAAGGCGCGGTCATGCGTGTACTGGAGGCGTTGGAAAAAGTTGCTCCGGAAGAACGCAACAGCATAGCGTCCCGCCTGTTCGGTGAAGAGTCCGTAGCTGCCATCGCGCCACTGATGACAAATATCGGTCTGTTGCGGCAGGCATTCAAAATAGCCAACAGTGATGTTTCCGGTTCCGCGCAGCAGGAATACCAGAACCGCATGAAAACCACGGCAACGGCGCTTGCTCAGCTTTCGCAGAGTACACGCAATCTTGGCGTAACCGTGGGAATGACCCTGCTGCCTGTGGTGGGGGCCGTGGCGCGTGGCTTGACCAAAGTCACGGGAGTGGCGAGCAACCTGGCCGGGCGCTTTCCCAGACTCACTGCCGCTCTTATGGCAGGCGCCGCAGCGGCTGGCTCTCTTGCAATTGGCGGGTTGGTTCTTGGCTATGCCTTCAACACCGTGCGCACCGGCCTGGTCATGGCGCGCGGAGCCATGCTGCTGTTTTCCGGAGCGCAAATGGCCACAACAGGCACAACACGCGCGCTCACGCTTTCGCAAGGCCTCTCCCGTCTGGCCACCATGAGCTGGCGCGACGCGCTCATCGGCGGCCGCGCGGCCATTGTGGGGCTTGCCGGGCGTGTGGCGGCCTTTGCGGGCATCCAGCGTGGCGCCACCCTCGGCACCGTGGCCTTTACCGTGGCCCAGAAAGGCATGGCGGCGGGCGCGGCCATTGCCGGGGGTGGTCTGCGCGTGCTGGGCATGGCCGTGCGCTTCGCCCTGGGGCCGCTGGGGCTGATCCTCACCGCCCTGTCCATCGGCGTCGGCCTGATCATCGACAACTGGGACACGGTGGGGCCGTATTTCACCGCCGTGTGGGACGGCATCACCGGCACCTTCCGCGCGGCCTGGGATTTCATCAGGGGCATCATCGACAAGGTTGCGGCGGGCATCGGCTGGATCGGCGAGCAGATCGACAAGATTCCCGTTCTGGGCAGCGCCAAACGCGGTCTGGGTGCTGCCTGGGACTGGGCCTTCGGCGAAGACGAAGACAGCGAAAGTGCGCCGGAATCTCCCTCCGCGTCCGCCGCCCCTCTGCCTGCGGCTCCGCAGGCGCCTTCGGGGCAGGCGCAACAGGCGCTCATGTCCTCATCCGCCGCTTCGCCCAGCGTAGGGCAGGCTGTACGCCCCGCCCCGTCTTCCTCCGGAACCGCCGGGCTGGTCAATGTGCCGCAGCGGGCGGCAGCTCACAATGCCGCGCCGCGTTCCCGTCAGGCTTCCGCCTCCCAGAGGCTGGATCTGGAACAGCTTTCGGCAATGTCCGGCACGAACATCAGCATGGACATGCAGTTTCAGGTGCAGGGGCTGGATTCCGCCGTCTTCCGGCAAAAGATCAACGAATGCCGCAAAGACTTCGAGGCCATCGTGCGCCGCGTGGTGGACGACATGCAGCACCAGAAAACAAGGACGGCTTATGCGCAATAGCCACTCTATACGCACCATTCAAGGGCAAGCCTGGGAGACCAGCAAGATGACGCTCACCCGCACGTCCTGTGCGGGATTCGCTCTCGCTCGCAAAAAGCGCGGTTTTTGCTTCGCTCGCGCTGCGCGGCCCGCCGCCGTCCTGGCGGCGAAAGGGGAAACGCAATGAATTCTGTGCGCACCATTCAAGGGCAAGCCTGGGATCAGATCGCCCGGGAAGCCTGGGGAAGTGAATTGCTCATGGATCGTCTGACTGCCGGTAACGCCGACGAAGCCGACGCGCTGCTCTTTTCCGGCAATACGGCGCTCGACGTGCCGGAGGTGTCCGCCGCCGACGCCCGGCGGGCCAGCGTGCAACCCGCGCCCTGGGAGCGATAGAGAGGTAATGCCATGCGCCGCGCGACAGTGAGTCTCATGTATGAGGGCAAGGATATTTCCGGCGACATCGGGCCGGATCTGCTCTCGTTCACGTTCACGGACAAATCCGGGGCCAGGGGCGAAGCCGACGACCTGCAGGTGGTCATCAGCGACCGCAACCGGGTATGGCAGGACGCCTGGTGCCCGCAGCGCGGCCATGCCATGCAAGCGGGCATTCTCTGCACGGACTGGTTCGAGCCGGGAGACTGTCTGGAGCTGCCTTGCGGCGCGTTCCAGGTGGACGAAGTGGAGTTCGAGGCGGGCGAGACCGACCGGATCACCATCAAGGGCGTGCCGTCGGCCGTCAAGACCTCCATCACCGGCCAGAAGAAAACACGAGCCTGGAACAGCACATCATTGCAACAGATCGCCGCCGACATCGCGGCGGAGGCGGGGTTGTCCCTGCTGTACCGGGGCGAGGCCGTCCCTCTGCAACGCGTGGAGCAGCGGCAGGAACCGGATCTGGCGTTTTTGCACCGCGTCGGCGGCGAGTACGGCTGCCGGGTCAAGGTCTATGCGGACAAGCTGGTTGTCTATTCCGGAACGGAGGCGGACGGGCTCGACGCCATTGTGCTGACCAGAAGCGTCACGAGCAATTTCCGGGGCAAAATCGTCACGGCGGAAGTCTATTCCTCCTGCGTGGTGACGTTTACGGATCCGGCTTCGGGCAAGGATTTCCGGTACACCTACACGCCCGACGACGCCCCGAAAACCGGCAAGGTGCTGACCGTCAACAGGCGCGTGGAGAGCGTGGAGGCCGCGCAACGCATGGCCCGGGCCGCCCTGCGCGGCAAAAACGCGGGGCAGATGAGCGGCGAGTGGGAAGGCATGGGCGATCCCCGGCTGCGCGCCGGAGGCGCCCTGACCCTGCAAGGCTACGGCAGGTGGGACGCCCGCTACAGCATCAGGGAAGCAACGCACACGGTGGACGGCAGTGGCGGCTACACCACAAGCATCAGCCTGGAATCGGCTCTGGAGTACTGAGATGTCTGAAGGAGCAGGCGAACTCATCGGCGAGGGCGTCCGCTTCGAGCGGATACGGCGCATCACCGGTTATCTGGTCGGCACGACGGATCGCTTCAACAACGCAAAACGCGCTGAAGAGCGGGACAGGGTGAAGCACACCGTGCCGCTCTGCGGGGATGAAAAACACGGCAGGCGGTAGGCGATGGAACTGGAACAACTCAACGATCTGCTGGCTCAGTGCATCCGCCCGGGCACGGTGACGGCCCGCGACGCGGCGAAACTGCGCGTGCAGGTGCGCTGCGCGGACACCGTGACCGCCCCTCTGGTGACCGACTGGCTGCCGGTGCTGGTCTCCCGCGCCTGTGGGGATTGTCAGTACGACCTGCCGGATGTGGGCGATGCCGTGCTGTGCCTGTTCCTGCCGCACGGCCGCGAAGCCGGGTTCGTCCTGGGCAGTTTTTACTCCGGAGGCGTTCCGCCTGTGGCCGACGGCGAAAAGTGGCACCGGAAATTCAAGGACGGCACCACCCTGGAATACGACCGCAAGGCCCACAAGCTCAGCGCCAACGTCAGGGGCGACGTGGACGTCATGGCCACCGGCAGCGTGACGGGCAAGATAAGCGGCGAGCTGACGGCCGAAGCCGAAGGCGCGGTCAGCGTCAGCAGCGCGGCACAAATTGCCCTGACGGCTCCGGCCATGAGTCTGGGCGGAGACGGCGGAAGCACAGAGGCCGACATGCGGGGCACGTTCCGGCTTCAGGACGGGGACATCATCGTGGAGGGGATCTCCTTTCTCAAGCACGTCCATCCCTGCCACGACGGGACAACCGGAGCGCCGCAATGATCCAGGGCTGTATAGGCGCCATCGAATTTTCCGTGTCGCCCCTGGAAGTGTTCACCTGGCGCAACATGGAACGCAAAAGTGCCGCGCGTTTCGGCGAACACGCCGTGCTGGAAGGCGTGCCGCGCCTCCAGCACACGGGCCGCGAGCTGGATACCGTGACTCTGGCGGTCGTGATGGATGGAGGGCTGGCCAACAACATGGCCGGAGAACTGACGCGCGGCGTGATGAAAGTCCCCACCTGCGAGCAGCGCATCGAGGCCCTGCGCGAACTGGCCGCCACTGGGGAAGAGCAGCCGCTGGTCTTCGGGGCTGCCTGGCAGGGGCTCTGGGTCATCACGGCGGTCAGCGTCACCGCCCGCGTCATGCAGGGTTCCCGAATCCTGCGCGCGGACGTGAATCTGGAACTGAAGGAATACAACTGATGGATTTCGTCGTGGATACCACCCTTCCGGCGCATATCGTGATCGGCGCGACCGGCCTTGCGGGACTGGCGCAGGAAGTGCGCACCCTGCTGGCCACCCGCAAGGGCTCCGTGCCGCTGGATCGGGATTTCGGCGTGGACTGGAGTTTTGTGGACGCGCCCGTCACCGATGCCATGCCGCGTGTCGTGGCCGAGTACGCCCGGCAGATCGAGCGGTACATCCCGCGCGTTCAGGTGCGTTCCATCACCTTTTCCCCGGCGAAAAGCGAAGCCCTGGAAGGCAGGTTGTGCCCTGTGGTCACACTTTCGATTCGCAAGGAGTTTCTTGATGACTTCCGTTGATCTTGCCAACCTGCCGGACGTTTCATTTGCGCCGCAAAGCACCGCTGAAATTGAAGCGGCTGTTATCACCGCTTACGAGCGACTGACCGGCACCACTCTGCAACCGGCCGATCCGGTGCGCCTTTTTCTTGAATCTCTGGCGTATACGTTGTCGGTGCAGAACAGTCTCATCGACCTGGCGGGCAAGCAGAACCTGCTGGCGTACGCCCGGGGCGCGCATCTGGATCATCTGGGCGCGCTCATGGGCATAGCCCGCATCCCCGCGCAGCCCGCGCGGGTCATGCTGCGCTTTTCCGTGCCGGAGGCTCTGGACTTTATCGTGCCCATACCGGCCGGCACGCGCGCCACAACCAGGGACGGTGCCATCATTTTCGCCACGGCGGCCGCAACGGAAATCCCGGCCGGAGAGCTTGCCGCCGATGCGGCGGCCTTCTGCACCATGCCGGGCGCGGCGGCCACGGGGCTTGTGCCCGGTCAGATCGCGGAACTGCTGGATCGGCTGCCCTGGGTGTCCGGCGTGAGCAACTGCTCCGTTTCCAGCGACGGCGCGGACGTGGAAGACGACGAGCGCCTGCGCGGCCGCATCCGTCTGGCTCCGGAATCTTTTACTGTGGCGGGCAGCAGCGGAGCATACGAAGCCCGCGTGCTGGCCGTCAGCGCCGATATTCAGGCCGTAACCGTCACCACGCCGTCTCCGGGCGTTGTGGATATACGTTTCGTGCTTCAGCAGGGCGAACTGCCGGATCAGGCCATGATTGACCTGGTGCTTCAGAGTCTGAGCGGCGAAAAGGTGCGTCCACTCACCGATCTTGTACAGGTGGGCGCGCCGGACGTTGTGGAATACGCCGTTACAGGCCGCTGGTATCTGTGCCGATCCGACGCCGCTCTGCTGACCGGGGTCACAGCGGCTGTGGAACGCGCCCTGGAAGCGTATCGCCTCTGGCAGCGCAGCCAACCCGGCCGGGACATCAATCCCACCCGGCTGATCAGTCTGCTGGAACAGGCCGGGGCCAAGCGCGTGGAACTGGACAGTCCCGCCTTCACGCCGCTTTCCGCCACGCAAATCGCCCGTGAAACCTCGCTGGAACTGGCGTTCGGAGGGCTTGAGGATGAGTAGCACCGTTTTCCGCCGCCAGGGATGGCGGCAGCCGCGTAGCGGGAGCGCCGCCACAACCGCGCTTGTGGCAAGCGATCCTCGTATCCCGCACAGGACGTGCGGGGGCGAGGTATGGAGGAAAGATGAGTAAATACCTCGGCACCACTCTTTTCCGGGAACTGCTCGCACATTCCATTGCCGGAGATCCGGCCATGCGCGCGGCCGCCGACGCTCTGGACGGCGTGCTGAACGCCGCCACCCGCGCCATTCCCCGGGTACTGCTTTACGCCCGGCTGGCTCATGCAACTGGCAGTGATCTGCTGCCGCCGCTGGGCCGCCTGGCGGAGCAGACGGGCGGCCTTACGCCGCTGGACGAGAGAACGCTGGAACTGCTGGCATGGCAACTGCACACCGAAGGCTTCGAGGTCGCGCTGACCACGCAGGCCAAAGAGGCTCTGGTCAACGAATCCGTGTCCATCCACAGGCTGGCCGGGACGCCCTGGGCGCTGCGGCGTGCCCTGGAACTGGCACTGGAAACGGATGTTCTGGTACCGGAATGGTTTCAGTACGACGGACGGCCGTATTTTTTCAAGGTTCGCTTTGCCGTGCCTCCTGCCGGGCTTTCGGAGGCTCGCCTGCGTGAAGTGTTCCGGCTCATTTATGAAAAGAAGAACGTCCGCAGTTGGCTGGACTGCGTGGAAACCGAGAGTGTTCTGCCGCTTCCGGAGTATATCGGAACGGGGCTTGCCGGGTACACGGCCACACGCCCCCGGCTCTGGTTTCTGCCGCCCCCGCTGTCTCCCCTGCGGAAGCGGATCGGAGCGGCCGCATCGCACGTCACCGCTTCCCGGCTCCGTCCCTTTTCACCGCCCAGACCCGCTTCGCCCGCAACTCTGTCACCGCGCATGGCGGTGAGCAGCGTCACCAGATTCAGGCTGGCCGTTCCGGCCAGACAGGAGGCCACATATGTCTGACAGTCCGCAATATTATTGCCTGCTCACCGATGCCGGGGCCGCGCTGGAAGCGCAGGCCCTGGCCGAAGGCAAGCCGATACGTCTCACCCACATCGCCGTGGGCGACGGCAACGGCTCTGTGCCCATGCCGGATGTTTCGGCGACGGCGCTTGCGCATGAAGTGCATCGGCGCGCTATCGACGCCCGAGCGCAGTCCGAGGGCGACCCGAACATCGCCATCCTGCACGCAACCATTCCGGCGGAGGAAGGCGGTTGGTGGATTCGCGAGCTGGGCGTGTATGCCGAGCCGCTTGATGAGGGCGGGGAGCCCGTACTCTACGCCTACGGCAACCATGCGCCGTACTACAAAATGCTGCCGCAGGCCGGGCAGATGACCTCGCACGAGTTGCAGGTGCCGGTCATCACGTCCAGCGCGGCGAATATCGAGATCGTCATCCCGGATACCGGGTACGCCTCTGCCACGCAGTTCCGCCTGCTGGAAAGTATTGTCGAAAGTTTGCGCGACAGACGGCAGGCAAGCTGGACGCTGGAAGGCGCCGTGGCGGAAGGCGGCGACCTCATCCTGCCGGAGGGCATCACCTATCTGCCCGGGCGCAGGGCCATTGAAGTCCTGTCCTGGGATGGCATGGTCTGCCACCCTGGTCAGCAATACCGGGAGATAGGCGAGGCTGATGTTCCCTCGGATCGCCTTGAGCTGCTTTTTGCCGCTCCGGCGGGCAGCGAATTTTCCATCCATATTGCGGGGCACAGCGATGCGCTGCCCTTGTCCGAATCTGATGCCGATGTACCCGGCACGGAACTCGTCCGGCGTATGGACGCCCTTGAACGACAAGTCACCCATGTCGCGGAACGCGCCGTCTATGCGGCGAATCCCACGGCATAACCTCTAACCAATAGGAGTATGGCATGTCTCAAATCAAAGTCACCCTGCAAAACAAAACCGGCGATGAACTGCTCCCCAAAACAAGCGGAGAGCAGGTCTTTCTTGCTGGTGGAACCAGCGTCAGCGCCAAGATTGCCGCCCTGGAAACCGCCTTCGCTTCGGGCATCAAGGTACAGGGCACGGTCGGCAGCGGCGGCACGGTCGAAACGCTGCCCGCCGACAGTTATGAAGTCGGCGACATGTACGTCGTCAAAGCCGCCGGAACCTATGCGGGACAGGAGTGTGAGGCGGGCGACCTCATCCTCTGCATCAAGGCATATGCGGAGGAAGGAGCGTCCGACACCGACTGGACGGTGATCCAGAACAACATCAATCGTGCCGTGACCGGCCCGGCCAGTGCTGCGGACGGCAATCTCATGTCCTTTGACGGGGCCTCCGGCACGGTGGCCAAAGACAGCGGCATCAAGACCACCGACGTGTCCGGAGCCGTAAGCAAGGCCCACCAGCACGCCAATGCCGCAGACGTACTCGATAAGCTCAGTGTGTCCGGCGGCAAACTCCAGCTTGACGGTCACCCCGTGGACAGCGACACCGTGGGTGCGGTGCTTCTGGACGCGGAAGCCGAAATCCCGACCAATCTGGCGGAAAACGGCATCGTGTTCCGCAAAATCGCGTAACCGAAGGGGAGCGGGATGTTACGCATTGAAAGTCCGAAAGGCGATGTCCACGGCTACCTTCCCGACTCCCTTTCCGCCGCCGGGATTGTGCAGGAACTTTTTTCGGCGGCGGGGACGCGCGAGGATGTTATCGCCGCTGGCGCTGACTTTACCGTGCCGGAATACACCGTGGGCGGGCATCGGCTGGAGGTCTTTCTGGACGGGCTGCTCTGCGCGGCTGGCACGGCGGAAAATGCGCAATACGCCGAAGTGGGCAATGCGGGAACACAATCAACTATCATTCGCTGGCATGACGATATTCCGGCGAACTGCGACATACTTGTGAGGGTAATATGACAAACTATTTTTATGACGGCAAAACCCGTGAATTTCTCCGCTCCGCCCCGGCCCAGCTTGCTCCGGGCACGGGCGCTCCCCTGCCCGCGCTGCTGGCCACGCACACCGCGCCTCCGGAAACGGAGGAAAAACAGGCCGCCGTGTGGAACGGCAAGGCATGGGACATTGTCGAAGACCACCGCCAGCACGTCAACGAGCAGGGCGTCAAGGAAGGAGGAACACCCTACTGGCTGCCCTCGGAAGGCGACGACTACCGGAGCCCTGAGCGGTACATGGACGACCTGGGGCCGCTCCCGGCGGGCGCGGTCACGACGCGCCCCGAAAAGCCCGCGCCCACGCTGGACGAAGCGAAGGCCGCCGCCATCGTACGGATAGACAAGGAAACGTCGGAGGCTATTCTGGCGGGCTTCGAGTACGAGATTGATTCCGGCGACTCGGCAGAGACGTTGCATTTTTCCTACGATTCCTTTGACCAGCAGAATTTCGCGGACAGCGCGAACGTGGCGCTGCTTTCCCTGAACGCCAGTCCCCAGGCGGAAGGGCTGCCCGCCTCGGTGACGTGGAACGCCTACCGTAATCACACCCCGGAAGGAGGCGGGGAGCTGGTGCGCCTGACGCTCGACCCACAGGGCTTTCTCGCCCTGTACACGGGCGGCGCATTGGCGCACAAGGCGGCGAAGATGGAGGAAGGCGGAAGACGCAAGGCCGCCGTCGCCGCAGCCGAGAGCGTGGAAGATGTGGAGGCCGTTTGATGCCCGGCGACATCGGTTACGGCAGGGCCGTCCTCATTGCCTTTGACCAAGCCCTCAACGCCATAGGGGGCGGCTGGCCGGACGAAACCATGAGCAGCCGCGCCTGGCGCTGGCATGTGGACGACGTGCGGCACTGGCCGTACCGCCTCATTGACCGCGTGGCATCCTTTTTCGGCGACGCGAACCATTGCGAAGAATCCTTCAAATCAGAGCGGCTGGGCCGACAGCTTCCCCCGGAAGCACGCCCGGCATGCACGCGGCAAAAGCCGCAGGAGTGAGATATGCCTTTACCCCGTTTTGTTCAGCGTCTGTTCCAGAATGACGGTTATGGCCTGAAACTGCGGAATGAAATTATTCCCTGGGATGACGAGAAACGCTTTACCGCTCTTGAGGCGTGGCGTCAGGCCATGATCGGCACCCCCATGCCGATGGCGGGCACAACCCTGCCGCCCGGCTTCATGTGGGCCGACGGTTCCTTCGCCTCGTTCGCGGCGTATCCGGAACTGAAAGCCAAGTACGATGCGGGCGGTTTTACTGGTATGCTGCTGGCTTATACCGCATCGGAAGAGGATATCGCGGCTTACCCCGGAAAATTCAAACCTGATGCCGCTAACCCCACGGGATTATTTGTTCCTCGCTTGAACGGTCTGTTTGCCCGGTACTG
>UMHC01002418.1_pt1 | contig 11244 bp, 9 predicted proteins | sample 1965381 | NCBI WGS metagenome assembly UMHC01 (sample SAMEA4836083, study PRJEB28245) | human gut metagenome | biome: gut microbiome; material: fecal sample | place: Denmark | collected 2008 | reverse complement strand
AGGAAGGCTCAGGGAGCCTTCCTTTTGGCGCATAGAATGGGTCTGATTGAGGATCCCTCCATGGAGGGACTGAAGGCCAGACGACAGAAGCACAATGAAGAGCTGCGGAGAATGGAACAGGAAGGACAGCGGTTCTACGGACCGCATTATTTTTCCGCACCGGCGTATCTGCAATATGAGCTGACCCGACTGAAGCTGGATTTTGTACAGCCGTGTGAGAAGGTCCGGGAAGGCGGCTTCTGCCCGGATTTCACAGAGCAGGAGAAGAGGGACTTTTACGAACAGAACAGAGATCTGTTCGGACGCTATCATGGGGATCATTTTACCTATGAGGAGGTGTCACAGATCATTGAGAAACGGTTACGGGAGGATGCATATGACAAGCTTATCCGCGACATATTATGTGAGTCAGAGAACAGGCAGTGATGAAAATGACGGACGGACGTGCAGTACGGCGTTTGCCAGTCTGTCTGCCATTAATCGAAGAAGCCTGCAGCCGGGAGACCGTGTCCTGCTGGAGCGGGGCAGTGTATTTTACGGACAATATCTGCATGTGACAGACAGCGGTACGAAAGAGGCACCGATCGTGATCGGAGCATACGGCACAGCAGATGCACCGCCGCGGATCGATGCCTGCGGACAGGGGATCTGGTATCAGGATTATGGGACTCCGCTGGATTCGCCTACGCATGTGTATCACGGCTATGTATCTTCTGCAGTGCTTTTGTACGATGCAGAGCATATTGTGGTCGAGGATCTGGAGATCACGAATGAAGGCAGCATGATCCCGGGAGAGCGCTATAGCCTGGGTGAGAAAATGAACCGTACCGGTGTGGCTGTGGTGGCTAAGGACAAAGGGGTGCGGGACGGCATCACCCTTAGGAATCTGTGGATCCATGATGTCCATGGGAATGTCTACGATAAGCACATGAACAACGGTGGGATCTATATGACAGCGCTCCGTCCGGAATGTGAGGAGCTGACGGGTGTGGCACGGTATCGGGATATCGTTATTGAAGGATGCTTCGTACACCGGGTCAGCCGCTGGGGAATTGCAGCGGGCTATACCTATGCTCATGATAAGTTCCGGGGAGCAGAGCTTAAGGAAGCCGTTTTTCTGAACTATGGGCATGAAAATATGCAGATACGGAATAATTATGTAAAAGAGGCCGGTGGAGATGGGATCACGCCGATGTATGCCCTGCGTCCTCTGGTGGAGCATAATATGGCAGATTCTGTGGCCTGCGAGATCAATGACAGGATCTATTGCGAGCCGGGCGACCGGATGGGAAAAGTGGCAGCCGGGATCTGGCCCTGGAAATGCAAGGACGCCCTGTTTCGCTATAATGAAGTCACAGACACCAGACTCAATCAGGACGGCATGGCATATGATGCGGATTCCGGGGACGGAACGGTGTATGAATCTAATTACAGCAGGCAGAATGAGGGCGGATGTGTGATGTTCTGTCTGCAGGAGGCGATCCATAATACCTTCCGCGATAATATCAGCTATGATGATCTCGGTGGTACGATCAGCCCGTCAGAGAATCCGGATGCCCTGCTTCAGGACAATGTATACTATGTGCGCAGGGGTGTTCCCTTTGTACGTAAAAATATGGACGGAGGCAGCTTTACACAGGTGAATGACAGGGTTGTTGAACTGGACTTTGCTCCGGACAAATAAAAACAGATATGGTGATAAATGGTTTGACGGACGAGAAAAGAACTGTTAAACTATTATGTGCGGCTGCTTAGAGAGAAGCAGCCGCTTTTTGCCATAAAAGGAGCAGGGAAAACATGCGGGAAAAACAGAAAAAGATCATACAATGGAGCAGTCTTGCACTGATCCTGCTGACAGGGATCATTGTATGGCGGGTCAATTATGAGATTGATTTTATGATGGACGATGAATGGTATTCCACGTTGTTGTATGCGGATACACCGATCCGCAATCTCGGGGATATTGTCCATGCGCAGATCTGGCATTATTTTAACTGGGGCGGCAGAAGCATGGCTCACGCGCTGCTGCAGATGATCCTGTTAACTGGTGAGAGCTGGGCGGATATTCTGAACACGGCAATGACGTTTATACTGGCGTGGCTGATCTGCCAGGCTGCCGGCAGAGTCCGTATGCCTTATTATTTTGCGGCACTGGGAATGCTGTTTGGACTGAATGCCAACTGGAAAATGAGCATGTTCTGGGAAGCGGGTGCAGCGAATTATCTGTACATGACAGGATTTATCCTGGCGTTTCTGCTCTGTTATCTGAAATATGAGGAGAAGAATCTGTGGGGGATCACAGTCTGGATCCTTCCGCTGGGACTGATCGCTGGTTGGAGCAATGAAAATATGGGGCCGGTGGTCTGGATCTTAAGCCTGGTGGTAATGATACTCCGCCGCAGAGAACAAAAAAAGATTCCGGTATGGATGTATCTGGGAAATATCAGCTGCCTCGCAGGAAGCATTCTGATGATCGTGGCACCGGGGAATTTTGTCCGCAGCAGGGAGACAGCGGAGAGCACCCGTGGAATACTGTGGAACCTCTATCTGCGCTGCTACAGCGAGGCAAGAGGAGCGTTGGAATATCTATTTCCCACGCTGCTGCTTACGGCGGTTGCCCTTGTGATATGCAAGGGGATTTTAAAAGAAAAAATAGGAAGAGATAACGTACTGCTTTTGCTGGGAGCACTGCTGTCGTGGGGAGCAATGATATTGTCGCCCCATTATCCGGACAGAGCAAGCTTTGGAACAATGGCACTGTTGCTCTGCGTGATATTGTCTCTGGCGGGAAAAGCGGTGGACAGACAGAAGGAAAATGCCTGGATGTATTACGGCTGTGCGATGCTGGTATGGCTGAGGGGCATGTATTATCTTGCGGAATTCCTGGGATTATGCTGGGGATGGATCAGATAAGGACAGGCGGAACAGTCTGCACAGATTAGATAGATTAAGATAGATGGAATAAGGAAGGAGCCGGAGCATGGGCGAAAGTATATTGAAACTGCAGCAGATCCGGAAATCTTTTGATCATACGGAAGTATTAAAGGGAGTGGACCTGGAGGTGGCACAGGGCGAGTTTATTACGCTGTTAGGAGCCTCTGGATGCGGCAAGACCACCACACTCCGGATCATTGCGGGACTGGAGCTGCCGGATTCCGGAAGTGTGATCCTGGAGGGAAGAGACATTACGGACTGGGAACCCAATAAGCGGGACGTGAATACGGTTTTCCAAAATTACGCATTGTTTCCGCATATGAATGTGGTGGATAATGTAGGATACGGACTGAAGATCCGTAAAGTGCCGAAAGCAGAGATCGCAGAGCGGGTGAAGCAGGCCCTGCGGCTGGTACAGCTGGAAGAATACGGAAAACGTATGCCGGATCAGCTGTCCGGTGGACAGAGGCAGCGGATTGCCATCGCAAGAGCTGTGATCAACGAACCGAAAGTATTGCTGTTAGATGAGCCGCTGGGTGCACTGGATCTGAAACTGCGCAGGCAGATGCAGCTGGAACTGAAGCGGCTGCAGAAACAGCTGGGTATCACGTTTATTTATATTACCCATGATCAGGAAGAAGCCATTAATATGTCGGACCGCATCGGTGTCATGCACGAAGGGGTACTGGAGCAGCTGGGGACTCCGAATGAGGTATACTATCAGCCCAGGACCAGCTATGTGGCGGATTTTGTGGGCAATGCGAATATTCTGCATCTGGGATCCGAGACGCTGGCGATCCGTACGGAGAACATTCTGATGAATGGGGAAGAGGGCTGTGTCCATGAGGCGTCCGTGGTGGAAAAAAGCTTTGCCGGCGGACAACTGCGGATCCTGTTCCGCTTGCCTGACGGACAGCTTCTGACAGCCAGCCGCTATGGGATCGATCATGATCTGCAGCCGGGACAGACGGTAAAGATCGGCTGGGATGCGAAAAATGCTGTGAAGGTAATAGACAATGATGAAGACGAAAAAAAGTAGCGGCAGGCGGGATGCCGGGAATATAGGACTGCTCATACCCATGTATGTGTTCACTGTGCTGTTCGTAGCGCTGCCGATCCTGTATATGTTCCTGCTGAGCTTTTTACAGCGTGCGCAGGTCTGGGGTGTGGATTTTACATTTACACTGGATAATTACAAACGCATATTGGAACCGTTGTATCTGAATACTTTTCTGCAATCTCTGAAGCTGGCATTCACGTCTACACTGCTCGTGGCGCTGATCGGCTACCCTTATGGGTATTTTATGGCACAGATGAATGCGGTATGGAAGCGCAGAATGCTGCTGCTTATCATGATCCCGTTCTGGACCAGTGGGCTGATCCGCCTGTATGGCTGGATCATCGTGTTCCGCAGTAACGGCGTACTGGATAAGATTTTGATGGGACTGCATCTGACGGATCAGCCGTTAAAGCTGCTCTACACTTATCCGGCAGTCGTAGTGGGCATGGTATATGCTCTGTTGCCTTTTATGATCCTGGCAGTGTATTCCAGTGCGGAGAAACTGGATCATTCTCTGGTGGAAGCCTCCAGGGATCTGGGAGCATCCTCCTGGAAAGCGTTTTGGACAGTCAGCTTCCGGCTGACCCTGCCTGGACTTTTGTCCGGAGTGGTTCTTTCTTTTATCCCATCCATGGGTCTGTTCTTCATCGCGGATATCCTGGGAGGCAATAAGATCGTTCTGGTGGGAAGTGTGATCCAGGAGCAGATCACCAAGGGGCGTAACCAGCCTTTTGCGGCGGCACTGTCAGCTGTACTGATGGTACTGACTTCCGTGATGATCCGCCTGTATCGTAAGATTACCGGAACCTCGCAGTTAGAAGGGATGCTGTAAGTATGAAGAAGAAAAAATGGCCCTTTATTTATGTGGCTGTGATCACGATCCTGACCTATATTCCGATCCTGTTAACAGTGGTGTATTCTTTTAATGCCTCCAAACTGACCTCTGTGTGGGAAGGCTTTTCCCTGAAGTGGTACCGGGAATTATTCCGGGACAGAGATCTGGGAGAAGCACTGATTAACAGCCTGATCCTGGCGGTGCTCAGTTGTACCTTCGCTGTGCTGATCGGTACTTCGGGGGCACTGGGGATGAGTCGCAGGAAGAGAAAACTGAATGAGGCTGTGGCTTATGTGTCTACCCTGCCGATCATGATCCCGGAGATCATTCTGGGTATGGTATTTTTGTCCGTATTTTCCCTGATGGATCTGCCCTTTGGTATGGTCACGTTGGTGATCGCCCATACTACATTTTGCGTGCCGTATATTTTTACTATGGTAAGGGCGAGGCTGGTGGGAATGGACCATTCCCTGGAAGAAGCGGCCTTGGACCTGGGAGCGTCGAAATGGCAGGTATTCCGGGACGTGATACTTCCGCAGATCCTGCCGGCGATCCTGTCAGGGGTACTGCTGGCATTTGCCATGTCTTTTGATGATGTGGTGATCAGCATATTTGTCACCGGACCGAAGGTCAATACTCTGCCGGTGAAGATCTATACGAAATTGAAGACCGGTGTGACACCGGAGATCAACGCACTTGCAACAGTCATGCTGTTTGTGATATTGTTGTGTCTGGCGGGAGCGTATGTGCTGGGACGGAAAAGTCAGGCACCCGCAGGAGAAATACCTGGAGAAAAATGATCGGAGGATTGCCCGTAAGCATCATGGAAAATAGAAGCGGATGCAGAAAATCTGCATCGAAGGAGGAGATTATGAAGAAAAAGCTGGCGATGCTGTTGGCAGCGACCATGCTGGTCACGCTGTTTACCGGCTGTGGAGCAGGCGGGAAAGAAGATAAGGGAGAACTGAATCTCTATACCTGGGATGGCATGTTCCCTCAGGAGATCCTGGACGGTTTTGAAAAAGAGACCGGTATCCGGATCAATTATTCCAACTTTGATTATGATGAAGACATGCTGGCAAAGCTGGAGGAGACCAAGGGCGGTGATTACGATCTGGTCATTGCGGATGATTATATCATCGAACTTGCGATACAGGAGGGACTGGTGCAGAAGCTGGATACATCCAGGATCAGCAGCTATGATAATCTGAATCCGGTGTTTATGTCACAGTTCTATGATCCGCAGAATGAATACACTGTGCCCTACGGAGCGGGCATTCCTTTGATCGTATACGATCCGGGACTGACGGATGTGAAGATTACGGGATATGAAGATCTGTGGAATCCGGAATTGGAAAACAATGTGGCACTGACTGCAAATTACCGTGTCATTGATGGAATTACCCTAAAGACCATGGGAGAATCCTTTAACACAGAGGATCTGGATGTGATCCGGGCAGCGGGAGATAAACTGCTGACACTGGCTCCCAACATCCGTGTGATCAATGATAATAATACGCAGGATTATCTGATCAGCGGGGAAGTCGCAGCGGCATTTCTGTACACTTCCCAGGTGTCCACGGCACTGCAGGCCAGACCGGACCTGGAGGTAGTATATCCGAAGGAAGGTCTCGGATTCGGTATCATGGCAGGGTTTGTTCCTGCGAAGGCACCCAATGCAGATGCGGCATATGCATTTTTAGATTATATCAACCAACCGGAAAATGCGGCGAAATGCTTTGAATATATCGGCTATTACTGCACAAATAAAGCCGCGGAAGAGTACATTTCTGACGATATGAAGAAATTGATCGTATTGCCGGAAGATGCTGCGGAGGGCGAGATCGTGCAGAATATCTCCCAGGAGGCAGAGGATCTGCATGCGGAGATCTGGAATCAGTTCAAGAATGCATGTGACTAACATCCTGTTCAGCCTGCACCATTCGCAAAGTCGCGTTAACACGCTTTTGCGTCACTACGTGACTACCTTTGCTCATAAATCGGCGCTTATCTCATGAACATATTCGTCCGAAAAATCATGCAAGCATGATTTTTACGCTCGGATATGTCCATGGCTGAACTGTTACAATAAAAAAGTTCTTGACAGATTTCTTTCGTGCGCATATTATAAACCTAAGTTGAAAAACTAATTTGTAAATGCTATGAAAGAGACTCTTGCCAAGGGAAACGACAGGAATACAGCGTCACCGACTGAGAGCGCTGTTTGCGGAAGCTGGCGAAGGGAACACTCCGGAGCAGGTGATCTGAACTGCAGAATATCACATGCAGCTAGGATGACACGTTGCACGCGTTAAGTGACAAGAGTGGATAGGCAAAGGCGCCTGTCAATTCGGGTGGTACCACGGATTAGATGATTCGTCCCGGGATATGTTTTAACATGTCCCGGGGCTTTTTGTATTCAAAAATAAGCTGTACAGGGAGCGCACATTCGGGACACTATATAACAGGAGGTGCGATATGTACAGAGATTTAACAATGAAAGAGATCAGTGAACAGCAGATCGGACAGGCTTTGCAGGTGGCAGGCTGGGTGGAGAACATCCGTGACCACGGCGGCGTATCCTTTATCGATCTGCGGGATATGTACGGTGTATTACAGGTGGTCATCCGTAAGCCGGAGCTTTTAAAGGGCATCACCAAAGAAATGTGCCTGTCCATAACCGGTCTCATGGAGCACAGAGACGAAGAGACCTACAACCCGAAGATTCCTTCCGGCACCATCGAACTGGAAGCACACAAGATCGATGTGTTGGGAAGAGTATATAAACAGCTTCCTTTCGAGATCCAGACGTCTAAAGAGATCCGGGAAGATGTGAGATTAAAATATCGTTATCTTGACCTTAGAAATGCAAAAGTAAAGGACAACATTGTATTTCGTTCCAAGGTGATCAGTTATCTGCGCCAGAAGATGACAGACATGGGATTTTTGGAGATCCAGACCCCGATCCTGTGTGCTTCTTCTCCCGAGGGCGCCAGAGACTATATTGTTCCCAGCAGAAAATTTAAAGGAAAATTCTATGCGCTGCCCCAGGCACCGCAGCAGTATAAGCAGCTGCTCATGGCTTCCGGTTTTGATAAATATTTCCAGATCGCTCCCTGCTTCCGTGATGAGGATGCCAGAGCAGACAGATCTCCCGGAGAGTTCTATCAGCTGGATTTCGAGATGAGCTTCGTGACTCAGGAGGATGTCTTCAAGGTAGGCGAGGAAGTATTGCATGATACCTTTGTAAAGTTTGCTCCCGAAGGCAGCAGGATCACCGAGACACCGTTCCCCATCATCAGTTACAAACAGGCAATGCTGGAGTTCGGCTGTGACAAGCCGGATCTGCGCAATCCTTTGAGAATTATGGATGTGACGGAGTTCTTCCAGAGATGTACGTTTAAACCTTTTATCGGCAGAACCGTCCGTGCCATCAAAGTACATGCGGAGATGTCCAAAGGCTTCCATGAGAAGCTGTTAAGCTTTGCGACTTCTCTTGGTATGGGTGGACTTGGTTATCTCGAAGTGGCAGAGGATATGAGCTACAAGGGACCCATCGATAAATTTATCCCCGAAGAGATGAAGGGAGAACTGGCAGAAATGGCAGGACTTTCTGCCGGAGGTACCATCTTCTTCATTGCGGACAAAGAGGATAAGGCGAACTACTATGCAGGTCATATCCGTACCGAGCTGGGCGAGAAGCTGGATCTGATCGAGAAGGATGCTTACCGTTTCTGCTATGTGAACGATTTCCCGATGTTTGAGCTGGATCCCGAGACGAAGCAGATCGGATTCACCCACAATCCGTTCTCTATGCCCCAGGGCGGCCTGGAAGCATTGAATACCATGGATCCGCTGGAGATCCTGGCTTATCAGTACGACATCGTATGCAACGGCGTGGAACTGTCCTCCGGCGCAGTACGTAACCATGACATCGAGATCATGAAAAAAGCTTTCGCCATCGCAGGTTATGACGAAGAGACATTAAAGACCAAGTTTGGAGCACTGTATCAGGCGTTCCAGTTCGGAGCACCCCCTCATGCGGGAATGGCTCCCGGCGTGGATCGTATGATCATGCTGCTTCGGAACGAGGATAACATCCGTGAGGTGATCGCTTTCCCCATGAACGGCAATGCACAGGATCTGATGTGCGGGGCTCCCGGCGAAGTGACAGAACAGCAGCTGCGTGAGGTACACATTAAAGTGAGAGATTAGTGCGGAAAGAACAGGAAAGGAATGGAAATTAGTATGGCGAACGTGATCAGTGACGAGACCATAGAATATGTAGGCATTCTGGCAAAACTCGAGCTTTCTGACGAAGAGAAGGAAGCGGCGAAAAAGGATATGGGAAGAATGCTGGACTATATCGACAAACTAAGCGAACTGGATACTACCGGTGTGGAACCTATGTCCCATGTATTCCCGGTTCAGAATGTCTTCCGTGAGGATGTGGTGACCAATGGGGATGAGAGTGAACAGACCCTGGCCAATGCACCCGGCGAGAAGGACAACATGTTTGTTGTACCAAAGACTTTTGATTAGAAATCGGGTAGAATACCGCTTTATAATCTGGTTACAGCATTTGGGCGGTAATGGTTTTCCGTCAGACATTAAAAAAGGAGAATGGATATGGATATTTTATCCCTGACAGCAGTAGAGCTGGCGAAGGCGATCCGGGAAGGCAGGACTACGGCGGTGGAAGCGACGCAGGCCGTTTTGGATAGGATCGCAGCCGGTGAAGATACCTACCACTGCTATGTGACCGTGGAACGGGAAATGGCTTTGAAACAGGCAGAGGAAGTACAAAAGAAAATCGAAGCGGGAGAACTGACAGGCCCCCTGGCCGGTGTCCCTTTCGCTATCAAAGACAATATGTGTACCGAGGGAACCCTGACCACCTGCTCTTCCAAAATTTTAGAGAATTTTATTCCGACCTTCAGTGCGGAAGCAGTGCTGAATCTGGAAAAAGCAGGTGCAGTTATCCTGGGCAAGACCAACATGGATGAGTTCGCTATGGGAAGTACCACAGAGACTTCCTATTACGGTGTGACGAGAAATCCGAGAAACCCGGAGCATGTTCCCGGCGGTTCTTCCGGCGGTTCCGCGGCGGCAGTAGCAGCGCAGGAATGTTTTGCGGCACTGGGCTCAGACACCGGCGGCTCCATCAGACAGCCAGCATCCTATTGCGGGGTGGTCGGTATGAAACCCACCTACGGAACGGTATCCCGTTACGGACTGATCGCCTATGGTTCCTCTCTGGATCAGATCGGACCGCTGACCAAGGATGTGACAGACTGTGCCACGGTGCTGGAGACGATCACTTCCCATGATCCCAAAGACTCTACTTCCATGAAGCGGGAGGATACGGATTTTATCTCTGCGCTGGTAGCGGATGTGAAAGGAATGAAGATCGGTATTCCCAGAGACTATTTTGGAGAAGGACTGGATCCCGAGGTCAGGGATGCGGTACTGGCAGCAGCGGAAGTGTTGAAAGCACAGGGTGCAGAAGTGGAGGAGTTCGACTTAAGTCTGGTAGACTATGCGATCCCCACTTATTATACGATCGCGGCTGCAGAGGCCAGCTCCAACCTGGAGCGTTTCGACGGTGTAAAATACGGTTACCGTGCCCAGGATGCGGAGGATCTGCACACCATGTACAAGAGAAGCCGTTCTCAGGGCTTTGGCCCAGAGGTAAAACGTCGTATCATGCTGGGATCCTTTGTATTAAGCTCCGGTTATTATGATGCTTATTACCTGAAGGCACTCCGTGTAAAAGCGCTGATCAAAAAAGCTTTTGATGAAGCTTTTGCAAAATATGATGTGATCTTAGGACCTGTGGCACCCACCACGGCACCGAAGCTGGGCAGTAGTCTGGCGGATCCCATCAAGATGTATTTAGGAGACATCTACACCATCTCCATCAACCTGGCGGGATTGCCCGGTATCAGCGTTCCCTGCGGTACGGATTCCAAAGGCCTGCCTATCGGCATGCAGCTCATCGGTGACTGCTTCAAAGAGAAGACACTGATCCGTGCAGCCTATACCTATGAGCAGAGCGTGAAGTAGAACAACGGAAAATATACACATATATAAAGTAACAATGCAGATACGGAAAGGTATTTATTATGGCAAAACAATATGAAACAGTGATCGGTCTGGAAGTTCATGTAGAGCTTGCCACGAAGACGAAAATATTCTGCGGCTGTTCCACAGCGTTCGGTGGCAGACCCAATACCCACACCTGTCCGGTATGTACCGGTATGCCGGGATCTCTTCCGGTGCTGAATAAACAGGTGGTGGAATATGCGGTGGCAGTAGGCCTTGCAACGAATTGTACCATCACACAGTATTGTAAATTTGACAGAAAAAATTATTTCTATCCCGATAACCCTCAAAACTATCAGATTTCCCAGCT